>Ga0209988_10002283_pt1 | contig 12649 bp, 15 predicted proteins | sample N075metaG_FD_183115 | JGI IMG/M metagenome (GOLD analysis project Ga0209988, IMG submission 183115) | Deep subsurface microbial communities from Kermadec Trench to uncover new lineages of life (NeLLi) - N075 metaG (SPAdes) (version 2) | ecosystem: Environmental > Aquatic > Marine > Ocean trench... | reverse complement strand
TATTAATGGCGACGATAGAAGGCTCGTTGACAACGATTCCCTGGCCTCGGACATAAACAAGGGTATTGGCCGTACCCAGATCAATGGCAAGATCCTCCGAAAAATAACTGAAGATTGAGCGGAGGTTCAGCATGACGGCTTTTCAGTATGGCACAGCATTATGACAGCAGTTTTTTCGGCAACTCGAGAGCTATTCACTCGGCCAAACCGCCACAATTCATGAGGTGGTTGTTCGCCCTCTTCCCCGCCAGTTCTCCTTAAAACGCGGACCTTATTATGCTCCGTCCTTAGGTCGCGAGCAAGATCAAATCTCCAAACCTCTGAACTGAAAGAAATTAAGACGTTTTCTGGCTTCCTCTTCCGCCCATTCAACTCAACAAAATTACCTCGTTTTTATCCTGGGCGCTGCAGATGAATTGTATACCCCCGACCCAACCCTACAAGTGATCATGGTCACAGTAAATAGGGCCTGGAGATCCTCAGGAACAACGCCGGCTGGAGGGCTGAAGACTTGTGTTATACTGACTGTTTTTCAACACAGGAAAATACGGATGCTCGATGTATTTCGACGAAGAAAAGGCGGCTTGAAGTGGGTTCTATGGCTGGTGATCCTTGTTCTGGGTGCGGGTATGCTCCTGTTCTTTGTTCAGACTCCGGGTGGGATGGGGGTTGGTTTAAGCAACCAGAATGTGGCCATCGTGGCTGGCAACTCGATCACCGTGAACCAGTATCGAAGAATTTACAACCAAATCTACGATAACTACCGACAAATGTACCCCTTGGATCAAGGCGGTGCGGAGATTCTGAAGCTGTTGGGCATTGCCGACCAGGCACTGGATCAGTTGGTCAGCGAATACGCGATCGCCTATGAAGCTCAGAGCATGGGGATTGAAGCGACCCGTGAGGAAGTTGCCGAATACATCACTACTCTTCCCTCCTTTCAAGAAGACGGTCGCTTCATCGGAACGGAACGCTACATACAGATCCTCCAGGCCAACAATCTTCCTGCATCGGAATACGAAGACGGACTGAGGCGAGAAATCGTTCAGACCAAGCTCCTGAGAGTAGTCACGGACGGGATCCGGGCTACACCGGAAGAGGTGCGACGAGACTTTCTGGACCGCAATCAGGGAGTTAAGATTCGCTACGTTGCCATAGACCCAAAAGAGCTGGCTCCGGAGACAGTCAATCCGGAGGATCTGAAAACCTATTTCGAGCAACAGAAAGAAAACTACCGAACTCCTGAACAGCGAAAGGTGAAGTACATCATCTTTGCTCTCCAGCCTGAGAAGGTGGAACTGACCGAAGAGCAGATCCAAGAGCGCATGACCGCCTTCCCTGAAAAGCAGGAGGTTCGTGCCAGTCATATCCTCCTCACCCTGGATGACGAAAATGCCCGGCAAAAAGGGGAAGAACTCCTGGAGCAGCTTCGTGCCGGTGCGGATTTTGCCGAATTGGCGAAAGAACACACGCAGGATGAAGCCTCAGTAGCCAGTGGTGGGGATGTCGGCTTCTTTGGACGCGGGGCCATGGTTCCTGAATTTGAGGCTGCGGCCTTTTCACTGGAGCCCGGCGAGCTGAGTGATCTGGTGGAAACCCAATACGGTTTTCACATCATCCAAGTCACGGACGTGCGCAGAGTGGATTCTCGCGCATTGGCTGAAGCCGAGTTGAAGCAGGAAGAAAGTGTGATTTTGACTCGTAGTCTGGCCGAGAAGGTCGCTTACGAAGCCCGAGACAGTGCCGGTTTGGAGACCTCTGCCGAGCGATACAGCCTGGAGATCCAGGAAACTCCTTTTTTCACCCTGGGAGATGTGATTCCTGATTTGGGTGTTCGCAATGATTTCAATCAACAAGTTTTCGCGCTGAGTCCCGGGCAGGGGACGGAAGCCTATGACCGGGGCGGGACCTACTTGGTGGCCCAGCTCCTGGAAGTCCAGGAGGCGGAGCTCTCCGAGTTTGAGGCCATTCAAGATCAGGTCAGTAAGGACTTCAAGGCGAGCCGTGGAGAGGAAACTGCGCGGGAAAGGGCCTTTGCCTTCACCCAGGCCCTCGAGGAAGAGCCTGACTTTGAGACGGTGGCTGGCAGGGAAAAGCTGAACATTACGACGACCGACTTTTTCAAGAGAAATACGGCGGTGGATGACGAACTGGGGTCAGCAGCAGAGATCCTCAACCGAGCTTTCCGTATGAAGGAAAACGAGAGTAGCCCGGCGCTCTCTGTTTCCGGCAAGTATGTTGTTTTTCAAGTGACGGAAAAAAGTGAAGTTGATGAAGAACAATTTGAGAAGGAAAAAGACGGGCTTGCCCTGCAGATGACCGATGAAAAACGGGCCCGGTTCTTTGGGTCCTGGGTGCAAAACGTGGTGGCCAGGCTCTACGAGGAAAACGAGATCGAAATCAACCGCCTGCTCGTTGACTCCATTGCCGGTTGATGGTTAGCGAGGCACTAAGTGCCTCGGTGTGGCGTCCCGAACCTACAATCCCCTCCCAACATCGCTGAATATCGATCCCCTCTTTGAACGGTGCCGTTCGGAGAATCGACCCCACCACAGAATCCGGCTACAAGTGGAGAAGATCTCTCTGTCATATGAATCAGGCGTTTGATGCGACTAATAGCGTAAAAGGGTGAAATGACAAGACTCGTAATGAAGAGATACCTGGCTGGAGATGAAATGAACCGGGCCCAAGACCAGAGAGGCGTTGCGCTGCTGACCACGGTGGTCTGCTCAGCCCTCTTCATGCTGTTGGGCCTTTCACTGACATTCTCCAGTCTGACCGAATTCAAGATGAGCACCGAATTCGCGGCCCGCGAACAGGCCCTGCTCATTGCTGATGCGGGTTTTAATCTGACACAGGGGATCTTACGGGGAAATAATCTGAGCGATCTTCTCTCGACTGTCACTCAGGTGGACCAATATCTGAACTTTCCGGTTCCAACGGAGAGAACGGCGCTGGAGTACTTCGATCGAAATCCCCTGTCCCCGGTTGAAGCCATTCAGATCGATTTTGCGAATCCGCCGACTCCCATCGGGACCCGAATGGTCAATGGTCTTTTGACCGCTCCCGAAGGCATTCCCATTGGTACGGGACGTTACTTCGCCAGACTTTCGGACAATGACGATGGTGACGGAGACTGGCTTTCGGACACTGATAGCGTCGTCATTCTCAGAGTGATGGGAGTTCATCGCGCATCCGCCACTGAGGGGAGCGTCTACGGGACGACCACTCAAAACGCCATCGCCATCATTGAGACTACCCTGAGACGGGATACGACTTTCAATTTCGAAGGCGGGTTTACCGTGTATGGGCCCAACCTGGACGTCACCTATAATGGCAATACTTTTGATCTCGACGGCCGCCCCCATGACCTGAACGGAACTCTGATGGCTGGCACCCCCCAGCCTGGATTGACTGTGCTCAACAATAATCCGGGTATGGCAGATGCAGCATTAACCGCAAACTCAGCATTTTCCGCTCTTGCCGGTATGCAATACGACAATATCGTGGGTGAAACCGGCGATTTTGGTGACGAGCCATCCATCATGGACAAGACGGATGATATCCGCACCGGTTCTGACCCTGATGCTGCGAATATCTTCGATCCCAACTGGCTCATGAGCTTCGTGAATCGGCTCTCCTCCATCGCCCACAATAACCTTCCTGGGGGGACCTATGGCGGTGTGACATGGGGCACCCCAAACCGTCCTGAAATCACCTTTATCGATGGGAATGCGATACTGGAAGAAAACGGCACGGGTGCAGGACTGCTCGTGGTCAATGGCACTCTGAACTACAATGGGGCCTTCACCTACACAGGCATGGTTTTCATTCTAGGAGGAGAGTTCACGATGAGTGGAGCCAATAAGACCATCATCGGCGGAACCTTTACCGCCAATGTCATGGACAATCAAGACGGGACTTTCAGCTATGGCGTCCCCAAGATTATCTTGAATGGAAACAGTAATTTCCTTTATAGCCCCCAGGGAATTGCTCTGGCTTATCGTCTTCTTCCCATGAAGGTATTGAACTGGCGCGAAACCACTCGTGAACTTGAGCCCTACTGATCCTCTCAAGCAATGTCAGCCCCCCTCCGGACTAGCGAATCTGTGGAACTGATTGTAAAATGAACGCAGTGGGGCTGTAGCTCAGTTGGAAGAGTACCTGAATGGCATTCAGGGGGCCAGGGGTTCGAGTCCCCTCAGCTCCACCACTTATCTCTTTTAATTCCAGCGAGTTACCTAAACACAAGAAAACACCCAGGACCCTTGTCAGAGCCCTGGGTGCGTATAGGGTGCGGAAATCACGCGCTGATTCCCGTTGCCTCCCCCCCCCCAAAGGCGTACCATTTGCAAAAGCACCCTTGAGGGGACTTCATGATTGGCAAAACATTTTCCCATTACAAAGTCCTAGAAAAGATCGGCCAAGGCGGTATGGGCGAGGTGTATCGCGCTGAGGACACCAACCTGAGCCGTGACGTGGCTCTAAAGATCCTGTCCGAGCACCTCTCCAAGAGAGGCCCAAAATTGTCCCAACGGAGGACATCATGCTGAAAACTCTGCGAGGTAAAAAGATGTGGTTGGTCAGCCAGCCAGACCATGCTGAGCTGGCAGGGCTTCTTGCTGCCAATTGGGGAAACGACGAGTTTGCTCGTCCTGGACAGTTCGCCAGCGCAGATGATCCCGAGCAGTTGCGGGCCGAGATCGTGTTGGCCATTGCCCAGCACGACAACGGCTGGTGGGAATGGGAAGCTACTCCTGAACTTTCAGAGGTCGATGGGCTTCCGTTGGATCTTACGGACTTGCTGAAGAACCGGCAGGAAGCCATGAATCGGTGGCGACTCGGAATTCCTCGCTTCAGTCGAGACCATCCCTATGCGAGTCTGCTCATCAGTTTTCATGGGTATTGGCTCTATGCCCATGGAATTCAAACCGACCCGGACCCTGCTTTTGCTCATCCGCTGTTCTGGAAAGGTTCGTCAACGAGCCTTATGGGGGAGGGACTCGATATTGCTCGTGGTTTTGTTGACGAGATCAAAGAGATGCAGGACGCATTTCTTGCACGGCTTCGTAAGGACCCAACTTGCGCAGCCTGGATCGATACGGAACATTTGAACCCGCATGCTCGATTGCTCCAACTCCTGGATGGGCTGTCGCTGTCACTCTGCTCACCACTCATCCCCCCTCGCACAGGTACCGCCAAGGGATTTGGAGAGGACGAGTTCGACCTGCTCGACGTTCCTCGACGGAGCTGGGAGGATCGAGTGACGATTAAGGTGAAACCGGCAAGTGAAGGACGTATCATTTGCGAACCGTACCCGTTTGGTGTGGACCCTTTACCGGTTGCTGTGCCCGCTCGAATTCTTGATTTGCCTGCCGAACCCTCAGCCCACTTCCAGTCCCGGTGGTACTCAGAGCCCAAGCAACCGATCCGATTTGAGTACTGCTCGGGGTAGGACTCCGAATGAACGATGATGTCGGTATGGCTCAAAGGCTTGTTCTATTTCAGTTAAACAATTCCTGTGGGGAGGAGACAGAATGACCCAAGAAGATTGTGACATCCGAATCGTGGTATTCATCGGGAGTGTGCGTCCGGGGAATATGACGGCGAAAGCCTCAGCTTTAATCGTCGATGAGATCGACAAGCATAAGGATGCTGCCGTTGAGGTGATCGATCCTGCAGAAATCGATTTGGCTTTGCCGGGTACCGCTAAAGATTCTTCGGTGATGGATAACTTGCAACAGCAGGTTTCCGACGCAACCGGTATCATTTTTGCCACGCCGGAATACCACGGTAGCTATAGTAGTGTCATCAAATTGATCATTGAGCAACTGGGCTATCCATCAGTGTTGAGCGGTAAGCCGATTGCCTTGTTAGGTGTAGCTGCCGGGAGCATTGGAGCCATCAAGGCTCTGGAACACCTGCGCAGTGTTTGCTCTCATGTTGGGGCCATTGTGCTCCCGGGGCCTGTGTCAGTAGCCGGAGTTCACAAGGTGTTTGACGAAAATGGTCAATGCATCGATCCAGCAATGGAGCAGAGGATTAGAGGTGTGGCCACGAATTTGATGGACTACATAAGAGACAACATTTGCCCCCGGGTGGCACTAGAGCAGATGGTACGGCCAGATCGTTAGGGTCTCATCCTATTCTGTTGTGGGGGTTCTCAACCGTAAGGTGACACTCCCAAAAATCGTAGGGGGTGACGATGAATTCCATTAGTCAACTTAATCATGAAGGCGAGTTTCAGCGGGCCTGGGACGATCCCAGCAACACGCGATTTGAGATGCCTCCGGTCGACGTCAACCGTGTGCTCGCCGAGCACTACCGCACGAGCGAACCGCTCACCTTCACCCGCACCATGCTGTGGGACATGGAGGTGCGAAAGGCATGGAGGCCCGACCGCTATCTCCCCTCCGTTGTCCAGGAGGGGAGTGCCAAAAGTTGGGGTCAGGGTTCGGCGGCTGACGGAACCGAATCCTTCGTACGGTCATCGCAGCAGCACCTTTGGCTTGAGCCCGCGGAGTATGGGCTGGTCCTGGAACCGGTCCGCCTCAACTCCACCCAGCAGAAGGTTGCTTTCATCGGAGCAGCGGAGCTTCCTGATCGTGACGGGAACATTCTTCGTGCCGGCGTGCAACAGCCTCTGTTTCACGTCGAGCACTCGGTTGGCGGCGACGAATCGCGGCCACTGAACACGTGGCGTATCGTTCACCTCACCGACAGGCCCGACAGTAGATTAGTCGAGCCGTTCAAAGTCCTAGCGAACGAGGTGTGGCTGCCCGAGTTCATCGAGATCTACATCCGAAGTGACCTGAACATCCAGCTGACCCGCCGCGACAACTCCTGACCCTCCGCGACGGCCCTCGCTTCCAAGACCTGCTGCTGCGGATGAACCTAGAACCGTGATTTCAGCAACACAATACAACTCAACCAGGGTGCGTATAGGGTGCAGAAAGTGCGGTTATTTTCCACGTCTCGCCGCGTCTCGCCACTGTAAGTTGTTGAAACCCTGTAGTGGCAGGGGTTCTGATATAAATGGCATTCAGGGGGCCAGGGGTTCGAGTCCCCTCAGCTCCACCAAACTTTTCTATGGTTTAGCCGCCCCACCTTCGTTTACTCACCACTGCTGTGTGTGAATCCGTGTGTGAATTTGTGCTGGCTTCCTCGAACATCGCCATGGCCTGGCGTTCGGAATCGCCAATACTTTGCAGGTAATTCTCAGTAGTCCTTCGTTGCTGATGGCCTAGGATTCGCTGGATACTTCCGATGGGAACGCCAAGACTGTCCATCACCGAGGCGCCGGAGTGTCGGAGAGCGTGAAAGTTGAAGTATCGGACACCCGCCTTCTTGCAGAGTCCCTTCATCAGTCTCTTGCGCCTGTCATACGGCCCCTCACATCTCTTCCCTGTCTTTTTGCTGACGTAGGTATGCCAGAATACCCATGGCATTCTCGGCGCTCGTCCTGCATGCCTTCGGGAGAGAAGTTTGTATAAGCGTTCGGTCATAGGCACCTTCCGAGGGGTGAGATGGCCGCCTCTTTTCTTACGGGTGTAAGGTTCAGGAACCTCTCGATTTCGTAAGCATCGTCAAATTTCCTAACGATGAAGGTGTCTTTGTCCTAGCGTAATTTCTCCTCAAGTTTGTTCCAGTCCATATGTTCCTTTCTGCTCGCGCTCTGCGAGTCTTTTTTGCTGGTTCACACGCCCACCATTCCTTTAAGGTCGCGCATCAGGTTCACGAAGCCGCGCACCTGGATCGAGACAGGCTCGTTGTTACCCCAGCGCAAGATGTCCTGGCGAAGCTCTGGGGTGTCTGCGAAGACGAACGTTCCGCGGCCTCTCTCATTGCGGACATCGACGAGCTGGTGGTTGAGAGCTTGTAGAAATGCGGACAGCGACAGATCGATTGTGGCATAGGTTGCCATAGACGCCTCCTGGTTGTTTGCTTGGTGATTCATGGCAGGGGTCATCTGTCTTTCTAATTTTCATCTCAAGGGCAGGCGAAAAAGCCCTCAGGCGAGATGCAATTCGCCTAATAATTACCTCTGTGTTGTTGACTCTTTTGGGAAAATCAAGCCGTTAAACTTGGCGAAACCTGGAGGCTTTCGGCTTGGAGATGTCTCAACTCCAATTACTTATAACCCTATAATATTTAAGGGCTTAAGTCAAGTCTGAACGAGTTTGAAGGAGTGCCTTGGCTCTACCAACTACGATGCATTTTGAAACAACAAGTTGCTAGTCGTGGTCGGGCCTATTGATCGCAGTAAGAACGGTGCGTTGGGCCTCAAACCTGCCTTTCCCATTGCCTTCCCCGCCCTCCAGGCATTAGCATCTAGCCAACCAGGGAGGAGAGCAAGATGAAAATTGCCACACTGTTTATGATCGGTATGTTCCTCACGGCTGTCGCCATGGCGGATGATGTGGATGATGTCAGGGCGGCGGTGCAGAAATATTTTGATTCACTCAATTCCGGGGATGTGGATGCCTGGGTGCAGCTTTTCGCAGAGGGCCACACCACGTTTGCTGGGGGTGGAGGGCTACTGGAGGCCAACACTTCTCTTGAGGAACAGAGGAGAATCAGGCAAGCCGGAGTCGATTCCGGTCTCGCTCGCAATTTGCAGGCCCGGCATATTGAAGTGCAGATTTACGGAAACCTGACTGCGGTGGCTACCAACTACGTGGTGGGGAACCTCACTCCGGCTAGGGGTAGCCCTCAGCAGATCCTAAGGCGCCGCACAGCCGTGCTGATTAAGCAGGGAGGCCAATGGAAGATCGTTCATCGGCATATCTCGTCCCTGACCTTACCTTAGTACGGCCCAATTTCCATTGCCTTTAGCACCCCCCGCGCGTAACATTGAGCACAACTGCAGTGCACAGTGAGGGAGCATTGTCTAGGGTCGGCACGACCATCAGCCATTACAAGGTTCTCGAGAAAATCGGTGAAGGTGGGATGGGCGAAGTCTATCTCGCGGAAGACACCCGCCTGGGTCGAAAGGTGGCCATTAAAGTCTTACCTGCAGCAGTTCACTCAAGATCTCCCAGTACTTAGCTTGCTTCAGGCGGGAGGCCAGGGGAACCCATATCCGAAGTTAATATGAGGCAAGAAAAAAGGTTACTGTCCCCAACGGAGGGTTCCTCCTCATCGAAGTGGGTAAAGGAAGAGGTTTTGATTTACAATGTGCGAGAAATTGCAGGGAAGAGTGAGGGGAGCAAGGGAGGAAACTGCCATGAAGAAAAAGTTGTTTTTCCGCCCTGGCGAAGCGGAGCCTCTGCGCATGACAGGAAAGGCTCCGCGCGGCTGGGGGATCGTCGTCAGCCCGGATGGCGTCGGATCCGAGGGGCTTTCGTTCGGCATGCAGGATGTGGATGTGGGAAGCTCGATTCCCTACCATGTTCATGACAAGGAAGAGGAAATCCTCTTCTTCTGGCGTGGTCAAGGCAAATGTGTTGTCGAAGGCGAGGAGTTCGAAATCACGCCGGGTTCAACGGCCTACTTCCCTATCGGAGTCTGGCACGGGATTGTGAACACCGGCGATGAGCCTCTGAGGCTGACCTGGTGTTTCTCTCCTCCCGGATATGAAAAGGAGTTCCGCCGCATGTCTGAAACGGGCGAGGACCACGAAGCTCCGCCACCGGAAAAGGCTATTTAGCTGTTTTTTTGGGAATTGTTTTCCGGCCTCCTGGGTGAAAAGGATCAAGCGTTTAAGTGGTTGGAGGAAGCCTATGAGGAGCATGCTGGAGGCTTTTATAATATTGTAGTCGGTCAAGAGTGGGACCCCTCCGCGACGATCTACGCTTCCACGACCTGCTGCGGCAGATGAACCTGGAGCCGTAATCCCGTTCATAGTGAGGAATATCTATGTTCATGAAAATTCTGGATAGTTACCATGTCTGGGCCTTAACACTTCTTCGCATTGTGACTGCCTTTCTGTTTTGGCAGCACGGCTTACAGAAACTTTTTGGAGTGCTGGAAAGAGAAGCTGTCCAATTCCCACACTTGCTCTGGTTTGCAGGAGTGTTGGAGTTTTTTGGACCGATCTTCGTTGGCTTTGGGCTGTTTACTCGTCCAGTCGCCTTTCTCCTGTCAGGAGAGATGGCATTTGCTTACTTTATTAACCACTTCCCCAGAGGCTTTTGGCCTGTACTGAACCAAGGGGAACGCGCCATTCTGTTCTGTTTCATCTACCTCTTGCTGGCCACTGCCGGTCCTGGAAAGCTGGCTCTGGATAACCTGTTGTTCAGGAGATCAGCGGAAGCGGACAAAAACTAACAATCAGTCTTGTAAGAGTAAGGGGTATACAATCATTCCATATCATGAACGAGAGGCCGCCAAAATCGCCACCTCTGCCGAAACTCCCTAGCCCTCCCCCTGGACCGCTCTCTGCATCATGAAAATACAACACATCAGTGCGGTTACCCTGGCGGTCCAGGACATGGCTCAATCGGTGGACTTCTACAGAAGGCTGGGCCTGGACATTGAGTATGGCGGGGAAGATGCCAGCTTCACTAGCTTTCGTGCCGGTGAAGGCTTTATTAACCTCATCCGCACTGGCTCCAAGGCTGGAATATGGTGGGGGCGTGTCATTCTGAGAGTGGAGGACGTGGATTCGTTATACAGGAAACTGAAGGAAAGCGGTTTGGAGCTTGAATCTCCCAGAGATGGTGATTGGGGCGAGCGTTTCTTTCACCTCAAAGACCCTGATGGGCATGAATTGAGCTTCGCCCAGTTACTGCGCTGACAGAAGCGATGATGAGCATGCTTGCCGAGCGAGGCTCAGAGAGGCTTATGAGCGGTATCATCCAAGGGCTTAGCAAATCCTGAAAAAGCGAGAAGTGGTTTGATTGTGTTCAGCGCGGGAAGAAATCTTTCCACAATTTATAGAGTGTGAGGTGATGCCTATCAGCATTAGATATCCAAGGTTTCATTTCTTTCTCGTACCGCTTGCTAACGATGGAGAAGCTCAGCGAGTGCTGCTGTGCGATATCTTTTACATCCTCCCTGTCTCTCCCAATATTGCGGGTTAGCTTTGACAGAACAAGGTCGTATGGATCGAGGACGAAGAGGTGGAGCATCTTCAGCCCAATATCAAGCTCCCTTAGCCGTTTTTCGTAGTCTTCAGGATAATCGGCTACACCTACTATCTGTAAGTATAGTTGGTGTCTTCGTGCCAGTTCGGACTTCTGTCCGGCAATCTCTTCTAAGGTTCGAAAGGCACCGCGCGGGTGGATGCTGATGTAATCCAGATCACCAGTGTTCCTCAGTTTTTCGTGTACCGCTTCAACCACGAAACCACCAATACAGTGAAGAGTTACCGGTATTTCCAGTTGCTTATCTACAGCTTCAAGAAAACTTTTCCAGTGTTGAGGAAGATCCAGATCAGGCGACATATGTAAGGTGTTCTGGACTTAAGTCTGAGAGTAGATTCCAGTGAGCTGCTGATGCAGGGCGGTTCTCACGCAGCCATTCGCGCTCCCTCGCAGTAAGAGTCGCTTCGCCAAAAGCATCTTCCTGGACAAGACGACTGCTCTGCAGTTCTTCCTCGGCGGAGCACAAATTTCTATAACGACGGCTCTGCAATTCACCCTTTTCCTCCAACTTCATACGGGCTACAGTAACCAAAAAGCCAAGCTTATTCTGAAGGTTGTGTAATCGAACTTGGTCCGTGAGCCATTTCCAATCAAGGACATAGTTTAAAAGAACCCAAGGAAGTGCTTCTGCGAGCCGAGCCTCTAAATTGTCTTGTCGGAGCGCCGCAACCAAAACTTCGACTGGGTTACGTTTCCTATTTTTCTGCATGTAAGCAAAACCCGGATACCCCAAAGCAGCTAATTCTTCTGCCACCTGTTGTAGCGTATGAGGCTGCGGGCCAACTGGGTTCAGCGGTAATGAAGTAAGCGGCAAACCGAAAACCCGTGTTGCACGAGCCACCAGGCGAGGAGTCAAGCGTCTGTGCTTCCGTTCCAACAAGGAAAGATACGGTTGAGACACACCTAAACGAGCAGCAGCATGTTGCTGGCTCCAGCCTTTTCTTTTCCGTGCTTTTCTAAGTTCCATCCCTGTCATATTCACCTCCTGAAGTATTATGACAAGTCTGTAATAATATTGTCAAGAATAAAATTGCTTTTTTAGACATAGCTTTTACTGCCTGACAATCAACGGAGGTTAGAGTAGCCACCAAGGTATGCAACTAATGGTGTTGATGGTGACGGTCATGATGACGATAGAGTGGTGACCATCGTGGCCATGGCCATCCGTCCAGTCTCGCGTCCCTTGTGAACCCTTCGTGCCTCATGCGTTTTTGGTTAGTTGGCATAGTTGAAGTGTTCGTCTAAATGGCTGTTAACACTATGGTTAGATTTTAGTCAATACTATGGCTCTCTGGCTCCGGCGTGGTCGGAAAATTTCGGCCGGTGCCTCCAGAGCGCACTGAAACCTCACTAACGCTATTGGTGAATCTCAAGGAGCATGTACTGCTCGTCGAGTTGCTTGGCCTCTTTTCGGATGGCTAGCTCGATGAAGGCGCTGCGATTCAGGCCCAGCCTGCTGGCGCTTTCGTTCAGGATCTGCCGCCCTTCAGGGGTGATGCGGATGGTTAGGTTTTTTTTGTTGGTTTTTTGGTTCATAGATTTATTTTTCGTGCAATGCTTTA
>Ga0209988_10002281_pt1 | contig 12652 bp, 9 predicted proteins | sample N075metaG_FD_183115 | JGI IMG/M metagenome (GOLD analysis project Ga0209988, IMG submission 183115) | Deep subsurface microbial communities from Kermadec Trench to uncover new lineages of life (NeLLi) - N075 metaG (SPAdes) (version 2) | ecosystem: Environmental > Aquatic > Marine > Ocean trench... | reverse complement strand
GTCGCAGACGACCGCGGCACGCGTCGGTCGCGTCGAGACGCCGCACGGGTCGTTCGAGACGCCGGCATTCATGCCGGTCGGAAGCCGCGCGACCGTCAAGGGTGTCACGGTCGGGCAGCTTCGCGCGTCGGGCGCGCAGGTCGTGCTGGCCAACGCGTATCACCTGATGTTGCGACCGGGTCACGAGCTGATCGCCCGCCTCGGCGGTCTGCATCGGTTCATGGGCTGGGACGGCCCGATCCTCACGGATTCCGGCGGCTACCAGGTCTTCTCGTTGGCGCATATCAACCGTATCGACGACGATGGCGTGACATTCCGTTCGTTCATCGACGGCAGTTCCGTACACCTGTCGCCGGAGCGGGCCATGGCGGTCCAGAACGACCTGGGTGCGGACATCATCATGGCCTTCGACGACTGCCCGCCTGCCACGGACGGGGACGACCTCGGGTCGCGCCGGCGCAAGGCGCACATCCGGACGCTGCGATGGCTCGAACGATGCCGGGCCGCTCATAAGCGGACCCAGGAACAGGCCTTGTTCGGGATCGTCCAGGGCGGGACGGACCTTGCATTGCGGCAGGCGTCGGTCGAGGGCGTGTGCAACGTCGATCTGCCCGGCTACGCGATCGGCGGGGTGGCGGTCGGCGAGACCCCCGCCGAAATCAGGCGGGTCGTCGAATTCACGGCGCCGCTGCTGCCTGCCGACAAGCCGCGATACCTGATGGGCGTCGGCTACGAGCGTGACCTGGTGGCGGCGATCCGGGCCGGTGTGGATATGTTCGACTGTGTCCTGCCGACCCGGAACGGTCGGAACGCCAACGCGTTCACCCCGTCCGGGCGTCTCCAGCTCCGCAACGCCGCTTTCCGGGAGGCGACGGAGGTGCTGGACCCGACCTGCGACTGCCCCGCCTGTGCCGGTGGGCTGGGCCGCGGCTACCTGAGGCATTTGTTCATGAGCGGGGAAATGCTTGGACCGATCCTCGTCAGCGTGCATAACCTGACCCACTACCAACGCCTGATGCTGGACATTCGGCGGGCGATACGCGAAGATTCCTGGTCTTTGCTGGCCGATGTCTGGCCGGTTACGAGAGAGCACAACCCAACGTCATGTACGAATTCGACCAAGCCATCCTGATGCTGGCCCAAACCCCGGCCGAGTCAACGAGTCCACCGCCTCCTGGCGCCGGCGCGACACCACCACCGCCAGGCGGTGGCCAGCCTCTGACGGGCGCGACCCCACCCGGCGGACCCGGCACCGGCGGAGCATCGCGTGACCCGTTCGGCGGGATGTTCTTCCCGTTGCTGCTGGTGCTGCTGATCACCATGATCACTTTTACCGTGCTCGGTCAGCGGCGTGACCGCAAGAAGAAGGCGGCGATGCTGCACTCGGTGAAGAAACACGACCGCGTCCAGACCGTCGGTGGCGTGATCGGTTCGATCGTCGAGGTCAAGACCGACACTGTGGTGCTCAAGGTGGACGAGACGTCCAATACACGGATTACCTTCGCGCGATCGGCGGTCCAGCAGGTGCTTGGCGACGGGGCGAACGGCGACAAGATCGAACCCCCGACGGTAGGCTGATGCGCAAACTCATCTGGAAGATCGTTCTCATCCTGGCGCTGCTGGCCCTCTGCCTGTGGTCCCTGTACCCGATCGATAAGAAGATCCGACTCGGCAAGGATCTGCGTGGCGGCGTGAGCCTCATCTACCACGTCAATATCGACCCGAACGATCCGGACCCGAAGGGCACGCTCGCCCAGGTCATCACGGTCCTCATGGATCGTGTCAACCCGGCCGGCGTGCTGGACATCTCGATGCAGCCGATGGGGGCCGACCGCATCGAGATCGTCATGCCGCTGCCGAACAAGGACGTGATCAAGGCTCGCGGCATCTATGAGCGGGCCCTGGACGGCTTGTTGCGTGAGGCACACATCTCCCCAAGCGCGTTGCAGCGGGGGCTGGAGTCCCGATCCGCCGTGGAGCGGTTCGGCGGCGCTGGTGGAGTCCGGCTGACACAGATCGAAACGCTCCAGGCGAGCTATGACACCCTGCAGTCCGCCTGGGACACCCTGGAGTCGGCACGCGAGGCCGGTGGCAACGTGTCGACGCTCGGTCCGCTGGAGCAGGCGGTCGCCGACGCGGAGATCGCCTTTGACGACGGCCGCGAAGCGGTGCTCCGTCTGAGCCTCGACCGGTCCCGGGTCGAACGAACGCTGCGACTCTCGACAAAGCAGCCTGAGCTGACGGACATCTCCGGACAGCCGCTGCTGGACCCCGACACCGGCGAGCAGCAGCTCGGGCCGAGTCCGCGGACCATCGAGCGGGACAGTATTGACGATGAATTCCCGTTCCTCGCCGACCCCCTGGCGCGTCTTGTCGCGGACTACGATGCCTACGCCGGCCTACGCAGGGGTTTTGACGACCCCGAAGACCTCATGCGTCTGTTGCAGGGTGCGGGTCTGCTCGAATACCGCATCGCCGTGCGGAACAGCGATCCCCAGGGCGTCAGCCCGGATGTGCTGCGTGCCGAGCTCGCCGAGCGTGGGCCGCGTGAAACCGAATCTTCGGTCGGGGCGTGGTTCCCGATCAACGACCTCAAGCAGTGGTACAAGGACCCGGAGGATCTCGCCCGCCTGCAGGCCAACCCCGTTGCGTACTTCGCAGTCGGCGGGCAGGACCTGGTCGCTGCCGAACGCGACGGCGTGTACTACCTGCTGCTGTACATCACGCCCGACAAGAGCATGACCCACGACGGCGACTCGGACTGGGCGATCATCCGGACGTTCGCGACGGTCGACAACCTCGGCCGCAACGCGGTCGGCTTCGGGCTCGACGGTCCGGGTGGCCGCCGGATGAACCGCCTGACCGGCCCGAACATCCGCGAGCCGATGGCGATCCTGCTCGACGGGCAGGTCTATTCGGCGCCCACGATCAACCAGGCGATCAGCGAGAACGGGATCATCCAGGGCAACTTCTCGAGGGCTGAAATCGATTACCTGACGCGTGTTCTCGCCGCCGGAAGCCTGGAGGCCAAGCTTTCACCGGAGCCGATCGCGATGAACACGCTCGGCCCGTCGATCGGCGCCGACAATCTCCGGCGTGGCATGACGGCGTTCAAGATCTCCGTCATCGCGGTCGCGATTTTCATGCTCGGGTACTACTTCTTCGCAGGTTTCGTCGCAGACCTGGCGCTGTTGGCCAACGGGATCATCATTTTCGGCATGATGTCGCTGATCGAGGGGACGTTCACGCTACCGGGCCTGGCCGGCATCGTTCTTACCATCGGCATGGCGGTCGACGCCAACGTGTTGATCTACGAACGTGTGCGTGAGGAGATTCTCAAAGGCGAGGAGCTGCGCGCGGCGATCCGCGTCGGCTACGCCAAGGCCCTGAGCACGATCCTCGACGCCAATGTCACGAACCTCATCGTCTGCTTCGTGCTGTTCAAGACCGCCACCACGGAGGTCAAGGGCTTCGCGTTGACGCTCTCCATCGGTATCTGCGGCACGCTGTTCACGGCCTTGTTCGTGACACGCGTCATCTACGAGGTGTACACGGACGTCCTGCATGCCCGCCGACTGCCGATGTTGCCGACCGTGGTGCCCGCGATCCATCGGCTGCTGTCGCCGAACATTGCCTGGGTCAACCTGCGCAATGTATTCTGGACAGGGAGCACCGTGGTGGTGCTGGCCTCCATCATGCTGATCTCTGCTCGCGGTGTCGACATGTTCGACACGGAGTTCCGCGGTGGCGTGTCGATCACGATGCGAACCGTGATTATCGAGGACTCCGACGACGGCGAGCCGCCTCGTCTGATGCTGGAACACGAGGTCGTCCAGGCCCGCGTCCAGGCGCTGGCGGGAATCCTCGACACCCAGGACTCCGAGACCCGGAGAAGGCTGCTTGCGGCGCTGCGGGCCCGTGGCGTGATCGAGCGCGACGGTGGGGACGAGGACCTCGCGACGCCGCGGTCGATCCTCGCGGAGTTGGTCAACGCAAACGTGCTGACGGTCGGGGAGACCGAGGTGCGCGACGGCAGTCTCTACGCGTCGAGTTTCCAGGTGAAGGTCGCCAGTCCCAAGGACTTCGACTCTGAGTCCACCACGATGGATGTCGTGGTCGCGGCGGTCGTCGCGGAGTTCGGGGACCAGCTGGACGTGACGCAGCCGCTGAGCTTTCTCGGGGCCGGCGCCGGGCAGCATGCCCCGTATACCTTCCCCATCACGCGGGACGGGCTCGGCGAGAACATCGAGCGTCCCCGGTTCGTTGACAAGGTCACCGAGTTCATGGGTGGCGTTGCGGTTGTCGTGGAGGATCTCGATCCGCCCGTCGACGTCGACGACGTCTTGAAGCGGATCGGCCGGATGCGGGCACAGCCCGACTTTCGGGACTACGGCGGCCGAGACGTCACGGTCATCGGTCTGGACGCGGCGGACCCGGCCGACCCGGCGGCGGGTTACCGCTCGGTTGCAGTGCTGGTCTACGACTCGGAACTGAGCTTCTTCGACGTCGATTTCGACCTCTGGGACCGCGAGGTCGCCAGGGCCGAATGGCAGCTGGTCTCGGAGGGTCTGGAGCGGCAGACGAGCCTGGAGAGCGTCGCGAGTTATTCGCCGGCAGTTGCCCAGACCATCTCGGCCAAGGCGACCGTTTCGGTGATCCTGAGCCTGCTGGGCATTCTCGTCTACATCTGGATCCGGTTCGGCTCGCTGCGGTACTCGGCGGCCGCGATCATCGCCCTGCTGCACGACGTGTGTGTGGCGATGGGCATGCTGGCGGCGTCGGCGTGGATCGCCACTACGGCCGTCGGATCCTTCCTGCTGGTCGAGGATTTCCGGATCGACCTGGGCGTGGTTGCGGCCCTGCTGACGATCATCGGATATTCCCTGAACGATACGATCGTCATCCTGGACCGAATTCGCGAGAACCGCGGCAAGTTGCCGATACCAACAGCGGACATCGTGAACCGTTCGATCAACCAGACCATCAGCCGGACGGTGCTCACGTCGGTGACAACGCTCGTGGCGGTGATGATCATGTATGGCGCCGGCGGAAGCGGAATCCGGTCGTTCTCTTACACGCTGTTGGTCGGTCTGGTGGTCGGCACATACAGTTCGGTCGCCATTGCGGCGCCGCTCGTCGTGCGATCGGTGACCGGTCGAAAGGGATCAACGGACGCCACCGACCTCAACGCGGCGAACCAGGATCAGGCGGACACCGCATCGGCCTGAGGGCCAGCTATCCACGGACCAGTCATGGAGGACTGAGTATGTCGGCAGGAACCAAAGTCACGGTCGCGATCGTGGTGCTCTTCGCAGTAGTGCTTGGTGTCTACTACGGGTTCGGCGGACCGGACCGAACTTTGCCGGCGGCACTGTTGCCGCCTGCTGAAGAAGACCCCTTCGTCGAGCCACGATCGACCGACCCGCTGGTACAGGACGCAGGGCAAGCGAATGACGGCGACCTCGCACGCTCGATCGAGGAGGCCCTGTGGTCGCAGGGTGGCGCGACGACCGAGAACAACGCGGCCACCGGCGTCCTCGGCAGCGATGCCGTGTCCGCCGTGACCCAGCCGGACGATCCGTGGGTCCTGCGGGCCCCGACACTGATGCCTGAACCCGAAACCCGGCCGCTGGGGGCCGGGACGCCCCGGTCGCCCAGGACGGTGCAGTACATCGTCCAGCCCGGCGATTCGATGTGGACGATCGCGCAGCGGTGGTTCGGCGACGGCATTCGGTGGCGCGAGATCGCCAACGGCAACCCCGAGATCAACCCGGACCGACTGAACGTTGGTCAGCGGCTCCAGTTGCCGGCACGCGACGACACCCGGACGGTGGGACTGAATCGTTCCGTGTCGATTCCCGCCGCGCCGGCAATGACGCCGGTTCCCGCAGGGTCCGGTCGCCAGTACACGGTGCTGGCCGGTGACACGCTGAGCACCATCGCCGAGGACCAGTACCGAAGCGAATTGCGGTGGCGCGAGATCTACCAGGCGAACCGCACCGCGATCGGCGGCAACCCCGACAGGCTCAAGGTGGGGATGAAGCTTAGGATCCCTTAGCGCGGGTTCACTCAAAGCGTATCGCTTTGAGTGAACCCGCGCTAGCCCCTCGCGGCCACCGCGACGTTGTCACTGATGTGATCGAGGCTCAGGCTGCCCACGACGAGGCTGCTGACGCCCGCGGTATCGAGCACGAAGCGGACCGCTTGTTCTGCAGCCAGCCGGCCTGACGCGAGCCCCTTCTTGACGACGATGCCCACGCCGCGTTCGGCGGCCTCGGCGATCACGCCGGCGTGCGTCCGGTCGCGGTCGTTGTACTCGACCATCAGGACGTCCGACCATGACAGTGCGGCCCGGGCCCCTTCGACGGTCTTGCCCGACAGGCCGATGGCACGGATGACCCCCTCGTCGCGCAGGGCGGTCAGTGTGGGCACCGCGTCGGTCCGGGTCTGGATCCGGATGTCATCGCCGTCGGAGTGGATGAAAACGACGTCGATCGTCTCGGTGCGAAGCAGTCGGAGGCTCCGTTGCACGCTCTCGCGGATTCCCCGGGCTGAGAAGTCGTACGTCGAGCGGCCGTCGGCGAAGGTCTCGCCGACCTTCGTCGACAGGACGAGGTCGTCGCGACGGCCCGCGAGTGCCGCGCCGACCCGCTCCTCGCTGAGCCCGTACGCCGGCGCGGTGTCGATGTAGTTGATCCCCAGGTCCAGCAAACCGTCGAAGAGCCTCGCAACGGCGTCGACGTCGGGCAGGTCGTATGCCTGGGGGTACTTCACGCCGGTGTTGCGTCCGATCTTGAACGCACCGAAGCCGATGGGCGTGACCTCGATGGCCGACCGGCCTAGGCGTCGCTTGACCATTGCTCTTGCGTCTCCCAGGGGGGCTTTGCGAGGCCCGGTCGCGGCCACCCGTCGGGGGCAACGGCATGGCCGGTTTGTGTCGGACCGGGAACGAGTTCCGTGATTCGCCGGGCAAGTCGCGGCACGAGAGCGAGCTTGGTCGGCCAGGCGACGACGACGTTGTGGACCGCGGTGACCGAGACGTCGTCGGGACGACCGCCTCCGGCCGCCTCAACACGCTCGATTCGATATGTACCCCATTCGACGCCGCCAAGGTCGAGGTCCGGAAGCACTGCGCGGATTTCGGCGGCGCCGTGGCGAACCAGGGTCTGGGAATCCATCTCGACGCCGTCCTCGGCGATCTGGCCGCCGATCTGCCAGACCCTCCGACCGGCAGTGTCGGTGTCGGACGTGATCGTGACCCGGGTGCGAGCCCCGTCGACGCAGTGGCCGTTGAGTTCGGGCAGGCCGCCACGCATCATGAGCATGTGCAGCGGGCGTTGTTGCTGCGGGACCGCGCGGCCGATCCCGGCCATCGCCGCAAGGTCCGCGTTGCCGGCCCCGGCCGTCAGGACGACCGTACCGGGCTCGATCCGGCAGCGGTCGCCGCCGCCGGGGGCGGACAACATGATGCTCGTGACCCGCCCCCGGTCGTGGTCCATCGCGATGCCCTGCGTGGCGTCGACCTTCATGATGCAGCGGTGATGGCGGCGGCCGAGCTCGTTGACGAGGCTGACGGGGTCGATCACGGGCTCGGCGATCCTGGCAACGCCCGGACACGATGCCAGCGGCTCGGGCCGCTGCCCCGCGGGAACCGGCTGTGGTTTCGATCGCAGGCCGATTCTCGCACCGATCATGCCCAATCGGCTTCGCGCCGAGCCTGTCCGCCACAGGTAGCAGTGGTCGGCGCGGACACGGGTTGCGGTCAGATGCGGCTCCCGCCGGCCCGCCAGGCAGGCCCGCCAGTGGTCGGGCATACCGCGGAGAGCCGCCGCCGAGCCCGACAGGATGCCGTTGAGTGTGTATTTCATGCCGCCGTGGATGATCCCCTGGGCGCAGACGGTCTGCCCGCCGCCGAGGCGATCGGATTCCAGGAGCACGGTACTGAGGCCGCGCGCCACGAGCACGTCCAGGGTCCACAGTCCGGCGGCGCCACCCCCGAATATCGCCACGTCGCAGGGCAACCCAACGCAATCCATAGACCCATGCTATGCGATTTGGGTTATCTTCCGTGCCCCATGGCGGATACGTCACATACGGTCGTGCTCATTCCAGGCGACGGCATCGGTCCCGAGGTGACCGAAGCGGTCGTGCATATTCTTTCCGAGGCGGGCGCGGACCTCCAATGGGTCGAGTGCCAGGCGGGTCAAGCCGCGCTCGACCGCGGGGCCGATCGCGTTCTGCCTGACACGACCGTCCACGCGGTGATCGAGCACGGGGTGGCGCTCAAGGGACCCTGCACGACGCCGGTCGGTGGCGGATTCTCATCGGTCAATGTGGCATTGCGGAAACGGCTCAACCTCTACGCCGCGGTCCGCCCCATCCGGTCCGTGGACGGCGTGCGGACCCGGTACGACGATGTCGACATCGTCGTTGTCCGTGAGAACACCGAGGGGCTGTACTCCGGGATCGAGAACATCATCACCGAGGGTGTGATCACGTCGTTGAAGGTGGCGACCGAGGTCGCGTGCCGGCGTATCGCATCGTTCGCGTTCGAGTACGCCAGGAGCCGCGGACGCCGAAAGATCACCGTGCTGCACAAGGCCAACATCATGAAGCTCAGCGACGGGCTGTTTCTCCGGTGCGCGCGGGCCGAGCATCAGCGCGAGTATCCCGATCTGGAGTATGACGAGCAGATCATCGACGCCGCGTGCATGCGGCTCGTGCAGGATCCAAGCCAATTCGACGTGCTGTTGTGTGAGAACCTCTACGGCGACGTCATTTCAGACCTTTGCGCCGGCCTGGTAGGGGGGCTCGGTGTGACGCCCGGGTCCAACTTCGGCGAGGGGCGGGCCGTTTTCGAGGCAGTGCACGGCACCGCGCCCGACATCGTGGGTCGGAACCTCGCCAACCCGCTCGCGTTGCTGATGAGCGCTGTCATGATGCTGAACTACCTCGCCGACAGTCGGGCCGACGAGGCGTGCCGTGACGTTGCGGGAAGGATCCGCAACGCCTACAACGACTGCCTGACGGCCGGCGAAAAAACGCACGATCTCGGTGGCAGCCTCAGCACCACCGCGTTCACCGAGGCCGTCATCGCGAAGCTTGGGAAGGAACGAGCCCCTTGAGCACACCCTGGCAGATCGACGGCGCCGAGGGCGAGCCGATCTTCGGCGACATGCACATGCCGGCGAGTCCGCCGGTGGGTGTCATCCTCGTTGCACACGGATTCAAGGGGTACAAGGACTACGGCATGTTCCCACGGGTCGCCGAGGCCATGGCGGCCCGCGGCCTCATCGCGCACCGGTTCAATTTCAGCCACTCCGGAATGACAAACCAGACGGCCTCCTTCGCGCGACCGGACCTCTTCGAGCGCGATACCTGGAACAAGCAGGTCGACGACCTGCGAGCGGTCATGGACACGGTGACCGCCGGCACGCTCGAAGGGCGTGAACTGCCGCTGGTGCTCTTCGGGCATTCCAAGGGCGGTGTCTCGGTACTGCTGACCGCGGGGCGTTCCGCCGGCGACGATGGCGTCCCGCGACCGGCCGGCGTCGTCAGCGTGTCAGCGCCATCGACCTGCAACTCGCTGACCCTCCAGCAGCAACAGTCACTCACCGAGCAAGGCTTCCTGTTGTCGCCCTCGTCCAGGACGGGCCAGGAACTCCGTATCGGCCGGATCTATCTCGCCGAGCAACTCGATGACCCGCCCAACCACGACCTCTTGAAGATCGCGGGACGCATCGCGTGCCCGGTACTGATCGTGCACGGCGAGGAGGACCCGACCGTGCCGGCCGCGTGTGCCGGACAGATCGCCGCGGCGTGCCGGGGCGAGCCGCAGGTCGAGATCGTGACCGGGGCCGACCACGTGTTCAACACGCCCAACCCGTTGCCGCCGGACGCCGAACCGAGCACGCAACTGGATGCGATGCTCACGGGGGTTGGTAACTTCGCCGTTGCATGCTGTGCAGTCTGAAGCTCGCCGCGGACCTTCAAACTGACGCATCAGGATCAAGAATCGCAGCGGTCGGCCCGACACCCTTGATATGAACATCCGCAGGAACCTGGTTTGCACAGCGTCGGCGGTACAGGCGTTCGCCGTCGTGATGTTGCTGCGGATCGGTTCGTCCGCCGGCCTGGTTGTAATGATCATCCTCCTGGCCGCACTGTTCGGACTGCTCTCGCAACATCCGCGTCATGTCCGTTCATCGATCCGGGTGGCGGCGATCATCTTCAGCGGGCTCGCTGCCGCCATGGCCGGAATCGGTATCCTGGGCTCGGTCATGGGCGTGTTCCTGGCGGGGGCTGCGGTGCTCCCGTGGTTCGCGTGCATGCTGCTGATCTTTGTTGCCAGCGCTGTGAACATCACGTGCGTCGCCGCGCAGTGGCAACCCGATCCAGCCATCGCATAGAAAAGCCTTATCGTCGGCGGTGCCGTTCCGGTAGCATACGGAATGGGAGGGCATTGCCATGAGCAACATCGCGTTTGTTTTCGCAGTCGTCGTCGCCTGTGTGATCGGTCAGACCGAGCCGGCCGCCGAAGCACCCGTCGGGCCGACGGTCGTGATCACCGGTGCGAACCGCGGACTGGGCCTGGCGTTCGCGCGGCGGCTCAGCGCCGATGGATTCCGCGTCATCGGCACCGCCCGCAAGCCCGACGCAGCCGATGAGCTGCGATCACTAGGCGTACGGATCGAGCAACTCGACGTCACCGACGCCGCGAGCGTTCGCCGGCTCGCCGAGGCGATCGGCGACACCCCCGTGGACATCCTGATCAACAACGCCGGTATCGGCGGCGGTTGGGGGCGCCCGCTGAAGGATGTCGACATTGACCAGGCCGAGCGCATCCTCCAGGTCAACACCCTGGGGCCGATGCGGGTCACGCAGGCGCTGCTTCCTGCTCTTCGAAAGGGCGACCGCAAGCTCATCGTGAACATCACGAGCATGCTCGGCAGCATCGAGCGGAACACGCGAGGCGGCTCTTACGGGTACCGCGAGTCGAAGGCGGCACTGAACATGTTCACACGCTCACTCGCCGCGGAACTCAAGCCGGACGGGTTCACCTGCATCGCCATGAGCCCCGGCTGGGTCAAGACCGACATGGGCGGACCCAACGCCCTTCTCACGCCCAGCCAGAGCATCGACGCGATGCTCAAGGTGATCGAGGGCTTGTCGACGGAGCAGTCCGGCAGCTTCCTCAACCACGCCGGCGAGGTTATCGACTGGTAGTTTTTCGGCCCATGTCGGCAGGTAAGAATTGCCCATAACAGCTTGGGGTGTAGATTGTTAGGAGATAGGGGCGCCCCAGGATGCCACGCATGTTGTTCGCACCGGCCGTCGGGCTTGGATGTCTCGGTGTCCAGGCCATCGGGCAGGTGCCGGGAACCATGGACCACCCAACCGGCGCGGTCGTTCCGTACCAGCTGGACGGCTTTGAGGCCGACGCCGTCCGTGTCGAGGACGCGGCGTGGGTGCGGCTGTACTTCGACCGCGTCGACTTGACCGCCGGCAGCTTCGTCAGGATAACGTCCGTGCTCGACGGCGAGGTCCAGGAACTCGACGCCGCCGGACTCGCCCGGTGGGGCAACACAAGCGCTTACTTCAATGGCGACACGGTTCTGGTGGAACTGGTCGCGGCAGAGGCGGTCGCCGGCGACCGGGTCTCGGTCGGGGCAGTGGCCCGTCCGGCACCAATGCCTGCGGCCGGCGGGATCGGCGACTGCGGGATCTGTGACGCCGACGATCGCGTGCCCTCGGCCGAGCCGTGGGCGGCCCGGCTGTTGCCGGCCGGCTGCACGGCATCGGTGTACAACCAGGCCAGCTGCATGGTCTCGGCCGGGCACTGCATCCAGGGCGCCATGGTCGTGCAGTTCAACGTGCCGCCGTCCAATGGCGACTGCTCGATCAACAACCCGCCGGTGGCCGACCAGTTCCCGATACTCGCAAGTCAGTCCGTCAACGGGGGTGTCGGCAACGACTGGGCCGCACTGGTCCCGGGGCCGAACGGACTCGGCGAGCTGCCGTTCGAGCGGTACGGCGAACTCCGCCCGATCGCCGGGGCCGTGGCGTCGTCAGGCGCGACGGCGACGGTGTGGGGCTATGGCGTGGACAACACGTGCACCCGCTCCCAGACCCAGCAGACCGACACGGGGTCGATCGTCGGCCTCGACGCGACGACGATTCTCTGGGCCGTCGACATTCGCGGCGGCAACTCCGGCTCCTCGATCATCCACGACGGCGCGATCGTCGGGATCGTCACGCACTGCGATACCCTTGGCTGCCCCGCCGGGCCCAACATAGGGACACGGATCGACCTGCCGAGCTTCGCGGCTGCCCGCGAAGCGATGTGCGGCGTGGACGTGGACTTCGCCTTCCCCGACGGTCTCCCGGAACTGGTTGCGGCCGAAGGCTCGACGACCATACGGGTCGTGGTCGAGGCCGGCACGGGCACGCCCGTTGCGGGGTCGGGCACGATCCACGTGAGCGTGGACGGCGGTCCGTTCGTCCTCGAGGCGATGATCGAGCAGGCGCCGAACGACTACCTGGGATCGATGCCCGCGTCGGCGTGCGGTGCGGTCGTCGAGTACTACTTCACGGTTGACACGATGTCGGGCCCGCAGATCACCTCGCCATGGGAGGCTCCGGCCGAGCGTTA
>Ga0209988_10002280_pt1 | contig 12655 bp, 12 predicted proteins | sample N075metaG_FD_183115 | JGI IMG/M metagenome (GOLD analysis project Ga0209988, IMG submission 183115) | Deep subsurface microbial communities from Kermadec Trench to uncover new lineages of life (NeLLi) - N075 metaG (SPAdes) (version 2) | ecosystem: Environmental > Aquatic > Marine > Ocean trench... | reverse complement strand
GGAAATGGAGGGCCGACCGGACGGACAACGGCCGCAAGACTGTGAGTCGTTGCTGGCGTACCAGCTGGACCGCCGCGACCGATATGCAAGCCAGAGCGGCGACCCCGAGGGGTTCGTGTTGAGCCCGGACGAGTGCCGCGCATTGCGCGAGGAGGCGGTTCAGTACTACCATCGATACGTCGCCCTGATGTCCATCGGCGACTTTGCGGGTGTCGTACGGGACACGACGCGCAACCTGGAGGTATGTGACCTCTGCCGCGGCTATGCGGCCGCGCAGCCTGATCGGACGGTGATGGAGCAATTCCGCCCCCACGTGATCATGATGCGGGCCCGGGCGGACGCCGAGGGTGCCCTTGCGGTCGGTCAGAAGAGCGACGCGCTGGCGGCGATCGACAAGGGACTCGCCGAGTTGCGCATCTATCTCGATACGTCCGATCAGGGCGCGACATACGAGCAGGCAAACGAGGTCCAGGTCTTGCGGGGCATGCGTGAGGCGCTGGTTCCGAAACTTCCCGTCAGCCAGCGAACGGAGTTGCAGGAGCGTCTCCAGGCGGCGATCGATGCCGAGAACTACGAGCTTGCGGCCGTTCTTCGCGATGAATTGCGGCTACTGGAGTAGACGCTCGAACTCGCGTCGATATCGCGCCCCGCCAAGCTCCGGATCCTTGCTCCGCAATTGCTGGATGTACGGCGCAATCCTGTGCGTGTTGCGACCCGTCCGGCGGAGGATCTGCAGCATTCTCAGCTGCGACTGCCAATGAACGTCGTCGAGCGCGGTGGCGGTGGCGACCGCGAGACGGCGGTAATGATCCATCGCCTCCTCGTCGCGGGCGCCGCCCAGGTCGTAGAGGCACTCGGCGCGACCATACAGAACCTCGAGCGCGTCGGGATGATCGGCGAGAAGCTCGTCGTAGTGGCGTAACGCGTCGTTGCATCGACCGGCCAGCCGGTACGCATCGGCGGTGCTGAGCTGCAGCGTCTCGTTGCGGCCGTGGATCTCGAGCCAGTGCGACGCCGCCTGCGCCAGTGGCAGCAGTTCTCGCCGTGCTTCGGCCGCGGCAACACTCTCGCGGTCGATATCGAGCTGACCCTGGAGCTCACGTTGCCGCAACTCGAACATCGCAACGAGGGCGGCGGCCGCGCGAGGCCCGGTCATATCGACAAGACGTTGCAGTTCACGGGCCATCTCGTCGCGACGCCCCATGGCCCTGTAGGCGTCGATCCGCACCAGCACGGAGAACTCGTCGTCGTCGCCGTCGGCCAGCGCCGCCAGTGCGCCCGCGGGGTCGTCGATGGCCAGCAACCCTTCGGCCCTGAACCGCGCCAGCATGGACCGCCGACCGCCGTTCGCCGCTTCGGCCTCGGCCGCCGCAACCAGCAGTCGTCGTGCGAGGACCTGCTGCATCGCGGTGCCGGCCGTGGACGCCGCCCACCTCCGCAGCGACTCGGCGTGTCGGTACAACGCGTCCGCCCGAACGCCCGCATCGACCCCGACGGCATCGAAGAATCCGATGGCGTCCTCGAACCGTTGCTCGTCGAGGGCCAGGCAGCCGGCCCGGTACCGCCAGCGATCGACCGACGCGAGGTTCGGGTAGCGGCCAAGCAGGATCTCCAACACCTCGCGTAACAGCGACCGTTGCCCGGCGTCGCCCGGCGCCAGGCGGTAGAGCTCGGCGGCAAGCGATGCGGCCAGTTCGATCGACGCTTCGGCGTGCGTACTTGCCGGGTACACGCGTGCGAGCTTCGTCAGCTGACGGACGGCGCCGGTCGTGTTGCCGGTGTCGAGGTAGACGCGGGCGAGTCCGAACATGGCGGTGGCGGTGGTGGTGTCATCGAGGCGGGCGTCGGCGAGAAGACGCTCGTACAGTTCGATCGCTTCGGTCCGTCCGCCGGCTGAGGATGCGAGGTTGCCGGCACGCGCAACCGAGACAAGTTCGGGCAGATCCTTCAGCGGCGTGTCCGGGCCGGCGACGATGACGAGCCTCGAGTAGCCCATGGTCCGCAGCGCGGCCAGTTGCGTTCCGGTACTGCGCGCCAATGCCAGGTAAGCACCGAAGGCGTCGGTCACCCGGCCCTGGCGTTGCAGGAGCCGGAATCGCTCGTCGGCGATCAGCACGCGAAGCAGCGGTTCGTCGGCGCGCGCGAAGTTCGTTTCAATCTCGTCGAGCCCCGTCAGTGCGTCCTGGACGTCCACCGCCGCGCGGCAACGCGTCAGCGCCAGCTGGGCCGCGAACACGTCGTTGCGCCGGGCCAGCGGATCCGTGGACACGTCCCACAGCATCTTTGCCGCGTCGTCGTACTTCTCGACGCCGAGTAGCGCGAGCCCGGCGTAGAGCACGGCGGTCGCCGCGAAACGTTCCGGCAGCACCTCGGCGACCGGGCCGAGCCGGGATTCGGCGATGGCATACAGCGCGTGTCGGGACTTTGGGCCCTCGACGTTGAAGTCGGCGTCCAGGCATGCCCCGATGCCGCGGAGGAACGGCACCCGGCGGTTCCGTTCTGTTTCAAAGAGGGTCGGGTCGAGGCCGCCGGCTCGCCCCGCCTCCACGTCCATGATCACCTGCTCGAGCATTGTCTCGGCGCGGCTTGCGAAGTCGTTCATCTCGCGCGCCACCCGTCGAACGCGGCTGCGTTGTCGGGGTGTGGGCAGACCGAAGCGTGCGACGAGCCCGGAGGCATCCGTGGGCAGGACGAGATAGAAGAGATCCTGTGCCTGGTCGGCGAGCCAGAGGGGTTGATGCGGATCGTCCGGGTGGTCGCGGATCAGTTGCGCACGGAGATCGAGCATCGATTCGACAATCGCGGCGCGCTCGTCCGGCGCCGCATCGGCGATCGCTGCCCGCTGTTGGGCGATCCGGTCCGTCAAGTCCGTCATGGCGGACTGGGCCCCGACGCCGACGCACAGCAGTATGGCGGCGACCGGGTACATCTATGGCGCCGAGAAGGTGATGTTGGTATACCGCGCGCGGACCGCGGCGTTGAAGACGCCCATCGTGTGATCCCACGACGTGCGGCCGGTCGGCGCCACGATGATGGGGTGGTCCGCCTCGAACACGCCGCCCGCCGCGCGGTCGGAGCGACGTCTGGTTTCGAGGAACACGAACAGTTCCTCGAACGTCGCGGGCCCCGGGCCGGCGGACTGGGGCCCGGAAAGCCGCAGAACGTACTCGTCCCGGCCCACCGTCGTCACGCCGATTCGGAGCGGATCGCGTGGAAGCTCGAACGGGTCGGCAGCGCGGCCACGCTCCGGCAGGTCGAGCCGGTAGATCTCCTCGCCGGTTTTGAATTCCGTTGCGGCCATGAAGTACACCAGCAGCAGGAAGACCACGTCGATCATGGACGTGAGGTTCAGGCCGAGCCGGGCCCCGCATCTTCGTCTTCGGCTGGCGCTTTGACCGGTTCGCGTCATCAGTCGTCCCTGACCACCACGAGGTTCACGCGACCCTTGACGTCGTCGCGGCCCGATAGCCGTGCCGCGGCCGAGACCGCCTGGAACACCGGCTCGACCCAGCGGTAGTCGGTGCGGCGATCGGCGCGGAGGTTGACGCCCAACGCCGGGTTCTGCCGGTACATCGCCGCGAGGCTGCGGGCAAGGGCCTCCAACCCGGCGGTGTCCGCCATGTACCGCCGGTTGCTCATCCGGTAACCAATTGAGTCGCCACCGGCGCCGCGGAGAACGTTGATGACGACTCGAGACTGCTCGCCGGGTAGCTCGCTGGCAGCCTCCTGGGGATGCGGCAGATCGAGATCGACGTTCTCGACCTCGACGATCTGCGAAACAACCACGAAGAAGATGATCAGCAGGAACGTCACGTCGATCATCGGCGTGAGGTTGGCGGCGATCGGTTCGGGCTGGATGGACCGGTCGCGGCTCATTTGGGCTTCGGGCGGAACTGTTTGAGCAGCTCCTCGGCGGTGACGGTCGCCTCGGCACTCAGCTCGTCGATCTTATTTCGAATGATGCCATACGCGCTCAGTGCGGGAATAGCGACCACCAGGCCCCAGAACGTCGTCGTCAGCGCCGTGCCGATCCCCCCCGCCAGCAGGACCGGGTCGGCGTTGCCGCCGGCAACGACGATTGCCTGGAAGGCGAGGATCATTCCGTACACCGTCCCGAAGAGGCCGATCATCGGGCTGACCTGGCCCAGGACGTTGAGGTACTCGATGCGTCGAAGCCGGATCGTGGCGAGTCCGTCCGCCGTCTGCTCGAGGGTCTGGAGCACGGCGGCGAAGCCCTGGCTCGCCTCGTTGAGCGCCGCGTGCAGGATGCGGCTGAAGTCGCTGGGGTCGCGACCGGTCACCTCGAGCGCGCCGCGGTAGTCACCGGCCGCCAGCAGCCGCCTCGCCTCGTCAATGACACCGGCCGGCAGGATCGCCTTGCGATGATTCGTCATCGCGAGGTTGCCGATCAGGCCGATCGACACGATCGAAAGCGCCATCAGGAACCAGATGATGAGGCTGCCGAGGATCTCGATGCGCGTTTCGCGACCGGGATCGGTCTTCCGCGCGATGAAGAACTGGCTGGCAAAGCTCTGGTCAACCGCCGTCTGCGAGAGGTCCTGCGCAACGGCGGTCGCCGGGGGGGGCAGGATCATCACCAGGGCGAGTACGAGAAGGGTGAGTGGTCTCAAGGCCATTGTTCTCCTGTCCGTTGACGTTTTCTTACTGGCCATTGTCGATTCCAAGCTCGGCGCGGCTGAGGAACCGGTACCCGTCCTTGCCCCCGTGCCGCTCGGCGATCCGCCGCAGCGTGTCCAGTGGATCCGGGTCGAGGAACTGCACGCAGTTGATCCGCGTCGCGCGGCGTCCGGTGCCGCGATCGATCGGGTTGAGTTCGTCGAGAATGCTCAGCAGGTCGGCCTGGTCGATCTCGAACTCGCCGGCACCGGTGATGTTCTCACTGAGCAGGAAGATCACGTCCGGCTTGAGGCGGAGGCCCCGCTCCAGCGCTGCCAGGGGATTGGATCGGCCGGCCGGGATGACGTGGTCGTCGATCCAGACCAGTGCCCGGGCGATTGCCTCGGGCGTGGCCGGTGTGAGGCGGTTGGGCGGAACGACCACGGCCTGGTTGCGCTGAAAGAAGATGACGGCGTACGACTGCCGCGGTGAGAGCGTCCCCAGCGACCGGGCCAGTTCCCGCAGTACGATCTGCAAAGACCGGATCATGGAGCCCGAGGCGTCGATCACGTAAACGATTCGACGCGCGTTGGTCGTCTTCATCCCCACGAACGTGGCCGTGTTGCGGGTTGACGCGGCGGCAAAGTCGGCGGCGCCGGCCGGTACGCCGACGTCGAGGTCGAGTGTCAGCGATGGCACGTCGAGGCCGGCCAGTTGCTGCTGGATCTCCTCCTGCAGCGACTCAACCGGAACCTGTGTCGGCTCGAGCGGCTCGGTGTCGGGCAGGGGATCGGTCTCCAGGCTTGCCAGCGGGTCATAGGTGAGGGCGTCGAACTCGGCGGTGACAAGCACGGGGTCATCGTCGTCGCCGAGGCTCACGACGGTCCAGGTAATCATGAAGCCCAGTCCGATCAAGCCGGCATGCAGGCCGACAGAGGCGACCCAGGGCACGATCCGACTGAGTGCCCGCCGGGTTTCGGGTTCGCCTTCCGGGGGCGTCACGATTCCCTAGCATACGCGCACCGCAATCGGACCGTGCGGTTTGGCATGGGGGGGACTTGTTTGAGCGCTCCGTACGGCCCTGCGGGCCGACACTCGCTCTCGTACGACCCGCCGAATTCATCCGGCGGGTCTGGGCGGACCGGCAAGGACGATTGCGCTCCGTACGGACGGGAAAGCTTCGTTCGCTAGCCCAGGTGCAGATGGTGGTCGTCTTCGTACGAATCGCCGCCGAACAGCAGCCGATCGATGCTCAGTCCGCCGGCGCCCGTCATCGCGATGCCGATCGCCATGACGAACAGGCAGATCTGCGTGAAGACCTGGTTGAAGATCGGTATCGGGAGGTTCAGGATGCCGTAGTCGAGCAACGGCTCCAGCGAGGTCATGTAGAAAGCGACGGCCATCGTGATCGCGAGGCCGGCCCCCCAGACGCGGCTGAGCAGGCCCAGCAGCAGCAGACCGCCGCCAACCAGTTCAGTACCGGCGGCCGCCCAGGCCAGCCACTGGGGCTTGAAACGCTCCGGGTAGGGGCTGTTGTCGACAAGCATGATCGTTATGCGGTGCAGACGTTTCGCGCGGACCGAGCCCGGACTCATCTGCACGTTCCGTGGTGCGGGTTTAGGCTCCACCACCAGGGGCGGATCAACGACCGGGGGTGGCGTGACGACCGGCGGTGTGGGTTTTGGCTCCGGCTTAGGCTCCGGCTTGGCCGGCTTTGGGATCACCGGTCGTGGCGGCGGCGGGGGAGCCGGCGTCGGCGGGGGCGCGGTCCCGGTCGGCCGGATCCGGTCGCGGAGTCTTCCAGTTTCCACATCATCTTGATAGAGCGGCAGTTGCGACAGCTGGCTGTAGGCCTCTGCGGTATCCTCTCCGACACCGAGTCGCTGGAGCGTCTCGGCATCCCGGCCTTCAAAAATCACCGGTTCGCCCATGATCTTGTCGTACCCGGCCGGAATGAATGCCGCGGCCAGGACAAGCCGACTCAGCAGGGGTACGAGGTTGGCAGTGGCGGTGCGCGTCAGGCTCATATCACATGTCACCATCGGCAGATCTGCGGCGGATCTGTTGTCCGGGCGGTCAGATGGGTCGATAATCCCAGGTCCAGTCCAATGGTCGCCGCGGGCGTGGCGGAACTGGCAGACGCGCGGGATTTAGGTTCCCGTGGGGTAACCCGTGCAGGTTCGAATCCTGTCGCCCGCATTTTCTTATCGCCTTCTCGCCCCTCCACGGGGCCCAGGCGGCCAGAAACCCCCGGTTCGGGTCGACAGTCCCGTCTCCGGGGGGAACCTTGGGGCCGCCGGCAACGAATAATCTGCCGAGTCACATCCAGAACCCCGACCCCACCCAATTCACCACTTTCAAGCCTTGGATACCCGAGAGTCTTTGTTTCGAGAATCGTCCCCGTCGCGCGGACAGAGTCGGCTGGGCGTGCCGGACTCTGGCGGCGGGGTTTTTTTTGGACTATTTTGAGCGCTTCGTACGGCCTGCGGCCGACACTCGCTGTCGTACGACCCGCCGAATTCATCGGGTGGCACGGCCGACGGAGCGCCGCGACGTCGCCCGTGGAGCGACGTCCAACCACGGGCGAGCTCGCTACCGCTCGCTCGGCCGTGCCACCCGCAGTCAATCGGCCGCTACGCTGTGACGAGAGTCGCGTAGCTTGCCGATGACGACGGGGAACCGTCGAACCCCCAACCATGGAATGGTCGCCTACATCTTGGCGGAGCCACCGGGCTACGCAGCAGCCGGCCTACCCCTGCGCTCAGGAAGTCGAGCGGGTCATCGGCGAGATGTCGCGTCTGCCGCCGCTGGTGACGAGCTGGGAAATCGAAATGCTCAAGACCCAGCTGGCCGAGGCTGCCGCCGGGGAGCGTTTCCTTCTTCAGGGTGGCGATTGTGCCGAGTCGTTCGACGAATGCGACTCGGCGAACATCGCCAGCAAGCTCAAGATCCTCCTGCAGATGAGCCTGGTGCTCGTCCACGGCACACGCAAACGGGTGATTCGGGTCGGTCGGTTCGCGGGGCAGTATGCCAAGCCACGCTCCGAGGACCTCGAAACCCGCGACGGCGTGTCGTTGCCGAGCTACCGCGGCGACCTGATCAACGCCGTCGGATTCACGGAAGCCGAACGGACCCCCGATCCGCAACGGATGCTCCGCGGATACGAACGGTCGGCACTGACACTCAACTTCATCCGCAGTCTCATCGACGGCGGCTTCGCGGACCTGCACCACCCGGAGTACTGGGATCTCGGTTTCGTGAAGCATTCGAGCCGGGCGGCCGAGTACCAGAAGATCGTCGAGTCCATCGGCGAGTCATTGCGGTTCATGGAGGCACTCGCCGGGACGAGCGTCGGCGAGATCAACCGTGTCGATTTCTTTACGAGCCACGATGCACTCCACCTGCCGTACGAGCAGGCCCAGAGCCGGCGGGTGCCACGCCGCGACGGCTGGTACAACCTCTCGACACACCTTCCATGGCTGGGGATGCGCACCTGCGAGCCCGACGGCGCGCACGTCGAATACATGCGGGGCATCGCCAACCCGATCGCCTTGAAGGTCGGGCCGGCAATGACCACGCAGTGGCTCGGTGACCTGATTCGAATCCTCAACCCCGGCAACGAGCCGGGGCGGCTCACGCTGATTCACCGTTTCGGTGCCGACCGGATCGCATCGTGCCTGCCGCCCTTGATCGAGGCGGTGCAGGCCGGCGGCAGCACCGTCCTGTGGTGCTGCGACCCGATGCACGGGAATACCGAACGCACCGCGGCCGGTATCAAGACACGCAACTTCGATCACATACTCCGGGAGCTCGAAGAGGCGTTCGCCATCCACGAGCGAATGGGAACCTACCTCGGCGGCGTCCACTTCGAGTTGACCGGGGAGAACGTGACCGAGTGCATCGGCGGCGCGCGTGGCCTCAAGGAATCGGACCTGTCGCGTGACTACAAGTCGCAGGTCGATCCGCGGCTCAACTATGAGCAGTCATTAGAAATGGCGATGCTCATTGCCAAGGTAGCAAGTAGCCAGTAGGCAGCAGGGCTGAGCCACGGCGGCCGCTCGGCCAAGGCTCTGCGTGAGCGGATCCACAGGGGTAGACTATCCGCTCATGCAACGGCGAGTCGTCATCACCGGACTTGGGCCCATCACCGGTTTCGGTGTGGGCATTGCCCCGCTCTGGGAGGCGATGGTCGAGGGCCGCTCCGCGATCAGGCGGATCGAGCAATTCGATCCGGACGGCTTCGAGTGCAGGATCGCCGCCGAGTTGCGCCCGGACGACTTCGACGTTCGAAAGGTGGTCCCCAGAAACCACCGTAAGGCAACAAAGGTGATGTGCCGCGACACCGCGTTGGCGGTCGGTGGCGCCGCGGCGGCGTTGGCCGATGCCGGCCTCAACGGGGCCGACGGCGACGCTGCCGAGCCGGTCATCGAGCCCGGCCGCATGGGTTGTCACATCGGCGCCGGTCTCATCTGTGCCGAGGTCAACGAGCTCTGCGCCGCATTGTGGACCAGCCGCGATGACAACGGCGACGTCGACCTGCAACACTGGGGTCACACCGGGATGACGAACCTGACGCCGCTGTGGCTGCTGAAATACCTGCCAAACATGCTGGCGTGCCACGTGACGATCATTCATGACTGCCGCGGCCCCAGCAACACGATCACCTGTTGCGAGGCATCGAGCGGACTCTCGATCGGGGAGTCGATGCGTGTGATTCAGCGCGACGCCGCGGACGCGTGTCTCAGCGGCGGCGCGGAATCAAAGGTCAACCTGATGTCGATGCTGCGCCAGACGGCTGCGGGCCGGCTGGCCCCCACGCCGGCGGACCAGGACCCGGCAACCGTCGTCCGGCCGTTTGATCCCGACGCGACGGGCACGGTGACCGGCGAGGGCGGAGGCATCATCGTCGTCGAGGCCGCCGAGATCGCCGAGCGTCGTGGTGCCGAGGTCTACGCCGAGATCACCGGTATGGCTGCGACGCAGTCGTTCTGCCCGGATACCGTCGGGCTGGATCTCGATCCGGCCGGTGTCGAGATCGCAGACGCGATGCTCCTGGCGATGAAGCAGGCCGGCGTCGGGCCCGACGACATCGACGCCGTCGTGCCGCTGGGGTCGAGTATTCCGTCGGTCGATCGCGCCGAGGCCGCGGCGATCAAACGCGTACTTGGGGGCAGGTCGGCCCAGGTGCCGCTGATCACAACGATCCCCAATACCGGCAACTGTAATGCGGGCGCCGGCACGGTCGCGGTCGCGGTTGCCGCCAACGCGATCAAGACACAGACACTGCCGGCGCGGCTCAACACGGGCCCCGTCGAAGGCCTCGATGCCGCCGCCTGCCCGTCACGACCCGCCGAACTGAATCATGTGCTCGTGTCGCAGACAAGCCAGGGCGGGCAGAATGTCGCGATGGTGCTGCAGAGGGAAGGCATCGAATGACTCCACGCGTCGTCGTGACCGGGATGGGCTGGATCACGCCGCTCGGGCATGACCTGGAGACTGTCTGGGCGAAGCTCGTCAACGGCGAATCCGGCGTGAAGCCGATCGATCGGTTCGACGCGTCCACGTTCCCGACGCCGTACGCAGCGCAGGTCCGCGATTACGACTACCGGCAGTACGTCACTGACCCGAAGGTTCACGAGCACGCGGCGATGAATACGCAGTTCGGCCTCGGCGCGGCGCGGCAGGCCTGGGACCAGTCCTGCCTGGGGAGCTACGGCGAGCTTGACCTGCGACGTGTCGGGATCTACATCGGCGCCGGCGAGGGTGTGCTGGACTTCGACGCGTACGCGAAGGTGGCCATGAAGTCGTGGGACCCGGACAAGGCCGCGGTGGATGCGCCCGAGTGGGCTCGGCAAGCCGCCGTCACCATGAGCCGTTGGGGCGAGATCGGGCAAGAGCCGAACATGCCCATGAGCCACATCGCCAGGGAGTTCGGAATCCGCGGTCCGGCGTACAACTGTCTGACCGCGTGCGCGGCAAGCACGCAGGCGATCGGCGAAGCGGTCGACATACTTCGTCGCGGTGATGCCGATGTCATGATCTCGGGCGGCACGCACACGATGATCCACGTGCTTGGTGTCACCGGCTTCATCCGGCTGACCGCGTTGTCGCGTCAGGAGGGAGACTGCACAAAGGCCTCGCGTCCGTTCGACCGCGGCCGTGGCGGTTTCGTGATGGGTGAGGGTGCGGGCATGGTCATTCTGGAGACGCTGGAGCACGCCCGAAAACGCGGCGCAACGCCGCTGGCGGAGATATCGGGTTACGGGTCGAGCGCCGACGCGTTCCGTATCACCGACATGCACCCGCAGGGGCTCGGCCCGGCAGCGGCGATCTCCGAGGCGCTTAACCAGGCCGGTCTCGATCCGCATGCCCTGGGGCCCGACGGTCGTCCGCTTGTCCACTACATCTCCGCGCACGGCACGGGCACGAAGGAGAACGATTCGGTCGAGACGCTGGCGATCAAAAAGGTCTTCGGTGAGAACGCGCCGAAGATTCCGATCAGCTCGATCAAGTCGATGATGGGCCACCTGATCGCGGCGGCAGGGGCCGTCGAACTGATCGCGTGTGTCCTGGCCATCCGCAACAGTACGCTGCCGCCGACCGTGAACCTTGACTTGCCGGATCCGGAACTCGACCTCGACTACATTCCAAACAACGCGCGCCACGCCGAGATCGAGGTGTGTCTGTCGGACTCGTTCGGTTTCGGCGGTCAGAACGACACGCTGGTCATTCAGAAGCTGGTTTGAGCGCTCCGTACGGCCTTGCGGGCCGACACTCGCTCTGGTATGACCCGCCGAATGCATCGGGTGGCACGGCCGAGCGAGTGGTAACGAGCTCGTCCGTGGTTGGACGTTGCACCACGGGCGACGTCGCTACCGCTCCGTCGGCCGTGCCACCTGATGTTTGTCCAACGTCGCGATCACCTGGGCATCGGTCGTCTGTCGAAAGTCCTCATAAAACTCACCGACGGCGGTGAACATCATGGGGGTCTCAAGGCAGATCAGTTCGTCGACCTCCTCGCCCAGCGTCCGTAGCGATTCCGTCGGTCCCACCGGGACAGCCAGAATGATGCTGGCGGGTGCACGCGCCCGAAGTGCCTTGATTCCCGCGCGGACGGTGGCGCCGGTGGCGATCCCGTCGTCGGCCACCACGATGACGCGCCCGCTCAAGGGCGTCGCGTCGCGGCCGCGCCGATACAACACCTGCCGCCGGCGCAGTTCGTCGAGCTGTAACGCAGTTTCATGCTGCAGGTACTCCTCTTCCACGCCGAGCGTGGCGATCACGCGATCGTTGAGGATCCGTTGGGGGTGCTCACCGTCGGCCACGGCGCCGATCGCCAGCTCCGGCTGCAGTGGCGCGCGAAGTTTGCGGACAACCAGGACATCCAGCGGTGCTCGGAGGACCGCCGCAATCTCCGCCGCGACCACGACACCGCCGCGTGGCAGTCCCAGCACGACGACAGCCGCTCCGGCACCGTCCCGAAGGTGTTCGAGACGCACCGCGAGCTGGCGGCCGGCTTGGGATCGGTTTTCGAAGACCGACAGGGGTCTGTCCCCTTTTGGTCAGTCAGGCGGAGAAGCTCGACCCGCAGCCGCAGGTGCTCGTGGCGTTGGGGTTGTTGAACACGAATCCGCGGCCCATGAGCTCGTCCTTGAAGTCGATCTCGGTTCCATTGAGATAGAGGTAGCTCTTGGGATCGCACACGATCCGGAGTATGAACTCGCCGGTATCAAAGGTGTACGTATATTCCCAGATCTCGTCGGTGTCGCGCTGCTTCTCCGTCAGATCCAGCAGGTAGCTGAAACCGGAGCACCCCCCGCCCTTGACACCGACCCTCAGACGGGTGGTGTCCTTGTCGAGATCCTGCTCCTTGATGATGTCGCGAACTGCGCGAGCGGCGTTTTCAGTGACGAGCACGGCCATGGTTCTGGGCTCCTGGGGACAACGCGGAAGTATAGTCTTCTTCGTCCATGCAGGTGGTGCACAGTAGAACCGAGCTCGAGAAGGCCTCCGGTGGCGCTCTTGTACCCACCATGGG
>Ga0209988_10002279_pt1 | contig 12655 bp, 13 predicted proteins | sample N075metaG_FD_183115 | JGI IMG/M metagenome (GOLD analysis project Ga0209988, IMG submission 183115) | Deep subsurface microbial communities from Kermadec Trench to uncover new lineages of life (NeLLi) - N075 metaG (SPAdes) (version 2) | ecosystem: Environmental > Aquatic > Marine > Ocean trench... | reverse complement strand
GGAGTAGGTGCGCTATCCGGTAGCGGTGTCCGAGAGCAATATGGTGTACTAGGAATTAGTAGTACAGGTACAATAACCGCGTCCGCCCTTGCTGAGTTGGTGGGAGTAGCGGCCCTAAGTAGTACAGGTACACTAACTACGTCTGCCCTTGCTGAGTTCGTAAGTGCGGCAACACTTAACGGTACTGCATTTGTTGATGTGGCAGCGTCAGGAAATGTTTTCGGTATCGTAAGCATAACTGGAAGCGGATTACTCGTAACTAGTGGGTTCCGTGCAGCGGGTGGTACTGCGAATATAGCGGGAAGCGGGTTCTTAGTAACTAGCGGTGTCAGAGAACAGTCTGGTGTACTAGGAATTAGTGGAACGGGTGCCTTAGATACGATTTGCAATATCGAATTCTCAGGAGCAGCGGCCCTAGGCGGTACAGGTGCGCTATCCAGTATTGGAATACGAGAGCGATATGGTATAATAGGAATTAGTAGTACAGGTACAATAACCACGATTGGCAATGCCAATTTCGTAGGAGTAGTGAATCTTAGTGGTGTAGGTACAATAACCATATCTGCCCTGGCCGAGTTGGTGGGAGTAGCGGCCCTAAGTAGTACAGGTACACTAACTACGTCTGCCCTTGCTGAGTTGGACGGAGTAGTGGCCCTAAGTGGTACAGGTACACTAACCAGTATCAGTGTACGAGAGCAGTATGGCATCACAACTATAGACGGGAGTGGATTACTAGTAACTAGCGCATTCGTTGAAGTGGTCGGTGGTATTGTAAACATAACTGGAAGCGGATTACTATTAACTAGCGGGTTCATTTTGGCGGACGGTATTGCTGGATTATTAGGAACAGGAGCAATGAGTGTTGGTGGACTCTCCCTACGCCAGTTGTTCTTTATAAAGGGAAGCATTGTAGATCAGGCGGCTGATGTGAGCCACATTGTAAATAGTAGACTGACATCAACCTCCCACACGATAGGTGAACCATAATGGCTGATTTTATAGCATTAGAAGTATACGCAGGAAGAGATCGAAACCACGGTCTTACTTTGCGCTCAGGTGGTGTATCGTTGGATGTGAGTGGCGGAACCGTCACGATCAACGTAAAGAAGACCCGTGACGCAAAGACTAATATTTTGACGATGGTATCGCCCAATGAAATTCGACTTGATGACGCAGAAAATGGGATAGCGACTGCGCTATTCACAGACATATTAACTGATGGGTTGGCAGGGCAATATTGGATGGAACTAATTGTTGTGACAGCGGCGGCGGACGAACTAAAACTGGCCGAAGGCACGCTAAATATTCTACCGTAGGTGAGACATGATTGGATTAACATACGTAGTACCAGAAGAATATAAGGAATTACTAACAGGGATGTCCCTGTCAGGGATTAGTGACGACCAATTGGGAGCATACCTTACCCAAGCTAGTCGTACAGTAGACAACTATTGCCACCGTACGTTTGGGCTTACGAAAGTAGAAGATGAGATTACTGTGTTCAACCGAGATTCACAGGTAGTTTATCCACGGGTGAGTCCGGTTCGTGCTGTCATAAATTTCCGGTTGGTAGTAGGCTCCCGCCAGACAGCGGTTATATCCCCCCGTGATATTTTCATTAGCCCTACACAGAACAGGCTTGAAGTCATTACGCTAGCAACTACGACCACACTTGCTAGCAATCTGATTAGTACAGGGCTATCACAGGTTCACGCACAGTATGACTACATTGCAGGAGATGGTGAATTAGTAACATCTACAACCACGATTAGTGCAGATGTTACAGATTCACCAGATAGTACAGGATCTTCCGACATTACAGTTACAGATGGAACAAGGTTTACAGTTGACGATATTATCAATATTGATAGGGAACGAATGTTGATTACAGCAATTGCTACTAATATTCTGACGGTGCTGCGCGGTATTAATCACATCACGGATGCTCATACCAGCGGCGCGACCGTTTATCGCCTTGCCTCCATCGCACCAGACGAGATTAAAGTGGCTGTAGCTATGACCGCTACATCACACATCGTTGCTCGTCGGCAGCAAGAGGAAGGTATAGCTGGCGTACGCAGCTTCTTGATTGGTAGCTATAGTGTAAGCTACGGCCCGAACGCGGGTGGGGCTGTTAGCTCTGGATTCATGAGCATTCCAGTAGAAGCTACGCGGATGTTAGACTCGTTCCGTGTAATTTCTATGAGGTAAGGGAGAAACGATGGCTAGAATTTTATTGGGATTCAACACGACATTTACTGTAAAACGTCGTAAGAGGGCTGTCACGCCGTCTGGTAGTGTTTCAGAGGCTACGACAGAGACGGTAGCAACCGCTATCCCTGGTACAGTGCAGCCACACGTCCTATCGAATCTACCGCCTGCCCCTGAACGAACTAAGCGCGGTGGTTTACTACGAATTGATGAATACCGACTTTGGTTGGGTGATTCCTCTGTGGTCGATGTAAGATTAGATGATTACTTGGAAGAAGAAGGTACTGATCCGCTTCGAGTCTATCGAGTACTGGCGGTACTTGACGATGCAGGCCGTGGACACCACCAGTATTTCAGGTGTGAGAGCTACAGCCAGGAGAGCAGTCAGTGGCTAGAAGGTGGAGACACAGTAGGTTAGGTTGTGCGATTGAATGAAATCGTACGTAGATTGGGGTAAAGTAAGATATGGTTAATAGAATACAACCTTCAAGTATGAAAGATAGATTACCTAAAATTGTAGGTTCCCGTCGCTACGTAAAGCACGGTAAAGCGAAAGTCGTTAAGACGGATCGCGACCCGCAAGTAACTACTAAATAAGGAGCTAAATTATGGCACGATCAGTTATTGCAATCACGACAGCGGTACAGGCTGGCATTATTGCCACGCTTGATGTAACCGATAGCTCCAACGATCATGAGTTTTTCAACCCTGTAGGCGGCGTGGTGCTTATCCTAGTTAATGGACTAACTGCCGCAGGAACTACAATTGTAACTACAATTATTTCGGTTGCTGACCCGTATGGACGTACAGGCGACCTTACATGTCCGTCATCTGCTACAGGTACGGTAATGATTGCGGGGCCGTTCCCTCCATTGCTGTTCAACCAGACAGACGACACAGTACAGGTTGATGTTAGTGCGTCGGATGCTCAATCACACTTTATCGCATTAAGGGTTAACACGTAAGGGTGAAGCCGTTCGGTAAGCTAAAGAAACGGGCGCAACGAACAGGTGGCGCGTACGGCAATAAGCACGTAGATAAGTATTTGAAACGACGCGCAAATGGTTTTGTGCGTCGTTTCTTTCAAAAGGAGATTAGGGATGCTGGTACTATATAAGTCCATCCAAGCAATCCTAACAGGGGACTCAACACTTAACGTATTACTAAATAGTAATGCCGCAGATCCGCATGTTTATCAGACACATATACAATTCCATTCTGAGGCAGCGTTACGTAATCATTTTTGGGTAACGTATAACAAAGTAAGTGACGTTTCGGATGGTTCACAACAAACTAACGCAATTCGTATTGTACGACTGGCAATTCATGTTTGGGGGCGCGACGTAGACAGTGACCCAATTGACCAAATTGATGACCAAATTCGTGTTCTACTTGATGGGGCTAATATTTCAACGGATGATTTGTTTGCATGGTATTGCTACCAAGACGGTGAATCCACACGCTTATACGAAGTAGACCAGAAAGTGTGGCACTCAACGGCTGTCTATGAATGCAAAATTGGAGACGTGGCTACTCTCCCTGCATAGGTTGTGAAATCTAGTGTAAACCGTACCTAGCTAGGATACGATAGGAATGAGTGAGGTAGTATATGGCAAATAGCAGTAAGGCAGAAAATAATCCTATCAAACGTGACGATTCTGGTGAACCAGAAGAATACAAACCAGCGACAGAGCGTATTGATCCTGGGCAATCTGAAGGATATAAGCCTACATCAGAACGTATCGATCCTGGTCAATCAGAAGGATATAAGCCTACATCAGAACGTATCGATTCTGGTCAATCAGAAGGATATAAGCCCACTTCAAAGCGGTTTGATGTAGTAATTGATACTTATCTAGCAAAACAACAGCTAGCTAAGGAGCAAGCAAAAGAAGTAGTGTCAACGCCTACGCCAAGACGAAGGGCCAAAAAAGCTAGTCCACCAATTGTGGTTGACGAAGATTCGGTAGACGAACCGGATGAAGAATAGGAGATAAACTATGACATTAGTAGCAGCAAACGTTCGAGTCGGAGCAGGCAAAATTTACGTAGGCGTTACTCCCGCAGCCGCAGGAGACGCTGTTGACCTGACAACAGGTGTACCAGGATCAGGAGTAGAAGTTGGTCTAACTGAAGGTGAGTCCGTATTCACATACGAAGTAACCTACTTTGAGATTATGGCAGAACAGTCACTATCATCTGTAGCAGCTTTTGCATCGGAGGAAACTGCACAGATTGAATACACGATGAAAGAGTACATTACTGCAAACATCCTTGACGTTCTAGGTGAAGGATTAGTCGCAAACACGTCCCCTGGTGATGACAACATTTTTGAAGGTGGTAAATTGTCTTCAGACATTACACTACAGTCAATTATGCTTGTTTCTGCAATTTCAGGGACAGCATTATACACCTATGCGTTCTTGTATCAAGCATACCAGAGCGAGTCAGCAACACTCCGATACACGAAGTCGGGTGATACGCTGATGAAGGTAACGATGAAGGGCATTGCGGATATTACGCGTGCTGATACCAGTACCCTATTCCAGATTTGTCTTGAAACACCACCTTAAGTCATAGGAACAATTGAGGAACGATTAGGGAGTGGCGGGTAAAACCGCCGCTCCCAAAGATAGGAGAAACATCATGGCACTTGGAACTAACTACGCAGCAGACTCCGAACAGAACACGTTGATGGACTTAATTGAGCCATTGGCGGATGTTAACGACGAAGAAGAGGCAGTTGTTCTTGGATTGCTTGCAGGACTATGCCAAGCACTAGTTGACGCGCAAGGTTCGTCCGTCGCAACAAACCGTATTGGTGAGGCTATTGGCCCCCACACGGCAAACGTGTTGATGAACCTAACCACGCAGGCTCACTTAGTAACTCGCGAGTATGACCAAGTTACAGGTGTCACCATCGCGAACATGCGTGCTGTCGAAGGCGCACAAGACTGGTCACTTCTTGGCCCTGTTCATTAAACGCTGAATCGCGGTAAGGCGGTCGCCGCTTCAATAGACCGCCTTACCCGTTTCTTATACGGGTAATAATTCTACATGAGAGTAACTTTTAGTTGGTCACTTAACAAGGAATTCCTTTTTGGAAAGCCTAGACGCCTGCAAAGCAGTTATGCACAAAACTTGCTTATGCGTGCTGTTGGTATGGCGGCTATCGCCGCGCAAGAAAAAGGCCGTCAGAACCTACAGCAAATGGTTTACTCACAGCCGCCTGCCGCAAGTGGTTACATAAGAACCGGATCACTCATGCGGGGAATGGGCGCGCATAAAGCATCTCGACCGGATACTGGACAAGGCGCTGCCGCAATAGCAGGAAAAGACCTTGCACAGTACGATCCAATGGCGGTTGTAGAGCGCCGTGGGATGAACGAATTTCGTACCGCTGTATCAAATCCCGTCAAATGGGCAGAGTATGTCCATGATGGCGTTAGGCAACCGGAAGCACGCCCATTCATGGATGGGATCGAAGACGAGTACGACAATGAGCTTGGGCCGCGAGTTGATGAGGCAATTAGGGAGATAAGCAAACTATAAGGGGGAAAAATGATCGAAAAGACAAAGAGCACAGCCGAAATATTATCACCGAAGCCTGTTATATGGTCGATTGGAGATAAGGAATACGAACAGAAGCCGCTTAGAATTGATAAGTTATCTGACGTTCTTCAAGAAGTTGTAGATACGATTCTAACTAGTGGACGCGCCAACATAATCGATAAGCTACTAGATGGTAATGATGTACAGGCAATGGCACCGATGCTATTGCAAATACTAGTTACGATTCCAAAGAAGCTTCCAAAGGTTGTTGCGTTGTGTTTGGATGTTCCGAAGAAGGAAATTGCTATACGTGACGGTTTGAAGGCACGCCAAGCAATTGAAATTCTACGTGAGTTCATTAATCAGAACGAAATCACGGAGTTGTTACAAGATTTTTTCGGATTAATGGGCGATCTTGGTCTGAATCAGGAAGTGGCCCAAGCGCCTCCCACCAAGACCGACATGCAAGTGGCGTTAGACAATCTGAAGGAGAAGCAGGAAGCGAAGAAGGAGACGAAGGAGACGAAGGAGACGAAGGAGACGAAGGAGAAGGAACCAGTGACGGTTTAGACAGTCTTGCAGTCTCAATCGAGTCTGCAATGTCTGAGTATGGATTAGATATTAGTCAAATTGTTGCGTGGACATATCCGCAATTAAAACTAGTCCAAAAAGTACGAGATGTCCGTCAGAAGCAAGAGAGAATGTGGAATGTCATGCTTAATGCTGGTTCGTTGGGTGAAGAAGGTGTAGATGTACTGGTGGAAAGTATTACTGGCAAAGAACGACCAGTAAGAGAACATAAAGAAACCAGTAGCTCAATAGAGGCTCAATCGCAAACATTAGATCACGGTGTAGACAGCGTTGGGAATGTTAAATCATCGGGGCCGTTACTTAGCGATATTGCATTAGGGAAAGCAAATATTCCTGGTGTTCTAGGAAATCAAATTATACGGGTAAGGAAAGAAGAGTAAATGGCATCAGCATTAATTGCTACGTTAGGACTAAACGTTTCCGGTTGGATAAACGGAGCACGTAAAGCCCAACAGAGCGTGGCTAATATGTCACGTAGCATCCAAGTCAACATGCGTCGTATCCAAGTATCGGCACGGCGCGCGTCTGGTAGTATGCGCGGACTAGGAAATGCCGCTGGATTTGTCCAGAACCGTATTATTAAAGCTGGTCTATTCTTCGCTGGTTTCTACCAGGGATTAATCATTCTAAGACAGGTCGTTGGGACTGTTGTTAGTGAATTCTTTAATCTTGATGAGAATCTTCGTAAGGTGCAGTCTATTTCCAAGAGCACTGACGAAGAAATCAAAAATCTAAAGACAGACCTTCTTGCTGCCGCAGCCGCAGGAGAAACGTTTGGTCAGAAAGCGTCAGAAGTTGCTGACGCTATGTTCGAAATCGTCCAGTCTGGATTCAGTCTGGACGAAGCGTTCGAAATTGCACAAACAGCAGCTATTGGAGCCGAAGCGGGGTTCACCGATGCGGCTACATCCGGTCGTGTACTTGTTGGAGTGTTGAACGCGTTTGGGCGTCCCGCAAGTGAGTCCCGCGAGGTTATGGACGTTCTGTTCAAGACTGTTGATGTCGGTGTTGTTACATTCGAAGAACTATCTAGAGGTCTTGGTCGTACTCTTGGCCCTGCCGCCTCCCTAGGAGTAACCCTAGAAGAACTAGGCGCAATCATCTCTGTCCTAACTCGTCGTGGTTTGCAGGGAAGAGAGGCGATGACATCCCTAACCCGTATCATGATCAGCTTCTTGAAGCCGTCTGATAAGGCAAGGAAGGCGGCAGCGGGAATGGGATTTGAGCTAAGTGCTCAGAAGATCGCAACTGATGGACTAATTCCTTCACTAATCGAACTAAACGAAAAGACTGGTGGCCACGCTGACTCACTAGGTAGTGTATTCGACCGCCAGCGCGCAGTTATTGGTGCTCAGCTTCTATTGACTGACGGCGGAGAAGAATTGCTTGAACTATGGGATGAGCACATTATCGCAACAGATGGTGTAGGAGCCGCTACAGAAGCACTAAACGAACGTCAGAAGGCGTTGACGTTCCAACTACGTAAGATTAGCGTTCAGTTGCTTGCGTTGATTACAGGGGCCATCGAACCGCTTAACGAAGCATTACAAAAGGTACTACCACAGATTTCAAATTTTATTGCAGGGACAGGTGGAGCAGCAGATGCAATAAAAAGGTGGATGCCACAAATTAAAGGTCTGGCAGCAGCACTACTCGTCTTGTCATTAACTGTTATTGGGCCACTTGCGTTCAAGTTCTTGGCATTCTTAATTGCACAATTACTAAACGCGCAATTGGCAATGGCAAAGTTTGCGTCAGCGAACGTAGTATTACTATTGATGGCGGTAGCACTTGGCGCTCTAGTCGCATCCGCAGAGAAGTTGAAGGATGTAAACATCAAAAGTACAATGGATCAATTCGCTACGTCAATCGGCAGAGTTAACGCCAATGCGGAAAGGTTAGCAGAACTACAAGCGGACGGATTAATTAACGAAGATGTAGCAGCGCAATCCCGTGCTACTACGTTTATGCGAGAATTTCATGCAAGCACGATTTCTGTAATAAATGCCCTTAAGGTTGCACAGACTGAAGGCGAAGGATTCATGGGTAATGCTTCTATTAACCAGCGGATTACTCGTGGGGTTAGTTCCTGGTTCACGGATTGGCGTAATGATTCAGAGAAGTTGCGGGACGAGTTAGATGAAACGTTTGATCAAATGCTGATAGATTCTGATCTAACTGTAGATAATATTGATGAGTTGCAAATCGCTTTAGGACTTGCTTTTCACCAAGCGAATCTCTTAGGTAAAGAAACTGGCGATTGGGAAATGTCCGAAATTATTAAGGAAGCAAATATTAAGCTAGAACGACACAAGCAGTTAATGATAGATACAGCCGACGCTGCGGAGGAAACAGCGATAGCAATGGGAATTATTGGCGAAAGTACAGGTGATATTATTCGCAGGGCTGACAGTTTAGTTAAGTTATTTGAAGGATGGGAGTCTGCTACCGAGGCTACTGAGAAGGCTATCAAGGCTATTATGGATATGACTACGGTAGAAGGTGCTGAGCAGAATAAAGCGGCGGCGGAAATCGGTGTAACTATTGCTGTAATTCAAGAAGAAGTTAACAAGATTACTGCTTCAATCTCAAACTACGCTACCGAAAACGGAATCCTAATGGATGATTACGTAGACGGCACAGACTCGTTTATTGATGGAGCTAAGGCCGCGCTTGCTATAGCCGAAGACCGACTAGAGGCAGAAGAAAACAACCTTACACTGATTACAGATCAAAACATTGTTCTTGATGCTAGGCTAGTTCTTGCGGCTGCGACTATAGATTTAACCGTCGCACAGAAGCGAGCGATGGAGGGTCTGATCTTTGAAACTACGGCGGAGAAGCTTGTGGCGCTTGAAATACTGGATGCGTTCGAGTCTGGCCCCGAAGCCCTTGCGGAAACACTCCTTACTATTGGTGACGAAACCGAAATGACGGACGGATTGTTGACACTTGTTGAGACTCTGATTGATACAATGGATGATGGTGAACTCAAGATAGATGCGACTAACGCATTGCACTCGATTGGTGCCACGTCAACCGCAATTGGTAATCTATATGCTAAAGCGGCCCAAGGAGGCAGCATTGCAATTAGTGCGTACCTAGATAGTAAAGGATTCACCATCAATTCACCAGGGCCACCAACAGGAAATCAGCTAGGAGTCCGTAACTTCATTGGTGGAATGGCCGTGGTAGGTGAGGCTGGCCCTGAATTAATCCGCCTTCCTCGCGGTGTTGATGTTGTTCCGTATGGTGGAATTAGTCCTGCGGTACGCAACGCTACACAAAGCGGGGCGGGTAAAACAGTCATTGAAACAACCGTTAACGTCAATGCTGGTCTATTCTCAGAGTGGAAAGTAATTAAAGAACAAGTATTACGAGAAGTTGACGAGCACCTAGACGACCAAGCAGCACGCGCTGGTCTGGGGCGACCACGCCTAGCTCCGTTCGGAGCAGGAACACCACGTACATAAGGAGTAAATGATGGCAGCATTTTGGAGATTTGATGGGTTTGATTTTCCTGCCGCTGATAGCCCCCTTAGAGGTCGGAGTGGTGATTGGAATCGGAAAGAAAAGCTTGTGGAACATGAGCCGATCAATGCAGGACATACTGTTCTTGTATCTTGGGGGTTCACCAGTGGGCGTCGTACGATAAGTGGTATCTGTACTCAGTTAACGCGGGACACACTAATCACCAAATGGGAAAACTCAGATGAAGGATCATTGATTGATGCTGAAGGTCGTAATGTGATCGCTCGTATAATTGATGCAAAATTTGATACAATAATACCAGGGGAACGATACAATTACACACTAACATTTATGGAGAGGTAATAAATTGGTTGTACTAAAATCACTTGTAGATATGACTAGGAACCTTACTATATTTGTCTTCATTTCAGGGACAAACATTAACGACATCTATGAGAATAGGTACACATCTGTTTCTATTGATTATGAAGTAGATACTCTTCCGCCTACGTGTACTGTCAATCTTCCCAAAGCGGCGGGGTGGATTCGTCGTAGTCAAGAACTCCGTGTTTATACACAATATAAGGGAGAGCAGCAACAGCTAGTATTTACAGGTAAGATCAAACGTGTTCGTCGCACCGAAAACGGAGCCAGTGTTGATGCCGTTGGTATGACGGCGGCGCTTACTCGCCAATTCCGACTACTGCCTAAGATATTCGTATCCACGTCCTCAAGTGATGCGGTTGCTAACATCCTAGACAACCTTCCAAACAAGATTAGTTATGATGCTCCATTCGACACTACCAGCTTCGGGTCTTCTGATGACTTTACACTTGGTGGTGCTAAACCAGCGGTACTAGATGTGATGACCGCTTCGGATATGATCCGTAAAATTGCTGACATTAATGGCCACCGGATGTTTGAGCTACCTTCGGGACAGCTTATTATCCGTCCCTTGTTCGAGGCTCCTACAGGTAATCCTGCGAGGCATTACACGACGGGGAAAGACACTGGTTTTCCTGGTCGTGGAACGGCAATTCCAAACAATTTCCCCTCCACCCCTATCGCGGTGAATACTAACTTGTCATTCGGAAACGCGGTAGGCTCAGAGCGTGTAGGTCAAGAGATGTTGATGCCAGAAGTTGGTGGTGGTCACTTCGATCACCTTACTTTGCGTATTAAGAAAGTCGGTAGCCCGACTGATACCATTAATGTAGTCATGTACCGTACAACGTTGGGAGAAGGATTCTCCACCGATGGTGCGCCTGTACCCAATGATGAGAAGGTGTATTCAAAGCTGGCTGTGATTCCTGCTTCTGCCCTTAGTGGTTCATACCAAGACATTGACATTGATATATTTTCTCCTGATAACTACGCGAAGGAAGGGGATAGTATATGGTTCGTGGTACAGCGCGACGGAGCAATTAATGGTTCGAATTACTTCCAAATTGAACGCGACTCCACAGGATCTCACGAGACTAACAGTGCTATCTTCTCTAGTGCGACAGGCAAGTGGACAAATGAGGGGGCTGGCGCTAACCTTGCTGGATGGACAGCATCAATATACCAAGCGTTCACCCCAAGAATTCTATCTATCGCGGATGATGAAGATGAAGACCAAATCAAAAAGAAGGTCTACGTTCGTGGTACCACGCTTGAGATTCTAACTGAAGGGGAAGATGCGTCACAGGACTTGATTGAGCAAACGGCGGTTACGCACTCTAACTCATTGGTGGCAGGCGACCCTGACCTGTACTCAATGGTCTATCAGAATAGCTTAATTGATACTGATGCACAGGCAGCAAAGACTGCGCTACGATTACTTGATAAGTATCACCGAGTCATCGAAACAATCGAAATTTCCATTCCTTATGACCCTGGTATCCGCCTTGGTATGTCAGTCTTTATTGATGATGACGGAGACGATGATGGGGTTACAATCGGTCATACAGGTTCGTGGTGGATTGCTGGATACTCACATAACCTAAGCGCAACTGATGCTACAACTTCTCTTAGCCTATTCGGTGGCGACCAGTCCGGTACGGTAGGAGAGGTACTACCACAAGCCGACTTTACATACACGCAAGCGCAGATGCCAATCGGTTCGGGAATTCGGGTTCAGGTTCAATTCCGTTCGTACGCAACTGACCAAGACGGCCACATTACTAATTGGGCATGGACGGATACCTTCAACGGTGGAACCCTAAATGTGAGTGGTGGAGACTTAGAAACACTCGAAGTTACCTACAATCCTACTGTAGATGATACATTTAACGTTACACACACAGTCATCGATGATGATGGTAACTCTAGTTCTACAACACAAACTATTACTCTAGATTTTACCGAACCTGGGGAGGGAGCCGACGCACTGTTTATACCAGTCGTTGTGGTTGCAGGCCATAACACGGCGATGTCCACAATTGATGGCGGGTTGTCGTGGAACGACATTCCATCTCCTGATGGCGGTAGATTTATAACTTGTGCAATGACATTTACTGGTAATCCAGACGGGCGCAACTACATGTTTTGGGGGACTGACTCAGGTATATTATACCGGAGTGACGATAACGGATTAACTATGGAACCAGTGTTTTCCCCTGTAGGGGGGAGTGGAGGAATTGCTGATGTTGTTCCCGACCCGTGGGATCGTGGCACTGTTTGGGTAATGACGAAAAACGGTCAGATACAACGTGCAGATGAATTTGGAGCGCCTGGGCGGTGGGTTATTTGGGGATCGCCAGGAGGAACGGGCGGACGCCGACAAGCACAAAGTCCGTACAACCTAAGCCCCCCTTCAGGTGAGGTAGGATTTAGTGCTTTTATGGGA
>Ga0209988_10002276_pt1 | contig 12661 bp, 9 predicted proteins | sample N075metaG_FD_183115 | JGI IMG/M metagenome (GOLD analysis project Ga0209988, IMG submission 183115) | Deep subsurface microbial communities from Kermadec Trench to uncover new lineages of life (NeLLi) - N075 metaG (SPAdes) (version 2) | ecosystem: Environmental > Aquatic > Marine > Ocean trench... | reverse complement strand
AGTTGCCTTGCGGGAATTTCCGGCACTGACAATATTCATCACGCGCTGCTGTAATTCATCGACTAAGGGGTCAGGATTCTGCCATTGGTAACTGAGCAATGCTTCGTTAAATGGGCCAATGACAGCAGAAGTTTCGGGCAGTTCTAATAGTTTTGACCCCGCAGGAATGAGTAAACGAATTGCCAACTGCACCGGCGAAACATTTTCAACTAAATCTAACTTGATCAAGAACTCCAGTAATTCCCGATAGCCGTCAAGGCTGGTCCAGGGTGTGAAGGGAACAAAAGTGGGATTGAGAACCAATCCGAGCTCATCAAAAAGTTTCACCACCTGAACAAGATCTTCTTTGGTGTGTCTTTTATCGAAAATGTAAAGGATGCGTTCATCAACAGATTCCACCGCAGTGGTAACCATGGCGCAGCCGGTTTGTCGCAAAACAGGCAGGTGTTTGGCATATTTAAGCAGGTGTTCAACTTTGATGGTGACATCGTAAGTCAGATGCGGAAATTCATGATGCAGCGCCTCTACAATAGACAGCGCATGGCCGGGACCGTTAAAAAAATCAGGATCTCCGAAAGTAATATGCTCTGCGCCTGCTGCCACCTGCTGGCGTATATCGGCTAATACCACATCCCGCTGCACGATCCGAAAGCGGCCGTTGTAGACAGGCACAACCGGACAATGGCGACAGGTATGTTTGCAGCCGCGAGTGGCTTCTACATAGCCAACAACCTTGGCAGGTGCATTCTCGCAACATAGTTGTGCATAATGCGAAAGTGGTGGCAAATCCTGCCGGTCGGGGGTGATAAATTGTTGCCGATTCAGCGAAATCCTGGGTTCGGCTTGCTGCGATTGCGGGCCGTTTCCGGCCGTCAACTTTTTTTGACGCAACCGCCTGCCGAGGCTGACCAACCCTTCTTCAAACTCTCCGCCTAAGATCGTGTTCGCGCCCAACTGGCGCAGATAATGTTCGTTCATGGGCGCATAGAGACCGTAAAAACAGATATGTGCTGCAGGATTCATCTCTTTGACTCGATCCAGCAGTTTTATAGCTAACCGAGTGGCAGTATGCATCGGAATATGGAACGCGATCAAATCTGCTTCCGGAACTCCGTCAGCAGGCAAAGGCTCGAGGGCCACAATCGATGCAGGTAACCTTGTGACCCTCTCGACGCAGCCAGGCAGCAGGTGAGGCCAATCCGAAAGGTTGGCGGCTTAGCTCATAGGTAGAAATTAATAAGATATTCAAGGATACGTCCATCTAACTTGGGTCCGAACGAAAACAGCCTTTCCTGGTCATTCCCGCTCAAACTTGTTCCTGCATGTTTTTAGCAGCGCAGATCACCGGAATGACAGGGTCATCAAGTTTTCGTTCAGGCACTAACTTAATAAAATAAGAAGGTTAATTTCAGTGTTAACTCAAATTAAGCAATTCCCCGAAATAATCAAACGAAAATCGCCTCGTTTTTTTACTTTACTTATTTGTTAAAAATTTTTAATTTTATAAATAAATGCGATAAAAAAGATTTATCCAAGAGATTTTGGCTGCAGAACAATTAAGCGATCAAAATACAAAGGAGAAAATATGAAGGCGCGAAAACTTCAGTTGTATACCAAAATTCTGATCGGGTTAGTTTTAGGGGCTATTGTGGGCGTTCTGGCAAATAAGTTTGGTTTTTCGGTCCAGGTGACATCCTACATCAAACCCTTTGGCATTGCTTTTATTCGTCTCATTAGTTTGATAGTTGTGCCGCTGGTTTTTGCATCGCTGTTACTGGGTACTGCCAGTTTGAATGATATTCGCAAGCTCGGACGAGTTGGCGGCAAAACAATGGTTTATTATCTTGCCACCACTGCAATCGCTATCACAATTGGCCTGGTTCTGGCCAATCTCCTGGGCCCGGGCAAAGGGCTCGATGCAGAAACAAAGGAGCGGCTCATGGTTAACTATCAGGCTGAAGCCGCGTCCAAAATCGAGCAGGCGACAAAACAACCGGGGGTGGCGGAGGTTTTGCTGGATATTATTCCTACCAACCCTGCGAAATCCTTTGCCGACGGGGAGATGCTCCAAATTATCTTTTTTGCGCTCTTCTTCGGCGTGACCATAACCCTGATTCCGAAGGAAAAAACCAAAACACTCCTTTCATTCTTCGAGGGTTTGAATGAAGCGATGATCAAAATGGTGGGCATCATCATGGAATTTGCGCCATTTGGCGTATTTGCATTGATTGCAGCGATTATCGGAGAATTCGGAGCTGCTATTTTGCTAACCCTCGCCAAGTATTCTGCGGTCGTGCTGATCGGTCTGGCTGTCCATGCTTTGGTAACTTATCCCTTGCTCTTAAAAATATTTTCCAAGGTCACAATATTCGACTTTTTTAAGGCAATACGGCCGGCACAACTCATTGCCTTCAGTTCAAGTTCAAGCTCGGCGACTTTGCCGGTGACCATGGAATGTGCCGAGGAAGGGCTCGGGGTGTCCAAAGATATTTCCAGCTTTGTGTTGCCATTAGGCGCAACCATAAATATGGATGGTACTGCGCTTTACCAGGGCGTTGCGGCGGTGTTCATTGCCCAGGTTTTCGGCATGGATTTAAGCATCGGACAACAGCTTATGATTGTTTTAACGGCCACGCTTGCCTCGATTGGCGCCGCAGGCGTCCCGGGTGTTGGCATGATCACTTTGGCTCTGGTTCTACAAACCGCGGGCATCCCCCTGGAAGGTATTGCGCTTATTTTAGGCGTCGACCGGTTTTTAGACATGTGCCGAACGGCGGTTAACGTAACGGGTGACGTTTCCTGTACGGTCGTGGTCGCTTCAACGGAGGGATCATTGAACTACATACCTGGCGCCGCACAGCAGATTGCGGAAGATGCCGCCGGAAAATCGTGAGTTGATTGAGGCGTTTTGACTTATTAAGCTGACATAATCAGTGTCCCTGTGCGTCACTATCAATACCGGCCTGGTGATGATCACCCTTGTTTTTGAGCGCCACCGGCCTGCCAGCTTGCAGGGGTCGGCCTGATTATCGCCGTCGACCGCATTCTCGACATGATGCGCACCTGGTGTCAATGTCTGGAGTGCTAGCTGCGGGACCTTCATCATCGCCAAGTCCCGAGGCGAGACCGGGTTGAAGGTGCTGCGGAAACCGGCGGCGGCGTGAGGTTATTGTTTGTTCCTGTCAATAGGAGCCTACTGTGCGTAAAAAGCCGGACGAAAAAGTCTTTTTCGAGTAATTTAACTACCATTGAGTCAGGCAGAAAGTTTTGTTAGCCCTATTTGCGCAACTTTTCGACTTGTAATATAGTTTATGAAACAAGTATCTGGTCATATTTTGCTTTGAATCGTCCGAAAATTGATATATCATATATATAGCGTTTAAGTGAATGTTTAAATCCGTATTTATAATAGTTAAGAGGATTTTCTTTTTTAATGACTAGTCAAATCGAGAATGCTTCTTTCCTAAATAAACTCCCAAGTTACAAGAATCCACCTGTTAACGAAGTTGTTTGTGGTATGAGGTTTCGTCCTATTGAAAGGTTACGCATTCCTCATATTGGCTTCCTGTGGGAAAAATTTCGTACTGAGTATCCAATAATTCAACATGCTCCTCCAATATCGTCAAATAAAGGTGAAATGTTGGTGGACAAGGTAACTGGACTTCCTTTGCCGAGAATGTGGTTTATCAGTGATTCTGATGATCAACTCATACAATTTCAGAATGATAGGTTTTATTTCAACTGGCGGAAGAGAAAGAACGACTATCCACGCTACGCCCATGTTATTAGCAACTTCAAAAAGGCATTAAATTCTGTCAAAGATGTATTTAAAGATTTTGATCTTGGTGAACTTGAGCCGATTGAGTATGAACTTACCTATATAAACCATATCCCAAAAGGTATCGGATGGAAGACGATTGATGATCTTACTGAAATATTTACTGACTTTAGTTGGAACAAGACGACCTCACGTTTTTTGCCAAATCCAGAAGAAATTAGTTGGACTACAAAGTTCTCTTTTCCTGAGAAAAAAAGTCATTTAATAATAAGTTTAAAGCATGCAATAACTGAAGACGAGCTACCCACACTAATTTATGAATTGAAAGCCATTGGAAACGATAGTGACGATACTATACATAATTGGTTAGATTTAGCACATGAATGGATAATTCGAGGCTTTACCGATCTAACGACATCCAAAATGCATGAAATTTGGGAGATTGAGGAAAATGCCTGAAGCAGCTTATCAGTACTTTGAATCACCCAGTGTAAATCAAGAAAATCGAAACCCTAAATTTAAAATATTCTGGCGAGAAGATGCGTTTACACAACGAGAAGATGCATTTACACAATCTGACTTAGTGAGCACAAAGGATGAGCAAGCACAAGAATTAATACTTCAAATTAGAAAATCTTTCTTTATTTTTAACCAAGAAAGCCTGGCAAATCAGCTTATCACTCTGTTTAATTTTGCAAAAGAGGAAAGACCTACCAGCCCTGGTATTTCAGTCAACTCACTTAGCAGTTTTTATGATTTCCTTAAGCTTAATACAAATATAAGGACTCCAAATCTATCATTATCTCCTGATCGTAATATTTATGCCTCATGGAGGGTAGAGAAGCGAGTATTTAGTGCGCACTTTTTACCAGAGGGCGATATTCGCTTTGTACTTTTCAAACCGAACAAAAGACATCCGAAACGTAAAATTCGAGTCACCGGAATTGCAACAAGTGATACGCTAATGGAAATAATTGCGCCAGAAAATTTAAGTGATTGGGTCCTCTATGAAGGGTGATGCGGTACCTGATAGCGATAACATTGCGCGTTTCTGCAAGCCATCTACGGCTCTTAACGGGATAATTGAGGCCACAGCCTTTATGTTAAGAGAAAGAGACAAAGGTGGCTTGTCGGTAAATTGGTTGGAATTTCTTAAATGTTCAGACAGAGACCATGAAATCAAGGAAGTTCAAAGAATCTACTCCGAAACATTATCCGTTAGTAAAAATGCTAGAATTGCTATCCTAAACGTCGGTGAAATACGTGATATCGTTCGCTCAGAAACTCACGATGATAGAAATATTGAAGTGCTTCATGACCCAGTCTCTGGGGGTGACCAGTCCCACAGTGAAATTCACAATTTGAAACCAGATAACGAAGAAATTGCTGAGCTCATTCTTGAAGTTCTCCGTGAGACTCACCCCGCCCGTTAAAACGAAAATCGATACCGTATAGAACGGTTTTTTGAATAATTTTTTGTCTATTTATTATTTAACATTATATGTGGGGCTTATTTATTTATCTCTCAACCTAACGAATAAGGTTAGATTGTGAGAGCGTTTTTTTGCGAACCACAATCTGAACCGTTTGTTGGACAAGCCCGGCAGCCCTGTTGGACCTAAGTATGCAAATAGCTTTTTTATGTTTTTGAGTATTTTGGCCTTGATTACAGAGAAGAATTCATATTGACGCGAATCAATATGAAAAGGTGCACAAGGAACTTTGTCTTCTTCATATTACGGGAGAATTTGAGTGTTTTGGAGTTTATTTTGGACGCACCTATCCCAAAGCAGCACAGGCTGTTTTTTTTGCCTTTCTAATATGTGGATGCGCGATTACATAATAAAAATCCCTTATTCTATCGAGTCCAAGTATGGTATGCAAGTTGAGATCTAGATGGCCGGCATAGGCTTTCATTTGCCCGGTGCCAATGGTGTCGGTCACGAGGCCGAACCAAAACAAGACGACATGCCAGATTCTTCAAATTCTCAAACAAAATCACTCAAAGTTAGGTTTATTGGACATTGGTATTTATCCCCGATTAAAACATTCGGGGACAAGCTTGTAATTGTAGCTTGTTTTTGGGATTTGCGGCTTGTCCACGTTAGGAAGTCCCGCTCTTGCATCATCGGCCTTTGTGAAAATTAATTTTCATTTTAAGATGTTCTTTGGTGTAACAGGGTGTCGTTATTGTATTTTAGCCCACCACAAATTCCTTGACAATCCCTTCACTTTTTCTTTTATTTGGACACTCCCCCAAAAAACCTGAATCGTTTAGGAGATATCACGGTTCTAAGTGGCAGGCCTCGCATCTCCTGAAAAGTAAGGTCGTGGCCGCAGTTTTGCAAAAAAATATATCCAAATAAAATGAACCCAAGGAAACCCGGCAAACGAGCCCTGCTTTTCATATTTATTACCATTCTAATTGATGTCATTGGCTTCGGCATCATTATCCCGGTTCTGCCGGAGCTGATTATGGAATTGACCGGTGAGGGGCTGAGCCGGGCGGCGGTTTACGGTGGCTGGTTATTGATGCTCTACGCATTGATGCAATTCTTCTGTGCGCCCGTCCTTGGCAATTTAAGCGACCGATACGGGCGGCGGCCGGTGCTGCTATTCTCGTTGATGGCTTTTTCGGCGGATTACCTGGTGATGGGTCTGGCGCCGACTCTTACCTGGCTCTTTTTTGGCCGCATCATGGCTGGCATCGCCGGCGCCACCTTCGCACCAGCCAATGCCTACATCGCTGATGTAAGCCCGCCGGAAAAACGGGCACAGAATTTTGGTTTGGTTGGCGCCGCTTTCGGGCTCGGTTTCATCATTGGGCCGTCTGTCGGCGGCTTGCTGGGTCAGCTGGGCCCCAGGGTGCCGTTCTTTGCAGCCGCGGGATTGGCAATGCTGAACATGGTCTACGGCTTCTTCGTCCTGCCGGAAACCCTGACCGAAGACAAGCGGCGGCCCTTCTCCCTGAAGCGTGCGAACCCGGCAGGGACATTTCTGCAGGTCAGAAGATATCCGCTGGTGGTGGGCTTGCTCGGAGTCATGTTCCTCTACCAGATTGCACATGATGCCAACCCAAGTGTTTGGAGTTATTATACCATGGAAAAACTAGGCTGGTCAGAGCGGGACGTAGGTTATTCGCTCGGGTTTCTTGGTTTAATGATCGCCATTGTGCAGGGCGGGCTCATCCGCAAGGTGATTCCGCGAATGGGCGAAAAACGGGTTGTCTATGCCGGCCTGGTCATGTTTGCACTTGGCTTCCTTGGCTTTGCTTTCGCTGCCAACAGCCTGATGATATTCGCTGCCATTGTGCCCTTTGCGCTGGGCAGCGCTGCAATACCCGCCTTGAAGGGCATCATGTCGAACCGTGTTCCCGGCAATGCACAGGGAGAATTGCAGGGCGCCATCACCAGCCTGATCAGCTTTACGGCAATTGTCGCACCCTTGATGATGACGCAACTGTTCGGCTATTTTACCTCGGCCGACGCACTCATCTACTTCCCGGGCGCTCCATTCCTGACTGCAGCCATGATGACATTTATGGCGCTGCTGGTTTTTATGCGGGTTATTCGTGGTGCAAGTTCGCCGGCAGAAGCAGGCACTTGAAACGTCATTAAGAAGAAGTTTCTTATGAAAGCCATCTCAGATTTTGGCATTACATCAGAGATGGCGCGGCCAATTAAGTGCTCTTTCCGAAGGAGTAATTTGCATAATTAGAAAGTATATCAAAATCTCTGGGTTCTTTGTGATTCTCAGGGTCCAAAGGTTTTAAACGTTTTCACTTTAACTCATTCAAACTTTAATCTAAGGAGGTCAATAATGAATAGATTGACGAACCGGATTTTGTGTGCAGTACTTGTATCTCTTTCCGTTTCTTTGACCTGGAATGTCGGCCTTGCCAATGACAAAGCCGGCAAAATTGATGCATATCTTACAGAATGCTACAATAACGGCCAATTTAACGGAACAGCGTTGGTCGCGGAAGGAGGCAAGATCATTTTTAAGAAAGGGTTTGGCTATGCTAATAAGGAATGGCAAATCCCCAATGGTATCGATACCAAATTTAGAATCGGTTCAATTACCAAGCAATTTGCCGCCATGCTGATCATGCAATTGGTTGAGGAGGGCAAAATCGGTGTAGAAGCAAAGATGACAGACTACCTTCCGAACTACCGCAAGGATACCGGCGACCGGGTCACGATTCACCACCTGTTAACGCATACCTCAGGTATCCCTGCCTACACAGGATTGCCCGGCTTTTGGTCCGATTCCACCCGCAATCATTACAGTATTGATTATGTTGTCGAGAAATTTTGCAGCGGAGACTTTGAATTTGAGCCGGGTTCAAAGTACCGGTATAACAATTCGGGCTATTACCTTTTAGGCGCAATTATCGAAGCTGTAACGGGCCGGTCTTTTACCGAGGTTCTCCGAGAGAGAATTCTGGAACCTTTAGGTATGAACAATAGCGATATAGATGACCAGAGCGTGATTTTGGAAAAACGGGCGGCCGGCTATGTTAAGCAACTGGCGGAGTATATCAGAGACCCATATTTTTTCATGCAGAATGCTTACGCTGCCGGCGCCATGTATTCGACGGTTGAGGATCTATATAAATGGGACCAGGCTCTGTACACGGAAAATCTGGTTTCACAAAAAACGAAAGATTTAATCTTCAAGCCCTTTCTTTCCAACTACGGCTATGGCTGGACTATTAATAAAATGTCGTTAGCCAACTCCTCAGACAGCGTAAAAGTTATAGCGCATGGAGGCGGAATCAATGGTTTCAATACTTTAATAGCTCGATTTGTTGAGGACAAACACCTTGTTGTTCTGTTAAATAATACCGGACGCGCCAGATTGCGCGATATGTCTCAGGGTATCGTTAATATTTTATATGAAAGACCTTATACTTTGCCCAAACTTTCTATCGCGGAAGCCACTTTGAAAACCCTGTTGGCAAAGGATGTGGCAGCAGCCACCAGCCAGTATCATGATTTTAAAAAGAACCAGGAAGACAAATATGATTTTCGCGAAAATGAATTTAATAATTTAGGATATCAGCTTTTGGGTATAAACAGAGTCGATGATGCTATTGAAATTTTTAAGCTCAATGTCGAGGCTTATCCTGACGCATTCAATCCCTATGACAGTTTGGGAGCGGCTTACATGCTCAAAGGTGACACTGAACTTGCTATAAAAAATTATCAAAAATCGATCGATCTGAACCCCGACAATACCAATGGCATTAACATGCTGAAAAAAATTGAGGAAAAAATGAAAAGCGCGAGTAAGAAATGACCCCGGTTCCTGGTGGGAGAGTTCAGCCACCCTCCTTATGGGAACTGCTGGTGACTTGTTGGTCAACACGAATCAAGTGGGATGACTGAAGACTCATTGTTTCTAACAAAATTAATCGGAGGAGGTCAAGATGAAACGCTTTTATTACATTATTTCAATTCTGGTTTTTGGTTTGTTTCTGACAAATGTTTCCATCGCCGGCGATGTGGAGGACATTAAGAAAGAGCGCTGATAATATAGCGCCCGCGGAACTTAGTCTGAGTTAAGGGTTTTAAGGAAAGGATTCAGCAGATGAGAACATATCTGAGGCCACAGTTTACCAGGCAGGATGTAGTATGAACGAATCGTCCAATCAAAAACAACTGAATTGGTGACGGCAAACATGAAAAATGACGCTAATAACATTGTAAACAACAAACGGACCCCCACGGTGATGGTCGTCGATGATGAGGAGATGGTCACGAAGACCCTCGCAGCTTTTCTCGCTTTGGAGACCGACTACCAGGTTGTCACATTTCAATCGCCGCAAGAAGCGTTGAAGTCGTTAAAGCAGAAACCGGTCGATATCGTTATTTCCGATTTTCTTATGCCGGACATGGACGGGCTGCAATTTTTTACTGAAGTGAAAAAGTTGTATCCTGACGTCGCCCGTATTTTGCTCACCGGTTATGCTGACAAGGAGAATGCAATCAAGGCCATCAACCAGGTCGGTATCTATCAATATATTGAGAAACCCTGGGACAACGAAGCTCTTAAGATGGCGATTCGGAATGGCATCCAGAGCGGAAGCTTAAAAAAGGTTCTTGGCGAAAAAATTAGTGAGTTGGATTTAGTTCTGCTGGAACGCGACCGACTGTCCGAGAGTAACGAAATATTTAAGGAAGAACTTTCGCTGGCGCGGAATGTTCAGCAAAGTATGCTTCCCGAGACCTTTCCGCAAATGAACGGAATTACCATTGCCACGAAATACCAGCCGGCGCTTGAAATCGGCGGCGACTTGTTCGATGTGATTTCGTTAGCAGATGAGAAAGTAGCCGTGCTCATGGCCGACGTCACCGGTCATGGCATTCAGGCTGCTTTGATTACCAGCGTGATCAAGTCCGCGTTTTCGGCTTTCCGGGACCGGGACGTCTCGCCGGCCGACATTCTGATTTTCATGAATCGAATTTTGGTGAAAATACTCCCCCGGGCGATGTTCGCCGCTGCGGGAGTTTTAATCATCGACACAAAGTCGGGACACTGCCATATGGCAAACGGCGGGATCCCGCAGCCTTTTCTTTTAAACCGGAATGAGGGGCTGGTCGAGCAGATTCCCGCGACCGGACTGTTGCTGGGCATCGCCGATGAAGACACTTTCGAACCCGGTGAAGAGGTTGCATTTCAACTGAAGAAAGGCGAGACCCTGATATTTTTTACAGACGGCATAAGCGAAGTCCCGAACGAAAGCGGCGATCTCTTTGATATAAAAATGGCTCAGGTGCTTCTGGAAGTAAAAGACAAAAGGGGGCAAGATATTCTCGAGCATTTGGTAAATTCCGCAAAAAAATTCAGCAAGAAAGATCATAATTGGGATGATATCGCGATCCTGGGAATTGAAAATGAGTCTTAACTTGGGCGATTAGCTCAGTTGGTTAGAGCGCTGGTCTCACATACCAGAGGTCGCTGGTTCGAATCCAGTATCGCCCACAGATAAAAACATTTGTGATTTTTTTAGGAGGTATTTGCAACAGCCTACTTAACCCATCCCGATAACTTCGCATGTCAATACTTTGATACAACCTATACGCTTTTTTTGTGTGGCACGTGCCTTCAGGCCGTGCTAAATCAGCAGTGTCAAATAAAAAATCTTTTCTTGCTTGAGAAAGTTCGCCAATAAATAGGGTGCAACAATATGGGGTCGTTCAAATAATGAAAACGATGATAACAGGAAAAAGTCAGTTCATGAGCATGGCCCGAGATATCGTAATGTGTTAATTTTTTTCTCTTGTTCCGTATTGGGGTGAGTTGTCATTAATTTGACTTTAACCTGTTTGTTACATCCGGATGAGCACGGCCTGAAGGCACGTGCCACACGGATTTTTGTTTTAGTTTGTCAAGGGCACCCGCCGGGAATATCGACTATTAGGTTTGATCGGAATATTCGAGCGGCTTTTCACCAGGCGTTCAATAAACCCCGGACGTCTGAGGAACATAATTATGACCAAAAGGACCCCGATAATAATCGTTGCAATTTCCGGCTCACCCTGTGAAAGATACGTAATTGTGGCGCCAACCATAATCGCAAACAGCATTCCCGCCGCATAAGGAGAGCCTGGGAATTAATAATCCGATTGCACCAAGTCCTTCCAAAGCGCCAATCAGTAAGTAAAAATTCTCCGGGTAGCCCCATCTGCTGAACCCAAAGTCTGCCTGAAAAGGTTTTCTTTTTTCACTTCCATTTCTTAAGTATGATTCTTAAATTACTCATGAATATAAACGCGGAAGAAAAGAGAATCAAGGACTTTTGCAAGAGGCGAGTATATCGGAAGACTTTCGAAACAAATCTTTATTTTCACAGTAGAATTAGTTTGTTATACAACCATCCCGTTATCTTAGTCGTCTTAAAAAAACACACATCTCAGAGAATCTATTTTCAATTCTATTAAACTTAGGAGGGTAAGTTTATGAAGAACGTTTTCCTTTTGACAGCAGCGCTTATGTGCATGTCAGCCACATTTCTTTTGGCGCAATATGAAAGCAAAACCCCGGATGCGCGCATGCTGCGATTCCCTGATATCAGCGCTGAAAAAATCGTGTTTGTTTACGCAGGAGACTTGTGGGTAGTGTCAAAGGAGGGTGGCCTGGCACGCAAATTGAGCTCGCCCAAAGGGCAGGAACTGTTCCCAAAGTTTTCCCCGGATGGCAAAACCATCGCTCTGACGGGCAATTATGACGGCAATACGGACGTTTACACCGTGCCGGTAGATGGTGGAGCGCCGACCCGGTTAACCCACCACCCGAGCGCCGATGTTGTTGTGGCCTGGTACCCGGATGGCAAAAATATTCTCTACCGGTCTCGAATGACGAGTCCATCGCAGCGTTTCAATCGCTTTTTCAAACAATCGGTAACGGGCGGTCTTCCGGAAGAGCTGCCCCTGCCCTATGGCGAACTCGCCAGCTTCAGTCCGGACGGTAATCGCATGGCTTTCCAGTACATTTCCAGAGAATTCCGAACCTGGAAGCGGTACCGCGGCGGTATGGCCAGCGACCTTTGGCTGTACGATTTCAAAAATAATACCTCGGAAAATTTTACTAATTTTGAGGGTACGGACGCCATTCCCATGTGGCATAAAAATACTATCTATTTTCTCTCCGACCGGGACGCGCGCAAGAAGCTGAATATCTGGGCTTACGATTTAACCTCCAAGGACTTCCGGCAGGTCACCGACTTTAGCGAGTATGATGTGAAGTGGCCGAGCCTCGGTCCGGATGCTATCGTTTTTCAGAACGGCGGCCAGCTGCATGTCCTCGATTTAGCCAGCGAGTCCTCAAACCCAATTTCGGTAAGAGTCTCCAGTGATTTGCCGGAGGTTCGCAGTAAAC
>Ga0209988_10002275_pt1 | contig 12663 bp, 12 predicted proteins | sample N075metaG_FD_183115 | JGI IMG/M metagenome (GOLD analysis project Ga0209988, IMG submission 183115) | Deep subsurface microbial communities from Kermadec Trench to uncover new lineages of life (NeLLi) - N075 metaG (SPAdes) (version 2) | ecosystem: Environmental > Aquatic > Marine > Ocean trench... | reverse complement strand
ATTGACTTTAATCACAAATGAAACTCCAAGCCGTCAATAAAAGGCATCGTCAAGTCTACGAGCATCAGGTCAGGCCGGAGTTTCTCCCTCAAAAGAATGTTCAAAGCATCAAGTCCATCCATCGCTTCAACCACCTCAAAGTCGCCTCCTTCCAAAAACATTTTTTTTAGAAGACGGCGTTGTCCAGGTTCATCATCTATAAGTAAAACCTTTTTCGGTTTCGATTCCATAATAATTTCTCAATACCTCATCGCACGCTACATCACTTATCGGCAACTAAAACGACTTCATTCAGAACATGATAACAATTTTCTAAGAGAGTCAATGGATAATTATAAGAGAATAATTATAAGAAAGGTATGATCCTATCTCAGGCACAAAAACTAATCCCCGGCACCTGGCGAATATCGGGGATTGCACGGCTACTCTTGATGCACCCATAACCGAGCGGGGTTCAAAACCCATTAGACCTCGCGGGGTTTGACCTGCAAGGTCCATACGGAATTAAGCGGCCTCCAATTCCTGGCTCCAGGTTCCGTAAATATGAGCCGCCGGCCCGAGAGAGACCGAAATAAAGGCAACAGACGCGACAAATCCCATGATGACAGCCAAGGCCGGCATGTCCTGCCAAAAAGAATAACGAGAACAAAGCCGCTAACATACATAGTGATACCCAGCAAGAAGCTTCCCAGAAAATTGCCCACTTCTTGCCATAGGTAATTTTACTGCTGGCCCGAATCGCTTCGAGGGGATCGATTCCGCGATTAAGGAAAATATAAACCGCCTGCCGCCGGTAAGTTGTCAAACTCAACAAATATAGCTCATCCGTGCCCAATCCGGGTGTTATTAATATCCCCGGCAGTGTGAAAAAATAACCAAAGAATATTTATGTGCGACATTTTCCCATAAAAACCAGGTTGATCCGGGCAAAAAAAAGGAGGGTTTTGATTGGTTCTGTTAAAGTCGACCTACTGTAGAAACTCAAATCGAAATAGTTTAATTGCGTTTCCATGCATTACTTTGGCAAAGTCACTTTCGCTCAAATTCTCGTGAAGTAATTTCACAAAGTCAGTGTATTCTTCATAATGATTTTGGCCGTAGTACGTTGCATCTGTTCCGAAAAGAACACGGTCGGCACCGAGTTCTTTGACCGCCGCCAGCACAAAGTGCGGATCTGCCTGAGCGGTACCCAGGTAAAGATTAGCGTCCTTTGCCACAATAGATTCTTTGACGACTGAAATCGCTTGCTGGTACGCGCCGGTAAATCCCATGTGATAAAATATAACCGCAACCGTTGGGTGCCTTTTTGCAGCCGTGTAGATTTTTTCGGGGCCGGAATTACTGCCCACTGCGCCGCAGTGAAAAACCGCCGGCACTTCATATTTCGCACACAGTTCCAGATAGCCATCGACAAGGGTGTCGTCGGCAGCAAACTGATTCATTTCCGGATGGAGCTTGACGCCGACAAATCCATGATCTCGCAGAAAGGGCTCAATGTTTGCCGGCGAGCCATCGGGATCAGTTGGCCGTGCCCAGGCCAAAGCGCGAAGCAAGCCTGGATACTCCTGAACCGTTTGCAGCGTTATTTGATTAGCCGAGTTTTCGTCTAGATTGAGAGTTGTACCAGGCAGGTGGGCGCCGTCAATGTTTGAAATTAAGGCGAGGCGAATATTGAAACGGCGGATGTTGCTGAGCAGCGTCTCGGTTTTCAAGTCGAAGCCGCGAAAACTGCCGATATGCGCGTGAATATCGATGACTTCATATTCCGACCATCCAGGGTCACTATTTTTCTGAGATTGTGCGACCTCGCCGGTGTTGGAACAAACAGTGAAAACCCCTAAATGGCCGAAAATAATTATTGCAAACAGAACTGTTAAAAAATATCTCATGCCTTTAATCGAGTGGCCACCATGATGCAAGCAGTAGCGATATAATTAAAACTGTTTTGCTGCAAAAAGGCGATTACTTCCGGACTTTCTGCGCCGGGCTGAACCCAAGCATTCATGAGATCCAAATCAAGACATTGTTGTAAAACACTCAGTGTTGTTGATGGAGGGACAACGAAATTGACAAGGGTAGGTTTACCAGGCATGTCCCCAACATTCGAGAATGAAGGATCGCCATCAACAGAGGTTCTTTGCGGATTCACCGGGTAAACTGTGAAACCCTTCTGCTTGAGATCGCGATAGATGACATGGCCGTATTTGGATGAATTATCAGTAGCGCCAACCACCGCAATAGAAACACCCGGCTCATCGAGCAACTTTGTAATATCACTCATTCGTTCGCCTTAAGCTGCCATTGGCCATCCCAGTCCAGGATTTCATAGCGATCGGTCATCGGGAAGTTAGGCGGCCGTTGGTCTTCCAGACGTTTATCCGTGCGAATTCTGGTAGCATAACGCGGTTCAGTTGCTGACAATGAACCGGCGGTCAAACTTCCGTAAATAAAAAGAGTCGCACCTCGTTTTCCACTCCGGTGGCGAACACGAAACCGTCCTTTGGCGTAAATTGCAGCAAAAATGTTTAAATCTCCCGGACCGGTAACCGATGGATGTGCAATTTCAACGTCCTTGTCACTGACAATGCCGAGGTAATCTTCTGCGGTGAAGGAGATTTCCGGGTGACGCGTGTAAGTTATGTCGCCATCTATGATAATCTTGCCAGGCGAGTAAACAAGTACCTTACCTCTAAGAACCCCTTTTAAATGCAGCTTCTTTTTTTTGCTTCCAATGATAAAATACGGCTGCTCTGAGTAATTCTGTCGATGTTCTTCGTTCTGAGGAGAGTCAATTTTCCAGGTATAACCCCCCTCGCCTCGAAAAGTAATCCAGGTCTCCTCTTGAAATGTATGAATATTACTCTCTGAAATAGTTGAATCGTTTGATAAGGGCAGAAACTTTTTCGGTAATCTTATCGCTTTGACGCCGGTTTCAAGCCCGCCGAGAAATACGTCCTTTTGATCGAGATATGGAAATCCACTCTGGCTGATATGGATGTCATACGATGCGGTCGTCACCTTACCTTGAAACTTAGGTTTGACACCCCGGCTGTTCAAAAGACTAATTTTAGTATTTGAATGAAACCGGCCTTCGAGAACATCGTCGTGAATGGCAACAGCGGGGTCCCAGTAATCGATGAACTGAGCAAAATGAGAAAAAGCCAGGCGTTTCATGCGAAGTTCCGAGGTTAACTTAGTACCGTTGTCTTCTGTGCTTATTTCTATCACAAGCGCATCGATGTCCATAGAAGTTTTGGCTGCCTCATGAAAAAACTTTGCAGTATACTCGGTCCCTTTGTGTTGCCAGACTAACGTTGAATCAGGCAAGTGCATTTTATTAAAATCCTGCGCCCATTTTTTGAATTTCTTACGCAGCATTTTTTGCTGTTTCCGATTCATTGGAATCTTGATGGAAACCTGTCGGGGACGATCCGAAATGATTTTTGGTCTTAGCAATAATGTCGGTTCCAGAGTACTGGCCAGCTTTTCTCTTACGCTGGCTTTATTTTCCGCTTTAGCTTCGGATTCTGCAGACTTATCAACTGGTTCAGCCAACTGCTCAATTTGCGAAGCCAAATTTTGACGGTGGGGTACTCTTGGTTCAGAGGCTTTAGATTCCGGAGGTAGGTTTGCTTTTAGCTCGTCGGTTATTTTTCTGAAATCGGCCCGGGAGGACGAAGGGTCAAATTCATCAACAGGAAAGAAAGCAAAATCAAATACCAGCGGTGGTTTATGGAAAGGAGAGGATTCAAAAAGACTTAGAATCAGCGAGCCTGCCAGTAGAAATAAGAAGTGAAATACCACGGACGCTGCCCAGGCGTACCTAAATGAAAACGGCTTTTTAAGGATACCTTCAATTTGGAGTTTCAAGTCTTGTCGGTAGCGCATGATGTTTCAAAAATGTTACAACCGATTTAATCAGGATTATTCATAAATTTCAGCGCAGAGACCCTTAGAGTAGAGAAGAAATCTGGTTTTCAAAACATGCTTTTCTCAACTCACCAAAAAAATAGTGAATTCAATTTCTGTTTTTCCATTCTCTGTCTCTTTTCGGTTGAGGAATATTCGGATTAATTTTTCACTTTACATTTATATGGAGGATGTAATGCATCGGTGAAATCACCCACAGTCAGTTTTATCAGCTCATCATCGAACACTAAAAAAGGCACTGGCCCGGTTGGTTTATCCTTTTTCTTTTTTCCAAATAGGCCTTTCGCGAAGCCAAAACCCTTCTTCTTGATATCTGTGACACCCGTCTTGTCAGAGTCGCCGGTATCTTTTTCTCCCTGGGCATCCTGCCCGGCATTCAGAACAATACTGTACATTTCACCGTGGGTCACGATAGGGTAAAAATTATCGAGCTTGCTAATTTGTTCCGCTATATTGGGCTGATCGGCGAAAGAAACATCCAGGTTCTTGTTCGCCTGCTTGATTTTTTCCAGGTACCCCCCTCCCAACAAGTCTTGCTTCATAAAATCGAATTGCAATCCCAATTTCTCGAAATAGTTTTTTCAGAAAGCCCGCTCTATTTCCACCGCTTTACGAATTTCAGCCGTCATTTTTGTCATATCAGTTTTGACAGAGGCACTGTCAAGTCTTACCAAACCCGTTTGCTTATTGCGCGATTTTGTGTAAAAAGTGATTAAGAATTGATTACACATAAAACCATTACGCGTTACCTCACCCTTTAATTTATCTACTACAAATTTCTGAGCAAGAATTTCAATATTGCTTTCCCTCTCTTCTTCATCTAAATCTTTACGCTTATCTTGCCCTGTTCGCATTTGCTTCATAATACTTTTAAAACTCTTTTGCGCTTCCTTGGTCTCTTCAGTTACAAGTGGCCGGGTCTCGCATTTCTTTTTCTTGCGGTTTATTTTATGAATTTTATTTTCACTCACATTAATGATTTCGTCTGAGCCTTTCGGATAAAATTTGCCGAAAATCTTGCCACTAATGCCCTGCCATTTGCCCTTGTTTTTGCTTTTTGATGCTTTAATATTTGCAGTTATGATTTCATTTATTTCACTGGTTACCGTGCCAATCTTATCTATCTTCAGCTTTGATTTTTTTACTTTATTGACACCCTCTTCAGCAAAACTCTGGCTTGCTAAGAGAAACACCAAAATCAAGGTTGAAAGAACTGTTCGCACGTTTCCTCCAAAAAAAAATTGAACTCGCTGTTCGGTTGAAATCCAGCTTATGAAATGAGAACGAATCTAGGCCAAGTGATTATTTTAATAATAATCCTTTTGTTCTAAAAAAGCAAGGATTTTAAGACTGTTGATTTTCAACTGTGCCTCTGGTAGGCGTTGAGGCTGATCGGCTCCTTTTGGCGGATTAAGGCTCTTTTGAGAAGCGGAGGGTTGCACAGGTTTATTTAAACCTTTTACCTTGATTGGCGGGATATTCAACCTGTAAATCAATCGGTCCCTCTCTTTTGAAGACTCGAGCAACCGATAGAGAGAATGGACTTGTTTAAGGTAAACTATCTGCTCTGTATCCAGTTTGCCTTTCTTTAAAAAAACGCGTTGATGACGGTATCGCTCTTTCAAGCTCTTTTCAACCATCGGGCTATATGCCCTGTGCCCATGGGTTGACTCTTTTACCCTGCGTATCCGCTTCAACTTTTTCTGTATATTAATTAACACGGTTGGATCGAAATAAAAACTCACGGACTTTCCATAGTGAATTGCTGTATAAACCGACTCTAATAATTCCTTTTGTTCGACTATCTTCGGGTTCTGGTGATCATCAATAGAATTAAGTATTAAACGGCCTTTCTATAAGTAGAGCTTCGAAACTTCAGGATCGTTTAATGAATTCAGCACCGAAGAAATATAGAAAAAATGCCAGGGATTGAGATACAGGTTGCTTCGGTTTTTACTGAAATCACTATCATCCTCGACCCTTGCCAAAGTTTTCAAATGTAACGAATCAATTGTAAATAGAGCTTGTCTGGAATCTCTTTTAATATAGCTGGAATTTCCGTCACTCTGCTTTCTTTAACCGAAAGAACAACATCTTTTTGCAGGGCCTTCACTTCTTTCGAAATGAGCTCCTCGTTTAATACTTCGCAAATAAGATACGTTGGAATCGTTTGCTGATTGCGCAACTCACCATTGAGGCTGAGTAAATTATCTAACGAAGTGACTCCCCATAATCCAATTAGATCTTCAAACTCCTTACCTGCTTTAATCCGCCGATTTATTTCATTCTTCATGGATGACACTCACGTTAAAATTATTGTCCTCAAGAGTCTTGCATAGTACAACCAAATCTATGACTGGTTGGAAAAGTTTCTTGAGAGGTTCAGTCAATTTTTTGAAACTTTTGCCAGTATAGACTTCTGCAAAATAGCTTAATTGTCATTTCGGGATTGATTGATTTTGCGATTTTAAAAGAGGGAATGTTGGTTAACTTAAAATTATCACAAACCATCAAGTCGTCATTGCCGCGAAGCAGTGGAAATCCGTGGCTTAAGTCCTATTTGCAACAGCCTGGCAGGCGGGAATCCAGCATAACTCAACCACCCGGTGCCGGTCATGGATGCCCGACGACTCGGGCATGACAATATTGAATTCTTGTTGGAAATTTGTAAATTAACCAGGTTAACTGCGCTGATGTTCGGAGTAATCATGATAAGACAATGTTAGTCTTAGATCCTTATCCAGGCAAATTTGAAGTTTTCTTAACAACGCAATTTATCTTGACTGAATGAGGCAATTTTCTTATGTTATAACACCGAAAATGAAGGTTATGAACCTAAAAAAAACTTTACAAATGAGGAGGTATGAAAGCAATGAATATTGACGAACTCAAATCCGTAGCCAAGGGATTAGTTTCAAAAGGCAAAGGTATTCTGGCTGCAGACGAAAGCTCTGGCACCATTAAAAAACGCTTTGACAGTATTAACGTTGAGTCTAAAGAAGAGAACCGGCGTTCCTATCGTGAGTTGTTGTTTACGACGCCAGGTGCAGAGGAGTTCATTAGTGGCGTGATTCTATTTGACGAGACCATCCGACAGGCAACCCAGGACGGCACCTCCTTACCGAAAGTGCTAGAACAGAGCGGTATCATACCCGGTATCAAAGTGGACGCGGGCGCAAAGGACCTCGCCGGCTTCCCGGGAGAAAAAATAACTGAAGGGCTTGACGGGTTGCGCGAGCGTCTCGCCGAGTACCGAAACCTAGGGGCCCGTTTTGCAAAATGGCGGGCCGTGATCACAATCGGCGCCGGATCACCCAGCCAATTTTGTATTGATGCCAATTCACATGCGCTGGCCCGCTACGCAGCTTTATGTCACGAGGCTGGGCTGGTTCCAATAGTTGAACCTGAAGTCTTAATGGACGGCGATCATACTATAGAGCGTTGCGAGGAAGTGACAACGGCTACTCTCAAAAGCGTTTTTTCTGAACTCAAAAATCATCGAGTTGAACTTGAAGGAATCTTACTGAAGCCAAACATGGTTCTCTCCGGGAAGGAGTGTGCCGTACAGGCAGGTGTTGACGCAGTAGCTGAAGCGACAATACGGTGCTTCCGCCAAACGGTCCCCGAAGAGATGCCCGGTATTGTCTTCCTGTCCGGCGGACAATCACCGCAAGAAGCTACCGAACACCTGAATGCCATGAACGCTCTTGGAAGCCATCCATGGGAACTCAGTTTCTCCTATGGCCGAGCCTTACAAGAACCTGTATTAAAAGCCTGGATGGGCCAATCAGCGAATGTCACCAAAGCGCAGGAGACTTTTTACCATCGAGCCAAATGCAACGGCGCGGCGCGGCACGGCAACTATTCGCCCACCATGGAAAAAATCGCCGCCTGAACGGCTTATCGATCAGCTTCTCCGCAATTATCTTAATAAACAGGATCAGCACATGTTCTTAAATTCAGTGGTTGACGCATCACCGCCATAGAATTACTTTGCTATCTAGATGTTTATCTTCGCAAAGAAATCGAAGTGGCATAGAATACATTAATCTAAATCGAAAATCAAAAGCTCCATTCCCGCTCGGGTGGAGCTTTTTTTATTTTTATTCGGTGTTCAAGATCTAAGCTCGATTTTTCTAGTATTTTTTTTACGCCGAAGAGCAAAACTCCAAACTAATCCTTGAAAAAATCTTAAGAAATAACTATCTTTAACTTATGTCCAAAGATCAGCAAAACAAAGACAACGGCCCCAACTCTCTTGATAAACAACGCGCGGCGCAATTCAGCCGGGTTTACCTGCTTTTACTGCTTCTGCTTACTTCAATTTTATTCTTTAATCTTATTAAATTTTTCTTAGTGACCATTTTGCTGGCTGCAGTTTTCACCGCCCTGTTCTATCCGCTTTATGAAAAATTTCTTAAAATTTTTCGGAATAACCGGAGTGCTAGCGCAATCTTATGCTGTTTGGCCTTGCTGCTCGGGTTGATGATCCCGGTTTACATTATTGCTGATTTGGTATCGGGAGAGGCGATTGATCTTTACAAAACCGCCGAACCCAAAATTAGTGAAATTATAAATAAAGGTGATGAAGGTTTCCTGGGAACGATCAAGAATTACCCTATTGTCAAACAGTTTAATCTCGACACAATCGACTGGCAATCCTCGCTGCAGGATATCGCCAAAAACATGGCAAATATTATCGGAAAAGTCATCAACAAAACTTTCAAAGGAACGTTTCAAGTTCTAACAGACCTGTTTATTACGCTATTTATTATGTTTTACTTCTTCAGAGACGGCGACAAATTGATCAATCGCATCAAATATCTAAGTCCTCTCGATGACCGGCATGAAGAAGTTTTGATGCAGCGATTTATTTCCGTTTCGCGCGCGACTATCAAAGGGACACTTCTGATTGGTTTGGCGCAGGGAACTCTTGGCGGCCTGACTCTCTGGATTTTTGGCGTCGCATCGCCAATTCTTTGGGGGTCAGTCATGGTCATTCTCTCCATCATTCCACTGGTGGGAGGTTGGCTGGTTTTATACCCGGCAGCAATTATTCAGCTTATCCTGGGAAATACCTGGCAAGGAATTTCTATTATGATTGTCGCCGCTGTGGTCATTTCCAATGTGGATACATTATTACGTCCGAGACTGGTCGGCCGGGATGCCGGCATGCACGATCTTCTCATCTTTTTCTCGACGATTGGCGGCATCAGTTTATTCGGCATCATGGGCTTTATTATCGGTCCGGTCATCGCCGTCTTCTTTTTGACCATATTGGATATTTACAGCATCGAGTTTGGCGCAACGCTGGATATTGCTCAAGACTCCAGTTCCCGTGTCGAAAAAATAAAAAAGGGTAAATCGTAGAAAAGTTAACCCTACTCTTGCAGCCGCTCCGCAATTTTTCGCTTCAATTTTAGACAACCTATTGGTCAGAAAAGTACCGGGCTAAGCGAGCCGACTTTCCAAAATAGTTCTCATTCTGGAAAAATCTTCGGGAGTGTCGATATCAAAGGACTGCTCCGGAGGAATTTTTACAGTTGCAATTTCTCCCGGGAGACGTTTGAGCAGAGAGTGCGCACCCGCGTCTCCGTGAAGCTGCAAAAGGTCATTAAAATACTTTCGGTGAAACAAGACCGGGTTTCCGGTTATTGAGTCGTATTGTCCGGCGATAATTTTTTTATCACCCTCGCTGAACAATTTAACAAAACAATTTAAAGTTTGTGGTATTAAATTTGGTTGATCTGCCAAAAGAATCAGCACGCCGTCTGCAGACCAAGCAACCATTTTAAGACCTGTTTTCAGAGAGGAGCTTATGCCAGACTGATAGTTACTGTTATGCACAACAGTAACTTCGAACGGGCGCAAACAACTTTGGACTTCGTTAAAACATTTTCCTGCCACCACAAAAACCTGAGTGATCTTTGCAGCCAGCACATTTTCCACAGACCTCTGAAGAATCGTCTTACCAGCAATTTTTAGCAGAAGTTTATTTTCCTTCCCCATGCGGCTGGCTGTACCCGCGGCCAGCAAAATAGCAGCAACATTTTTTTGGGAATCCATGAAAGATCAGTATCCTGAATGAATGGCATGAATTTGATTTTTAAAGAAACAGCTCTGGATCTAAAATTAGAACCAATATATGGAATTCTTGATTCCCTGTCAAAAAAAATCTGGCAGGTAGTGAAACGAAATTACCCAAACTTGTCTCTACCCCAAAAAAACTAATTGAAATTCGCGTTGAAATTTTTTAACTTCTGAAACTTGATTCAACTAAAGCGAAACGATGACCTGGTACAAAGACTGGTTTGGCGAGGATTACTTAAAAGTCTACCCGCACCGCGACGAAATAGAAGCAAAAAAGCAAGTTGATTTTGTTGCAAAGGTACTCGACTTAAAACTGGCAAAAAAAATTCTCGATCTGGGATGCGGCAACGGCCGGCATGCTAATGAGTTCTCAGGGAAAGGATATCACGTTACCTGCCTCGATTTATCCTCAGTGCTTTTATCTTTGGCCAAGGACAAATATGGCTCTGCAAGCTGCATATGCTTTGTTCAGGCTGATATGCGACAAATTCCATTTGCAAACGCGTTTGATTCAGTGGTCAGTTTTTTTACAACATTCGGCTATTTTAAAACCGATGATGAGAATTTGCAGACACTCAAAAACATCGAGGCGGCGCTTAAACCCGGTGGGTCATTTTTTCAGGATTATATGAACAAAAAGTTCGTGATAGAAAATCTTGTCCCGTATGACTCGCGGCAGGTGAACGGCTTTGAAATTACCCAGGAGCGCAATTATAACCGGGCAGAAGAACGTATTGAAAAAAAAATTACTTTGAAAGAAAACGGCAAAGTCCGAGAATATTTCGAATCGGTGCGACTTTATACCCTCGAGGAGATGAAAACTTTGCTCGCCAAAACCAGGTTGAAATTGGAAAAAACCTTTGGTGATTTTGATGGCAGCTCGTTCAACAGCAAAAGTCCGAGACTGCTCTTAGTTGGCAAAAAGGAGCCATCAACTTGAAAACCTCGATAAGCCAAATGCCCGGCATTAAACCGTTGATTCGCGATTATTTTAATAACTTTGAAAAAGTCTCCGAGTTTTACAATGGCGATTACAGACAGCCGAAGGAATACCTAGATAGAACAGATTGTGTAAAATCTCGAGAGCTGCCTTTGGCCCAACTGGTGCCTGTTCTAAAAGAGCAAAATCAAAAGTTCGGCTGCGGCATGCAAACTTTAGAAAAAATTGACCTGCTGCTGGAAAGGCGCGCCTGTGCTGTCGTTAGCGGGCAGCAAACGGGTTTGTTTGGCGGGCCGCTTTTCACTATTTACAAAGCGCTCACTGCCATCAAACTTGCCGAACGTTTGAGCCGGACTTGCGAGGGGTGCTTCGTCCCCGTTTTCTGGCTGGCTTCGGATGATCACGACTTTCTCGAAGTAAACCACATTCATATCAATGATAAAAGCAACCAACCTTTAAAAATAACCTATAACGGCCATAGCAGCGACAACAAAATTCCGGTTTCCGAGATTAAGCTAAACGACCAGATTGACTCGCTTTTGCAAACGTTAGATGATGAGACCAACCCATCGGAATTCAAAGCAGAGATTTTAAACCAACTGTCGGCGGCTTACCTTCCTGATACAATTTTTTCGCAAGCTTTCGGGGCCTGGCTGACAACGCTTTTTAAGGCATTTGGCCTCGTTCTCATCGACGCCAGCGATAAAAGAATCAAGCAATTAGGCGCGACGGTTTTCAGAAAAGAAATAGCTGAAAATTCTCCTTCCACTCAAAGTGCAATTGCGGCTTCAACCAAACTGAACGACAAGAAATACCATGCGCAAGTACAACTCAAACAAGGCTTTTTAAACCTGTTTTATGTAGAAAGAGAGAGAAACTCTATCGAAATTAAAGAAGACCGTTTTTCGGTTAAAGGCACTGAGAATTCGTTTACAAAAGACGAACTCCTGCATAAACTGGAAACCCAACCCTGGCAATTCAGTCCCAATGTGCTGCTGCGTCCTTTGTACCAGGATGCGCTCTTACCCACCATTGCTTATGTCGCCGGGCCTGCTGAACTCGCTTATTACGCGCAAATGAAAGGGATTTACAATGCTTTCGATATTCCAATGCCAATCATTTACCCCAGAAAAAGCCTGACATTATTGGAAAGCAAAATCGAAAAAGTTTTGGACAATTATAATTTGAATGTGCCGGATTTTTGGGGCAACGTCGAAGCGCTGACTACCGAAATCGCCAAAGCGCAGTTACCTGAGTCGCTGGAAAAACGAATTAATAATGCCTCTTTATGTATTAGCAAGAATTTACAAGCGCTTGAACAGACCGTCCTTGAATTTGAGCCGACTTTAAAAAACACAGTTGATAGTGTGAAGGGCCGAATTCTGGGCCAGATGGATGGTTTGGAAAAAAAGATTTTGCAGGCTTATAAAAAACGCAACGAGGTCATCGGACAGCAGATTCACAAAGCCCAAAACAGCCTCTATCCAAATAATAATTTTCAGGAACGGCAGCTGAATATCCTGCCGTATTTGTTTAAATATGGATTTGGTTTCATCGACCAACTTTATGAAGCGATAGATATTTCAGATTTTGATCACCAGATTATAAAGGTTTAACACAAAGGCACGAAGTTTCACAAAGTGACACAAAGAAATCTAAACTTTCAGATCTGAAATGTATCCTTTGTGAAAACTTTGTGCCTC
>Ga0209988_10002272_pt1 | contig 12671 bp, 17 predicted proteins | sample N075metaG_FD_183115 | JGI IMG/M metagenome (GOLD analysis project Ga0209988, IMG submission 183115) | Deep subsurface microbial communities from Kermadec Trench to uncover new lineages of life (NeLLi) - N075 metaG (SPAdes) (version 2) | ecosystem: Environmental > Aquatic > Marine > Ocean trench... | reverse complement strand
AATGGTCTTTGAAAATTAATAGTGGTACTGTTGAATTGAAAGACAATAAAGTGATTGTTTTAGCAGATTAATTCTGTTTACTAAATATAAAAATCTTGAAAACACTTTCTAAAAGAATGTGTTTTTTCACTTCCAATAGATTAATTCCCATTGATGGCCCTCGGCTTGATAGGTTATTAAGGTTTTAAAACCTATTGCATAATGAGCTTGTAACGATCGAGAGTTAGTAACATCTACTTCGGTTATAATAGTTGAATAATTTGGAGCAATAGAGTTCTTCATCGTAATATATAACATTCTAAAAATACCCTTCTTCCTATAGACCTTATCAATGCAAATCTGGCCCATAACTATATATTTTTTATCTTTATTTATAATTGATTTAATTTTTGAAAACATTGGCTTTAAAACGGCTATATCCTTAGCAAAATCAGGATGCATGCATAATGCGTAACCAACAACTTTTTCTTCTTCTTTTGCTATTATATGTGGAATTAAATTATTCATTCTACTAAGTATTTTCATAGTATGACGAACCGTTACAAATCCCTCATTAATCTTTTCTTCATAAGAAACTGAAGTGGAAAGATTAATTTGCTGAAGAATTAAAATTTGCTCTAATTCTTCTTTAGTAGAGGCACATTTATAAATTATCACTTTATTCTTATTCATTTGTCCTTGATAATAAGTCAATCTTTCCAGGAATACTGTTTATAGTAACTTGCAAACGGTGATATGCTCATTCTCAATCACTTTTATTACATAAATAAAACAGTAATTCATATTTTTACTCGCATTTAATAAAGGTAAGAACAATTTTAAAGTTTAAGAAGTAACAGCAATTATAATTAGTAATTTATCTTATTTTAAAGAAATCAGATACAAGAATAAATAGATGAATTCAATATTTCCGAATACTTTCCGTTTAACAACAAACTAATTTATTTTTTATGAAAAAGATATTTTTATTAGCACTCTTATCTATTGCTATCATTTCGTGTAAAAAAGATGACGATTCAAATAGTAATTGTTCAGAACCAAATAATATAATTATTGATCTGTTAGGAAGTACTTCTATTTTGTTTAGTTGGGAGACAGGAGGAGAAACCGCCTGGGAGATGGAGTATGGAATAACAGGTTTTGCATTAGGAACGGGTACCGTAATTCAGACTTCACAAACTAATTTTTTAATTGATGAATTAAATCCGGGAACCAGTTACGAGATATACCTCAGATCCAATTGTGGCTCCGAGGGGTTTAGCAATTATATTACACTGGCTTTTGTAACATTAACAGCGAACCCCAACTGTAATACACCTACTGATTTAATGTTAGGATTAATAACTTCTAATTCAGTTGAATTTAGTTGGTCGGAAAATAATGAGACAGCTTGGGAAATAGAGTATGGTATATCCGGTTTTACAACAGGAACCGGTACGATTATTCAAACTTCTCAAAATGTTTTTATAATAACTGGATTAATGCCTTCGACAACTTATGAGATACAAGTGAGGGCTAATTGTGGTTCAGAAGGCTTTAGTGAATACTCCGATCGACTTGTAGTAACAACAACTCCATAGTTAGATATAATTTATAAATGAAAAGATTCCTTGATACTTATGGCTAGGCTAATTAGTTTCAAGAATTTAACATGAAAAAGGGAAAGGGCTGGTTTTTATATATTAGCCTTTTCGTTGTATTATTGATTTGTATTTTCACTTATTTTCGTAGTTTTACATATTGGGCAAATATTATGGATTTAAAAGAGATAGACAGAGTTGAAACTATTACAAAGGAAGAATTCCTAAAAAACTACTTTAAACCCCAAAGACCATTAGTTATAGAGCGTTTTATTGAAGAATGGCCAGCGTATTCCAAATGGAATTTGGATTATATGGCAGAGATAGCAGGAGATAAAGAGGTCCCTCTTTACGACGACCGACCGGTAGATTATAATGATGCATTTAATGAACCTCATGCAAAAATGAAAATGAAGGATTATGTAGATTTATTGAAACGTGAACCTACTAAATATCGAATCTTTCTTTGGAATATCTTAAAAGAAATACCTCAGCTAAAAAATGATTTTTCATATCCCGATTTTGGATTAAAACTTATGAAAGATCTTCCAATGTTATTTTTTGGAGGAAGAGATTCCCATACTTTTATGCATATAGATATCGATCTGGCAAACATATTCCATATTCATTTTGAAGGAAAGAAGAAAGCCATTCTTTTTGATCAAAAGCAAACAAAGTTTCTTTATAAAATTCCACATTCACTTATAACAAGAGAGGATATTGATTTCAATAATCCGGATTATAATAAATGGCCTGCTCTAAAAAAAGCAAAAGGCTGGATTACAAATCTTGAACATGGCAACATATTATATATGCCCGAAGGATATTGGCACTATATGCACTATATTACCCCTGGATTTGCTATGAGTTTAAGAGCTATTGCACGTAATCCTTTTAATCTATCAAAAGCTTTGTATAATATATTTATTATGCGACATTTCGATAATATAATGCGAAAATTAAAAGGACAAGCTTGGATTGATAGAAAAAACGAAAAAGCCATAATTCTCACACATAAAAAGCTTGGAATCATTTAATCAAATCTCTCACTTTTTCGTAAACCAAATTACTTTCCCATCCTCTATACAGCAGATAGTCTGTTAATTTTTTTCTTTTTTTCTGAAGATCTTTTTCATTTGACAATTGAGCAAAACGTTTTTCTGCAAGATCATGAAAGGTTGAAATGTAATCGGTTTTAGATACTTCTTTTAATGCCAATTCAATGTTATAATCGGATATATTTCGAAAACTTAATTCTCGTTTTATTCGATATATACCCCATTTTTTTTGATTGAATTTTCCCTTCACAAAAGTTTGAGCAAATCTGGTTTCGTTGAGAAAATCTTCCTGAATTAAATTAGATATAATTTGATCTATATCGCTGGGAACCATTTCCATTTCCTTCAGTTTTTGACGTACTTCTTTATGGCAGCGTTCTTGATAAATACAATAGCGTTCCATCCGTGAAGTAGCTTCATTAACGGTATAAGATTTATGGGAATTCAAAATTATTGAAGTTAATTTCGGCTTTACTCAATGTTAATCGTAATGAATAAAAAAACCAGAGCAGATTCGAAAAGTATTTTTCATTATGTTACTAAAGTAAATAAAAAACCCTCCGTAGCTAAAGCATCGGAGGGTTTTTAAGGTTATTCTATCTCTTCACCATTTTTATCTAAAAAATGATATTCAAGATATGTGTAAGCATCTCTTGGTTGAACAGTTACCCACTTTTTGTGCTCCATAAACCATTTGGCTCGCACAGATGGAAATCCTTTTGTTAAAAAGGCTGCTATAAAAGGATGTGCGTTTAATGTTATCTTTTTATAGTCTTTTTTAAAGAGGTGTTTAATCTCTTCGGTCATTTTGTTTACCAGTACAATTGGCGCTTCAATTTCACGTTCATATCCGTTAGGATCTACTTCACGAGTTTTAATATTTATTTCGGGTCTTACTCGTTGTCGAGTAATTTGTATTAGCCCAAATTTACTTGGGGGTAATATTTTGTGTTTAGCTCTATCATCCTTCATTTCTTCACGAAGGTGGTTGTAGAGTTTTTTTCTGTTGACAGCACTTGCCATATCAATGAAATCAATCACAATAATACCTCCCATGTCTCGCAATCGTAATTGTCGCGCTACTTCACTAGCAGCTATTAAGTTTACTTCCAAAGCGGTGTCCTCTTGATTTTTTGATTTATTACTTCGTTTACCGCTATTGACGTCAATTACATGTAATGCTTCGGTATGCTCAATTACCAGGTAAGTACCTTTACTACCCGATACAGTTTTCCCGAAGGACGTTTTAATTTGACGCTCAATCCCGAATTTTTCAAAAATGGGAACAGTGGAATCGTAAAACTTAACAATATTCTCTTTTTTAGGTGCAATCTCCTGCACATAATTTTTTATTTGTAAGTATAGAGTTTCATCATCTATTAAAATAGACGTAAACGAATCATTAAAAATATCACGTAAAATAGATGCTCCTCTATTTAACTCACTCAACACCTTTGAAGGAAGGTGTACTCCTCGCAGCTTTTTACACATCGCTATCCAGCGATCGATTAGATTTTGTAAATCTCTATCCAGTTCAGCTACTTTTTTGCCCTTGGCTACAGTACGTATTATAGCCCCAAATCCTTTAGGTTTTATACTTGTTACCAAGCGTTTTAACCTTTCCTTTTCTTCTCTTGAATCTATTTTTTGTGAAACAGAAACACGATCTGAAAATGGCACCAAAACTATGTAACGTCCAGCTATTGAAAGCTCGGAACTAATTCTGGGACCTTTGGTGGATATGGGTTCTTTTACAATCTGTACCAATGTAGATTGATTAGATTTTAGCACATTAATTATACCTCCATGCTTATCAATCTCTTTTTCAAAGGGGAAATTTTTTAAAGAATAATCTTTAAGTTTACCTGTGCTTACACTTTTTACGAATTTTAAAAGAGATGGCACATTTGGACCCAGGTCATGATAATGCAAAAAAGCATCTTTTTCATATCCTACATTAACAAATGTAGCGTTTAGACCGGGAACTATTTTTCGGATTTTGGCGATAAATATATCACCGACCGAAAATTTATTGCTCTCTTCCTCTTTATGTAATTCTAATAGTTTTCCATCTTTTAAAAGTGCAAAATCAACTGCTTGCGAACTGGATCTAATAAATAATTCGTAGTTCACTTGTCATTAATTTTTATCTACCCACCATAGGCGGACAGATGGATTAAACAATATTTTTCACAGGTTCCTACCTATTGTAGATAGGTTTAAACCCGTTGAAATCACAAAGTTTTAACATAAACAGTGTAATTTCGTTTTCAAAGAACGTTTTACGTTGTTTTAAATTAAAAAAGTAGTTTAAAACTACTTTTTATTGGCTTTCTTGTGGCGGTTTGCGCGTCTTCTTTTCTTGCGCTTATGGGTCGCTACTTTATGTCTTTTTCTTTTTTTACCACTTGGCATGGAAATACTTTTAAAATGTTATTCTTAAACTTTAACATTCGTTTTTACACCTTCAACAAATATTTTCGCGGGCTTAAACGCAGGGATGTTATGGGCTGGAATTATTATTGTTGTATTTTTTGAAATGTTTCTACCTGTTTTTTCAGCTCTTTTCTTAACTATAAAACTTCCAAAACCTCTTAAATAAACATTGTCACCACCTTCAAGAGAGTTTTTTACTTCTGTCATAAAGGTTTCTACAGTAGCTTGTACATCACCTTTTTCCATTCCTAATTTATTTGAAATTTTTGCTACAATATCTGCTTTCGTCATTATGTATATAATTTAATAAATATTAATTTCCATTTTACAAGATGGCAAATATAATGATTTTATAATCAAAAAATCAAATGGTAATCCATTAAAATTTAATTAGATAAAGGCTATTTTAGCCAAATGCCTAATAGCCCATCTTTTTTTTATAAAAAACTCATATACTGGTATTTACAAAACAAACGGGAATTGCCTTGGCGAACTACAACTCAGCCTTATTTTATTTGGCTTTCTGAAATTATACTTCAACAAACAAGAGTAAATCAGGGAATACCTTATTATTTAAAATTTGTAAAATCCTTTCCTACTATTGAAATCCTTGCTAATGCATCTGAAGAAAATGTACTTAAATTATGGCAAGGTCTTGGGTATTACTCCCGGGCTCGTAATCTACACTTAACAGCAAGGTATATAACCAATCAATTAAATGGAGTATTTCCAAATAATTATAAAGAACTAATAAAGCTTAAAGGGGTGGGGGATTATACTGCCAGTGCTATTTCTTCAATATGTTTTAACGAACCAAGAGCTGTGGTTGACGGTAATGTTTATAGAGTATTGGCGCGTGTCTTTGGGATTGATATTCCTATTAATAGCAGCAGAGGCATTAATGAATTTAAAAATTTAGCACAACAACTTGTTGATACAAAACAACCAGGGATTTATAATCAAGCGATCATGGAATTTGGAGCACGTTATTGTGTTCCACAAAACCCAAATTGTAATACTTGTATTTTTAATGATAGATGTATTGCTTTTCAAAAACAACTGGTTTCAGAATTACCTGTGAAACTCCCTAAGACTTCGATTATTAATTTTTTTTTCAATTATATAGTTATCATTTCAGAGGATGATAAAACAGTTTTACGACAACGTACAGAAAAAGGAATCTGGCAAAAATTGTATGAATTTCCATTAATTGAGACTTCAAAAGAAGTTAGCCTTCCTCAAATTAAGAAAATACCAATGTATCTAGAGCTTTCAAAAAAACATATGATAAAATCAATTGTGCTTCATAATGAAAAATCAGTGGTACATAAACTTTCACATAGACATTTACACACTCGTTTTTGGATTGCAGAATCTTCTGAAATATTACAAAATGCTATTCCAATAGAAAAATTAAGTACTTATCCGGTGCCTGTCCTTATTGAAAAATTTATTTCCCTCTTTTTTAGTACTGAAACACTAGTATAAAAACAGAAAAAATAGCTATATTTAAAATACAAAACATAAATTTGCAACAATAAAAACTAAAGAATATGAGTGGGACATTGAACAAGGTAATGCTAATAGGGCATACTGGGGACGAAGTAAAAATGCATTATTTTGAGGGTGGCGGTTGCGTAGGAAGATTTCCGCTGGCAACGAACGAAGTATATACTAATCGTACTACAGGAGAACGGGTGAATAATACGGAATGGCATAATATTGTTGTGCGTAATAAAGCTGCCGAAATATGTGAAAAATATTTAAAAAAAGGAGATAAGGTTTATATTGAAGGTCGTTTAAAAACACGTAAATGGCAGGATGACCAAGGAAAAGACAGATATAATACAGAAATACAATGCACCGAGTTTACTTTTCTAACGTCCAAAAGTGAAACCGATAATATACCTCAAGAAATAAATGGAGATAAGAACCAATCTCAAGAACAAACCAGTGGACCAGAACCTATTAGTAAGGAAGAGGATGATTTACCATTCTAATTTAAACTAATCGAAATATTTTGGATATAGAACCCCCCAGTTTATTAGTTATTGCACTTTTAGAAAATACCCATATTATAAGTATTGTTATTTTACTTGTGCTTCTTATTTGTTCTGCACTAATTTCGGGTGCAGAAGTAGCTTTTTTTTCATTAACAGCAACGGATTTTAACGTTAAGTCTATCGATAATTCTCCCACAAGGAAACTGGAAATTGTTCAAAAACTACTTTCAAAACCAAAAAAATTATTGGCTACTATTTTAGTGGCTAATAATTTCATCAATATTGCTATTGTGTTACTTTTTGCCTCCTTAAGTGATCTTTTATTTTCAGGAATTAACAATCAATTTTACGGTATTAGCATACGTTTTATTTTGGAAGTCGGATTGGTAACTTTCTTAATTTTACTTTTTGGAGAAATACTACCAAAAATTTATGCCAGTCGGAATAAAGTTTCTTTCTCAAAATTTATGGCCTACCCATTGAAAGGATTAGATACGCTGCTGTCTCCAATAAGTAACCCTATGCAATCGGCTGTAAAGTTAATAGAATTAAGGTTTGGAAAGCAAAAATCGAGTATTAGTGTGGACCAGTTATCTCAGGCATTGAAATTAACTTCTGAAGAAGATACTACCCAAGAAGAACAAAAAATCTTACAAGGAATTGTAACTTTTGGGAATACAGATACTAAGCAAGTGATGAAACCTCGTCTGGATATTTTTGCTTTAAATGAAAAAACACCATACAAAAATATCCTACCCGAAATTATTAAACATGGGTATTCTCGTATTCCTGTGTATAAAGACAACATCGACACTATTACAGGAATTCTTTATGTAAAAGATTTATTGCCCTATATAGACTCTGAAATACTTGACTGGACATCCTTAAAAAGAGATCCCTATTTTGTCCCAGAGAATAAAAAATTAGACGATCTACTAAACGAATTTAAAGAAATGAAAATGCACTTGGCAATAGTTGTAGATGAATATGGAGGCACTAGTGGGCTTATTTCTTTAGAAGATATTATTGAAGAGATTGTTGGTGAAATTAGCGATGAATTTGATGATGAGGATTTAGTGTTTTCAAAATTGGATGACACTACGTACGTATTTGAGGGGAAAATACCTCTCAAAGATTTCTATAAAGTTATAAAGCTAAGTGACCCTAAAAATTTTGAAAATGTAAAAGGCGATGCCGAAACTCTTGCCGGCTTTTTATTAGAAATATCTAAGGGATTTCCTAAGAAGGGAGAAACACTTTTGTTTCATAATTATACATTTACTATTGAAGGATTTGAAAATAAACGAATCAAACAAATAAAATTCTCTATAAATAATTAGAATGCGAATATTATTGTTGCTTATTGTTTTTATATTTTCTTCTTGTGAAGACGATATTGTTGTAAAACCTAGTGCTATGTTGCGTTTAGAATATCCTGAAGCAAAATATGTACCATTGGAAAGCGACTGTTTTTTTAAGTTTATGAGAAATGAAAATGCAATCATTCAGAAAAAACAGAATTGTAGAATGAATTTGTATTATCCAAAAATGAAAGCTACATTATACCTTACCTATATGAAAATTAAAGGTGAACATCAAATCGATTCTTTATTATACGACACTCAAAAACTAACCTACGACCATACAATTAGAGCTGAATCTATCATTGAACAGCCCCGAATAGATACTCTTAATAAAGTATACGGGATGTTTTATATGATAAATGGAAATGCAGCAACCCAATCTCAGTTTTATGTGACAGATAGTGTTAATCACTTTGTTACTGGGGCTTTATATTTTGATGTTAAACCAAATTTCGATTCACTATATCCGGCTATTATTTACTTACGAAATGACATCCGGAAGATTATGGAAACCATAAAGTGGAAATAAAAAATAAAAAACCATCCACAATAATGCGAATGGTTTTAATAAATATAATTATTTCTTTATAATTCTTATGCTTTATCTACGCAACAAGCTTTTTTACAGTCTTTAGAACATTTTTTCTTTCCGTCTTTTTTTGCAAAATTAGTTGAGAAAGATTCAACAGTTTTCATTCCATTAACAGAATACTTTTCACTTGCATTAGTAACAGTTTCCTCTAATAAAGATGTGGTTACCTTAGCTTCATCATATTCTACCATGGCTAATTTTTTATCATAATCAACGATAACTGATTTTACACCTTCCATATCAGCAAGTTTTTTTTCAATCATTTTGGCACATCCTATAGCACAGGTCATACCTTCGATAGTAAATTCAGCTTTTCCAATAGTAGCATTGGCATCAATTTCTTTTACTATTTTAGTTTCTTCAACATCAACGGTTTTAGTTTCCGGTTCTGTCTCGTATTTACAAGACAATACTACAACGGAAAATAAAACAATTACTAATATAAGTTTAAATGTCTTCATACATTAATTTTAGGGTTATCACAGACAAAAATAGCAATAGTTCCGGGTTTATTCTTTAAAAAGGGCATTTTTGTAAATTAATTAACAAACCAAATGATTAAAACCAACAAAAAGTGGGTGTATCTTATTGTGCTTTCTCTAATATGGGGAAGTTCATTTATTCTTATTAAGAAAGCACTTGTTGGTCTTAGTCCAATACAATTGGGATCTTTGCGAATAATAATTTCGGGCTTAATTCTTTTTATTGCAGGGTTTAAAAGTTTAAAATTACTTTCAATAAAAACCTTAAAATGGATCGCTATTTCGGGTTTTCTCGGCACCTTTTTCCCCGCATATTTTTTTGCATATGCCGAAACCGAAATAGACAGTGGTGTTGCATCAATATTAAATTCATTAGTACCATTAAATACTATTATTTTAGGAATTGTACTATTTAGGATTTTTTCTTCCCGAAAACAAATTATAGGTGTTATCATTGGGTTTATAGGAACTGTTTTACTTATTACTAACGGTGCTACTATTAATCCCAATCAAAATTATTGGTATGCTTTTCTGGTTATTTTGGCTACTCTTATGTATGCAATAAATGTGAATATTATCAAACAGCACCTTCATAAGGTATCACCCATAACTATAGCAGTTGGGAATTTTGTAATGATAATAATACCGGCTTTTATTATTCTTATTTATGACGGATTTTTTTCTTCTGAAGTTTTGAAATCTCCCGATATTAAAATGGCATTGTTTTATATAGTCTTACTTTCCATTTTTGGAACTTCTATGGCAAAAGTGCTTTTTAATAAATTGGTTCAAATATCTACTCCGGTATTTGCTTCTTCCGTTACTTATTTAATGCCCGTAATTGCTGTTATTTGGGGACTTATGGACGGTGAGGGTTTTAGTATTTGGCAAGGATTGGCTACACTAATTATTCTTCTGGGAGTGTACTTAGTAAATATAAAAAAGTAAATACTCTAAAACTAAACGCAATAATAGTAAAGACTTTGCATTTTATTTCCGAAATTTATATTGTTAAATAATTAAAGGATCAAGGGTATGGACAAGAATTATCTAAAATATGGATTTGGAATTGCAGGAACAATGATTTTTTATTTTCTCGCCTTAAAGTTAATAGGATTGCACCAATATCCAATATTAAGTGCTGCCAATGGGTTGATAATTGGATCGGGTATTTTTTATGCCTTAAAAAATTACAAAAAAAGTGTAAAAAATTTTAAATACCAGGATGGATTTCAATTAGGGTTATTTACAGGAGTATTAGCAACGATTGTTTTTGTAGTTTTTATCGCTATTTATATTTATCATATTGATACTCAATTTGCGGTAGCGATTCTTGATTCCTGGGGTCTTAACTATGACAATGGTGCCCTGATTTTAATTTTTTCAATTTTTATCATGGGATTTTCTACAACGTTCATACTTACCTTGGCATTTATGCAATTATTGAAGGATTCTTGGAATCAGTAATGTAAGTTTTTTAAGGAGGTAATTTCCTTTAAAGGGTTTGCTAATTCAGTATTTAAAACTATATTTGCACCCGCCTTTGCGAATGCTGTTCGTTCCGGCATAGACCCATTAATATATTAAAGGGAATTATTAAAAACCAATTTTTAATCGATACGTTATGTATGCAATTGTAGAGATAGCAGGGCAGCAATTTAAAGTTGCGAAAGACCAAAAAGTCTTTGTACATCGTTTAGCTACTGAAGAAGGTAAAAAAATATCTTTTGACAGTGTACTTCTTATTAGCGATGGAAACAAAGTTACTATTGGCGCCCCGGCTATAGGTGGAGCTCAAGTTGGAGCGAAAGTCTTAAGACACTTAAAAGGTGACAAAATTATTATTTTCAAGAAGAAAAGGAGAAAAGGATACAGAGTAAAAAATGGTCACAGACAAGCACTTTCAGAAATTATAATTGAGAGTATTGTTGCAAAAGGCGCTAAACCTGTTTCTGCTAAAGCTTCGGCAGTTAGGAAAGCTGTTCTTAAAAAAGATACTCTAAAAGCAATTGTGAAAACCGAACCCAAAAAAACTGCTCCAACTAAAGCTAAGGCAAGCAAAGTTACAGTTAAAAAAGTAGCTCCTATTCAAGGCCTGAGTAAAATGACAGTAGCAGAGTTGAAAGCAATGGCAAAAGAAAAAGGAATTAAAGGTTTTTCTACTTTGAAGAAAGCAGAATTAATTGCAGCATTAAGTTAATTTAGTAATTTAAATTTAGAATAAAATGGCACACAAAAAAGGAGTTGGTAGTTCAAAGAATGGTAGAGAATCCGCATCGAAACGCCTTGGTGTTAAGATTTTTGGTGGTCAAGCTGCCATAGCAGGAAATATCATTATAAGACAAAGAGGTACGCATCATAATCCTGGAGAAAATGTGTATGCCGGAAAAGATCATACACTTCATGCAAGAGTAGATGGTGTTGTTAAGTTTACTAAAAAGAAGAACAATAAATCATACGTTTCTATAGTTCCTATTACGGAATCCTAAGAAGATTTTTCTTTACAAAATAAAAAACCTCCACTGAAATCAGTGGAGGTTTTTTGGTTTAATATTTATTTATGAAAAGATGTTGCGAAAAATGTTTAAAAGAATTTATTTTGAAATTTAATAGTATAAATTGTAAATTGATTTTTATTAATATCATAAATATATGAAGAAGATAATTCTAGGAGTTTTGTTTGTTACGCTGTTTTTGTTTACGGGAGTAAATGTATTGTCCCAAGATATTCCTAAATATGATTATTTGGAAATTATCGTAATACAAAAATCTAATAATAGTGGAAAAGTAAAGCGGATAAAAGTTCAGGAACAAAAATCGTTGGAAGGAAAAATCATAACGATTAAGGAAATTGAAGATATAAAGGAAACATCTGCTTTGTTAAATTATATGAATGCTGCTAATTGGGAATTTTTGGATAGAAAGGCTATTTCAGAGGAGAATGATCCAGTTTGGATGAGTTATATCTTTCGAAAAAAGAAATCAGAGAATTGAATTATCAGTTGATAAAAGACGGGAATCTTTGTTTTTAAAAATTATAACTTTTCTATTGTACCCCCTGAGGAATACTAAATATAATAGGTATAAAATAATTAATAAATAAAAAACCCTCACTTCTCAGTAAGGGTTTTAAATATCTAACATTCTAAAAACGTT
>Ga0209988_10002269_pt1 | contig 12682 bp, 9 predicted proteins | sample N075metaG_FD_183115 | JGI IMG/M metagenome (GOLD analysis project Ga0209988, IMG submission 183115) | Deep subsurface microbial communities from Kermadec Trench to uncover new lineages of life (NeLLi) - N075 metaG (SPAdes) (version 2) | ecosystem: Environmental > Aquatic > Marine > Ocean trench... | reverse complement strand
TATCAATATATGGAATGCTTGCATTGATTTTCGCAGTAATTTTCGGCGCATTGTATTTCAATCGGAGACGTTGGGTTTAAATCAACGATATATTGACCAAAAACCCCGCGACGGCGGGGTTTTTTTTATGATCATGCTTTAATTGAGTTGTATGGAAAAAGTGGTGAGTCATTCTGCTTATAGCGAGTGAAGCCAAACTTTACGGTTCCGCCCATCGTTCTCTCCCGTGTTAAAATGCCCTGATGGGCAGGGCAATTATTCTTGTTATGGACTCGTTCGGTATCGGTGCCACTGATGATGCTGACAAGTTCGGCGATGTCGGTGCCAATACCTTTGGCAGTATTGCCGCACAGCGCGCGAAATCCGGTCCACCTTTAAAGCTTCCTAACCTTGCCCGGCTCGGCTTGATGAACGCGGCCAGCGAAAGTGCGGGGTATTGGCCGGCGGGTTGTCCAACCGATGTTGATGTGGTGGCTGCTTATGGCTTTGCTGCAGAACTCAGTACCGGCAAAGACACACCCAGTGGTCATTGGGAAATCGCCGGTGTACCCGTGTTGTTCGATTGGGGTTATTTCACCAAGGCCAGCGATACCTTTCCGCCGGAATTACTGGACGAGCTTATTAAGCGGGCGGGATTGCCCGGTGTTCTCGGTAATTGCCACGCCTCGGGAACCACCATTATTGCAGAGCTCGGTGAGCAGCATATGGCGACTGGCAAGCCCATTGTGTATACCTCTGCAGACAGCGTTTTCCAGATAGCCTGCCATGAAGAATCTTTTGGCCTGCAACGGCTTTACGACCTTTGCGATATTGCCAGGGAGCTGGTTGATGAATACAACATTGGCAGAGTGATAGCCAGACCGTTTATCGGTAGCAAAAACGATAATTTTGTCCGCACCGGAAACCGTCGCGACCTGACGGTATTGCCGCCTGCCAAAACTATTCTGGATAAACTTGCCGAGAGTGGTGGAGAAGTCATCAGTGTTGGCAAGATATCTGATATTTACGCCCATCAGGGAATTACTAAAAAAGTGAAAGCGACCGGTAATGCAGCGCTATTTGATGCAACTCTTGAAGCGCTTAAAGAGGCACCGGACAGATCCATTGTGTTCACTAACTTTGTTGATTTTGACATGCTCTACGGGCATCGACGCGATGTTGAAGGCTATGCCACCGCGCTCGAATACTTCGATGGGCGACTGCCGGAACTACTGGAAATGATGGATGAGAATGACATTTTGGTCATTTGTGCCGATCACGGTTGTGATCCAGCCTGGCCTGGCTCCGACCATACCCGCGAGCACATACCCGTGTTGGTTTATGGCGCTGGTGTGCCGGCAGGTTCAATTGGCAAGCGTGAGTCGTTTGCGGACATTGGTCAGAGCCTGAGTCAATTCTTTAATTTGACGCCTATGGATTATGGCAAGAGTTTTCTGACCTGATGCGGCTCACAATTGATAAGGAGAATGCGGCGCTTGGGGCTACCGTATCGGACCTTGATCTTCGGGTTCCGCTGACGGAGGAGGACAGGTCAGAATTACGCCAGGCGCTGGCAGAACACCAGGTTTTATTCTTCAGGGACCAGCATATTTCACCTCGTTGCCACCGGGATTTCGGTCTGGCCTTCGGCAGCTTGCAAATTCATCCGTCCTATCCGACTGTCGATGGCTTTCCGGAGATCATCGTGCTCGAGAACGATCGCGAAAATCCTTCGAAAATCGATGAATGGCACACTGATATGTCATTTGATCCCAATCCACCGCTAGGTAGCATTCTCATCGGCAGAAAGGTGCCAGAGAATGCAGGGGATACGATGTTTGCCAGCTTGGGTGCCGCCTATGATGATCTGTCTGAATCCCGCAAAAAAACGCTTGAGGGCATGACCGCGACACATAGTTTTGCCTATGGTTTCAAGGAGAGCATTGCAGAACCCGGCGGCAGGGAAAGACTGGGGGATGCGATCAAAAGGAATCCGGATGTAGTTCACCCCGTAGTACGGACACATCCTGTAACCGGACGAAAGATGATCTTCGTGAACCGTCTTTTTACCAGTAAAATTAATGGATTGAGTCAGCAGGACTCAGATGATTTGTTAACCTCGCTGTGTGATCACCTGGTGCAGGACAAATATATCTGCCGCTTCAGGTGGCAGCAAAACTCCATCGCATTCTGGGATAACCGGGCGGTACTTCATGTTCCTGTGAATGACTACTGGCCAGCGCTGAGGCGCATGGAAAGGGTGACAATCAACGACACCCTGGTACCTGCCTGACCTGCAGCGGGCTCATTGAGCGCGATTGAATTTCTCCAATCCGATCCTGTATTCCACTTCAAGTGACCTGAGTGCTTTGCGGCCGAGGTACCAGACATTCATGGTCTCGAAACGCGATGGAACCATGTACTCAATATCGTATTGACCGGATATCAACAGGTGTTTCTCCAACGCACCTCCAAAGCACATGCCTATTTGGTGTGAGATGTCGTTGATGGCAGCCAGGCTCGCACGGCTTTCCGAGTGGCACAGATCCGCATTGCAGCGGGCCGCTATGCTTGCCAGTTCCAGACGCACTACTGCTCCAAGACCCTTTATCACCTTATGATCCGAACAAGAAATTGCACGCATGCTGTTGTCATATTCCGCCAGGCACAGGCGACTGCCATCATCCAGCGTCAGGGTATTCAATTCCAGGTTGCTGAAAGCATAAATCTGACCATTCAGGATTGATCTCACAATGACCATCCGGTAGTTGTCAGGCTGCCTCAACATCATTCCAAGTTTTTTCCTGAAGTCATAAGGAAATGTGGGAAATATCTCCTTATGCATAGAAACCAGTCGATCGAAATCTGTCGTGCTCAGGTTGTCCGCAGCAAGCTGCTCAACGCGAAAATCCGCTAATTGGTAAAATTTCTCCAGGATGCTTGCGGGTCCCTTTCGTTCCTGCTGCAGGATAGCGTCCAGCAGCAATTGCTCCTGCTGAATGTCATCGCTGTCCGAGTGCCTCTCCTGCTTGCATTTTCCAATGTATGTCATCACCAGGTTGCGGACCCCTCCCATAGGGATCTTAGCCTCCACCTCGAAACCCCTGTTTGCAATCTGGTCTTTGCAGCCTGGCGGTAAATCCCCGTGTGACACTACCCGCAGTGTGAGGCGCGTAACATTGGTCTGATCATCCATCCTGGTCATTTTGCCCAGCGCTTGCCCCAGCACCTTCGACTCGGAAATCAGCCGGGGACAAAACCAACGAATGCGCTTGCCAGCGGGGTCGTGAACAGGGTGGATAGAGCCAAAGGCCGAATATGCTGTTTTCTGCAAGGGTTTCTCGATTCAAAAGGCTAAAGCAAATAGTGTAACTGACAGTCTCTGCTGTAATCTCACAGTTTAGAATCTGATAGTGGCGCAAATTGTAATGCTTAGCGCCGTGCGTAGTCCCTGATATAACCGGGTACCGTTTTTTTCTCGACGTGCCCCAGTAACATCAACAGAAGATCACCGGGCTCACAGGCATCGAAGATTTTGAATATCTGATTTTTGCCGAAAGTTAAAATCGCGGTCTGATTCTCGGCGATGCCTTCTTCGATCAAAACCTGCTGCATGAACGATGCCATATATTTTCGTTTCGGCGGCTCGCTGGGCTCATAATCCTTGCAGAAGTAAAAATCGAAATGTCCGGCAACCGCCTGCGCCGCTTTGATGTTGGTTTCATCATTCCGCTTGCCGGAACCGGCAAAGGCGATCAGCTTCCGTCCCGTAACGGTTTGCCGGTCAATAAAATCGCATACCTTGATCATGCCGTCGGCGTTATGCGCAAAATCGATAATGATGCGAAAAGGAAGCTCATCATAAACGTTCATACGGCCCGGCGTCATTTCCTGCCCTGCGCTGAATGCACTCAATGAGGAACGTATCGCCCGGATATTCGTTCCAGCAAAGTGGCATGCCACTATCGCATGCATGGCGTTGCTGATATTAAACCGGGCAGTGCCATCAAAAGTAGCCGGAATCTGCACCACCGGCATGACCGGCAAGCGTTGCTGATCGCTATATAAAATTATCCATTGTTCATCTGCCATGGTCTCCAGCACGCAAAAACTTGTGTGGTTATGACTGACAAGCCTGCGTAACTGCGCAACGGTAGATTGCAATGAAACCAGGCAGATTGTGTCGGCTTGCAAAAATTTGAGCATGGCCATGCAATAGGCATCGTCTGCAAACAAAACCGCCACCTTGCTGGCGCGTTCCAGAAGAGCACGTTTAATGACAGCCATCTCTTCAACCGTCTCGATCTCACCCTCTTCCAGGTGCTCGGCCGTGACATTGAGGCAGACTGCAATATCGCAACTCTGGAAAGCAAATCCACGTACGGCGATACCGCGGTGGTGGGTTTCCAGCACTGCAAGATCGACCTGATTGCTGGTCAACACCCGGGCATGACCAATGAAGGAACTGGCGTCAGCGTGGGAAACCTGCCTTCCATTCAGGAATATTCCGTCGGTACAGACCAGACCCGGCTTACGGCCCGACATTTGCAGAATATGGCTGATCATACGACTGGTCGTTGTTTTACCATTGGTACCGGTGATAGCAACAATCGGCATGCTGGCCTTTTGATGGTCCGGGAACAGCCAATTGAGCAAACTATCTGCTGCTGAATCCAGCAAATCCGGCTCTTCATTGCCTGGACGCAAAAGCATGTTCAGATTTGGCGCCAGGTTGAAATCTTGCACCCAGCCGCCGGTCCGTGTCAGTGATCTTGATATGTCAGTGGTCAGCACGGTGACTGCAACAGGTGCAAAACCGGCTTCTTCGCTGATGGCCCGGCACATATGCAATAGAGATTCATGCACCCCGCCAATTACCTGAATGTTACCGTTGGCTAATTGTTCAACCGCGGTGACGTTGCCATTAATGATGAGCAGGATAAACTTCCTGGTATCAGCGTTGTTTCTGTCGACCAGCTGGACCGTTGGTATTTCGAATTGCCTGAGCAATGCCATACGCTGGTCTGGGTTTCTAAGCAGCGCTTTCAGGTAATCTCCGGCCTTGTCGACACAGAAAGTCCCATCCAGCACATGGCTGGTCACGCCGTGGCCAAGACTGAGCAGGCCATTGCGGCGGATACGGAAACCGGTGTCAAATAAACCGGACAAAGGTTCGCGATCAAGTTGAAAAACTGGGATTTTGCGACGCCGGGCAGCGTTGATGATGGCCTCGGTCTCGAGTGGCAACACGCGTTCACGGGCAAATTTGGAGAATGAGCGAAAATCTTCTGCCAATGATTCCTGCCTGCCGGAAAACATGCTGATCGCCAGTTTTACTGCCGCCATTCCCACTTCCGAATGCTCATGTTCCACCAGTGCTGTGCAGCGCTTATTGCCTGACTCGCAGGAGACACAGAAATATTTCACCCGGTGATCGTTTTTACGCTGCAACAGCAGTGCGGTTTGCGCCAGCAAGGATGAATACCAGCCAATCCGGTTATTGGGAGGGGGCGTTTCTGGGTAGCTTTCCCCCTCAGTCAAAATCCCGGCATCGACCAATATGGTCCTGATATCGGAAACCTTAAGCGGAAACCCGGATGATTTATCAGAACCAAAATCCAGCCTGATTTCAACCACCCGCCGGTCTGATCGCCGATTGGGGCCATAATAGGGGAAAAACAGGATTTCTGGCATGGTTCAATCCGTTAGGAAACCTCTGATTTATTCTGGGCGAAGTAGATTGCGATTCAAAATGTTCAGATTCAAGGCGCGAATCGCAGTTAATAGCTAGCTATTGACAAGATTTGCGACGCCGAAGCTGGACATTTTGGATGCAAGATACGAGTTCATGAATAGATCAGAGCTTCCTTAGGTGAGATTGAATTGTTTCAGGCCTAAAGGGCGTTATTTCTTCCCGCCTTTAGTCATTCTGTCTTGGGCTGTGTTCTTTTATCAGTTGCTGTTGCACATTTGACGGTACCGGGTCGTAATGACTGAATTCCATGGCGTAAGTACCCTGGCCCTGGGTCAGGCTTTTCAGTTCCGTGTGGTAGTCTGACAATGAGCTGAGCGGAATATCGGCACGGATGGTGACCTGGCCGCCGCGCAGGCTTTCAGTACCGCTGATACGTGCCCGTCGACCGGCAAGGTTACCGGTGATATCACCCATGTCGGCATCCGGAACCGTTACATCCACGCTGACAATGGGCTCGAGGATTTGTGGACCGGCATTTTTTATGGCGTCGAGAAATGCATTACGGCCGGCAAATACAAACGCGATTTCCTTGGAGTCTACCGGGTGGAATTTGCCGTCATAAACCGTGACTTCAAGATCCTGCATGGAATAGCCGGCGACGGCACCGTCGCGCAAAATCTGTTTGATGCCTTTTTCCACCGCCGGGATCAGGTTGTACGGTATCGCACCACCGACCACTTTATTGATGAATTCAAATCCCTCGCCGCGGGCCTTGGGCCGTATGCGCAGAAACACTTCACCAAACTGACCGGCGCCACCGGTCTGCTTCTTGTGCCGGTAATGCCCTTCAGCCGGGCGGGTAATGGTTTCCCGGTAGGCGATACGGGGCGGGCGGGTATTGACCTCTACTTTATATCTTTCCAGAATACGTTCCAGGGTGACCCGCATATGCAGTTCGCCCAGGCCGCGCATGACGGTCTCGTTGAGTTCCTGATTGTGTTCGACCACAAAACAGGGGTCTTCTTCCTGCAAGCGGTGGAGTGCGGTTGAGAGCTTTTGCTCCTGACCGCGACTTTTGGTGTTAACCGCCAGACCGTACATGGGCTTGGGAAAGTCGAGTGGCTTGAGGTGGTAGCGGTCCTCATCGTGCGAATCATGAAGAACCGCGTCGTAGTGAATGTCGTCGACTTTGGCGACCGCACAAATATCGCCGGGTATGCCTTCTTTAATCTCCACATGTTTATTGCCCTGGATCTTGAATAAATGGCCAACTTTAAACGGCTTGCGGGCATCGCCGATCAACAGGTGTGAATCGGGTCGAATGGTACCCTGGTAAATGCGGAATAGACTCAACTTGCCGACAAACGGGTCGTTGGTGATTTTGAAGACGTGCGCGATGACATGATCGGACGCCGTACCTGTTGCTGTTACCTCAGTCGTATCATCACCCTCACCCTTGATGAAGGGTGGTGGATTGCCTTCCCTCGGGCTAGGCGCTAATTGATTGAAAAAATCCAGTAGCTCGCCAATACCGGCGCCGGAAAGTGCAGATACAAAGCAAATCGGAACCAGGTGGCCTTCACGAAGTGCCTGTTCAAACGCAGAATGCAGATCCTCACGTGATAAATCTTCACCTTCAAGGAATTTTTCCATCAAATCTTCGTTGACTTCAACCACCTGGTCAATGATGGCGTCATGTGCTTCGGACAATGAAAATATGTCCGTTTTGCCTTCGGTCTGAAAAAAGCAATCACGGACTGTGGTGAGGTTGTCTGCCGGCAAATTTACCGGTAGGCATTCCGGACCAAATTCTGACCGCAGGTCTTTTACCACCTGGGCAAGATCCACGTCATCGGCGTCAATACGGTTAATGATGATCATGCGGCATAAACGTTGTTGTTTAGCCCGCCGCATCAAACGGCGGGTCGCCAACTCAATACCGGAATGCGCATTGATCACGATCGCGGTTGTCTCCACTGCAGTCATAGCGGCTAATGTCGGCCCGCGAAAATCAGGGATGCCGGCAGTATCAATCAGATTCAGGTGCATGCCCTTGTAGTCCAGGCTGGCGATGGACGAGTCCAGTGAATGCTGGTATTGACGCTCCAGCGGATCATGATCCATGGTGGTCGTACCCCGTTCCACCGTACCTGCCTCACCCTTGACACCGGATTTGACCAGCAATGCTTCGGCCAGCGTGGTTTTTCCTGACCCTGAGTGGCCTGCAAGAGCAATGTTGCGGATATCCCTGGTTCGGTATGTTGGCATGCTGCAGTCCTTTTCTTTTGAATGAAAATGATTGGGACGGTAATCCTAGTACGTTTGATTGAAGGCGGCAAATGACAAAGGTCCATGATCTGTTCAGTTCTGATTCATTGAGTTGCCGGTAAGCTTGTTTCCAGGCTCGAAAAAATGTTTTTGGAAGTGACAGGAAAGGAGATTGAAATGACCAAATATATGCAGACAACTGCCGCAGCACTGCTGCTTGTAACGGCGTTTCCGGTATGGTCCGGTCACAATGATAACCGTAATCCGGGTTACACATATGACAACAGCCAATATGACTATGCGAAGGTAATCGATGTTCAGCCGGTCATCGAAATCGTACGTGTGCCTGAAGACCGTCAGGTTTGCAGGGAAGTACCGGTTCAGCGCCGTGTTACCGAGTATCGATCCCCTGGGCCGGCAATTTTTGGCGCAATTCTCGGTGGCATTATTGGCAACCAGTTGAGTCGCGGCCATGGCCACGGGCATGGCTACAAATATGGTCGTGGACATGGGTACAGACATGGGTATGGGCACAGTTACAACCGTACTGCGGCTACTATCGCAGGTGCTACGATCGGCGGCGTCATCGCCACCGGGGTTCAATACCGCAAGTACCCCGCGAAGTATTACAGCGATATAACGCAAGTGTGCAATACCGAAACCAGTTGGAGAAGTGAGGAACGGGTTGTTGCATGGGATGTGAGTTGGAAGTATCGCGGTCAGATTTATCACAGCCGGATGGACGAACCACCGGGTGAGCGCATTCGAATACGGGTTAGTGTGGATCCCGTCTACCCATAATATTGACAAAACACTCCTGCAGTTCCGGCCCCTCCTCCGTGAACTGATTTAAACGGCGCCGTAGTGGCGCCGCTTTTTTTATGTTCAGGAAGAACGGTACTTCGCGGTAGAGCACATGGATGTGCGGCGCGAAGCGCTGTGGTATTGCACGGCCTTTCCAATGCCGGGTAGTCACGTTTTGTTCTGTACACTATTTACCGCTTCGGGTAACGTTCCTTCACCTGATTAAAACAGTGGTTTTTTATCCAGACTGGCAGGACATCCTACACTGATCGTGAAAAATATTCTGAACATGGACAAACAGGCAAAATGTTTCAGCTTTGCCGCTAATCACTATGATGCCGTCAACGGCCGGGCGACACTGTCTTACACGGTTGATGGCCGGGAATTGATTGAGGAAATCACCTTTCCATACGCCCCCTGGCCGGTGGATGCCTCACGTCAGGCAGCATTTTACCAGGCCCTGGAAATACTCCACCTGATCGCCGGAATCAGCTATTACAAGGCCGGTCTGGCCGCCAGTATCGACCCGGGTGAAAACAAAATTGATCGTGTTTTGGCCAGCTTTCTAAATGAGCTGTATATCCAGGGCCTGGGTGAGTTTGCCTATGTCAATAAACTGGACCTGTCAGGTTTGATCAATTTTGTAAGCAATGCCGACGAGCCCCCCGTCGCATCGGATGTTGATCTGCCCGAGCGCGCATTGGTGGCCATGGGTGGTGGCAAGGACAGCCTGGTTTGTCTGCAAATGCTCAGGGATGCCGGTATCGAGGTTCAAGTTGCCTGCGTGGGTGGTTCGGAGCTGATTGCCGCAACCGCCAAAACTGCTGGATTACCGCTGATACAGATTCAGCGGAAATTGTCGCCCGAATTGGCCGATATGAATAACAGCGGGGCCTGGAATGGCCATGTACCGGTGACCGCAATTAACTCCGCCATCCTTTTGTGCGCAGGTTTGCTGTACGGTTACAAATATATCGTGTTTGCGAATGAGTCTTCAGCCAACGAGGCAACTTTGCATGATGAGCAGGGTAATGAAATCAACCACCAATACAGTAAAAGTTTTGCTTTTGAGAAGGCTTTTCGTCAGGTGGTTCACCAACGTGTCTCAAATGGCATTGAATATTTTTCCCTGTTGCGGCCTTTTAGTGAAACCGCCATCATCTGCCGCTTCGCCGAAATGACAGAATATCATCACGTGTTTTCAAGTTGTAACCGCAATTTTCACCTGGACGGATCACATATTGACGGTCGCTGGTGTCAGGACTGCCCCAAGTGCCGTTTTGCAGCCCTGGCGTTGGCACCATTTTTGTCTTCAAAGCAGTTGCTTGCCATTCAGTCTGCAGACCTCTTGGATCAGGAAAACCAGCTACAGGGCTTCAAGGCCTTGTGTGGGCTTGGCCAGCACAAGCCATTTGAGTGCGTCGGCAGCATTGCCGAAAGCCGTGCTGCGATGAAGTTCCTGGGCAAGAGTCCGGAGTGGCGAGACAAGAAAGTAGTCAGAACCCTGGCAGAGCTGGCAGAGATCAGCCAAAGCGGCGATCTTGAGTTACAGCCGGATTTACAAGCCGAACACTTCATACCCGCTGCGATCTTGGCAAATCTGGATGCGTTTTAAGCAACTGGAAAATGCCCGTGTCGCTATCCTGGGTGTTGGCAGGGAAGGGCAGGCCGTGTGGCGCCAGATTCGCAAACGTTATCCGCACAAACCACTATCCCTGTTTGCAGAAGCAGATATCGACGACGAATTTTTGCAGCTACTTGACCCGGGGCTTGACGATTTCCAAGTTGGCCCTTTGGATTTTGAGAGCCTCAACCAATTTGAGGTGTTGATCAGATCGGCCGGTATCAGTCCATACCGGCAAGAGATGGTGAAACTTCGCCAGTCTGGTAAGCAATTCACCAGTGCCAGCAGTCTTTGGTTTGCAGAAAATCCGGATGCAAGAACCATCTGTATCAGCGGCACCATGGGCAAAAGCACCACCGCCAAACTGACCGCTCATTTGTTAAGCCACGCCGGTGTAAAGGTGTGCCTGGCCGGAAATATCGGCAAGCACATGCTGGATTCAACAGAGTCTGATATTGACTGGTGGGTGATCGAGCTTTCCAGTTATCAGATATCGGATCTCGAGGCAAAACCGACTATAGCCTTGTTACTGAATCTCAGTGAAGAGCATGTTGACTGGCATGGGGATGCTGAACGTTATGCAGCAGATAAATTGCGATTGGCTGAACTGGCCGGGGAAGGCCGTGTGATTGCAAATTTTTCAGATGCAAACCTGGCGGAAAGATTTGCCGGGTACCCCGGGCTTATTTGGTTTAACCATGAGAAGACATGGAGAGCGAGTGAGGATGGCGTGACAGACAGCGATGAAAGAATCGTTTTTGCGCCCGCTTCACTACCGGGTGCGCACAATATGCAGAATCTTGCTGCGGCGCTGACCGTTATTGACGAGCTGGGTCTGATGGTTAATAACCTTGATGTAGCATTGTCATCTTTTCGTGGTCTGCCACATCGCCAGCAATTTGTCGGTGAAAAAGCAGGCGTCCGATATATCAACGACAGCATTTCAACCACGCCGGTATCGGTCGCGGCTGCCCTGCAGACCATAGGCACCAAGGATGTGGTATTGCTGTTGGGCGGGATGGACAGGGGGCTGGACTGGACTGGTTTTGCGGCACAATTGGTCAAGCAAACACCTTATGCGATTATCACCATACCGGACAACGGTGAAAAAATATCTGCTTGTTTCAAATCAGCCGGGGTAAAGCCCCCAGGTGGTATGCACGCTGCACTGCAGCTATCAGATGCGGTGCAGCTGGCACAATCACTAGCGCCGAAAAATGGCTGTATCCTGCTATCTCCCGGTGCGCCCAGTTTCCCGCAATTCAAGGACTATGAAGACCGTGGCAGGCAGTTTGAAAAGTACGCAGCGATCGATCTTACGAAATAGGTATTGAAAAAGGCACTGGGCGCGCCCATTAAAAAAGGCCGCGGGACGGAGGGTGAGGAGTGCAAATTACCCGTATGGTATGAGGGAGAGACCATTGCCCGCGGCCTCCTGTATTAGTAGACAGGTATTACACACAAAAAGTTTCAAACCAACTTCAAAATGGAGTCTAAACATGACCGATACATCCAACGAAATCCTGGCGGAAATGAAAACCAGCAAGGGCACGATAAATCTTAGCCTGTATCCGCAACAGGCACCGGTTACCGTCGCCAGTTTTGTCAACCTGGCCAGGCGCGGCTTTTACGACGGTCTCAGTTTTCATCGCGTGATTGATAATTTTATGATCCAGGGCGGTTGTCCGCTGGGTTCAGGTACGGGTGGTCCCGGCTATCGTTTTGAGGATGAATGCTGTGCTGAACTCAGGCATGACGCGCCGGGCAAATTGTCGATGGCCAATTCAGGACCGGGTACCAACGGCAGTCAGTTTTTTGTAACCCACACCGAAACATCATGGCTGGATGGCAAACACACCGTATTTGGCAGTGTTGTGTCGGATGAAGACATGGCCGTGGTCAATGCGATCACCGATGGCGACGATATTATTTCCGTCACAATTAACGGTGGAGATGCATTGCTGGAACAGCAGGCAGATCGGGTTTCTGAATGGAATGCTCAACTGGAAAGTTGATCGTTATTGATAGAAAGGTGGGCATCAATGCCCACCCTACGCGTGATGTAGAGTTGACATTTATGTGCAGGAAGTACGGTATGTCGCGGGCGCATGGATGCGCAAGAGCGACCATGTCCGCCATCATTAGCGGTCGCGGTTTACACTGTAATCCGCCAACTGCTCAAGCGCGTCTCGCCACGGTGAGGCAGGTAGTATCCCAATAGCCTGCCTGGCTTTCTCAGCCTGTTTTCTGGCAACAGCCATTGCAGCATTTATAGAATCAGTATTGCGAATAATGGCTAGAATAGGTCCCAG
>Ga0209988_10002266_pt1 | contig 12696 bp, 10 predicted proteins | sample N075metaG_FD_183115 | JGI IMG/M metagenome (GOLD analysis project Ga0209988, IMG submission 183115) | Deep subsurface microbial communities from Kermadec Trench to uncover new lineages of life (NeLLi) - N075 metaG (SPAdes) (version 2) | ecosystem: Environmental > Aquatic > Marine > Ocean trench... | reverse complement strand
TTTGAGATTGATGTCCATGAGTTGGTCCCAGGCTTCTTCAGGATAGTCGGTAATGGGCACGAAGTGGGGTCCCTCGATCCCTGCGTTGTTGAAGGCGTAATCCAGCCGACCGTATTCTTCAACCGTCTGCTCAACCAGGGCCTGAACCTCCTGGGCTTTTGAGACATCGGTCTGGACAAAGATGGCCTCACCGCCGGCTTCCTTGATTTTCCGTACGGTTTCTTGACCCTCCGGAATTCGACGAGCAGCCACGCTGACCTTTGCACCCTCCCTGGCAAAAGCCAATGCTGTGGCTTCTCCAATCCCTGAATTTCCACCGGTGATCATGACCACCTTATCCTTCATGCATTTCTCCCAGGGGTAACCTTAGGGAAAAAACGGACAGTCCACAAGGGGAAAAGAACACAAGAGAAACCAGAATCGAGAAGACAGTAAACCTGGAACCTGGAACGGGGGCGAAGCGCGCTTCGCTAATTATTGCCTTTTACCTCTCCGCGTTCTAGTATCTACGAAAGGCTGTTATCACCGTTACCTAGGAGGGCACCATGACCAAGAGGATAGGGTTGAGCGCTGTGCTAACCGTAGTTGTCTTAGTGGGGATGGGGGTTGTTCCCCTTACGGCCCAGGGGAACCTTGAGTATCCTGCACCTCGCTATCCTCAGCTGAGGAATGTCAAGACTGTGGAAGACATACTCGATATTGCTCGGGCAGTGGTGAGGAGACCGTCCAGAGGGGCGAGCCTGTACCCGGGCTACGGGATAAAGCCCGGCCAGAGAGCGCTCATTGTCGTGGATAGCAGCCACGATCGTCTGGTGGTCGAAGCCATCGAGATGGCCATACGGGAAGCCGGGGGAAAACCCGATGTTTTCTACATCGACTATGAGAGTTTCTACCCTCCCATGAAGCCAGCTGATGGAACCGCCGAGACAGAGTATTTCACTTTCCTTGCCGATAACGTGATGCGCAGCAAGATCTTCGTCGCCCAGATGGTCAACGCGGTGGGTGAGTATGACATCATCATTCACGGATCGGGGGGGGCGGATCCGGAGGTGGATGTTCTATGGGAGAAACTTCCCTGGCAGACGGTGGACGAGTTCATCACTGGAACAGTTGAGTTTCCTCCTGACCTGGCCGAAGCGATCGATCTGAAGCTCTGGGAGATGTTGTTGAAGGCCAGGAAGGTGAGGATCACGGATCCCGAGGGGACGGACATCAGTTGGACGGTGCAAGAGGGAGACCAGGAAAAGGCCATGGAAAGATCGAATTCGGACGTTGTCTACCGAGGCCATATCATGTCTCATCCTCCTCTGGACCTTAAGCATGTCCTCGACGTCAAAGGGGTTATCGCCGGGACCTCGAACCACGCCGGCGTTTTCCCTCGCATCAAGGTCTACATCGAAAACAATGAGATCACAGAGATTGAAGCAGGGGGCGCCTACGGAGAGAACTGGAAGTCGATATTGAACAAGTACAAGGATATCCAGTGGCCGGGTTCCCCGGGACCGGGCATGGGCTGGTTATATGAGGTCGCCATCGGAACCAATCCCAAGGCCTCCCGGCCAGCCAATGTGATGCATGAGTCGAGGCGAATCTGGAGTTGGGAAAGAGCCAGAACGGGAATTATTCACTGGGGGATCGGTGTTGTCGGGGGAGCGTTGCCCGGGGGGCGAGTCCAGCAGTGGGCCGCCCAGCGGAACTTACCCGACGGCCACTTTCACATTCATACCTACTTCACCACCTTTGAAATTGAAACCGAGGACGGTGAAAAGATCAAGGTGATCGATAAAGGACATCTAACGGCATTGGATGACCCGGAAATCAGGAAACTGGCCGCCCAATACGGTGATCCTGATGAGTTGCTCCAGGAAGCCTGGATCCCCGCTCTGCCGGGAATCAATGTGGAGGGAGACTACTTTCGGGATTACGCCAACAATCCCGCTCCCTGGATCACCAATGAGCATGAGCAGGCTTATGGGGACTGGCTGCGCGCCTTCGGGATCACCCATTAGCGTGCACCCTGCTTTACCTTTCGGCACAATAGACGAAGGCGGGAGGCAGATTCTGCCAGACGATTCGGGTGGCCGTAACGCTTTGAAATCTGGAGGAGAGACATTTTCTGAACCTCTTCCCTGCGGGCAGGAAGAGTCCGTGCACATAGGCGAAGGTCAATAACTTCCCTCCCGGCTCCAGGACCTCTACAATGGTGTCCAGTAATTGATCCTGCAACTGCTTTGGAAAGGAAGCCCAGGGTAATCCGCAGATAATCCGATCACATTTTTCCATTCCGAACTCCTTGAGGTACCGGGCCACGTTGACGGCTGAGTCGCGGTAAACCACGGCCCGAGGGCAGCGCCTTTGAGTGGCCTTAACGAAATCCGCATTGACCTCCAGTGCAAAGGCTCGGGTGCTGTCGGAAATCTTCTCCAGAATTTTCTCGGTAAAGACCCCGGTACCGGGTCCGAATTCGACGACCATCGAAGCCTGGGAGAGATCGGCAGTGTCCGTAATCAAGTCTGCCAGTTCTCCACTACTCTCTGTGACGGCACAGGTGAGGCCAGGGAAGCGCATGAATTGTTTGAAGAACTCAACTCTGTTCAATGTGACCCTCCAGAAGCGAGTGGATATCGTAACATGCAAAAGGTTCCGGGTTCCAAGTTTCAGGGGAACCTCTTCTGACTGGTGTCTTTTTCTTCTTCTTCTTCTGGTCTGTTGTCTGTTGGCTTTGCTCTGCGGTCCGTCGTCTGGTGGCTGTTCTTCCCAGGTGTTACTATCTGCTGACTTCTTCTCACGGTCTTTGGTCTGCGGTTTGAGGTGTCTGGTATGACCTGGATGGGTAGTAACTGGCCCGCTCTTTTTTTAATGGCGATCTTTATCGCCCTGATGGTCTATCACGCCTGGGTGGGAAAGCGCCGGACTCGAGGGCTGGTGGATTATTACGTGGGAGGACGTTCCATGGGAGGCGTTGCCATCGGACTCTCCTTCTTTGCCACTTACTCGAGCACCAACAGTTTTGTGGGATATGCCGGCCAGGCCTATTCCTATGGGGCACCCTGGCTGCTTCTGGCGCCCTCGGCCGTTATGTTTTCCCTGATCGCCTGGCACTGGATTGCCCCCAAAATGCGGGAGTTCGCTGCTTCACTGAATTCCATCACCATCCCGGACTTTATCGGATTCCGCTTTGGAAGCAACAAAGCGCGTGTTTTAGCCTCCCTGATCACCATCTTTGCTAGTCTTCTGTACATGACGGCGGTCTTCAAAGGGATTGGCAATCTCCTGGAAGTGTTTCTCGAGATTCCCTATGAGGTAGCCATCTTATTGGTCTTTATGATCGTGGTGGCCTACACGGCTGTGGGCGGTTTTATTTCAGTGGTGCGAACGGACGTAGTTCAGGCACTCCTCATGATTTGCGCCGCCGTTTTGCTGTTCAGGGGAACCGTGCAGGCTGCCGGGGGAATAGGTGCCCTGAGTATCCTGCGTGATCAACCCGAGACGGCCGGGCTCTTTTCTTGGAATGCCGCCATACCCTTGCCCGTCCTTCTGGGGATCATTTTTGCGGGAACCATGAAGCTTATCGTCGAACCTCGGCAATTGTCCCGCTTCTATGCGCTGGAAGACCGTCGTGCCGCACGGCGAGGAATGTGGGTTGCCACCCTGGCCTTCCTCTTTGTCTATTCGCTTCTTGTACCTATCGGCCTTTACAGCCGTAGTATTTTTCCCGAAGGAATGGAGGACACCGACCGCATTGTCCCCGCTCTTTTAGCTGGAGGAGACGTTTTTTCTCCTGCCGTGGGGGCTTTTCTAATGGTGGCGATGATCGCTGCCGCCATGTCGTCTCTGGATAGCGTCTTGCTGGTCACCGCATCGACCTGTGAGAGGGACATCGTGAGTTTGTGGCGACCCTCGCTGTCGGAGTCGGCCTCCCTGCGATCCACTCGCCTCTATGTGGGCCTCTTTGCGCTCATCACGGCCTTGATTGCACTGGACCCGCCGGGTGGGATCGTGACGCTGACCGCTTTTTCGGGCAGCTTGTACGCCGCCTGTTTTTTTCCGGCCATTGTTCTGGGACTCTATTGGTCCCGAGGCAATGGGACGGCGGTGATCACGTCTTTCTTGCTCGGAATTGCCACTCTTTTTCTGTGGGACTATCTCCCCTTTGCTGGCGGTCTGCACAAGGTCTTTCCTGCGCTGTTTCTCTCTCTGCTGGCCTATGTGATCCTCTCCCTGGCCTCGAGTCCCCATCGAAGCCCAGAGCTAGAACGTTTGTTTAGAGCGTAGCGCGCAAAGTGCTCCTTACAGGTTCCGGGTGTCTGGTTCCGGGTTTCTGTTTCCGGGTTTGGGATTTGGGATTTAGAATTTGGGATTTCCGCTGACGGCGTTCAGCGGTCTGCGTTCAGCGGTCAGCTCCCGGGGGAGGCAAACTTGATGTCAGAAACTCTTCCGTTGACGAACTCCACGGTCATGTCCTGGTACTTGTAGACCACCTTTTCGCCAAAGGTCTCTTTACTGGAAGGAGTTCCGAAAATGGATTCCACATCGGCAATAGTCTGGGAGCCATCTCCCGTATCTTCATCCGGGCCGTCAAGACCAGCCTTCTTGGTGAGTAGATATTCGGTGAGCAGCCTCTCCACAATCTGACTCACTGACCGGCTTTCCTGAACCGCCCACATTTTGACCTCCTTCATGAGGTGCTTATCCAGATAGAGGGTCGTCCGATGTTTTTTCTCCTCCATCCCTCTAGATTAACATAATTATGTCATAGGGCGGCCCTGAGAGCGAACATGACGGCAAAAGTAACACAAGAACATAATTATGTTACGTTATTATTTCCTCTGCCGGCGTGTTCGATAAGCGATTTGCACGATTTGTGCCTTCGTACTTGCGTGTGGCTCTTAAGGGGCACCTCCGGAATGTGAGAGGCATCTCAGGTGCCGAACGGCCCTGAGGCCGCGCCTCCGTTTTCCAAATCAGGCGGTCTGTGGGCTGTTGTCAGCCATTCGAGATATGATGTCCATCAGGATTGCTGTGGGAACTCAAGCGCAGATCGTCGCTTTAGCCGTTTATCAACTTAAGAGTGGTGGATACGAGGAGCTCCATTTCGGGGCCATTGCCTCGGCCTTGGGAGTGACTCGAGCCAATATCCATCACCACTTCTCAAGCAAGAAGAACTTGGCCCAAGTGGCTCTTGAAGAGTTTGTCGAGGGTCGACTCTGTCTTCTCCGGTCCATGATCGACCGATATCCCAGCGATTTCCCGAGTGCCCTCGATTCCATAGGCAATTACCTTCAAAAGCTTTATTCCGATCATCCTGGAGAAGGGCTGTGTGCATGCAGTGCCTTGTTGCTCAATAGCACGGGCGTACCCCCTTCGCTCAAAGAAGTGTCCAAAGACTACTTCAAGAAATTGAGTGTCCTGTTCCAGGCCGCCATCGTGCGAAGCCAGAAGGCAGGAACCGTCCAGGAATCGGTCAATGCGGAGGAGTTGGCTTGGGAGTGTGTCCTGTTAATGGTGGGAATAGGAGTTTTGAGCGGTTCCCTCGGAGTGCATGAGTTGGCTTCTCATCCGGTACCTCGCCTCCTTAGGAAGAAAGCCAGAGAGATTGGTTCCCTCTCTCGAGATTTTCTGAGAGCCGGCTAGCCCGAGGCGCGTTCGTGACGTCGTGCTGTCGTTTCTCCGCATGCCTTTGTACTCGTAGGTGGCACCTCACCAAGTCCCCAGCCCGAGATCAGCCGATGTTTTCTCATCTTGGATTTACCCACTACTGACATTATAGGACGAACGGAAGACGTCGTTGATTTTCTGGGAGAAATTGTATCCTGGCCAACAAAAGGAGTCAACGCTGATAGCGCTTCGCGCGGTTGCTTCTTTCCACTGAACGTCATAGCATGAGGAAGTTCACGGAGGGAGTTCGAGGCGCGTAAGGGAGGTACGATCAGATGCCTGAACAATCCTACGATCTGGCCATTGTGGGAGCCGGGCAAGCCGGCTGCACACTAGCGGGCAATATTGCCCAAAAGGGTGTAAATTCGACCACCGGCGAGCCGCTGAAAATTGCTCTTCTTGATCGAGGTCCCTACTTCAAGGGAAAGCCCAACCCCGGATATGGTGCTCCAGAGCGACGGCAGATGTTTACCAACATCTCCCTTGAATTTCGCAACCGGTATGTCTTTCGCACCGGCCTGAAGAGTGGGGGCAAGCGAAAGATCCCTCTGAAACCGGGTGAGGAATCCTTCCTTCAGGGGACGGCTGCCATCTTTGGAGGGGGTACTCTCCATTATACGGGCATTACCCGCGTCCCTTATCCGGTGGACTTCCAGGTGTGGGCGGAGGAAACGGGTGCCGATTTGGGCTATCAAACCCTGAAGCCTTTCGCCGAGCAGATTACCCGCGACTTCAACATCCACGCCAGGCCAGAGGCCATGATGACTCGAGCGGACCTTCTGTTTCGAGACGCTGCTCGATCGATGGGCTACTCCCCCGTGGACGCCACCATTGCCAAGAAGAACTGTCTTCTCTCCGGGTATTGCGACGGGCCCAACATGTGCAGGTACGATGCTCGCCAGGGAAGTTTTATAGCCTATCTGCCCATCGCTGAGGAGCGTGGGGTCGATATGATTCCCGACACCAGAGTGGAAAGAGTACTCTTTGAAAAAAAGGGTGCGCAGGTTCAGGTCAAGGGAATCGAGTACACCCAAAACGGTGTTCGCCATACGCTGGAGGTACCGCGTGTTCTGGTGTCCTGCGGCAATTATGGCACTCCACCCCTCTTGTACCGTTCCGGCTACGGACCTAGAGAACTGGTGGATGGTGAGCTGGTGGTGGAGAATCGAAACGTGGGACGCCACACCGATAACCGCCCCTCGGTCCCGGGTCCCATCGGTGTTTTTGACGAGCCCGTTAGCGACGGGGAGTTTCATCATGAGCAGGCTTACTATGTCTTTCACGATCAAAACTCGGACCATCGCTACGAGCGCGTGACCTTCAACATCCGCGCCCACCGAATTCCCTATCCGCATCAGGTGGCCTTGGCTGCCGAGGGGTCTGGGTTTGGCCGCCAGCACAAGGAGTTTATGCGACAATTCGCGGATCCTGGCAAGATGACCAAAACCCGAAGGGAAATGGCCAGTCAAACCCGGTCCAGCATCGAGCTGGTACGGCCCCGCACCATCCGTGGGTGGATCAATGAATGGGGCGAGCAGATCTATGCCGGAAACGATCCCGCCATCATCAAACATCTGGAGCAGGGGCGCGAGCTGATCTATGAAATGCTCAAGAAGATGGGAGCTCGAGAAATCCGGGGAATGGATCGCCCGCTACGGGTCCGTCACCTTGCCACCTATGTCGGTTCCTGCATTATGGGAGTAGATCCCAAGAGCTCGGTGGTGGATCCCTATTTTGAATCCCATGACATTGACGGACTCTTTGTCTGCGATGGAAGCACCGTACCCAGAACAGCCTCCCAGGGGTATGCAGGGACGGTGGCCACCCTGGCCCTGTTCGCCTCTTCCCGCATCGTCGAGCGGCATTTCCAGAGAGGTTAGAGCGCCGAGCGCGTTCCCGTCTTCTTCTCAATGCCAGTTGTCTATTGTGAGTTGTTTGGGGTCCGTGGTCTGTGGAGGGAATGGAAATGTCTGAAGTTCAAGCCAACGATTTTTCGGTGGTGGAGGGTCATAAATACATGAGCCTCACCACCTTTCGAAAGAGCGGAAAACCCGTCTCTACACCCGTATGGTTTGTGGAGAAGAATGACAAGCTCTGCGTGTGGACGCAGTTAAACTCAGGTAAAGGGAAACGCCTTCGCCACGATTCCAGAGTGACCCTTGCTCCCTGCACGATGGGTGGGAAAGTCACTGGACCCACCGTGGAGGGGATCGCTCGCATCGTCTCACCCCAGGAAAAGGAGGAGGTCAGGCTGTTACTTCTGGCCAAATATGGTTGGATGCAGCGGTTGTTCTCCTTTATTCACCGCCATGATGAGATGATGGTACTGGAGATCGCAGACCGTTGACCAGCTGACCGAAGGTCGGCGGACATTCTAAATCACAAATCCTAAATTCAAAACTCGAAACTCGAAACTCGAAACTCGGAACATGTCTAAGATCCCTTTGTCCCTTGCAATGGGGCTGGTCTTTGTCGGGACCAGCCTTTTGGCCAACGACGACCGGGTGATTCGGGCCCGGTACATAGAGGCTCCCATCGTCATTGACGGCATTCTGGACGAGCTGGCCTGGACTCTTGTGGAACCGGCCACCGACTTTGTTCAGACCAACCCTGTGCAAGGGGAGCCGGCCACGGAGCGCACCGAGGTGCGCCTTCTTTACGACGATGACAACCTTTATGTAGGGGTCTACTGCTTTGACTCCGCGGGTGAAAAGGGAATCGTGGTCAATGATGTGACCCGGGATTATGAGTCCTTTGAAAACGATCATTTTGCTCTGGTGCTGGACACCTTCGATGATGACCGCAATGGATTCCTGTTTGGCACCAATCCCAAAGGAGCGAAAAGGGATGCCCAGACAGTCGGAGACGGCACCAGTATCAACTTTGATTGGGATGGGATCTGGCACGTGAAGGCACAAACGACCGAGCAGGGATGGCAGTTGGAGATGGCCATCCCCTTTAAGACCCTGCGCTTTCGAGAGGGAGACAATCAAACCTGGGGTGTGAACTTCCTGCGAAACATCCGCCGCAAGAACGAAGTGACCCACTGGTCGCTGGTGACTCGACCTTACCGGATGAATCGAGTTTCTCTGGCCGGGACCCTCGAGGGCCTGGGCGGCATCCGTCAGGGCCGTAACTTCTACTTGAAGCCCTATCTTTCCACCCCCATTACTCGCCGGGAAGGCGATGATGTGGATTTCATGCCGGAAGTCGGCATGGACGCCAAGTATGGCGTCACTCCCGGCCTGACTCTGGATTTGACGCTGAACACCGATTTTGCTCAGGTTGAGGCTGACGTGCAGCAAATCAACTTGACTCGATTCAGCCTCTTCTTCCCTGAGAAACGGGATTTCTTTCTGGAGAACTCCGGCATCTTTGAGTTTGCTAACACGGGTCGGCGCTTCGGGAGGCCAGATCTCATTCCCTTCTTTAGCCGCAGAATAGGCATCGAGCAAGGGGAGATCGTTCCCATTTTGGGAGGCGTGCGATTCAGTGGCAGGGCGGGTCAATACACCATGGGAATCCTCTCCATGCAGACCGACGAGTTTGGGGCAACGCCCTCCACTAATTTTTCGGTGTTTCGACTCCGCCGCGACATCTTGCGCAACTCCGACATCGGCGGGTTGTTCGTCAACAAGAAGGTCAACGGCGGAGATTTCAATCGGACCTACGGGGCCGACGTTAATTTGAAATTCTTGACCTATTTGAACATTTCTTCCTACATCCTGAAGACGGACACCACGGGCATCGACTCTCAGGAACTAGCGGGAGCTTTTGGTGCTCGCTGGAGCGATCTCTTCTGGGATATCGAAGGTGAATATCTGTCCATTGAAGATAATTTCAACCCTGAAGTGGGTTTTGTACCGCGCCCGGGAATTCGAAAAACCTTTGGCGAGTTCGCCGTGAAACCCAGACCCGGTGAGAGCATTGGGTGGATCCGCCAGTTCAGGCCTGGCGTTACACTCGATTACATTACCGATCAGAATAATGTTTTGCAGACTCGTGTCCTTGATGGCAGCTTCACGATCGAATTACAAAACGGCGGCGAAATCCGCTTCGGTCACAAATCAAGGTTCGAGCGCCTGGAGGTGCCCTTTGCCATTCGGCCGCCTCAGGAAATTCCAGTGGGAGACTATCAGTTCGCAGACTTTTCCGTCTCCTTCTTTACCGACCGCAGCCGCGTATTTAGCGGCGATGCGGGCATTGAGAGCGGCGAGTTTTTCGACGGAGAGAAGGACTCCTACCGGTTAGGCTTTCAGCTGCAGCCCAGTTATCATTTTCTGGCAGAGGTGGGCTGGGAGCACGACGACGTTCGCCTGCCCTCGGGAGACTTCACCAACAATCTGGTCACCTCTCGTTTTCGCTATTCCTTCAACACCACCACCTTCTTAAACGCCCTCATTCAGTACAACAGTACCCTCAAGGAGGTCTCCAGCAACATCCGTTTCAACTGGATCTACAAACCCCTCAGCGATCTTTTCCTGGTCTATAATGAAAGGCGTGCCTCCACGGGAGAGGTCGTAGAAAGGGCATTGATCGCCAAGCTCACTTACGTGTTTGATTTTTGACCCATCCGCGAGCCTATCGGATCGTCAACCAGCCCGCCATCAGGAAAAACAACAGGATCAGCACCAGAACCGTGGAGGTGAGTGGACGGTTTTTATAGCCTTCACCCACCCACCGTGCTCGCCCATTCAAGATCAACAGGGTCATCGCCAACATGGGCATAAAGAGGGCTCCCCAAATGGCGTTAAATTTTTGCATGCTGGCGAATCCAACCCACAGCCCAATCATGGGAAGGGTGGCCATGGCGTATAAGTACCATCGATAGGATTTGGATCGGGTATCGATGGAGCGTTCCGGGGAGGGTTGACCTTCTCTCATCATTCCCCACAGATCCGTAAACAGATAGGGGACACTTTGCCAGACTCCCAGCAGGCTGCTGAAGACCGCCCCGAATGCTCCCAGCAGGAAAGCCCACTTACCGATGACACCCAGTTGTCCTACCAGTTGATCGGCTAATCGGATCACCAGGGTGGCGCCGCTGCCTTCAATTTCGATGGTGCTTCCGATGGTGACCATGGCCAGACCAAACACGGCGGTCAGTGCGTAAGCAACCCCCAGGTCGATCCGGCAGACGCGCAGATCATCGGTATTGAGTCGTTCTTCCTCACGGATCCAGTAACCGTAGCAGAGGACCGTTACCGTGCCCCCTACCCCTCCCATCAAGGCAATGGTCCAGGCCAATCCTTCACCATTGATTTGAGGGATGGAGGGTACCAGCAACCCGCTCAGGAGCTGGCCCCAGTTCGGCCTCAACAGAATAGCGGTTGCCACAACGGTGACAAACATCAAACCAATACAGACCCTCATCACCTTTTCAAAGAGGGAATACCCACCCACACGAACCAGAACCACACCGATGAGGCTCAGAAGAATTCCGTAGATGATTTTTCCCGTGACTGGATCCTCGGAGACGGGCAGAATGGCTTGGGCAGCAACACCACAGGCGCTCATCAAAGAGGCGGCGACCATGAAGCTCCAGGTCAGAAGATAGGCCAGAAAGCCATAGCGGACAGGACGCCCCAGGTGGATGACCACTCCCTCCAGCAAGGTGTTGCCGGTGGCCAGTTGCCAGCGGGTCAATCCTTCATTGAGAACAAACTTGAAAAAAGCCCCTAGAACAACCGCCCATAAAATGGCCACCCCCAGTTGGGCTCCGCTAAAAGAGGCTGCTGCCAGGTCTCCCGCACCCACTCCGGTGGCCGCAACCAGAAGTCCCGGCCCAATCATCGACAATAAATTCAACTTTTTGGCCATCTGGCAATCTAATATCTATGAGTGCGCGTTGGATGAAAAGAAAATAGGGAAAATGTCCCTGTCGACTGTGATGAATGTACTTGACAAAATCACGGAATCTAAGGTAGAATCATCCGGCAAAGCTAAGAAACATAAGGTTATAGCGGCTGTTATAGTCTTTCAACAAACATCTACTAACCGTTTGAACCGCAAAGAACACGCGAGGTAAAAAAAGTGGCCGGTAAAGACTTATCTGATCTTCTGGTGAACCCCCATGCACGGTCGGGGAAATCGGGCGCAACGAGTGCTTCAGCCCCAGCCCCAAACGTTACCCACAGTCGACCGCCCCGAGCGACGGTGGACCTGGTGACTGTTCTCTCGATTGCTGGATTAGCTTTGGGCTCAGTGCTGGGCTATTTCTTATGGCAGCAGAGCGTTCAGGCCGAAGCCTTTCAGGAGCAGATGGTGGTTGTCGGTCAGTCCCTGGAGCTTGTGGCGAGAAGGTTGGACGGGAATGGCGATCAGCTTGCCGCATTGCAATCCCGGCAGGAAGTCACTATGGAACGCGTGGGCGTGACCCAGCGTGACCTCAGAAGAGCACAGGAGCTGGCGGTGGAGCTCAAGGAAGAGCAGGTCAGGAGTGTCGCGGCACTCACCGAAGAAATTGCTCTCAAGGCCCAGGAAGTGGCCGCTTTTCAGGAAGAAGCGGGTCAGAAATTTGAAGGTGTGGATGAAGAAATTTCCACCGTCAAAGCCAGCGTGGCAAGCAACCAGGAAGAACTGACTGAGACACTTACGAAGCTCACAGCACTGGGAGTGCGTGTGACTGCGCAGGGAAATATGATCGCCACTACCAGCGATGGACTGGATGAGCTCATACGGCGAGGCAAAAGGGAGTACGTCACCTTTGACTTCCGCAAGAAGAAAAGAGCCCAAGTGGGTAACATCTCCGTGGAGTTGCGAAAAGCGGATACGAAACGCCAACGCGCCGATCTGCATATTTTTGTAGACGATCGGAAAATGGAGAGGAAGAATATCAACGTCAATACTCCCGTCAATTTCTACGTGGGCCCAGAGAAGATCCATTACGAACTGGTCATCAATCAGGTGCTCAAGGACCAAATCAAGGGTTACGTCAGCGTACCCAAGGGGAAATTGCCCCCGGGAACCCCTTCCTTGGAAACCGCCCAGGAGACTGAGGTCAGCATGGTCAACCCATCCCGCTGATTACTTCGTGAC
>Ga0209988_10002264_pt1 | contig 12699 bp, 9 predicted proteins | sample N075metaG_FD_183115 | JGI IMG/M metagenome (GOLD analysis project Ga0209988, IMG submission 183115) | Deep subsurface microbial communities from Kermadec Trench to uncover new lineages of life (NeLLi) - N075 metaG (SPAdes) (version 2) | ecosystem: Environmental > Aquatic > Marine > Ocean trench... | reverse complement strand
AAAAGCGTTTCGACCCACGCGCGATCGACGGGCAGATGAAAAGTCAAGCGTCGGGTAGCGTGGCCTCCCAAGAAACAAAAAATGGTAACAACGGCTGATTAAAGCCGGGATCTTTTTATGATACGAGTTGAAGCATTGACCCGAACCTACGGCGACCTGACCGCGGTCGATCAGGTCTCGTTCGAGATCGGCACCGGAGAGATCGTCGGCTTGCTTGGCCACAATGGCGCCGGCAAGACCACCATTATGAAGATGCTGACCGGCTACCTGGAACCCACTGGCGGCTCCATCGAGATAGACGGTCTGGATATCAATACAGAACGCGAAGCAGTCCAGCAGCGCATTGGATACCTGCCGGAAAACGACCCGCTCTATTACGAAATGACGGTGATTGATTACCTCGATTACGCCGCCACGCTGCACGGTGTTCCTGATGACCAGAGGAATGACCGGATACGGGAGGCCATTGTCCGGACAGAACTCTCATCCAGGGCAACGGACGTCATCGGCACCCTCTCCCGGGGATTCTGTCAACGGGTGGGTGTGGCACAGACAATTCTGCATAATCCCCGCGTGCTCATTCTCGACGAACCCACCAACGGCCTGGATCCGACCCAGGTGCAGCACATGCGTGACCTGGTCCGCTTCCTGGCGAAGGACGCGACCATTATCCTGTCGACCCACATCCTGCAGGAGGTCCAGGCGATCTGCAGCCGGGTCATCATTATTCACAATGGCCGCAAGGTGCTGGACTCCACCATGGAGGAGCTGTTGGCCGGCAAGCGCCTGATGGTGACCGTCGATGCCGCACCGGAGCGCGCGCTCGAATTGCTGAGCACAGTAAAAGGCATTGTGTCGGTAGAGCCAGTGAGGCGACAGGGGCGCGGGCACCGCTATGGCCTGGACCTGGGAAACGAGGGCGATCCCGCGGAAGCGGCGCACCTCGTTGCCAGCCGAGTCGCGGCCGAGGGATGGAAGCTCTATGCGCTGCAACCCGAGCGCCGCGACCTGGAACAGATTTTCAGTGAAATCTCGGCGAGTGAGCGGACTTCACCGGGATGAACATTATTCTGCGAATCGCGCGCAAGGAGTTCGCGACCTTTTTCTCTTCCCCCACTGCCTTCATCTTTCTCGGCGCTTTCCTGGCCGTGGCCCTGTTTATCTTCTTCTGGGTGGAAACTTTCTTCGCCCGTAATATCGCCGATGTGCGGCCGCTGTTCGAATGGATGCCGCTGCTGCTGATCTTCCTGGTGGCGGCCGTTACCATGCGCATGTGGTCGGAAGAACGGCGCTCCGGCACGCTGGAGTTTCTGCTCACCCTGCCGGTCAAGAGCCACCAGCTGGTGCTCGGCAAATTCATGGCATGCATTGGCCTGGTGGCGGTGGCTTTGCTGTTGACCCTGCCCCTGCCGCTGACCGTCAGCCTGTTCGGCCCGCTGGACTGGGGACCGGTATTCGGGGGCTACCTCGCCACCTTGTTCCTGGCAGCGGCCTATGCGGCTATCGGGCTGTTCATCAGCGCCCGCTCGGCGAATCAGATTGTCAGCCTGATCCTGACGGTCGTGGTCTGCGGTCTCCTGTATCTGCTGGGTACCGATGCGCTGACCGGGCTGTTTGGCAACCGGGTATCCGAGTTTCTGAGACTCCTGGGCTCGGGCTCGCGCTTCGACGCCATTACCCGCGGCGTGATCGACCTGCGCGATCTGTATTACTACCTGAGCCTGGTGGGCGTGTTTCTTGCGCTCAACATCTCCGCGCTGGAGTGGCTGCACTGGGCCGGTAACCCGACCAATACCAACCATCGGCGCTGGGGGCTTAAAACCGCGCTGTTGGTGGCCAATTTTCTGGCAGCCAATTTGTGGCTTGCGCCGGTGAATTCGATTCGCGCCGACCTGACCGATGGTCATGTCTACTCCATCTCCGGGGCCACCCGGGGTTACCTGGCGCAGTTGCAGGAACCGATGCTGATCCGGGGCTATTTCAGTGCTCAGACTCATCCGCTGCTGGCGCCGCTGGTACCGCGCCTGCGCGACCTGCTGGAAGAATACGCGGTCGCCGGAGAAGGCAGAGTGCGGGTGGAATTTATCGATCCCCAGCAGCATCCGGAGCTGGAAAAGGAGGCGAACGAAAAATACGACATCCAGCCGGTGCCGTTCCAGTTCGCCAGCAAGTATCAGGCAACCGTGGTCAACTCCTACTTCGATATCCTGATTCAGTACGGTGACCAGCATCAGGTGCTCAGTTTCAGCGATCTGATCGAGGTCAAGATGCAGAGTGAGGCCGATCTGGAGGTTGAACTTCGCAATCCCGAGTACGACCTTACCCAGGCCATCAAGAAAATCCTCTATGCCTATCAGGGGTCTGGCGAACTGTTCGAGAATATTCCCCATCCGGTCAGCTTCAAGGGCTACATCTCGGACGATGAGAAACTGCCCGAGGTACTGAGATCACTCCGCAAAGAGTTAGACACGCTATTGAGTGAGTTGGTCGAACGCGCAGGCGGCACGCTGGATATTGATATTCGCGACCCGGACTCCGGCGACGCTAACCTGGCCGAACAAATAAAGAGTGAGTTAGGCTTTCGCCCCATGGTAGCCAGCCTGTTGGACACCAACACCTTCTGGTTTTACATGACCCTGGAGGGGAACGGGCGCATCGTCCAGATACCACTGCCGGAGCAATACGATAAAGCGGGTCTCGAGCGCGGCATCCAGGCGGCTTTCAAGCGCTTCTCCCGGGGCTTTCTGAAGACCGTGGCAATCCACAAGCCTGCCTCAACGCTGGCCATGTTCGGCATGGCATCCAGTGGAAAACGATTCGACCAGCTCGGCGGCAGCCTGGCCGAAGAGTACAACCTTACCTCGACCGACATGAAGAACGGCCGGGTTCCGGATGAGGCCGATCTGCTGCTGCTGTTATCACCGGACAAGATGGACATCAAGCAGCTGTTTGCCGTGGATCAGTTCCTGATGCGTGGCGGTACGGTGGTCCTGGCGACATCACCTTTCGAAGTCGAAATCCGCGAGACGTTATCCGTCAGCAAGAACGAATCTGCGTTGATCACCTGGCTAAGCCACCACGGCATCCTGCTGCAAGAGCGGATGGTACTCGACCCACAGAATGCGTCTTTTCCGATACCGATCGAGCGCCGTATCGCCGGCATGGTGTTTCGCGAGACGCGTATGGTGAGCTACCCTTATTTCAGCGATATCCGTGGTGATGGCATCGTGCTCGATGGCGGCCTTACGGTCGGCATCGACCAGGTCACCATGACCTGGCCTTCCCCCATAAGCCTGGATGAGCAGAAGAACGAGAATCGTGAGGTGTCTCGACTACTGGAAAGTTCGGCTCAGGCCTGGACCTCCCCCAGTATGAACATCGAGCCTGACTTCGAGATTTATGGCGAACTCGGTTTTCCGGTTGGCGATCAACAGGGCGCGCAACTGCTGGCGGTGGCGGTAGAGGGCCGTTTCGAATCTTACTTCAAAGATAAACCCTCGCCGCTGCTCACCCACGATGAGGAAACGGATAGCAGCGAGGAGCCCGCGGCAGGTGCACAGACCCAATCGCGCATCACCCGGGTGATCGACCACTCCCCCGAGTCGGCACGCATCATTCTGTTCGCCTCCAGAAGCTTCCTCACCGACACGATGCTGGATCTGGCCGCCTCCGGGATGGGGACCCGTTACCTCAAGCCGGTGCAGCTGGTGGAGAACGCCATCGACTGGTCCCTGGAAGATCGCGGTCTGCTTGCCATTCGTGGCCGGGCCCATTTCTCGCGTACCCTCGATCCACTGGACCGGGAATCCCAGCTGTTCTGGGAATATCTCAACTACGGCCTGGCGCTGTTCGGCCTGCTGTTGATCGCTTTATTCCGCAGGCAGACCAACAAGCGGGCCGCGGCGCGCTACGCTGCCGTTCTCGGCCCGTTAGACCAAGGTAAGGTGTAGCCGATGAAAAGCCGGATCTTTATTCTAAGTGGCGTCCTCGCAGCACAACTGTTACTGGCCGGGGTCCTTAACCTCACCGGTGAGGAATACGGGGTCTTTCAGGCCGAAGAGAAATTACTGTCTTTCGACAGACAAGCGGTGAGCGGCCTGCGGATCGAGGACGGCACGGATAGCGTAGTGCTCAAAAAGCAGGAGGGACAATGGCTGCTGCCGGAGAGCGGCGACTTCCCGGCCAGTCAGCGCGATGTCGGGAATTTGCTGGACAATCTCGCCGCACTGCAGAAGGGTTGGCCGGTGGCCAGGACCCGCGGTGCAGCCCGGCGTTTCTCGGTGGACGAGGATCAGTTCGAGCGCAAGCTCACGTTGCTCGCGGACGACGATAGTCAGGCGATCCTCTTTGTCGGTTCCTCCCCCGGATTTCGCAAGGTGTATGTCAGGCCCGGGGACGGGAATGAAATTTTTGCGGTGGCATTCAACACCTGGGAGGCGGACGCCAAAGCCGACGATTGGATCGACAAGGATATTCTCAAACTCGACGAGAGTGAGGTGGAGCGTATCGAGATGCCCGGACTCATTCTGCAACGCGAAGACGGGGAGCTGCAGGTGGCGGACTTAGCCGAGAGCGAACAAACCAACGGGGAAGAACGCCGTTCTCTGCTTGCCAGGCTGACCGGACTGCGCATCCAGTCGCTGCTCGGAACCGATGCGAAGCCTGAATACCGGCAGGACGAGCCGACACTCGAGTTCACGATCATGCGCAGCGGCGGCGAGGTTTTGAGCTATCGTGTCTCCAGACCTGAAGACGCCGCCTATTACGTGCTGAAACGCTCTGATATGGAGGTCTACTTCGAGGTTGCTGAATACACGGTCGATCCCGTAAGGGACACCACACGGGAGAAACTGGTAGAGGCCAGGACCGAGGAAGCGTCAGCCGAGCCCGCTGCAGATAATCCTGACACCCTGCTCCGCGAAAAATAAACCAGATACATTATTCGTCGATTTATCCACCCGGAATACACCCCCTCATTGCAACCGAATGTGAAATTGTATTCGGGAGGCAGGGGCCCACTTACATCCGCCGCCGTCAGGCCGCTTTCCGCTTCCTGTAATAGACGGATAACCTGTTCTTCTTTAAATCGCTTGCCTTTCATCGGTCCCTCCAGTATCGAGAATCCCTAACATCGCAACTGGACCAATTATGGCAGGGCAAGCCAGCACACCCTATGACGAGTCAAAGTATCTCGCGGCATTGCGACGCAAGGGTTCACCGCTGCTGAAATATCTCGCAGAAACAGTCTAAACTACTTGACGACCGACTCAGGGCGTGAAGCGGTCATGGTGAATGAACGAGAAAATTTCGGTGTTGCTGAGATGAGGGCCGATTGTTAGTTGCTAAGGTCCTCAACGCTTGCGCTACGAACAGAATTGGCCAAAGTTTGCACAGGATTGCTGCGCCTTACAGCGTACTTTATAGCCACAGCAAAGTTACTGCTGGCTATCAGTCGCGCATCTGTCCTCATGAGTTCCTCGAGATAGCGCTGCTTATTGCCCGGGAGAACCCTGGCACGTTCAAAATCTTCCATGGCGCCTGCTGTATCCCCGAGATGAACGCGTAATACACCGCGATTGTTGTACGCAGCATCACTTTGATCAGTTTCGACGGCGACTTGACATGTCTTGTGGGCGGTTACGAGTCTATTTTTTACGATATACAGTGCACAGAGCGTTGCCAGTTCATTGGTGACGTAATGGTTGCTGGCATCCTTTGCTCTGCTTTCCAGGATCTCGATTGCCGCAACATGATTCACGGCACTGATGTCTTCAATACCCGGGACCTCCGCATATATCACCTTGAATTCGTATCTCTCAGCATTGCTCATGGTTGGCAGTGCTAAAGATGCAAGCAAGATCAGATAAACGTTACGGTTGTAAAGCGACGATAAGTAACCATTCATCCCTATTTCTCCTATTACATTATCGCATCATCATTAGTCCGCAAATTCCCTTTTGTGGCGCATCTCCATGATTCAACATTAAGCTCTTCTGCCAGGCAATAATGCGAACCTATTAACAGGTGCTCGAGAAATATTTGTCTAATCGACTGGCAAATAGTGAAACTGTGAATTTGGTCACGCGCTAAATGGTTGATATTTGTTTGCGATGCATTTGGCCGAAAAGGTTTATTTTTTTCCGGGCATTCTAGCGGCAGCCAATGTCACGCCGCCAATGAGGAGCTGGTACTGATGTTGGCGAAGCCTTTTGAGTGACTCTGACGCGCCCATCACCAGCGCAATTGCGAATGTGTCATTCTGGATAATTTCTGCCTGATGCCGCCCCAGTTCAATGGCAACCCGAACGTCTGCATGTGGCCGGGACTGCTGAAAAACTCCGAAACTCGGTAGCGACAAAATTCTTTGGAATCTTTTTGGGCACCAGGCGCGCAATCTAGAGTTACTTTCTCGGCTCCGAGAGGTTTCTGAGCGAGTTTTAATATGATTCTGACTACGCCCCTCGTATCTACATCACAAAACGGCGCTTAAAACGCAAATAAAATCGTCGCTCTTTTCAAAACAGAGTTTTTCAATAGAATAGGCCGTTTTCTGCCCTTCGTGCCAATACGCTTGGAGTCGTTTGAGTAACTGCTTTCACCCCTTAAAGCAGACATCGCACTGACCCGGCGAACATCCCGTCCTGACGGTTTCTTCATGAGCGACCAGGCCGTGTCTGATACAGAAAACGGACCGCCAAAGTACCGTGTACTTCTCGGACTGAATCACACCTGGGCCAACGACCTGTCGCTGTCTGTTCGGGGCAACTGGTATGGCGGATACACAAACGAAAATGATTCTAACCCGGGTCAATTCCAGGAATTTAGCGACCTCGTCCAGGTCGACATGATGCTGAACTGGAACTTTAGTAACGGCAGGCTTGCCATGACCGCCGGCGGTACCAGCATATTCGACGAGCAGCCAGCCCGCGTCGAATTCGAGATGTGCTGTGGTGGCATCGTTCGCTTCGACACCGTAATGGACTGGCAGGGTCCTTTCTACTATGTCCGCGGCAGCTTTCGGTGGAATTAGTCAGCTCAGTCAGAATGACGCTGTAACTAATCAGCGCCGGACTCTGGTCAGCAAGATTCCCGGCAAGCAACCCATGCTAAAATCCCGGCAATTGTGTAACGCAAGCAATCGGATTATCAGCCCTGTGTCAGCATGCCGCCCAAACTAAAATCGGTCGCACTTATCGGCTCTTACCCGCCGCGGCAGTGTGGCATCGCCACCTTTACCGCTGATCTCGCCGCTGCGATCCTCGAGAACAAGCCGAAAATTGATTGTTTTATCGTCGCCTTGAATGACCGGGCGGAGGGCTATGAGTACCCGGATGAGGTGCGATTCCAGATCGGCCAGGACAATCTAAGCGAATATCGGCTCGCTGCCAATTTCCTGAACCTGCGCGATCCGGATGTAGTTTGTCTGCAGCACGAATACGGAATTTTCGGTGGTCAACGCGGTAGCTTCATCATCGAACTCGTGCGCAACCTGAAAATCCCCCTGGTAACGACTTTTCACACGGTATTGAAAGATCCTCTTACAGAGGAACTGAAAATAACCACCCAGCTATGTGAACTGTCCGACCGCGTGGTAGTAATGAGTGAGCGCGGCGCCGATTTTCTCCGCGATATATATCAGGTTCCTGCGAGCAAGATCGTTCTCATCCATCATGGAATTCCCGATGTGCCTTTCCTGGATCCGGATCCGTGTAGGAAAAAGATAGCTGCAGACGACAAGATCGTAATCCTGACCTTCGGCTTGCTCTCGCCGGGCAAGGGCATCGAGTTCATGATCGATGCCCTGCCGGAGATAGTCGCCTCACATCCGGAAGTGCTTTATTTCGTGGTCGGAGCCACGCATCCTCATTGCAAAGCCGAAAGTGGTGAGGACTATCGCCTCAGTTTGCACCACCGGGCAAAGGAACTGGGGGTCGGCGACAACATCGTGTTCCATGACCGGTTTTTGGAGCGCGATGAATTGCTCGAGATCATTCGGGCTGCTGATATCTACGTCACGCCGTACCTGAATGAGGCGCAGATCGTATCCGGCACGCTGGCCTACGCGGTTGGGGCCGGCAAGGCCGTCGTATCGACTCCCTACTGGCACGCACAGGAGATGCTGGCGGATGGGCGCGGCAGGCTCGTACCATTCAAAGACCACCAGGCGCTGGCGCGCGAGATCAATCAGCTTCTGGACTTTCCGCAGGAGCGTCTCAAGTTGCGTCGTGCAGCCTATGAATACGCCCGCCCGATGGTGATGAAGCAGATGGGCCGTCATTACCTGGATCTGTTCGCGCAGGCCAGGGCACGGTATTCGCGTGGCATCGACGTCCCTGCATTCAATACATTGAGTGCGCAGGAACAACGGCTGCCGCAAATTAATCTGCATCACCTGCGCCTGCTGACGGATGACACCGGTATTATTCAACACGCCAGGTTCACGGTACCCAACCGGGCACATGGCTACTGTGTCGACGACAATGCCCGGGCGCTTATCGTCACTGCCAGGGCTCACGACCTGAATCGAAGCGATACTTCATTGATCGGCCTGTCGTCGATATACCTGAGTTTCCTGGACGATGCTTTCGATCCGGAGACCGGCAGATTTCGAAATTTCATGTCTTACGAGCGTCAGTGGCTGGAGCGCACTGGATCCGAAGATGCTCATGGGCGCGCGCTGTGGGCACTGGGCGTAATGGCTGGTTGGGGGCAGAACTCAGGCCAGGTCGATCTCGCGATCAAACTCTTCCACGATGCGCTGCCGGCATTAGAGAGTTTTTCGGACTCCCGTGCCATTGCGTTCCCGATCCTCGGCATGCAGGCCTACCTGCGCCGCAATGACGACGATCACGAGGTCCGCAGCCTGCTTGAATCCCTCGGCAACAGGCTGCTGAAACGTTTCCGGCGTTTCGCCAGCAAAGACTGGCAATGGCACGAAGTCGAGCTGAACTACGACAATGCGCGCCTGCCCGAAGCACTGATGGCCTGTGGTCGTGTTACCGGGGACGATGACATGGTGTCAGTCGGCATCGAAGTCCTCGAGTGGCTTAGAGGCATCCAGGTCGATACCTCCGATGGATGGTTCGCCCCCGTCGGCAATCAGGGCTGGTTTCCGAAATCCGGCAGCAAAGCGCAATACGATCAACAGCCTCTGGAGGCGGCCGCTATGGTCGGCGCCAGTATCGAAGCCTATGAATGCACGCAACGCGAAGAATGGATTGAACTGGCGTCCACCTGTTTCAACTGGTATCTGGGGAAGAACGATAAACAAATCCAGCTTTACGACTATGCCGGCGGCGGCTGCCGTGACGGGCTCACCGCGACTGGTGTCAATGAAAACCAGGGCGCGGAATCGACGCTGTCTTACCTGGTCTCCCTGCTCGCCCTTTACAATCTGCGGGGATTAACAGCAAGCCATAATCACGTTGTGAAATCAGACGCCGGCAAGCTCCTCGCAGAACAGTCTGATGCTGCTTAAGGGTACCTCAACTGTCATTGAGCCTTAATAACAACTCCGAAACAGAGACGGTCGCGACTCTGCACCTTTGATCAGCAATGCCATACGGAATTATCAGCGTATCCCCGTGAAGCATGCTGCCGCAGGTATAAACCACGTTGGGCACGTAGCCATCTCGCTCATGTTCATCGGGAGTCAGTATCGGCTCACGTAGCCGACCGATAACCTGCGACGGATCGTCAAGGTCCAGTAGCTCGGCCCAGACGCTGTATCTCCGCATCGGACCGACGCCATGGAAAAGCGCGAGCCATCCCTCGGACGTCTCCACCGGCGATCCACAGTTGCCGACCTGAACAAACTCCAGCGGATGCACGGGCTCCTGCAGTAGTTGCGCCTGGTCCCAGAAGCGAACGCTGTCCGAGAACATGATGTAGTTATTGACACCATCCTGGCGTGACAACATCACGAATTTGCCGTTGATTTTTCTCGGAAATAACGCCATGCCCTTGTTCTGCGCTGCTTCGCCGCTGAGGGTATGCATTTTGAACGTCAGGAAATCGGTCGTCTCGAGAATCTGCGGCAGAATGTCAAAACCATTGTACGCGGTATAAGTGGCGTAGTAGGTGACTGATTTATCGTCATCGACAAAACGCACAAACCGCGCGTCCTCGATGCCTGCACTCTCGTTCTCCGACACCGGGAAGATGACTCTCTCGGAGATTTGTTCATCGGGCCGGAATATCACTTCGTAATTGGACCGGGCCAGCCACAACACCGTATCAATCGCGTGGTGCTTGTCCTTCAGTCGAAACTTGGTCGACAGGAGTTTTTTTATTTTCAATTCCAGCTGACCAAACGTGAACGTTTCGCCCAGTCCTTTCAACAATTTATTCGTAACCCGGTCGCTTGCTCCCATCTCTTCGAGTTTTCGTCGAAAATGGACACGATGATAGACAGGATCTGTGTGCATCTCGGGCGTGGCAACGTATTGGCTGATGGGATCGAAGTAGATGTCGTGGTTTTCGTCAATCATCCCGCTGCGAAATTCGATCGAGGACAGATGACCTTCACCGGTCGCCCTGAAGCTCATGACGAATCGCCGCGATCCTTTGGCCACGCCTTTCTGGTCAGGATGAGGAACGATAGAAGGATTAAAGAGCGCGGCCGCCTCAACTGAATACTCCGCGGTAAAATAGGCGCCAAGCAAAAGTTGTTGCTCGGATGACAAAGAGATTCGTTTTGGAACGTGTTCTGCAATCTGATTGAAGTTCCTCTGCAGGGCCTGTCGGAAGTTCCGGTGACGCCCTGAGAAATCCTGGATGACGACGTCCAGCAAGTACGCTACATCTTCGTCGCTCAGCTTCGCGACCCGATTGATCAGGACCCTGGTGCGGGCCTCGTCTCCTGGAATATGCAGCCGGGTAATAACGCGTGCGCTCTCGGCGTTCAGCAAAGTTGACCGACGTTTAACCAGTTGCTTGCGCTGTTCTCTGATTATCATTAATGATTGCGCACTAATGTAATGTGACTGACAATGATCATGGCTCGGTGACCCAGGTTCAGATCGTGCGGATTATAGACTTGTGGGCCGCCAGAAGCTTGCATCAAAGTTCCCGGTTTTGAGAATCGCCGGATTCGAGCAAATTAATGCGTATTGCAGTCCTCAGCCCCGTTTCCTGGCGTACGCCTCCCCGGCACTACGGTCCATGGGAATCCGTGGTCAGCCTGCTGACGGAAGCGCTGGTGCATAGCGGCCTGGACGTGACTCTTTTTGCCACCGGGGACTCGCAAACCAGCGGCAAACTGGTCGCCGTGTGTCCACGGCCGTATTCGGAGGACGCGTCAGTTGATCCGAAAGTCGCTGAATGCCTGCATATTTCCGAGCTCTTCGAGCGCGCCGCCGAATTCGATCTCATTCATAATAATTTTGATTTTCTGCCGCTCACCTATTCCGGACTCGTGCGGACCCCGGTGGTGACGACGATCCATGGCTTCTCATCGCCGGCGATCATCCCCGTCTACAGGAAGTACAATGACCGTGGACATTATGTGGCAATCAGCGAGTCCGATAAGTCGCCGGAACTGGAGTACATAGCGACCATCCATCACGGCATCGATGTCGCACAATTTCCATTTTGTGAAGCGGCGGGAGAGTACCTGCTGTTTTTCGGCCGGATTCACCCGGATAAGGGCGTGCACGAAGCGATTCAGGTGGCACAGCAAGCCGGAATAAAGCTGGTGATCGCCGGCATCATTCAGGACCGGGATTACTTCGCGACCCGGGTGGAGCCTCATATTGACGGTACGACTGTAGAGTACCTGGGTTCTGTGGGCCCCGACCAGAGAGCGGAGGTGCTGGGCCACGCACTGGCACTACTGCATTTGATCAGCTTCGAGGAACCTTTTGGATTGAGCATGGTGGAATCCATGGCGTGCGGAACGCCGGTCATCGCCTATGCCCGCGGCTCAATCCCAGAGATTATCCGGCACGGTGAAACCGGCTACATCGTCACGGATATTGAAGCGGCGGTAAACGCGGTAGCTGCAGTGCGCTCGATCGACCGATTCGTTTGCCGGGAGGACGTCGAGCGGCGCTTTTCTCACACGCTCATGGCGAAAAACTACGTTAACGTCTACCGGAAAATACTGAACGGAGATGCACGCGATGATCAATAAGCCGCTGGTGACGCGCTACGAGGGTAATCCAATCCTCACCAGGGATGACATCCCCTACCCCGTGGAGACGGTTCACAACGCAGGGGCAACCCGGTTCAACGGCCAGTACATCCTGCTGTTCCGTTCGCACTTACGCAATGGACGATCGATTATCGGTATCGCGCGCAGCGATGACGGTTACAAATTCCAGGCAGATTCCGAGCCGTTCATGGTGCCATCCAGCAAGGGCGAATTCGCAGTTCACGAGGAGTACGGTGTCGAGGACCCGCGAATCTGCACCATTGCCGGCGACCACTATATTACTTACAGCGCTTATTCCAGGTTTGGCGTGCGCATCGGGCTGGCAAAGACCCGTGATTTCGAGACGCTCGAGAGAGTGTCGCTGATCAGCCAGGCGGACATGCGCAATGTCGTGATTTTCCCCGACACGTTCAACGGTCGCTACGCGCGGCTGGATCGGCCGCACTCGGAAATCAATCCCTGGTGCATCTGGCTGTCCTGGTCTCCGGACCTGGTTCACTGGGGAGATTCGGTGCCGCTGATCCGGCCTCTTGCCTATCACTGGG
>Ga0209988_10002263_pt1 | contig 12699 bp, 12 predicted proteins | sample N075metaG_FD_183115 | JGI IMG/M metagenome (GOLD analysis project Ga0209988, IMG submission 183115) | Deep subsurface microbial communities from Kermadec Trench to uncover new lineages of life (NeLLi) - N075 metaG (SPAdes) (version 2) | ecosystem: Environmental > Aquatic > Marine > Ocean trench... | reverse complement strand
CGATACATTTGGTTCGGAGAATATCCCGGCTGAGCGTATAGAGCAGTTGGTGCGCGAGCATTTCGATCTGACACCCTACGGCATTATCAAGGCGCTTGACCTGATCAAGCCCATTTACACCCCGCTGGCGGCTTATGGCCATATGGGCAGGGAAGATTTGAACGTCAGTTGGGAAAAAACTGACAAGACTGATGAGTTGCGTCAAGCGGCTGGTCTGTAAACACGAGGAATTTGAAAATGAACGCAGTTATTGAAGAAATTGGAAAACAGGATTATTTCGTTGCCGATATCAGCCAGGCCCCATTTGGTCGCAAGGAAATCGCGATTGCCGAAACGGAAATGCCCGGCTTGATGGCGGTACGTGAAGAGTACGGTGCCGAACAGCCGCTGAAAGGCACACGCATTGCCGGCAGCCTGCACATGACCATCCAGACAGCAGTACTGATTGAATCACTCAAGGCTTTGGGTGCTGAAGTTCGTTGGGCGTCCTGCAATATTTATTCTACGCAGGATCACGCTGCTGCCGCGATCGCCGAAGGCGGCACACCTGTATTCGCCTTCAAAGGCGAAAACCTGGATGAATACTGGGAATTTACCCACCGTATTTTTGACTGGGGCAAGGGTGACGGTGAAGAGAACTTTGCCAATATGATCCTCGACGACGGTGGAGACGCCACCTTGTTGCTGTACCTGGGCGCACAGGCTGAACAGGACCCGTCGATCCTTGATAACCCGGATAGCGAAGAGCAAATTGCTCTGTTCAATGCGATCAGGAAACGTCTGGATACACGTCATGGCTGGTACACAAAGGCACTGGCACAGATCAAGGGTGTCACTGAAGAAACCACCACGGGCGTGAAACGACTTTACGAAATGGCCAAAGAAGGCACATTGCCTTTCCCCGCCATTAATGTGAACGACTCCGTCACCAAATCTAAGTTCGATAATCTCTATGGTTGCCGTGAATCCCTGGTTGATGGCATCAAGCGTGCTACCGATGTGATGATTGCAGGTAAAACTGCGGTGGTCGCCGGTTATGGTGATGTCGGTAAAGGTTGCGCGCAGTCTTTACGGGGTCTGGGTGCGACGGTCTGGATTACTGAAATTGATCCGATCTGTGCCTTGCAGGCAGCGATGGAGGGTTACCGGGTCGTGACCATGGAAGAAGTCGTCGACAAGGCTGACATATTTGTCACCGCTACCGGTAATTACCACATCCTCACCCATGACCATATGGTCGCGATGAAAGACCAGGCGATCGTTTGCAACATCGGTCATTTCGATAACGAAATTGACGTTGCCAGTCTCAAGCAATACGAGTGGGACAACATTAAACCGCAAGTGGATCACATTATTTTCCCGGATGGAAAACGTATCATCCTGTTGGCAGAAGGCCGTCTGGTAAATCTGGGTTGTGGCACCGGCCACCCCAGCTTTGTGATGTCAAACTCATTTACCAACCAGGTCCTGGCACAGATTGAACTGTGGAAGCATCCCGAGCGCTACCAGAATGACGTTTATATTCTGCCCAAGCATCTGGATGAGAAGGTTGCGCGTTTGCATCTCGCACGTATTGGCGTCAACCTGACCCGTTTGACCGATGAGCAGGCCGCTTATATCAGTGTGGATGTTGATGGCCCGTTCAAACCGGATCATTACCGCTATTGAGGTGATTGGGATGCAACATGATTTCCATACCAAAAGTACCCATTTCCTTTGAGTTTTTCCCACCGCGAAATGCCGAACAAAAACTGATCCTGGAATCTACCTGGCAGAAACTTGCGCGACTCAATCCAAGACACCTGTCCGTGACCTTCGGTGCGGGCGGCTCAACCCTTGAAGCGACCCTGGAAACGGTGACGGACCTGCTGGAAAGGTCCGGTGTGCCTGTAGCACCGCATATCTCCTGTATGGCCAGGGATCGCGACATGCTGCTGCGCTTGCTGGAGTCATACAAAGAGGCCGGTGTCGAGCGTCTGGTGGTATTGCGTGGTGATCGACCGGAGGGGGTTAGTGGTCCCGGCCCTTTTCAATACGCCAGTGAGTTGGTGGGTTTTGTGCAGGAGTCCTTTCCCGATAAGTTTCATATTGAAGTGGCCTGTTATCCGGAGTTTCACCCGGAATCCACATCGCCAGAAACCGAATTCAAATACTTCAAAGAGAAAATAGATGCCGGCGCTGATGGCGCCACCACACAGTATTTCTACAACACGGATTGCTATTTCCAGTTCCTTGACGATTGCGAACGCAACGGTATCGACATCCCGATCACCCCAGGTATCATGCCGATCACAAACTACAAGAGCCTGGCCAGGTTCTCAGCCATGTGTGGCGCTGAAATTCCGCGCTGGATACGTAAGCGTCTGGAATCGTATGGTGATGACGGTGCATCCATCCGCGAATTTGGTCTGGATGTAGTTACAAAGCTCTGTGAGCGCCTGCTGATCGGCGGGGCGCCGGGGTTGCATATTTACACTTTGAACCGTGCTAACGCAAGTGTACGATTGTGGCAGCGACTGAACCACCTGTAGAAAAGAGCGGCCCACAGATTACACAGATTTCACAGATTATTTAGAGCAGGCTTTCCCGCTAAATTCAGTGCTCTTAATTCTGTGAGTGCATATTCTGTTGCTGGCCCCTCGCAACGTACCAAAATCTGGTGCATACCCGCCCTTAATAATCTGTGAAATCTGTGTAATCTGTGGGCCGCTCTTTTTAATGCTCAACATTCCCCACCAAAGCACCCTCAGCTTCACCTTCTTCACGATAAATCGAGATAGTCATCGCACCGTTGGTGTCGATACTGGCGCGGTACATGCCTTCTGAATTGAACGGTGTGGTGATGTTGCCTGCTGGGTCCATGGCGATTACACCGCCTTCGCCTTTGGCTTTGACAAGAATGTCATTGATGACCTGGTCGGCGGCCTCGCTAAGTGAAGCGCCCAATTCAACCCTGTTACAGATGTTGTAGGCCACTACGTAGCGGATAAAAAACTCGCCATGCCCGGTCGCGCTAACGGCGCAGCTATCGTTGTTGGCGTAGGTGCCGGCACCGATGATTGGGGAATCTCCGACCCGTCCCCAGCGTTTGTTGGAGGTGCCACCGGTTGAGGTACCGGCTGCCAGGTTTCCGTGTTGGTCCATAGCTACAGCACCAACTGTTGAGAACCATTTATCGTGCTCATCTTCTACCGGCAATGTTTCATGTGCGGTTTCTTTGGCTTTGATTCGCTGCAACTGCTGCCAGCGGAAATCGGTATGGAAATAGGCCGGATCCATCATCTGGAAACCCTGCTGACGGGCAAACTCTTCTGCCCCTTCACCCATCAGCATGACGTGTTCTGATTCAGTCATGACTTTTAGTGCAAGATTGATGGGGTTCTTGATATGGGAAACGGAAGCGACCGCGCCCGCATTCAGGCCCGCACCCTCCATGATGGATGCGTCCATTTCATTTTTACCCGCCGCATTGAATACTGCACCTTTGCCGGCATTGAACAAAGGTGAGTTTTCCATCACGTTGATGGCGGCAACGACTGCATCGGTGCTGGTTGCGCCCGCCAACAAGGCCTTGTGGCCTGCCTTGATTGAGGTCTCCAGAATTGCTCGGATGGCGGCTTCCTTTTCATCTGTCATGCTGGCCCTGGTAATGGTGCCGGCACCACCGTGGATCACAATGGCGACATTTGATTCTGCTGAAACGTGACTCATGCTAAGTATCCCGAAGGCAAGTATAAGGTAGGTGATTGGGGTAATAGATCTGGTGGTCAGCTTATTCATGACATTAACTCCGCAGCCCGGCCCAGAATAGCCCGGCATATATTTTAGGGTCCAGCATGATGCCTTCGGACTGGCGCTGATCCAGCCATTCGACGGCATTTTCAAGTGCTACATGGTGCACGGTGATGTCCTCATTTCCATCGCCACCACCGGCGCCAACGCGCTCAAGACCACTGGCGTAATATATGGTGACTATTTCATCTGCCATACCGGGTGTGCTGGGACAGGTGAGTAATTCTTCCAATGATTCGGCCCGGTAACCGGTTTCTTCGATCAACTCCCTGTGCGCAGCTGTTTTGAAGTCCTCATCATTGTTACCGGTGTCACCCACCAATCCGGCTGGTAACTCCAGCACCCGGCTTTTGACCGGAATCCGGTATTGTTCCACCAGCACCAACTGGCGGTCTTTTGTAACCGGCACAAGTACCACAACACCAACGGCGTTGGTGCGAAAGGCATATTCCCAGCGTTGAGTTTCCTTCATGCCAAGGAATCGTCCGTTGTAATGAATTATTTCGTTATTTGCCACAGAAATAGACATTGCTCTGATAAACTTCGCCGATTGTATCCTCATCAATGATTTGACGGAACCAAAGTCTGCTTAGTTGTTCATAGTGAGCGCTAAGAAAAGCACGAATACAGGACAAGCAACTTGAATAAACTACTGATTACCTCGTTACTGACGCTCACATTTTTACTGACCAGTTTATCGCTGGCGGCTGATACTGAAACGGTCGAAGTGATGCCGGATAACGTTCCGGCCTTGTTGGTAAAAGCCAATTCCTCCTACGCCGCAAAAGACTATCTGACTTATCGCAAAGTATTACAACGCTTGCGCGAATTGCGGCCAAATAACAGTGAGTATATGTACCAGCTGGTCCTCGCCCACGCCCTGCTGGACGAAAAAACGGACGCTTACAACCTGATGTTGAGCATGCAGCAGCAGGGTCTCGGCTATGACTTTACCCTCACTGATGACAGCAACAACATCAGGAACACGGAAGTATTTGATTACATCAATGACCTGATGATAAAAGCGGGTGAAGCGATGGGAGAGTCTGAAGTGGCGTTTACCCTACCGGACAGCATCGTGTTGCCTGAAGCCATGGCTTGGGATGAAAGCCGGCAAAGTTTTTTGATTGCAACGGCCGCACAAGGCAGTATCCATGCGGTCAGCCAGGATGGCGAGAGCAGGGAACTGCTCAAAGCCGATGATGAAAATGGCATGTGGGCAATTTTTGGGCTGTTGGTTGACCAGCCGCGAAATCGTCTGTGGGTCAGCAGTGCCGCAACACGGACGTTTTCAGGCTTTGAACCGGCGGATAAAGGCCGCTCAGCTCTGTTCGAATTCGATCTGACAAGCCTGGAATTGATTCGACGCTATCCGGTTCCGGTCGACGGTGGTCCGCATGTTCTTGGCAGTATGGCACTCAGCCCCAATGGTGATATCTTCATTGTTGATCGCGTCCTGCCGATCATTTACAGCAAGGCAGCCAATGCAGACAAACTCAAGGCTGTGTTCGCCTCCAGGGATATGATCAGTATGCGCGGAATTGCCATACAACCCGATGGTCGATTGATGTATGTGGCCGACCGCGAACTGGGGATCAAGGTTTTCGACCTTGAGAGTCGCAAAGCCGGAAAAGTTGCTTTGCCAGCAACACTCAACGTCGGTGGCATCGACGGTTTGTACCTGTGGGACAACCACCTGATCATGATTCAGAATGGCATCAACCCTGAGCGCGTCATGCGTCTCGAACTCGACCCGAGCGGAACCAGGGTAATCGCCGTGCGGCCATTGGCAGTTGCCCAACCGGAATTCGATGCCCCCAGCTTTGGTACATTAAAAGATAAATATTTGTATTATTTCGCCAATAGCCAATCAACTTCCGGCAGTGGACCGGCCAGGCCAGTCGCGGTTTTGCGTACGGCAGTCGATGCCAATGCAGACCTGGATCCACCGGATATGGCTGAATATCTCAAGATACTGGAAGAGCACCAAAAGAGGAAGGCCGGAAATGGCTAGCCTGGACAGGGCAAACTGTAACCAACAGAAACAAGACAAAGCTCTTACCCAATTGAAAAGGTAATACTATTCTCATTTTATCGCCCACCTTGGTGAAATGTCCGGGCGTGCGTCCTGAAAGCTGCATGCTTTCCAATTGGGAGTCGGATCAGTTCATAGTTGTGATGAAACGTGGAAGGCAGCGACTAGCGGCCGACATGGTGGAGCGAAGGGGCTGGGGAATCCGGGGTAGCGAAAGATGAGTCGTGCGTCAAAATGGCAGCCCATCTGTCCGCCATCCCGGCCTTGGGCATCTCATTCATCAAACAACTCCTCCACATACTTTTTGTACAGTTCATAGTTGTGAGCCATTGCATCGGAGCCATCACCGCGTTGTATGTGCGCAGTGCGCAACTGTTCCTTGACCCAGCTATGTTCCGCCCAGTTACCCTGTCCGGTTATGACCACTTCCATTTCTGCATTGCCTGCACTCGCAATGGTACTGACCCCGGAGTACATTCGTGTCAGGTCAGTCAGCGACAGGTTCTTGCCAGCCTCCTCCTTGGCCTGCATATCATCGGATAACTTTTGCATTTTTTTGGCGTATTCCTCTTGAATAGCGCGTGTTTTTTCCAGTACTTTTATGTAGTCCCTGACCTGTGCTTCTGTCAATTCGCCATCATCAGGTGGAGTGTACGCATCTGAGTTCGCAGCGTTAATTAACCGTCCCTGGCGTTCGATTTCGCCAAACATACCAAACCCGGTGACGGAACGGGATGTTGTGTCTCGTTTTGAGAAAGCGCTGCTCCGCATATCACTGCCCATCCCGCCGAAGCCCATGAAACTACCGACAATGGCATTGAGAACAACCACGGCAACCAGCGACGTGATGAAATGAACGGTCCGCTTTTCATCCGGCACTTCCAAGGCCAGTGGCATGATCCTGTACAAGAAAACCAGGGACATGATGCCTCCGGCCAGGGCCACGAAGAAGCCTATAAAAGGCACCAATGCGGCGATTGGGCCTGCTACCCAGGCCGGGATGGCCGCTAGCGAAATGGCCGCGACGGCACGATCAAAGTTGTGCTTGCCCTTGAACGTGCCCGCCAAGAAACTGAACACGAATGCCGCGATGGCAATTCCGACAGTTGCCATGATCAGGCTCAGCACCAGCGCCATGAAGAAATTACTGTGCAATGCGTAGTATGCGTACCCGCCGGCGATGCGCGAGAACACCAGGCTGAGCAGAACGTTAACGACCATCAGCGGCGCGGTCAGTGTTACCACTGTGTGTATCCATCCCGGATTTTCGCCCAGGTAGCTCTGCCATGTGGTTCTATGGTCCAGCAGGCCACCTTTGATAAGGGACAGCGTCTTATTGATATCAAAACTCATTTTATTCCTCCAAAGTACCCTCAGCGGTCGAAAATCCGTCGATGCCCATACCGTTGATGCCCATACTAAGTATAGTAAACGCAGCAAAAAAAAGGTACCGGACTTGATTTCAGTCTGGGCATGTGGAAAATTGCCGTTCCAGCGCCGGGGCGTCAATGGAAATCTGAAGCATCCGGTGTCAACCCCATGCTGAAGAGCAAGGCTGCCAAAAATGGCAGAGTAATGACATTGACCAGGTTCATTTTGTCGGCCATCAGCAATTGCACCAAGCCGTCTCGGAATTCCCGTGGTTTCGAGGCAAAGCAGACCACCATTCCCAGCTCGGAACTGGGTGCGAAGGCTTCCGTGCCGTCAGGGCGGATATAGATCAGAGGTTCATCATAGGATATTTTTGCCGGTTCAATCGGTGCGAGTCCATCGCGAAAATCGCCTGCTCGTCGAATCTTCACATCGCTGATCATATTGCCGCGCAACTTTCGGGTGACCTTCAATTTCACACGCTCTATGATGACAGCACCTTCCACATTGAAATATACCCAATGGAATGTATCGACTTTCGCGGCTGCGAGACCTTCCGAGAATGAGCTCGCCCCGGCTAATTTCCATTTGCCCGGTATCACGGGGTCGCCTTCGAGATTGATGTAGGCCCAGGAATATCTGTCATCTTTGGCTGCCGGCGCCCGGTCATCAACGAATTCACCTGCGCCGGAGAATTCGGTTTGCGTCTGGCCCTTGCCGAAATGTTCGGGCTAACCGGTTTGCAGACAACGCCGTCTGAGCATTGCGCCAAATTCCATTTCGTCAAACAATCGATTGAGACGCGCTTCATCGAGCTCGCTACGGGTCAGGTCAGGGTTTTCCAGCGCAGATGGTACCCTGGTTTCGATAATGGTCAGGCGGCGGGCCAGTTCCGCCGCCGCCCTGTTTTCATGCAGTTTCTTTTGTAAGGACTTGGCTCCGCGGATACTCAGGTGCTGAACCTCTTCGAGCCGCTCCCAGATAGCATCAAGGTTACCAAAATGGCTTAACAATGCGGCTGCGGATTTTGGTCCGACACCCGGAACACCGGGGATATTGTCAACGGCGTCACCGGTCAGGGCGAGATAGTCCGCGATCTGCTCAGGAAAAACACCGAACTTGTCTTTAATTTTTGCGTGGCTGAGTTTCCGGTTTCGAGTGAAATCCCACCAGGTATCCTTTTTGTCAATCAGCTGGGTGAGATCCTTGTCACTGGTAATGATACAAACGGGGTGGCCTCGGTCACGGTGGTGGCTTGCCAACGTTCCGATCAGGTCATCGGCTTCATAACGCTGGTCGGCAAAGCAACTCAAACCCATGGATTCAGCCACCGCCCGGGCCCATATGAACTGGCGTTTCAGCTCTTCCGGTGCCGGCTCGCGGTTGGCCTTGTAATCCGGGTAAATTTCATTGCGGTAACTCTTGCTCAGGGATTCATCAAAGGCCACGCCGATATGTTCGGCCTTGGTCTGTTCCAGCAGGCTGCAAAGAAAACCGGTAAATCCGTAAACCGCATTGGTGGGCTCGCCTGCTGAGTTAACGAACTCATCAGATATTGAAAACCAGGCACGGAAGATGTAAATACTGGCATCGACAAGGTAAACGGGTTGCAGGCTCATAGGCCCACAGTTTACACCAGCAAAGACTCACCCTGTTCAACCCGTCGACGCAAAACGCTGTTGCGCGGAAAGTGTGCCAGCAGAAAATCCATCTGATCGCTCAGAATCTGACGGCCCTGCAAATAGACATATTCAGCATGGGTGGGGCAGAACGGGATGGCCAGCAACTGCATTCCCGCCTGTTCAGGGGTGCGCCCGGCCTTGTGATTATTGCAACGCTTACAAGCGGTGACGACATTCACCCAGCGGTCTTTGCCACCATGGCTCAGCGGCTTGACATGATCCCTGGAAAGCAGGAAATTTGGAAACTGTTCGCCGCAGTAAAGACACAGGCTCTGGTCGCGCCGGAATAGTGATTTATTGCTTAATGGGGGGGTGTAATTATCGGCAAACAGGTATTTGTGGGGATGGTGGCCCAGTGTGGCGATGATGGCGTCGACGCTGACGATGCTCTGACAGCCACTGATCGCATTGATACCACCGTGAATCTGGTAGAGTGTTTTTCCGAGAGAGTAAGAAACCTGGTCAAGCGTGATCAGCCTGACTGCTTCCTGGTATCCAACCCACTCCAGTGGCATGCCGGATACGTCTGTGCGTAGAACCCGCTGCTGTAAGTCCATGACCTCTCTTTTTAGTATCGCTCACAAATACGTTTTGGCACAAGATGTTGTGTTAGTTCACATCATATTAGCCATATTTGTTGCTGTATATCCTGTTTTGCTTGCAATCGCAAGGGAAAAGTTGCTCCGGGGTTTATAATGGTTAACATAGATTCGGTGTTGTTAAAGCGAACCTGCAGCCTATCGCTGTTGTCACAAACGCATCGTTATAATCTGGAGTGGAATGAAAAAATGGTATTGCGCAGCAGTTTATTATTTTTTGCTTTAAGCTTATTGAGCAATTCTGTTGTGGCTGTTTTACCGGTCGCAGTAGACGGTCAGCCATTGCCGTCGCTGGCGCCGGTACTCAAGAAAGTCACGCCGTCGGTGGTCAATGTGTACACTAAAACCCGGGTAAGGGTGCGTAGTCCCTTGCTGGACGACCCCATTTTCAGACGGTTTTTCAATGTTCCCGATGTTCCGCGAGAACGTGTCTCGCAAAGCCTGGGTTCCGGCGTCATCGTCGATGCAAAAAATGGTTATGTTCTGACCAATTATCACGTCATTGCCCGGGCTGACGAGATTTCTGTCGGGCTCAAAGACGGTCGCAGCCTTGCCGCCAAGTTGATCGGTACTGACCCTGATTCTGACCTGGCGGTGATCCAGATTCCAGCCGAAAACCTGACCGCTTTGCAGTTGGCAGATAGCGACGAGTTACAGGTTGGAGACTTTGTAGTCGCGGTTGGCAATCCCTTTGGACTGGGACAGACGGTAACATCCGGCATCGTCAGCGCATTGGGACGCACTGGCTTGCGCGGCCTTGAGTATCAGAATTTTATCCAGACCGACGCCTCCATTAATCCCGGTAACTCCGGTGGTGCTTTAATCAATTTACGCGGCGAACTGGTGGGTATCAACAGCGCCATATTTACCCCCAGCGGTGGCAACGTTGGTATCGGCTTCGCCATACCATCCAGCATGGCTCGTTATGTGATGGATCAGCTGATTGAATTTGGTGAAGTGCGTCGCGGGACCCTGGGTTTGTTTGTGCAGGACCTGACCGCCGACTTGGCGGGTGCGTTCTCAGTACAAGCAGGTCAGGGCGTGCTGGTGGCTGAGGTCGCAGCAGGTTCATCGGCCGATAAAGCCGGCTTGCAGCCCGGCGATGTGATTATTCGTTTGGCGAATCAAGATATCAACAATGCGCAGGATTTTCACAATGCCGAGGGTCGGCGGGCTCTGGGTGAGTCACTGCAGGTAGAATTACTGAGAGATGGCAAAACCCACCAGACCCTGTTGGTGATTCAATCTGTACCCGTTCTCATCGGTGCTGATCTGGATCGGCGCCTTGAGGGTGCAACCTTTGCAGGCTTGACTACAAAACACATGCAGGAAAACCTGTCCGGCGTATTTCTGGATGAGCTTTCTCCGCATAGCCGTCTTGCCCGTGAAGGTCTGGCCGTCGGTGACATCATCACCGGCGTAAACCGTCAACGTGTCCATAACCTGGATGACTTCAAAGCAGCATTGGAAAATACCCGAGGCAGTATTCTGTTGCAAATCAGGAGAAGCGGGCGTGCCTATATCGCCCGCATTTATTAGTTGTGCAATGATGGACTACACCTTCAGGGCTGGCTGACATAAACTGCACTGATTCCCAAACAGGGTTAACTCAATGAGCTTCACACACAGTGATGACGGTATTCCGTTATATCCGGTAAGCGCGACCAATTTAGAGCAGTGGCTAAGCAATCTGCCCCCGATTCAACAGAAATGGTTAAACGCGGCTGGATTTCAGGCACGCGCTGGAGAATTATGCAGTCTGCCAGACAGCAATGGGGAATTGGCAGCTTACGCTTTCGGTATGAATGAACAGGGCTGGCTTTACCAACTAGCCCAGTTGCCAGCTAAACTGACGGCGGGCAATTACCGCCTGGTTTCAGACTGGGATCCCGTGCAGCGCTTGCAAGCCAGTCTTGGCTGGGGTCTGGGCTGTTACCAATTCACTTTGTATCGCAAGCCCTCAAAAAAGATGCCGTCGCTGGCACTTGACGAAGACATTGCCATGGATACGGAGCGTCTGTTATCAGCGCAGTTGCTGGTCCGGGATCTGATTAACACCCCGACCGAGGACCTGGGACCGGCTCAACTGGCAGACGCGATGCAAGTGGAAGCAGACCGGTTTGATGCCAGCATGTCGGTGGTTCATGGGGTGGACTTATTGAGTAAGAATTTCCCCGCCATTCATGCCGTTGGCCGGGCCTCGGACCGGGAGCCCCGATTATTGAAAATGGAGTGGGGCGAAGACCATCATCCATTACTGGCACTGTGCGGCAAGGGTGTATGTTTCGATACCGGCGGCCTGAATTTGAAGCTCGGTTCCGGCATGAGTTTGATGAAAAAAGACATGGGTGGTGCAGCGCATGTTTTAGCATTGGCCCGGCTGATCATGCAGGTGCAGTTACCGGTACGCCTGCTGGTATTGATTCCAGCGGTAGAAAACTCTGTATCCGGCAACGCATATCGCCCGGGTGATGTGATCGCGACCCGCCAGGGTCTGAGTGTTGAAATCGGTAATACCGATGCTGAAGGACGGGTTGTGCTGGCCGATGCGCTAACTTACGCCTGCGAGCATAAACCCGACCTGGTCATGGATTTTGCGACCTTGACCGGTGCTGCCCGAGTTGCCCTGGGTACCGATCTGCCACCGATATTCAGCAATGATATTGCCATCGCCAATGACATCACCGCAGCGGGTGAACTTGAAGAAGACCCCCTATGGGTGATGCCGCTTTACCAACCGTACAAACAACTGTTGAAAAGCAAGATAGCCGACCTGAACAACATCAGTAAATCGGTTTACGGTGGCTGTATCACCGCCGCTTTATTCCTGGAGCATTTTGTAACCGAGGAAACCGATTGGGTGCATATCGACACCTTCGGCTGGAATCAGACATCGCGACCTGGCCGGCCGGTTGGCGGTGAAGCCCTCGGCTTGAGGGCTGTATTTCGTTACCTGAAAACGCGTTACGCTTGAACCCAGGCAAAAACAAGGACTTTTTCATGCGACCACTCAGTTATCTTGTGGTAATGATTTTCATGGCCTCAAACTCCGCGTTTGCAGGGTCTGCGCATATTGATCCTGTACCCGACCTCGATGCACCTCCCGGCATCAATGAATTGACCATAATTAATGACGGTGATCGCATGTCCGGTCTGATCTACACCGCCAATGGTCCGGGGCCGCATCCGACGGTGTTGTTGTTGCATGGCTTTCCGGGTA
>Ga0209988_10002261_pt1 | contig 12702 bp, 12 predicted proteins | sample N075metaG_FD_183115 | JGI IMG/M metagenome (GOLD analysis project Ga0209988, IMG submission 183115) | Deep subsurface microbial communities from Kermadec Trench to uncover new lineages of life (NeLLi) - N075 metaG (SPAdes) (version 2) | ecosystem: Environmental > Aquatic > Marine > Ocean trench... | reverse complement strand
CCGGATGCCCCGGCCCCGAAACCCGCGACGAACGCCGGCGCCCACCCTAAACCCTTCCTCAACGGCACACCCATCGGCGCGGCCGTCGGCGCGGCTGGCTCTCTCGACTCCGACCTCGACCCGCCACGCCCCGACAAGACGGGGGCTTTGATTTCCCCCATGAGCAGAGATAGCTTTTCTGCATGAACACAGCCCTCCGAAGGCTCCTGTTATTCGGGATTGTAATAGTCGCTACCGGCTGCGACAACGTGGAATGGGGCGGGATCGACTTCGAGCTGCGTTCGCCGTCCGAGGGCTCGGTTTCCGACCAGCCACCCGCCGAGGTGGAGCTCGTCAAGGACACGATTTCAGACGTACCGTCCTTAGGGCCGATGTTGTACCTCGGTTACCGGGACGGGGACCAAGCGACACTGGTGCCCGTGGCGGAGATAGGGCCCGAGGGTCTTTTCCCGATCGAGGGCATCGGATCCGTCGAGACGAGCAGTGCGTTCGCGGCCAGACACTTTACGCCGGGCCTGGAATTCACGCTGTTTTCCGACGGGGCCCAGGTCGGGAGCTTCATAGCCGAAGGGTTCTCGGTGGACGACCGATACTGCAGAGTGCGGCCCCAGATTCTGGGCCAAATCGAGTTGACGCCCGCCGCGACGACGGTCCAGAAATTTCTCGCCGTTCCCGCTCGAGAAGCGAGCGAGCTCGGATACGGCACCTACTCTCCCGTCGCCCACACAACCGAACTTCGGAACACTTCGCTCCGGATGGCAGGGCGAGTCCTCCGCGACGTCGGTGTGTTCTTGCCGGGAGTTGTGATAGACATCCGGCGGGACATCCGGATTTTTAGGGCCCGGCCCGGTGCGACACCGACCGTGGTCGCTACGTTCGTATACGCCGACGATCTCGCCGTAGGCCCCGCGCCTCGTGAAGCATACTCGATCTTCCTCGCCGCCGACGACCACGACGGATTGGGGTACTCGCGCACTTATGTCGACTACCGGTTGGGCTCCCGTGACGGAAAGGGCGCCGCACGTTACTTCGACCACCTGGACATCGATGGAGACGGAACCGACGAGATAGTGCTCGAGGTCATGGGAGAGCGGTCCATGTGGCTCTCCACGCTGTCCCGGCAGGGAGCGGATTGGGTGGAAGACTACCGGGACCCGTGTGGGCTGGCTTCTATGTCTTCAGGGCCGGCGCGCTGACGTACTTCACACCCGGAGGGTGATCGGGCATGCGTTGCTCAGCTACCATGCGTTTCACATGGTTCCTCCTGGCGACCCTGGTCGGCTGCGACACGTTCTCAGGCCAACAGGCATCAGGCGGCGCTGACGAGCCCGACGCCTCGAGGGCGGGCTACCCCGTCCAACTGATCGATGCTGCAGGGACTCGACACACTTTCGAAGCAGCACCCCTGAGAATCGTCTCTCTGGTTCCGTCCGCCACCGAAGCACTCTTGGGGATGGGTGCTGCCGACCGCATGGTCGGTCGAACGGATTACGACCGGGTGCCCGAGCTCATGGGCCTGCCTTCGGTGGGCGGCGGCCTCCAGCCCAGCCTGGAGATCCTGGTTTCCCTCCATCTCGACCTCGTGATCCGCTTCGCCGGTGATTCCGACATGGCCACCGCCAAACGCCTCACGGATTTGGGGATTGCCCACTTTGCCGTCCAGCCCGACGGAATTGAAGACGTTTTGACCACCATCAGTGATCTCGGAAGAATCATGGATGCGTCAGATGCGGCCGACTCGATGCTGCGTGAGATCCGTGAGACACTCGACGACGTGGCTCAACGGGTGGCTGAGCTTCCCGAGCCCCGCGTCGTATACCTTCTCGGTGGTGATCCCCCCTGGGTGGCCGGCCCGGGTACGTACATCGATGAACTCATGACGCTCGCGGGCGGGAACAACGTCTTCGATGACCTCGGCCCGTTGTACGCTCCGGTGAGTATGGAGGCACTCCTCGCTCGGGATTTGGACCTGATCCTCCTTTCCGAGGGCCTGGCACCCCCCTCGCTACTCGCACATGTACGGAGCGCCGTTCTACCGGCATCCGTCGAGATTCCCGGACCCGGGCTCGGCCGGGCGGCCCTCGACATCGCACGCCTGATTCATCCCGGGGCCTTCGACCCAGGGCCCCGATGAAGCCCATCACCTGGGCAGCCGTATTGGGTCTCGCCGTGGTCTTGGTCTTCCTGCTGAGCATCCTCCTGGGGCCGGCAGACCTCACGCCCGGCCAGGTGTTTGCGGCTCTACTTGGCGGGGGGGATGTCAACGACCGGCGGATCGTAGTCGAGCTCCGCGCCCCCCGAGCCGTGATGGCCATCCTGGTCGGAGGCGGGCTCTCACTCTCAGGCGCCGTTTTCCAGGCTCTGCTTCGAAATCCACTCGCCGAGCCCTACATCCTCGGAATTTCGGGGGGTGCGGCCACCGGAGCGGTTGTCGCCATCGCTCTGGGCCTGGCGGCCTCACTTTCCTGGGCGCTACCCGCCGCCGCTTTCGCGGGAGCACTACTCGCGATCTTTCTCGTGTTGAGAGTTGCCGCCACCGCTGACCGCCGGGTAGACGTGCGCGTTCTACTCCTGGCCGGCGTGGTCGTCGGGGCTTTTTTCACCGCCTGCATGGCCTTCGTGCTCTCGATCTCGGACGCTCGAACGGTGCGTAGCGCGGTCCTCTGGATGATGGGCAGCCTCGCGGGCTCCGACTGGCGCACGGTTTGGATGGTCACGCTGTATAGTATCCCGGCGGTGATCGCACTCGTTGGTCTCGCTCGTCCGCTGAATCTCCTGGCGATCGGCGAGGAGACTGCGGGTTACCTCGGAGCCGACGTGGAGCGGGTCAAACGCAACGCGTATATCCTCGCTTCGCTGCTGACGGCCGCCGGAGTGGCGGCCACGGGTGTCATCGGCTTCGTCGGGCTGATCGTTCCCCACAGCATCCGGCTCTTGGTCGGTGCCGACTACCGGGCCCTCCTTCCGCTGGCGTTCCTTGCGGGAGCGGTGTTTCTCACCCTGGCAGACATCGTGGCCCGTACCGTCTTGCCACCCAACGAGGTGCCGATCGGCGTCATCACGGCGTTCGTAGGGGTCCCACTCTTTCTTCTTCTGCTGCGGCGCAGTGTGGGAGCCGGGGCCGGAAGCGGGATCGGAGCATAGGAATGGCGACCGAATCTGCCGCGTCGAACGGATCCGCGGCCCTCGGGACGACCGAATTGAGTATCCACTATCCGAACGCTCCCGAGCCCGCGCTCGATTCGGTTTCCATGACGGTGCCGCGGGGTTGCTTCTACGCCGTTTTGGGGCCCAACGGCTCCGGAAAGTCGACCTTGCTTCGGGCGCTCCTCGGTATGGTGCCTCATCAGGCGGGTCAAGCTCACGTGTTCGGTCGGCCCGTCTCGGACTGGGATCGGCGAGCGCTTGCTCGAGAGGCCGGCGTCGTATCGCAGTCGGAGTCCCTCGCCTTTCCCATTACCGTGCGGGAGCTCGTGGCGATGGGGCGCTACCCTTACTTGGGCGCCCTCCAATCAGAAACACCCACGGACAAAGAGGCCATATCCAAGGCCATGCGTGTGTGCGACATCGAGAGCCTGGCACAGCGATTCCTCTCGACGTTGTCCGGCGGTGAGATCCAGCGAACCAGGGTGGCCCGGGCACTCGCGCAGGAGCCGAATGTGCTGCTCCTGGACGAACCCACGGCGAGCCTCGACGTCCGCCACGAGATGGAAATCCTGGAGCTGCTCAGAGCGTCCGTCGATGACGGGATGACCGTTTTCCTCATCACCCACCATCTCGATCTCGCCGCGCGCTTCGCGGACCGATTGCTCCTCTTGGATCGCGGGACGGTCGCGGCTGAGGGCGAACCGCAAGAAGTGCTACGGGAAGAAACGCTGGAGCGTGTCTACGAGTGGCCTATCTCGGTCAGCAACGACCCGGCCACGGGGGCACCTCGCGTGACCCCACTCTCCACGTCTTCGCGCTCCTCCGCTTCGTATAGCTCCGGGTCAAGTTCGTCTAGCTCCGGATCAAGTTCGTCCGGCTCCGGATCAAGACCCTGACTCCTCATACAGGGTGCTGTAACTCTCGAACCGGCCCGGGTCGATCGCACCTTCGTCCAACGCCTGCCGTACGGCGCAGTCGGGCTCGTGTAAGTGGCTGCACTCCCTGAAGCGGCACGAGGACCTCAGGGCGCGGAGCTCCGGAAAACAACCGTCCAGCTCCTCCCTGGGTACGCCCCAGACTCCTACGTCGCTGAACCCCGGCGTATCCGCCACCAAGCCCCCGCAACGGAGCTGGATGAGGGTGGAGCTCACGGTGGTGTGCCGGCCCGTGCCACGCTTCCGGCTGAGCTCCCCGGTTCTGAGCGCGTGCTCCGGCTCGAGCGCGTTCACGAGACTCGACTTTCCGACGCCCGAGGGACCTGCAAGGGCGGCGATCCCCTTGCAGAGCTGCTCGGCAAGCCGATCCATTCCTTCGCTTGCGAGTGCGCTGACCCGCACTACGTCATACCCGAGGGGCAGATAAACCTGTTCGAGTCCTTTCGCCACTTCGGCGGCACCATCGATGTCCATCTTGTTCACGATGATCACCGGCGTGACACCACCCGACTCGCCCACAACCAGGAGACGGTCGATCAAGTCCCGCCGAGGCTTCGGCCGGGCAGCGGCCACCACGACGAGTAAGCGGTCGGCGTTGGCAACGAGAACCTTGATGGTTCGGCCTCCGAACCGGCTGCGTGTGATCGTGGTCTCCCTTGGAAACACCTCCTCGATGACGTGAGCCTCGCCGTCGATCAGGTCGAGGCGAACCCGGTCACCGATCACCACCTGATCCCCCGCTCGCTCTTCGAGCTTGAGCCGACCCCTCAAGGAAGCCTCGACGATCTCACCGGACTCCAAGGCTACCGTGTAGACACCGCCCCCGACCCGGCGAACCATGCCCTTCACGACCGGTCGTACTCCTTCAGCAGTCTTCTGACGCCGTACTCCTTCAGCAGCCTTTCGTTACTACCGGCCCGACCACCGGCAAAAAAAGCCCCGCCCCCCGCGAAGGCCGTCGGCCTCACGGGGAGCGGGGCATCCCTCGCTGAACATCACGCGGCGAAAGACTCCAGTGCGTCTCCCTTGCCACCCTCACGGAGGCGCCGAAGTGCGCGGTCACGGAGCTGGCGAATCCGCTCGCGCGTCACGCCGAGCAAGTTGCCGATCTCTTCCAACGTGTGCTCACGCTCTCCCTCGAGCCCGAAGTACAGGCGCAACACCTTGGCGTCCCGAGCCTCGAGCATCGTCAGCGCGACCCCGACCGTCTCGGTCAAAAGCCGGCTCTCGACTTCCTGCTCGGGTTCTGCAGCCTCTTCGGAAATAAAACGCTCCACGAGCTGAGAGTCTTCGCTGTCGCCGATCGGCGCGTCCAGCCGGATCTCGGCCGCGTTCAGAGTCTGCAACGACTCGATCAGCTCCGGCGTGAGATCGGTGGCACCACTCAATTCCTCCGACGTGGGCTCTCGGTTGAGTTCCTGCTTGAGGCGCTCCTTCTCCCGGAAGATGCGCGCCAAATCAGAAGCACGGTTGAGCGGAACACGCACAGCCCGTCCGTGGTTCGCGAGCGAGGCCAGAATCGCCTGACGAATCCACCAGACCGCGTAGCTGATGAACTTCACGCCCTGCTCTGGATCGAACTTACGAGCCGCAGTGACCAGCCCGACATTACCTTCCTGAATCAGGTCGGTAAGAGCCACCCCCCGGTTCTGGTACTTCTTCGCCACGCTGATGACGAATCGGAGATTGGCACGAGCAAGCTCCTGGATAGCATCCTGGTCGCCCTTCTGGGCCAGGGCGCCCAACTCCTTTTCTTTATCGGGAGTAATCAGCTCGTGCCGGCTCACATCCCTCAAATACTGGTCGAGAGCCGTCTTCTCCTCGATGCTGGCGTCGAAGCCAGAGAGGGGGTTTCCACGACCCTTACGCTTCCTACGGGTCGTGACCGCAGGCTTCCTACGCGTGTTGACCGTAGCCATCAATCTATCTCCTAAACCTATTCGGTTTTGAAGTCGGAATCATGTTCCTGCCGCGATTTTACGTAGCGTAAAATCCGTAGCCGTGGAACGTATCACTTTCTTTCCAGTTTGTCCACATGCTTCAAGAACTTCCGGCGGGGTGGGCTTAGGTAAAGCGATCCCCCCAGCGCCGAAGTGGACGATCCCCTCATCTTAACCCCCCGTACGTCCCCTGTTCCCGGTCCAATACGGCGAACGGCACGCTAGAGACGCGCCAATTTTGCGCAAGAGTGCCCTCCGACCCTAGTTTTGGTTTCCTTTACCCTTCGATGAAGGCTGTGACAGCCTTCGAGGCATGGACCCCTTGTGACACTCAGATGGCTTGCCGGCGGCGTTTCCGATACAGGGCTCAGGCGGGACCACAACGAAGACACGCTCGTTCTCGATCAGACCGAGGGTGTTGTGATCGTTGCGGACGGCATGGGCGGGCGGCCCGGAGGAGAATACGCGTCTGCGCTGGCCGCGCAGGTCGTCCAAACGTACCTGTCCTCTTCTGAAGGCGTGGAGGCCGAGCTGAGTGACCGAATGGCCGAGGCCGTTTCCCTGGCAAACCTGGAGGTCTGGAACGCTTCCATCGCTGATCCGGCCCGCGAAGGAATGGGTACGACCGTCACCGCGCTCGCGCTGAATCCGGATTCGGCACGCTGGATCATCGGCCATGTCGGTGACAGTCGTGGATACCTGTTCCGCGAAGGCAAGCTGCAACGGATCACCAGGGACCACACCGTCGTGCAGGACCTGGTGGAGTCGGGGGCGATATCGGCGGAGGCATCGGCTGATCACCCGCTCAGCCATCTCATCAATCGAGCGGTAGGCACGGAGGGAACAGTCAACGTGGACGTCTTCCAAGGGGACGTATTACCCGGCGATTTTTTCCTGCTCTGTAGTGACGGTTTGGCCGGGTTGATGACCGACGATGAACTGGAGGATGCCCTGCAGGGTCTGACGGTCACGGGCCTCGACGAAAAAGCCGCCGAGCTCGTGGCCCTGGCCCACGAGCGGGGTGCACCGGACAACGTGACGGTGGGTTTCCTGGCGGTGGAGGCGGTCGTCTAAGTCCGAAGAAACCCGGGGGGTGCCCGATGGCCACCCCCCGAGTCGAGGTTCTTACCGGCACCTCTGGTCGAGGCTTCTTACCGGCCCTCTATCTGGAGCCCCGCGCTTGCCGCAACCTCGCGGATGCGCGCTGCCTGGTTCGGGTGGGCCGTCATGATCTCCATGATTCTCGTGCGGACGCCCTGCTGCTCCGCCGCCGACAGATTCCCTGCCGCGTCAGCCGCTCCCCGGACCGCACGAAGACAGTCGTCCTCATAGACGATCTCGCCGCACCCGCCGCTGAGGTCGGCCAACACGCTCGCGATCCTCGGACTCTCTGCGACTCCCGAGAACCGCTGGTTCGCCGCCTGAATCTCGGCTTGGGCACCGCGGCGGATGTTGGACCCCTCAGTACCTCCCTGGAAGCACATGAACTCGGGCCGGGTCCCCATCCAGCCGAGCGGACCGCAAGCGATCTTTCCGGCTTCCTGAGCCGCCTCCACCACCTCGGTGATCAACATCTCGTATTGGGGCTGGCCCGCACGGTACCCCGAGAAATTACCCAGGTCACCGGAGGCCGCGAAGAGACCGTCTACACCCGGAATCTTGGCGATTTCGCGGGCGGCCTGAACACCTTCCAACGTCTCGATCATGAGGATCAGCACGACGTTCGCGTTCCAGGTGGCCCGGTAGCCCCCGGGAACTCCGCCCCACATGGTGCCACTGAAGCCCTGACCTCCACCGTTGCTGCGTCGACCCATCGGCGGGAAGTAGGTCCAATTGACCGCGCGCTGTGCCTCCTCCACCGAGTCGATGGTCGGCACCACGATGACGAGGGCTCCCATGTCCACCGGCTTCTGGATGTTTTCCTCGCTCTCGTGAGGGATGCGGACGCCGGGCACGGCCGGCCGCGGGCAAGCGAGCCACATACGAGACACCTGCTCCCACGTCATCGACTCGTGCTGCATCTCGATCCAGGTGAAGTCGTAACCGGCCGAAACCGTGGAACAGTAGGTCCGGGGATCCGTGGCGCGGATCGTGCCCCCGATGATCGGCTCCCCGTTCTTGATCTTCTGCATGACGGGGTTCCAGATCGGGATCTCTCCGTCCGAATCCCAGCGTGGTCCGTACTCCCAGTCGGCCGGATCGAAATTCGAGCCGACCTGCGCTTGCGCCAACGAAGCGCCCATTGCCAGCATCACGCAGACGCCAGCCGAGGTGATAATCCTGTTCATGGCCTTCGGCCTCCTGTTCGTTGCGGGTACACGGAGGGACGTGGTTGCACTACACGCCTTCCTCGGAGTCGGGACATGGGTCGAGGCCGCCGATCAGCGGATCAGCGGATTGACGAATCCGGCCGGAAGTGCGTCGTGCGGATCGGCCCGGATGCTGAGGTAGGTGACCTGATCGGGAATTTCAGTCCACCCGTGTAGGGTCCCGGCCGGAACCACCACGACATCCCCTTCCGAGATTTCGCGAATTTGCCCGTTCCTGGACTCTGCGCTGAAAGTGGGCCCGATGAGGTCGCTTCCGGCGGACGGCTCGGTCGCGTTAAAAAGTTCGCCACCGGTCAGCAGCGTGCCGCCGCCCGACAGGATGTAGTAGATCTCGGTCACCTGAACATGGATGAGCCCGCGGTGGGCCCCATCGGTATCGTTGTCTCCGGTTCGGTGAAGGATTCCGACGGCCACGTTCCCGATGCCGATGTCCACCACTTTGAGCTGGCGATCGATCGAGCGACCCATACTCTCGAGAACGGTGTTGATGTCCTCACGGGTGATGTCGACGGCGGACTTCTCCTGCGTAACGGTCATCACGGGGAAAAACGTCAGTAGGGCCGTCACCAGAACCAAGGCTCTCTCTCTCATGCTCACTCCCTTGAAGCAGATACCCCCTACGCGCAATTGGGGAGCGGAGGGGGTCCGCCCACAGTAATCCGCGCAGGCTCGTCTAGCAACGCGCCGAAACCAAGTTTTTTGGTGGTGGGTGCGATCGCCGGGGGGTGAGGCGAGGCGTCCGACCCGGTGAAGTCCAGGAGGGTGGTGCTCCTCACCCTGGCCGCGGGATCCGCTACGCCGGACGCGTGATCTGCTCCAACACCCGATCCCGGTCCAGCGTACGGCGCTCGAACGTAAAGATCCGGAGAACTCTCGTCGTGGTATAGAGCTCCTCGGCTACGCGCGGCAGGTCGATGAGCCCCGGAAGACCGCCCGGACCCAGGCGCTCTACCCGCCCCGAACGCCGCTCCACCAGCAGGTCGAGCTGGAACATGGCGCGTTTGGCCGGGAAGTCGATGAACACCTCGCCCGGCTCGAGGCCGACTTCTTCAGCCAGACTATCCTCGACGCTGCGCTTCAACGAAGTCTCGGAAAGGGCCCAGTCCTCCACGACCCGATCTCCCAGCTCCGCAGCCGTCACCTCCAACGCACGTTTGGGAAGCCGACGGGCCCTGAGAGCAGGAAGCCATCTCGTGGCCAGCCGCTCCCCCACCTCCGTATCCGATTCCTGGGCGCGCCGCGCGGTCTCGTACAACAACTCTTCATCGGTGGGGCCCACCAATTCTTCCGCATCCAGAATCTTGGCAGCCACGGCGTCGTTGATGATCCTCTTGTAGAGCGCCGCGGCGGCACGAACCCCGTGGTGCCAATATACGTTCCTGAACATCTGGTACTTGGCGAACAGTAGTGACTCCAGGGCGCTGATCGCCTTTTCGTACACGCCCACCTCGGCGGCACCGGTCGCCGGATCGGTGAGGATGACCAACCCCTGGAGCAGACGGTCCACGTCCACCTCTCCGTAGGGGACGCCACAAAACCGCGCATCGCGCCGAAGGTAATCCATCTTGTCTAGGTCCAGACTTCCAGAAACCAGCCCACTGAACGGGTTTTCGCTACGACCCTGGATCAGCGCGTGGATCTTCTGAGCCGCCTCCTCCCCCAACGTCGAGAGAGCCTCCTGTAGCTCCGGGGAGGCAAAGAAGCGGGCGCTCACCGTCTCGTGGTCTCCGGGGAGCATGTCGGAGCCCAGTTCTTCGAGACTGTGCGAAAAAGCGTAGTGCCCGATGTCGTGGAGAAGGGCGGCATACGGAACGAGCGTGGCCTCCTGCCAGAGTTCGTCCGGGACTCCACCGCACTCCCTGAGGCGTCGCAGCGCCGTTACGGCCAAGTGATATACCCCGACCGCGTGCCCGAACCTGGTGTGTGTCGCGCCGGGATAGACCAGGTGCGCGAACCCGAGCTGCTTGATATACCGTTGCCGTTGGAACGCCGCGGTGTCGATGATACGAACCGCCGTGGGGTCGAGCCGAATCGTGTTCCAAAGGGGGTCGCGGATGATCCGCTCTTCGCTGTAAGCCGGCATGGGCAGAGGTTAGCGGAACCCGCATGGCCGCGGCAATGGCTCTTTGCGCCGGCACGCCAGGGCCCGAGCGGCACGTGCGCGACCCACTGTACTTCCTCGACAGGCTTCTTATACTTACCGAACGAAAAGCGAAAGTCGAACCCGGACGAACTCACGCCACTTCCACGAACAACCTTCAAGCGCCCGTGTCCACCTCCGCCCTCCGCGAATACGTACGGACTCATGCCGAAAACCGCCCGGGTGTCTACCAGATGCTCGACGCCGACGGAGATCCTCTGTATGTGGGAAAGTCGATCCGCGTCCGCACCAGACTCCTTTCTTACTTCAGGGCTCCGGCTGGGGACAAAGCGGCCAAGTTGATCCGGGAAACCGCCCGAATTCGGTGGGAATACATCCCCAACGAATTTTCGACGCTGGTGCACGAGATGAGACTCATTCAGCGTTGGCAACCCCGCTTCAACAGGCAGCACAAGCGGAAGCGGATGTATGCTTTCGTGAAACTCACGAGGGAACCCGCGCCCCGGATCCTGCCCGTCACACGCGCCGTACCCGACGGATCCCTCTACTTCGGACCTTTTCCAGCCGTCGGCAATGTGGGCCGCACGGTTCGGGATCTGGCTCACGCCCTGGGCCTCAGGGATTGCCCCGGGCCAACTCCGGTGTTTTTCGACGATCAACTGGAAGTTTTCGGAGAGGGACGCACGCCCCTCTGCATGAGGGCCGAGTTGGGCACTTGCCTGGCACCCTGCTGCGGGGGAACGAGCAGCGAAGGTTATCAGCGCCAAGTAATGAAGGCACGGAGCTTCCTGGAAGGGAGAACTCGCGCCCCCCTCGCCGTACTCGAGAGCCGCATGCAAGAGGCCGTGGCCCGCCTCGACTTCGAATACGCCGCACGGGTCAGGGACCGGCTGGAACGCCTCCAGGCCTTCCAGGAGCATCTCGCGGCGTTCCGAGGGCGCATCGAAAGTCTGACGTTTCTCTACCGGGTGCCGGGATTCGGAGGTGACAGCCGCCTCTATCTCATCCGCAGGGGACAACTGCGTGGTGAGTTCCAGTACCCCACAACCTCGGCAGAGCGGCGGGAGATCGACGAGGCGGTCGAGTCCGTATACCGAGCCCCCGAACAGGGCCCGGCGTCCTTGGCGGCTCACGATGCCGCCGAGATCCTGCTCCTGGCTCGATGGTTCGAGCTTCGCCCCAAGGAGCTGAAGCGGACGGCGACGCCCAAGAAGTGGCTTGCCGAAGGCGGCATCCGGCCGTTCCGGGCGAGGAAGCGCACGGTGCGGGTCGACTGAGCCACTACCGCTTCTTGGGCATCGTTGCGCGAACCGGCATCGGCTCCCAGGTTGCGCGATAGCTTTCCAGATTTCAAAGATTCCGGACTACCCGTCATGATCATCATTCAGGAGGTCGTCATGCGACACATTGTTTCTCCAATCCTGCGAGTTGTCGCTGTACTCGCCGTCTCGGCTTCAATTGCGGGAGCCCAGGTCGAGACCCTCCAGTACGACCACGTGCATATGTCGGTCCCGGATCCGCAGGCGGCCGCGCAGTGGTACCATGATCATGTCGGGGGTGAGTTCGTCGACGGCCGTACCGACCGGTTGCTGTTCGGCACGACGAGAATCATGTGGCTCCGCGGCCAGAATCGAACGCCGAGTGAGGGGGGCGTCATCGACCACCTCGGCTTCTCCTTCACGGACCTCACCGCGAAGCTCGCCGAGTTGGAGGGCGCCGGCGCGACGATCACCACCCCGCGCATGGAGGTGGCGGGCCTTTTCCCGCTCAGCTTCATCGTGGATCCCTGGGGTGTGCGGCTGGAAATGATCGAGGACGCGCAGCATCTCGGATTCCACCACGTGCATCTGCGCGACCCCGATCCGGCAGGAGCCCTCGACTGGTACCACGAAAATTTTGGTGGCGTCCGAAGAACTCTCAGGGGCTTCGCCCCGTTGGAAGGAATTCTCTATCCGGGCAACGTTTGGCTGTTGGTCCAGCAGGGTGAGACCTTCCCCAGCCAGGGAGCCGCGATCGATCATATCGGCTGGAAGGCCATCGAGCTCAACGCCAAGATCGACGAGTTCACGGCCAAGGGCCTGGAAATCACCTCGCCACGGCGGGACATGACGCTTCCCAACGGTCAAATCGCATTCTTTTACGTCGCCGGGCCGAACGGCGCGCGTGTCGAGTTCGTCGAGCGGGCGCGAGACATGCGGTAGGACTGAGAGGGGTCTGTCGGGATCGTTGCACCGATTCAGGTAGGAACG
>Ga0209988_10002259_pt1 | contig 12711 bp, 7 predicted proteins | sample N075metaG_FD_183115 | JGI IMG/M metagenome (GOLD analysis project Ga0209988, IMG submission 183115) | Deep subsurface microbial communities from Kermadec Trench to uncover new lineages of life (NeLLi) - N075 metaG (SPAdes) (version 2) | ecosystem: Environmental > Aquatic > Marine > Ocean trench... | reverse complement strand
ATGTCACCACGTTGGAGGTCGGCGCCGACGGTCGCGTTATAGGCGTCAATTATGTGGTAGGAAGCAGCGAGTACTTCCAGCCGGCGAAGGTCGTTCTGATCGCCTCCTATACCTACGAGAACGTCCGCCTTCTGCTCCTGTCGAAATCTCGCGCCTACCCCGATGGGCTTTCGAACAACCATGGACAGGTGGGGCGGCATTATTTCAGTCATCACCAGGGTGCGGGTGTGGGCGCGCTCTTTCCCTATGACCTCAAGGCGTGGTATGGCCTCCCGGCCCAGGGCGTCGCGGTGGATGATTGGGCCGACGACAACTTCGACCACTCCGATCTCGAATTCGTCGGGGGAGGAAACCTCTGGGTCATGTCGGACCGCCGGCCGATCTCGGCGGCGAGCATGAGTACGTACGGGCAAAGCCGGAATTGGGGGTCCGCCTGGAAGCGATTCATTCACGAGCACTCCGATCGTTCCCATGGCTCCTACATCCAGAAGACGACCCTTCCCTACGAGGACAACTATCTGGATCTGGATCCCCAGGTGACGGATCCCCTGGGCCTTCCCGTCATCCGCATCACGGGACAGTACAAGGTGAACGAGCTGGCGATCGCCGCCTTCATGCAGGATCGGATGGAGGAGTGGTATCGAGAGGCCGGCGCCGTCGAGGTCAACCGGGGCGGGCTCGGTAACACCATGGGCGCCTCGACCCACGCCTACGGCGGCACGCGCATGGGCGATGATGCGGAGACCAACGTGGTCGATCGCTGGGGATTTTCGCACGAAGCGCCGAACCTGGGAGTCCTGGGCGCCTCAGTGATGGGAACCAGCGGGGCGCGTAATCCCACCCTTACGAGCCAGGCGCTCGCATGGCGGACAGCGGCGCACCTCGTGGATAGCTGGAGCGATATCGCCGAGTAAAACACGCTCCCGCCCGAGAGGGGGGCGGGAGCGAAAGAAGCGATCAGTCCCTAGCAGCGATCCTCTCGTCCTCGTCCATCTTCCGCTCCTCGACTAGCCTCTCGTAGCCCTCCTCGTCCAGGTGGGTCACGGCGATCCACGCGTGGGACATCTCGTCCGCGGTTCGGGCGCCCCCATCTACCCACTGATCCGGGTCCGGGTTGTTGGGGTTTCCCTCCGTGTTGTCGTACCACTGCTTGATTACGAGAACCGCACCGGTCGGGACCAGAGGCGCCACGTCATCCCCGTAAAGGTGGCTCTGGTGCCAAGTGGCGCTCCAGTTGGAGATCATGCTGATGATCTCCGTCCGTCCGGTCTCCGGATAGAAGATCTCCAAAGACGCAGACCGCAGCCGCATGTGCCCATGGGGCTGGAAGCTGTCGATACGGACCGGGTGGTCGAAGCTGTGAAAGCCCTGAGTCATGGCCGTTCCGTGGGGGGCCATGACGAGCTCACCCTCGCGGATCCTATAACTCTTCAGATCCTGTTTGTACTCGTACTCGTAGTCCGCCGGGTGGAGCCAGATGCCCAAATCGACCACGTTCCCTTCGATCACGTCGTTCACGGCAGTCGCGCCGAGTCCGCCGGGATACATGTGAATGCTCCATTGGATATAGGCGTCCGCGGGGAGCAGCCGGCAAACGCCCTGGGGAATGATCTCACCCAGCTTGCCCATGGCGTACTCGGTGGCGCGGTCCCCGGTCCCCTCGAAGCTGCCATCGGCCTGCATGAGCTGGAAGGTCGAGTTGGCGTGGTGGACCACCGTCTTGGCCGCTCCGCGGGGCTTTACCTGAAGGGCTTTGATGCAGCGCTCCTCGCCCTCTGGAAGACCCTGAATCTTGACGATGGGTTTGTGCCACATGTCGAGGCCAGCGGCGGGCACGTCGATGGGTGTCGATTGGGCGAGGAGGTCCGGCGGCCCGAACAGATTCGACAGCGACCAGTCGTCGGTGTCGAGCAAATTCAGCTCAGGAATCTCGTCCGCGTTACCCAGAGGCGCGCCCTGGTCGACCCAGGAAACGATGGTGTTGATGTCCTCCTCGGAAAGACGCCAGTCCTCCTTGAGGTCCTGGATGCCGACATCCCTGTCGTAGTAGTAGGGCGGCATCACACGGCCTTCTACTTTTTCCTTGATGCGGCGCGAATACCGCCTGGCGTCTTGATAGGTCACGAGCTCCATGGGCCCGATTCCACCCGCGCGGTGACAGACCGTGCAGTTTTCCTGGATGATGGACGCCACGTCGGCGGAGTAGGTCAACGGTGCGTCATTCGACGACGACGCGAAGGTGACCTGGGCTTGTGCTGTGCCCTGGAAGGCGAAGACCGCGACGAGTGCGAGAGTGCCGGCTGCGATCCGATTCTGCAGTTCCATGATCCCTCCTAATGCTTGAGCATGACTCCCCTCAGAACTTACGCGACCGTCCGGAGGAAAAACAATAGACGGCGAGTCTGAGTCGGATCCTACCTGACGGTCACCCGTAAGTACCCGTTGGTCCAGCAGCACTGGTCCTGTGTGCCGCTGTCGTTCGCATCGAAGTTGTCCACCTGCGCCAGCATGAGATACTCACCCGGCATGGAGAACGTAACGATCACGCTGGCAGTGGTCCGCCCCTCGATAAGCCTGATGGTCTCGGGTCCGGGAGGCCCACGCCGCCGTCGAAAACGGGCAGCGGGGCTGTCGTCGTCCTCGTCCTCGTCCACCTCAGGGACCGGGTTGGACTCGTGCCGCGTGAATTGCACCGGCCCCGGACCCTGGAGCTCGGACCATACCACGCGAAGGGGAATTTCCGTATTTCGCGGATCGTCCAGATCTCTCTCCGACGGGTCCGTCGCGTTGACCGACAGGGTGATGGGAGATCCAGCCGCGACCGTCAAAGTACGTTCAGCGAAGATACCCGGGGGTCCCCGGCCTACCCCGGACTCCCCTTCGAAGGAAACCATCGGGGTGACACTGCCGTGAGGCCGCGGCTTCCAGTCCAATTCGTAGGCCACGGCGCCGACCCGGCCCGGCACCCTGGTGACGTTGCCGTACTTCGTGGTGAGGGTCCACCAGACGTCCGTGTCCTTCATTTCCGCCGGTAGAGTCAAACTCCAAACCCCCCGGTGGCGTCCGGGGAAGAAGACCGTGGCCTGCACCCCGTCGAACTCGGGATGATCGAGGAAATTATTCTCCCCCACGGGTATGTACAGCGTGTCCAGGTTGAGATTGACGTACCCGAAGGAGAGGCTGAACGTCCCGTCCTCATTCGCGTACCAGCCCTCACCGAAGGGGGCGAGCGTGTTGTTTCCAGGAGCGGTCGGCTGCAGGGGCCAACGGCCATCCGACGCCGCAGGTACCACCACCTGGGCCTCGAGTGCCGCTGGACCGATCACAGTACCTGAGAGAACCAACGCGAGGGCCACTCCGCCCACGGTCTTATGAAACTGGTGCATCATGCACTCCTTCCTGAATGCTCGAAGGTCGTACCGAAGGCGGCACTGAAAGCAACGATGGGGACCGAAGGAGCCGCGGTTGCTCCGAAGCGTCCTTCGATCCCCATCCGGTATCTCAACAAATTCCGTAGAGGTCCAACCCGGTAAAACGATCCGAGAGTTTTAGTCCCTAGCGGCGATCCGCTCTTCCTCTTCTGTCTTCTCCCGTTCCGCAACCAGTCTTTCGTAGCCTTCGTCGTCGAGGTGGGTCACGGCGATCCAAAAATGTGACATCTCGTCAGCGGTCCGCTGTCCGTAGTCGACCCACTGGTCCGGATCCGGGTTGTTGGGGTTGGCGTCCGTGTTGTCGAACCACTGCTTCATGATCAGGACCGCACCGGTCGGAACGAGAGGCGCCGCGTAATCCTCGAAGATGTGGCTCTGATGCCAAGTGGCGCTCCAGTTGGAAACCATGCCGATGATCTCCGTCCGTCCGGTCTCCGGATAAAAAATTTCCAGGGACGCTGACCGCAACCTGAGATGCCCGTGCGGCTGGAAGCTGTCGATGCGGACAGGATGGTCGAACGAGCGGAAGCCCTGGGTCATGAACCCTGTGTTCGGCGGCAGGAGGAGCTCACGCTGACCCTCCATGAAGTTATAGCTGACCAGATCCTGCTTGTACTCGTACTCGTAGTCCGCCGGATGGAGCCAGATGCCCAGATCGACTACGTTGCCCTCGACCACATCGTTCACGGCAGTCGCTCCGAGCCCGCCGGGATACATGTGGATGTCCCAGCGAATATAGGAATCCGCGGGGAACACCCGGCACACGCCGTCGGGAATGATCTCACCCAGCTTGCCCATGGCATATTCGGTCGCCCGGTCACCCGTCCCCTGGAAGCTGCCGTCCTCCTGCAAGAGCTGGAAGGTCGAGTTGGCGTGGTGGACCACCGTCACGGCGTCTCCACGGGGCTTCACTTGAAGGGCCTTGATGCAGCGCTCGCCGTCAGGAAGGCCTTGCATCTTGACGATGGGACGGTGCCACAAGTCCAGGCCGGACGCCGGCACGTCGATCGGCGTCGAGGGGGCGAGGATGTCCGGCGGGCCGAACTCGGCCGCCAGCGACCATTCGTCGGTGGCACGCAAGTCGGCCGGCGGCGGCATGTCGTCCGGATTGCCGAGAGGCGCTCCCTGGTCGACCCAGGCCACGATGGTGTTGATGTCTTCTTGGGAGAGACGCCAATCGTGCTGGAGCTCCTGGATGCCGACATCGTTGTCGTAGTAATACGGCGGCATCACGCGGTTCATCACGTTTTCCCTGATGCGGCGCGAATACCGTCTGGCGTCTTGGTAGGTCAGCAACTCCATGGGCCCGATGCCACCGGCCCGGTGGCAGACCTGGCAGTTGTTCTGAATGATGATCGCCACGTCCGCAGCGTAGGTGACTTCGTCATCTTGCGAAGACGTGAAGCTGACCTGGGCCTGTGCCGCACTTTGGAAAGCGAATATGGCGACGATCGCGAAGGCGGTGCCGGTCAAAGACGTCCACAAGAGCGAACGCTGGCTCCGATTAATCAGCTCCATGATGGTCCTCTCCCTCATACAGGTGAACTACACATACCATTTTGCAAGCGACCCGGGTTTCCTCTCCCGGGGACATACGCCCCTCCGAATCTAAGCGCCGATCCGAAGGGATACAATCTCGGTCCTACCTGACCGTCACCCTGACGTATCCGTTGGTCCAGCAGCACTGGTCGCCATCGCTGCTGTCCGCCGCACCGAAGTTGTCCACCCGGGCTAGCATGAGGTACTCCCGGGCTAGCATGAGGTACTCCCCCGGCACGGAGAACGTAGCGATCACGTGGGCTGTGCCCTGTCCCTCCGAAAGCGGGATAACCTGGGGGCCGGGGGGCTCGGCAGCAGCAGGACCAGCGGCGAGGGCAGCAGCAACCGCGGCAGAGTCCGGCTCCTCCTCTTCCTCATCCACCTCGGGGAGCGGGTTGGACTCGTGCCGCGTGTATTCGACCGTTCCTGGGCCCTGAAGCTGAGACCACACCACGCGAAGGCCAACCTCCGCGAAACGGACATCGTCCAGATCCCTGACGGAAGGGTCCCTGGCGTTGATCGAGAGCGTGAGAGGCTCCCCTACCGAGACGGTCTCCGTACGCTCCGCCATGATGCCCGGGGGTCCTCGGCCTTCGCCCATTTGCGAATCGAAGGAAACGAGGGCAGGGAGACTGCCGTGAGGCCGGGGCATCCAGTCCAATTCGTAGGCGTTGGAAGTGACCCGGCCGGGTACTCGGGTGACGTCGCCGTTCGCTTTGCGAAGGGTCCACCAGACGTCCTCGCGCGCCATGCTTGCCGGAATATCCACAGTGAAGAGCCCCCGGTGATGTCCGGGAAAAAAGACCGTGGCCTGCATTCCGTCGAACTCGGCGGGCTCGAGGAAATTGTTCTCTCCAACAGGGATATACAGCGTGTCCTCGTTGGCATTGAGGTACCCGAAGGAGATGCTGAACGTCCCGTCTTCATTCGCGTACCAGCCTTCCATGAAGGGGGCGAGGACGCGATTTCCGGGAGATCTGGGCTGCAGCGGCCAACGGCCATCCGGCCCCGGCCCACTCACTTGGGCCTCGAGGGCCGTTGGACCAGCTGGACCCGCCAAAGGACCCCAGAGCAGCAGCGCGAAGGCCACGCTACACACGCTCATACGAAACATCATGAACTCCTTCTCGAATGTTGGAGGGTCGAATCTAAGGCGGGATTGTGAAAGAAGCGATGGGGACCGAAGAAGCTTGCGGTTGCTCCCAAGCGTCCTTCGGTCCCCATCAATAAAGATCCAGCATTTGAAACGACCTGATTATCAGTCTCTAACAGCGATCCTTTCTTCCTCGTCCATTTTCCGCGCCTCGACGAGCTCTTCGTAGCCCTCGTCATCGAGGTGGGTGATGGCGATCCAGAAATGGGACATCTCGTCCGCGGTCCGGCTGCCCCCATCGACCCACTGATCCGGGTCGGGGTTGTTGGGGTTGCCGGCCGTGTTGTCGTACCACTGCTTCATCACGAGGACCGCGCCGGTCGGGACCAGAGGCGCCGCGTCATCCTCGAAAATGTGGCTCTGGTGCCAGGTGGCGCTCCAGTTGGAGACCATGCCGATGATCTCCGTCCGTCCGGTCTCCGGATAAAAGATTTCCAGGGATGCGGACCGCAGCCGAAGGTGCCCGTGGGGCTGGAAGCTGTCGATGCGCACCGGATGGTCGAAGCTTTTGAAGCCCTGAGTCATGGCCGTCCCGTGAGGAGGCATGACCAACTCACCCTGGCGGATCCCATAGAGGGACAGATCCTGCTTGTATTCGTACTCGTAGTCCGCCGGATGGAGCCAGATGCCTATATCAACGACGTTGCCTTCGATCACGTCGTTCACCGCAGTGGCTCCGAGCCCACCGGGATACATGTGGATGTCCCAGCGGATATAAGAATTTGCGGGAAGCACGCGGCAAACGCCGTCGGGGATGATTTCACCGAGCTTGCCCATGGCGTATTCGGTTGCCCGATCCCCCGTGCCTTCGAAGCTGCCGTCGTCCTGAATGAGCGCGAAGGTGGAGTTGGCGTGGTGAACCACCGTCTTTGCGGTTCCACGGGGCTTTACCTGAAGCGCCTTGATGCAGCGGTCCTCATCGGCACCTACGCCCGTCACCTTGACGATCGGACGGTGCCACATGTCGAGCCCGGAGGCCGGAACGTCGATGGGCGTCGAGGGGGCGAGGAGGTCCGGGGGACCGAACTCCGACGACAGCGACCAGCCGTCGGTGTCCACCAGCTTCAACTCCGGAATCTCGTCCCTATTGCCCAGAGGCATGCCCTGATCCACCCAGGCGACGATCGTGTTGATGTCTTCCTGAGAGAGACGCCAATCGTGCTTGAGTTCCTGGATGCCGACATCGTTGTCGTAGTAATACGGCGGCATCACGCGGTTCACCACGTTTTCCTTGATGCGGCGCGAATACCGCCTGACGTCTTCGTAGGTCACCAACTCCATGGGCCCGATTCCACCCGCGCGGTGACAGACCGTGCAGTTTTCCTGAATGATGGAGGCTACATCCGCCGAGTAGGTCACGTCCACGTCATTCGACGACGCGAAGCTGACCTGGGCTTGTGCTGAACCTTGGAAGGCGAACGTTGCGACGAGCGCGAAAATGGCGGCTCCGATCCAGGGCCGTTTCTGCAGTTCCATGATGGTCCTCTCCCTCATGCGGGTCAACTACACCTTAAAATCACTGAAAACCCAGGTCTTTTCTGAAAAACCCAAATCCTTCCTGGGGTTTGGTACTCCTTCAAATCTACTCGCCGACCCGAAGGGAACGCAATATACGCACCGTCACCGGGCTTAGCGAGGCCTGGGTGATGAGATGATATACGGGACGGCTCGTGACGGAGCAAGTCTTTTTTCCCCCAGCGCCCATGGCCATCTTACCGGGAAACAAGTACCCCACCCCCTCGGCAGCGTTCCTGCGCAGCCTAGAGATCGAACCGGCATCACCAACGCCATTAAATCGGACACGGGACCGCTGGAAAGCGTTGACGGCGTATCCCGGGTAAGCGACCGGACTACACCCTTTTTAGATCGGACTACTCAAGACCGTGCTACGCCTTCGAAACACCTGCGTCTTCTTGCGCAAACTGCGAATTACGATAGCGTGCGCGAACGGCATCACCCTCGATCAGCGGCAAGGGAGTTTTCCATGGCGGCATACACCTGTGATAAGTGCGGGATGAGCGTGAACATGACGTGTGGTCAGTGTGGGCAGGATCTCGTGCATGACACGCTGACGACGGATGACGGCAGTACCGTTGCAGTATCAAAATGCCCGGAAGGACACGGCATGATTAAGTCGCCGCTGTGCTGCGCGCAGGACATGGCCTGCGCGGTCTAGTCTAGGGGGCCCTCACCTCCTGCGAGGCTTGGGTCTCAGGCCCGGGTTGGGCTTTTTGCATCGCAGCCTGAGGCTCGGCCTGGGTGCCCTCCGCGGTTTGGCCCTCGGACACGGCGGCTTGGGTTTGTTCGGCCAGCCGGGCCTTCACCTCGCGACGCCGTGCGTGCAGGACCGTCTCGGTGTAACCGTTGGTCTCGTTACGGCCTCCGAAGACCAGCTCCAGCGCGGCCCGAAATTCGGTGCTCGACGAAAGGTCGGGGGCCATGGGCCGGTAGAGGGGGTCTCCCTGATTCTGCCCGTCGACCACGGCCGCCATCGCTTCGAACGTGCTCGTCACCTGATCCGCGGTAAGAAGGCCGTGATGGAGCCAATTCGCGATGTGTTGGCTGGAAATGCGCAACGTCGCGCGGTCCTCCATGAGCGAGACGTCATTGATGTCGGGGACCTTGGAGCAGCCGATCCCCTGGCCGACCCAGCGCACCACGTAGCCGAGGATGCCCTGCGCGTTGTTCTCCAGCTCGTTCTGGATTTCCTGCTCGGTCAAACGCCGATCCCCGAGGAGCGGTAGCGTCAGGATGGCGTTCAGGTCGGCGCGCTTCCGTTTGGCCAGCTCGGACTGAACGTCTCGCACGTTCACCCGATGATAGTGCGTGGCGTGGAGGGTGGCTGCAGTGGGCGAGGGCACCCAAGCGGTGTTGGCACCGGCTTTTGGGTGGCCGATCTTCGCGTCGACCATCGCCCGCATGATGTCCGGCGCAGCCCACATTCCCTTGCCTATCTGTGCCACGCCGGCGAGGCCGGACTCGATCCCCACGTCCACGTTCCAGTCCTCGTATGCGAGCATCCACGGGCAGCTCTTGATCTCCGGTTTCGGGATCATGGCCCCGGCCGCCATGCTCGTGTGGATTTCGTCTCCGGTACGGTCGAGAAACCCGGTATTGATGAAAATCAGGCGATCCGCCGCGGCGCGGATGCACTGCTTGAGGTTGACGGTCGTGCGCCGCTCTTCGTCCATGATACCGATCTTCAGCGTCCTCTTCGGCATTCCCAGAGCTTGCTCGATGCGGCCGAACAACTCCACCGTGGCCGCGACCTCCTCGGGCCCGTGCATCTTGGGCTTCACGATGTAGACGCTGCCCGTGCGGCTGTTGCGTATGGGGCCGTCGCCTTTGAGGTCGTGGAGCGCGCAGAAGGAGGTGATCAAGGCGTCGAGGAATCCCTCCGGAATCGGTTCACCGGCGGCGGTGGTGACGGCGTCCGTGTACATGTGAATCCCGACGTTTCGTATCAGGAGCAGGCTCCGCCCTGGCAGTCTGAGCGCCTTGCCGCTCGGGTCTTGATACGTGAGATCCTCATTGAGTTTGCGCGTCAGCGTCCCCCCGTCCTTCTCGAGGGTCGCCGTGAGCGTCCCCTTCATGATCCCGAGCCAGTTGTGATAGAGGAGGGTCTTGTCCTCAGCGTCTACTGCCGAGACGGAGTCCTCGCAGTCCTGAATGGTCGTGATCGCACTCTCCATCACCACGTCGTAGACGCCGGCTGGATGCTCCTTGCCCACGGCGTGTTCGCGATCGATCCGGATATCGATATGGAGGCCATGGTTACGGAGAAGCACGCTGCTCAACCGCCCATCGGTCAGCTGAAAGCCGGCAAAATGGGAAGGGTCGACCGGTGCCGTCCTCCGGTCATTCGCGAGCACGCACACGAGCCGGCTGGGACCGTCGTAATTTTCCACCACGAATTCGGTGATTTCCGAGTAGAGTCCGTCTCCCAGCGGAACGACGTCGTCGAGAAAGGCCTCGGCCCATTCCACGACGCGGGCTCCACGCACTGGGTTGTAGCCGGCTCCTCGTTCGGCCCCGTCTTCTTCGCCGATGACATCGGTGCCGTAAAGGGCGTCGTAGAGGCTACCCCAGCGCGCGTTGGCCGCGTTCAGCGCGTAACGCGCGTTGTCCACCGGCACCACGAGCTGCGGCCCCGCGATCGACGAGATCTCCGGGTCCACGTCTTCGGTGGTGATAGCGAGGGTGCCCTCTTCCTCGAGCAGATAGCCCGTATCGGCGAGAAACTGCCTGTATGCGACCGGGTCGAGCGCCTCGTTCGCCCGTTTCTCATGCCACGCATCGATCCGCTTTTCGTGACTGGCGCGCACGTCGAGAAGACGGCGGTTCTCGGGTCCGAGTTCTTTGACGATGGCCCCCAGGGACGTCCAGACCGTGTCGGGATCGAGACCCGTGCCGGGCGCGATCTCGGTTTGGACCAGATCGTAGAGGGACCTCGCGATCTTCAGGTTTGCGACCGCGACCGGCTCGGATGCGCTCATGGTCTTTGGGGGCTCCTGGACGAGGTTCACACCGGGGACGCCGCGATGAGCACCTGGCTCACCGCAAGTAGGAATTAACTGCCGGGGCGCTCCGCGGCAATCAGGGTTGCGGTCTCCCTCCCTACAGGGGTCGTCCTCCCGCGTCGCCTCCCCCCCGGGGTCGGGCGCACTGGAGGCTTGTGGACGCGCACACTGGAGCCCCGTTTTGGGCTAGGGTCCGCCAGACCATTGAGGACGGAGGATGTGCATCCGGTAAGCGTACGTATATTCGAATCAAGAAGATACGTATGCCAGCACGCTGGCCGCGCCACCTTCGCACAGGTCTGCCCGCTCACGGCCCCCGTTCAGGATCCCCACTCAGGGCCGCCATAGCGTGTGAATAGCCCACCCCACGTCGAACCGCTCTCCATTCCAGTGGGGTGTCGTGGTCTCCGGATCCACCCAAATCCCCATTCGGCTATGCTGCGACTCCAGGGCAGCCACCGGGTCGCCGGGCAGCGTGGGCACCGGAGGCACCTCCGGGAAGGACCGCCCGTCGGGCCAGTAGAAGCGAACACTCCCGCGGGCGCCGCCACCGATTACCTGCCTCCGCCTCGGGTCCCGGCCCCCACCTCCACCTCGGCCTCCCTTCCCTCGTCCTCCTTTATCCCACCGTCCCTTATCCCATCCTCCTTCTTCCCGTCCTCCTTCTTCCCGTCCTCCCTGATTCCGCCCTCGTTTATCCCATTCTCCCTTTTCCCATCCTCCTCTTTCCCGTCCTTCTTCCGCGTGCGTCACGATCTCGACCCCGAAGCCCTCTTCGTGCACCGCCCGGTGATGGCGCCGACACAGCAGGACCAGGTTGTCGAGCCGTGTCTCTCCGCCGTCGGCCCAGTGCTTGACGTGATGCGCGTCACAGAAACGCAGCCCGCAGCCAGGGAAGCGGCACCCTCCGTCCCTGTGCTCGAGCGCCCTGCGGATGGCGGGTGGAACGGTCCTGGTTTTTCTGCCCACGTCGAGCACGGAACCGTCCGGTCCGTGCGTCATGACGACGAGGCTCGCGTCACAAGCGATGCGCCTAGACGTTCCCGCGGGAACGCGTAGGTCACCCTGGAGCATGGCACCGCCCGACGACGGCAGTGGCGACGACCGTGACAACGACAGTGACGGTGGCGGCAGCGACCGTAGCGAGGGCCACGAGGGCGACACCGATGACTTCCGCGACTCCGATGATTCCGGGGACTCCACCGATTGCGATGATTCCGCTGGTTCCGGCGCCTCCGTCGGTTCCTCTGACTCCGCGAGCGCTTCGGCGTCCACGTGCACGATGACCTGAAAGCGGTCGGCGCGCCCTATGCTCTCGCCGTCGCTTTCCAGCCCACCACCTTGCAGCGCCCGCTCGGCGAGCAGTCCGATGGCGTCGGCCCGTATCTGTTCGCCGGTGAGGTCCGGGTCATGGGAACCCTCCGGGTCCTCGGGAGACTTCGGACGCTCGAATTTCCCGGACCGCCGGTAAAGAGCATCGCTTGCTGCCTCGATCGCACGCATCAGCATCACACCCACCTCGGGATCCAGTCGGCCTCGTAGCTCATACATGCCGTCCCCGTCCCGCCATAACGTGAGCGAACGGGTGCGATGACGCTCCCGCTCCTGCCACTCGTCCTGAAGCCGGTCCACCCGCCGCCACGCACGCACCAGCTTCTCGACGTGCGACGCCGTACCATGGCGTGCGAACTCCATCAGCTCCTCTTCGTTCTCCCGTGTGGCCACACGCGTGAGTGCTCGTGCCTTCGAGTACGACAGCTCTCCGCTACGCATCCTCGAGCTCAGACCCGGCAGATGCTCGAGCGCATGGGCTACGCGGACTCTCTCGCGGGCTGGGCCCATGGCGATGCCGGTGCGCCAGCTCAGCCAGTGGGCGCACGTCTTGAAGCTCCCGTCCCAGCCCTCTCGCTGGTCGAACTCGCGGATCAGCACCAGGAGACGGTAAGTGGCGGCATGGATGTGGGCGGCGAGTTCGGCGATCTCATCGCCCAGGCGCTCGAGGTCGGGGGGTGGGAGGGGGGTGGAGGTAGAGGTGGAGCTGACGGTGGAGGTGGAGGTAACGGCGAGG
>Ga0209988_10002258_pt1 | contig 12712 bp, 8 predicted proteins | sample N075metaG_FD_183115 | JGI IMG/M metagenome (GOLD analysis project Ga0209988, IMG submission 183115) | Deep subsurface microbial communities from Kermadec Trench to uncover new lineages of life (NeLLi) - N075 metaG (SPAdes) (version 2) | ecosystem: Environmental > Aquatic > Marine > Ocean trench... | reverse complement strand
CGCTTGCGACAAACAGCCAGGCCCAATCGGCGAACGGGGCTTTGTAGGCAAATCGCATTAGCCACTGATTCATGAAGTAATAAGCCACAGGCCATGCAATCACATTGGCCACCAGCACGAGCTTCGTAAAGTCGGACGTCAAAAGCAGGACGATATCGGGCGCCGATGCACCCATGACTTTGCGAATGCCGATTTCCTTGGTGCGACGCTCCGTCGTGAAAGAAGCGAGGCCAAACAGACCCAGGGTTGATACGAAAATTGCGAACGCCGAGAAGCCTGCAAACATCCGGGCCTGTTTTGCTTCAGCCCGGTAGCGCGCATCGAAGCGATCATCGAGGAACTGCCAGTTGACGGGCTTGTTCGGCACCATTCGCGTCCAGACTTCCTCAAAAAAGGCGATGGCCGCGCTGTGGTCGCCTGGTGCCAGCTTGATCGATATCCGGCGTCCGCGGTTGGGGTTCGGTTCGGCATAAACGGTCGCTTTCATTTCATCATGCAGTGATGAGAAGTGAATGTCCGGAATGACACCGACGATCTCCCTGTCGATCGACATCGTCAGTTCACGGTCCTTGAAATCACGAATGACCTGGCCGATCGCCTCCTCCGGTGTCCAGCCGAAGCGACGCGCAGCAGACTCATTGAGGATAGCCACAGCATTGACGACAGGTTGTTCCTCGGTGGGTGTAGCAATTTTCATCTCGTTTTCGCGGAATGCTCGCCCCGCCAGAAATTCGATGCCGTAGTGGTCGAACCACTGATAGTCGACCGCGATATCCGAGATACCCATCATGTCTTTCATTACCGCCTGTCTGCCAGCCTGGATATAGACCCCGCCATCGAGGTTTTGCTGGCTGGGCACACGCGATGAGAACACAACCGACTCGATGTCCGGGTGTGTTTCCAACTCAGCCTTCAGGGGCGTGTACAGGCCCCAGAGGTCAGCGAAAAACGGCAGTGAGTGCACGATGTTTCGCGACTTGTCGAAACCAAGATCGACGGTGCGGGCGTAATGCATCTGCGCCATTACGACACCTGTAGCGATCAGCAACGTAATAGATGTTGCAAATTGAAACACTACGAGCACTTGACGCAGCGCAATGGAGCCGCTACTCGATGCCATTCCCTTGAGGACCGAGGCGGGTCGAAAGTGAGACAGATAAAAGGCCGGGTAACTGCCGGCAAAAAGGCCGACGATTATAGTGCCGGCGAGCAATGTGGCGAACGTCATCGGATCTGCGAGCGAGAAGGTCAGCGGTTTTTCCAGAAATGCGCCGAACGAAGGTAACGCGAGTTCGACAAGCGCGACGGCGAGAAGCATCGCGAACGCGGTCAGAAGCACCGACTCCCCCAGGAACTGGGCGATAAGTTGGCGGCGATTAGCACCTACCACTTTGCGTATGCCCACTTCCTTGGCACGTTGCGTTGAGCGAGCAGTTGTCAGGTTCATGAAATTGATGCAGGCAATCAGCAGGACCACGAAGGCAACAGCCGAGAACGTATAAACCACAGCACTGCTGCCGTTCGTCCGCCATTCCTGATCGCGATTCGACGTCAAGTGAATGTCTGTCAGCGCCTGCATATTTAGAGCCGTGCCGTTCGGCGCGTCCTCTCCCCGGTATTTGATAATAAAGTCTTCGAACTTGGCCTCGAGGTCATCCGGGTTGTAGCCTTCGGGTAGCCGCAGATAGGTGTAGTAATTGTTGCTGCTCCAGCTTTCGAGCTCGTCAGGCCCCATCAGCATCGGGATGACGTTGATCGAGGTCACAATTTCAAATCGCATATGGGTGTTGTCAGGCAGGTCCTCGAAAATTCCGGTGACAGTAAAATCGGCCCGGCCCGCCACGTTGATGGTCTGCCCCATCGGATTACTACTACCGAAGTATCGTTCGGCCGCTCGTTCCGACAACACAATATTCGTTGGCGCCGTGAGCGCCGTATCAGGATCGCCGCTAACAAAAGTCAGATCAAAAAACTCAAAGACGTTCGGATCGGCGATGACAAACGTTTCATCATTGATGGTGTTCTCATCTATCGTCAAAGCGATTGAGCCGACGCCCATAATGCGGGTGATGTCTTCAATTTCCGGATAGTCCTGCTGCAGTAATGGCGCAATTGCTGGTGCGATCGACGCCAGTCGCAGGTTGTTGCTGAAGAAGTCGCGCGTTACGCGATGAATGCGATCGGCATCCTGCCAGTGCTTGTCATACGACGTTTCATATTGCACAAACAGCGTAATGATGATGCAACAAGCCAGCCCTATCGACAGGCCAATAATATTAATGGCGCTGAAAAGCGGATTACCCGTTATATTTCTTAGCGCGATTTTCAGGTAGTTGCTAAGCATGACGGACCTCGCTTACTGGCTGTATGCCAACGACGTTTTCCGAAAGAACACGTCCGTCGAGCATGTGTACAACGCGGCTCGCGTGATCGGCATGCCCCTGGTCATGTGTCACCATGACTATCGTTGTGCCGTCGCTGTTGAGCTGGCCCAGCAGGTTCAGCACTTCCTCGCCGTTGGTGGTGTCAAGGTTGCCGGTCGGTTCGTCGGCCAGGATCAGGTTCGGGTTCGTAACAACAGCCCGGGCGACTGCAACACGCTGTTGCTGACCGCCACTGAGTTGCTGCGGCCGATGGCCGCCACGATGAGCAATTTTTACGCGCTCGAGAACCTCTTGCACGCGCTCCGCACGTTCTTTTGCGGGCATTTTTTGATACAGGAGCGGCAACTCGACGTTTTCAGCAACAGTCAGCTCATCGATGAGATTAAAGCTCTGAAAAATGAAGCCGATATTCTGCTTGCGTACGATCGCCAGCTCACGCTCGGAGCAATTTTCCACACCTTGTCCCAGGAAGTTGTAGCTTCCCGAATTCGGCGTATCCAGCATGCCGAGAATATTCAGCAACGTTGACTTGCCGCAACCAGATGGCCCCATAATCGCGATGAATTCACCTTTCTCGATTTCGAGATTGACCTGATTCAAGGCAGTCGTCTCCACGTCGCTTGTGCGGTAAACCTTGGATAAATCGTGTAGTTCAATCATGTTCGTGCCCCCTGGCGATGGTGTTCGGTCTATTGGTCGATAAACAGTCGATCGACCGTAATAAAATTGCTGTAGGAAGAAATAATGACTTCGTCGCCGTCGATGAGTCCGCCGACGACTTCGATGTTGGTGGAGTTTCTGCGTCCGAGCTGCACATCGCGGCGCATTGCGACTGCCCGATCGGCGTCAAGCACAAAAACCCAGGCGCCGCCCGTGTCGTTAAAGAATGGGCCGTTGGCGAGCAGAACCGCGTTGCTGGTCATATCGCCCAGGACGAGACGCATTTGCAATGTCTGTCCGCGCCGAATATCGCTCGGGGCCTCGCCGAGGAAGCGCAAGTCGATTTCGAACTGGGATGCCTGCACATTCGGATATACCTTGCTGATTTCGAGGTCGTAGTGCGTGCCGTCGACTTCGAGCTCGGCCCGCTGGCCGACGCGGACCCGGCTCAGGTAGAACTCGTTGACGAACGCTGTTGCCTTGAATCGATCAACGTCGTCGATTTGTCCCAGGCGCTCACCGCGACCTTTCGATTCGCCGATTTCGGCGTTAAGTGACGTCAGTTGTCCGGCGCGTGGCGCCCTGACGAGCAGGTTGTCCAGGTTCGAGCGAGTCAGGATCAGGTTTTTCTCAAGTTGGGACACCGATGTTTCAAGCTGTTCGATCTGCGCGAATCGAATCTGTTCTTCCTGTGCCTGGCTTTCGCCGGTTACCTCGCGGCGGCTCCTCCAATAGGCGAGCTCGTCGACGGCATCCTCGTATTCGTTCCTCGAGATAAACTGCTTACCTTCGAGCTCGATGTAGCGAGTGACGAGTCGGCCGAGGCGTGAAATATTGTAATCAATTTCGATCAGGTCACTCTTGAGCGACAAGCGGTTTTGCTGGATTGCGAGTTGCGTATTGCGAAGATTGTTAAGTTGCTGGCTGACCTCGGCCTCGCGAGCGATGACATCCAGTTGCAGCGACGTGTTTGAAAGTTCGAGTATCGGCTGGCCTTCTTCCACGTAGGCACCATCTTCGACGAGGATGCGCTCGACCCGTCCGCCCTCAATTGCGTCGAGGAACACCGTGCGCTCGGGCGCAACCGTTGCGCGCAACGGAATGTAATCCTCGTAGGCGCCTGTCGCAACGATCGTAGTGCGAATACGCTCGCCGTCAAGCGTGTAGGACGTAGATGCATCCCGGGTTGCCCAGATCACCCAAACCAGCAGGGTTGCTGCAACAATGCTGCCGCCGACAAGGAGAGGCTTGCGCGAGTTGCGCTGGATCTTGCGATCCATCGCGTCGCCAGGCTTGTGATTCGTCGTATTCATGCCCTAATAAAAGCAAGGCCTGTGCCAATCTCATGACTAATAAAATCAATGGTTTATGCAAAGCCTGCCACTCGCAGGTGTTCGATATCGAAAAAGACTGATCGATTTCGGACACCTCCCGGGCTACAGTCGGGGGGATGACCGCGACAGCGACAATTCTCATAGTGGATGACGACGCCGACGTGCTGATGGCGGCCAGGCTACTGCTGCAGAAGCATTATTCGCATGTCCTGACAACCGAGAATCCAGCGGATATCGAGGCGATGATGTCGGAGCAACGGATTGACGTCTTCCTGCTGGATATGAATTTCGCCATTGGCCGCAATACGGGCGCCGAGGGCCTGCGGTGGCTGCAATACATTGTTGCTGAGGACCCGGATGCGGTGGTGGTTCTAATGACCGCGTTCGGGGATTTGAATACAGCTGTGCAGGCGATGCGCGAGGGTGCAGCTGATTTTGTTCTTAAGCCGTGGCAAAACGACAAGCTAGTCGCGACATTACGGGTTGCGTCTCAGTTGCGACAAACGCGCGCGAGCCTAACGGCATTGAGCCAACCGCCACCACGGGAGGACATGGTCGCCGGATCCGCGGCGATGCAAAAGGTGCTCAAGTTAGTGGCGCGAGTAGCGCCAACGGATGCGACGGTATTGATACGCGGCGAAAACGGAACGGGAAAAGAGCTCATCGCACAGGCTTTGTACCGTCAATCAAAACGTTCCGACAAAATGCTCGTCGCTGTTGACCTTGGTGCTGTTGCCGAGAATCTGTTTGAGAGTGAACTGTTCGGCCATCGACAAGGCGCGTTCACGGATGCCCGTCAGGACAGGGCAGGCCGTTTTCAGGCCGCTAGCGGTGGCACGCTGTTTCTTGATGAGATCGGCAATCTCCCGCTCGCGTTGCAGGCCAAACTGATGCGCGTACTTGAGGCCCGCGAAGTTACGCCGCTGGGAAGCGATCACGCTGTCGCGGTAGACGTAAGACTGATCGTCGCAACAAATCAGCCACTGGAGAGGCTAGTCGCGTCGGGTGAGTTTCGGGAAGATCTGCTGTATCGAATCAATACGATCGAAATCGATTTGCCACCATTGCGGGAGCGATTAGATGATCTTGCTGAACTCGTGGATCACTTCGCGGCTGCAGCGGCGCGAAAATACCGTCTGCCCGAGAAGTCGTTTTCGCGTGACGCGCTTGCGGCGTTGGCGGCACATCACTGGCCCGGAAATATTCGTGAGCTTTCGCACACTGTCGAACGAGCGGTATTGCTTAGCGACGATGACCATCTGACGGCCGCCGACTTCGTCTTTACGCGACCGAGCGCAGACTCGCAGACGGCTTCTCTAAATCTGGAGCAGAATGAGCGTCATCTTCTTGAGACAGCGCTGCGAAATGCGGCGGGCAATATTTCACATGCAGCCAGTGCTCTGGGCATAACGCGTGCCGCGCTCTATCGTCGCATAGAGAAGTACGACCTGTGAGCGTTCGCTTACGCACGCAGTTTCGCGTCCTGACTGTCGTGCAGATTTGCCTGCTAACGGTAACGCTTTTTGTGCTCAGCGTGACGGTGCTCGAGACCAATCACCTCGCGGTGCCCGTCGTACTGGCAGGGATTGCGCTATTACAAGTTTTCGCCCTCATCCATACTGTCCACGCACACGTCAACTCACTTGAGGATTTTTTCGCGGCGGTTAATTACGAGGATTTTACGCGCCGATTCACCGCAGATGACGTCGATGCCGAATTGAAGGATGCTTTCAACAAGGTGTTGGAGCGTTTCCAGGACGCGCGTGCGGATCGTGATCTACAAGCGGGCTATCTGGACACAGTGATTCGCCATGTACCCGTCGCTTTTTTTGCGGCCCGCGCTGACGGATCCCTGTCACTCGTCAACAATCCCGCCCGCCGGCTCACAGGTATACCGACGCTGGGCAATATCAGAGATCTCGCAAAGCTGGACGACTCCTTGCCGGCCGCACTCGAGAGAATTGACGCCGGGCAACAGCAACTGTTGCGAACAAGCATTGGCGGCTTGCCCGTCGAACTGCGCGTGTCAGTCGCGGAAATTCGTATAGCAGGCGAGATCGAGCGTCTATATTCGATCGAGAATCTCTCGGGAGAGCTGTCGGCGCGGGAATCGAGTGCCTGGCGAAACCTGATTCGCGTACTTACTCACGAGATCATGAATACGCTGACGCCAATCACGTCGCTGGCACAAACGACTGTCGGGATGTTGGATGAACCCGGTGCAGCAGCGGATATTCGTGAGGCGATCACGACAATCGGCAGACGTAGCGAGGGAATGATTCGCTTCGTTTCGCGCTATCGGGAACTGCTGCATGTACCTGAAACGTCTGCCGAAGATGTGGGTGTTACGGGTTTACTGAACAATGTCGCCACGCTTCTGCGACCGTCCCTGAAAAACATAAGCATCAAGGTTGAGGTCATGCCAAAGTCGTTGATCGTGTTCGCGGATAGGCAGCTCATCGATCAGGTCCTGATTAATCTTATGAAGAATGCAAGTGATGCGTTGACGGATACAGTCGACCCGCAAATATCCCTCGCAGCCGAACTTAAGCTTGGCCGTGTGATAATCAGTGTCACAGATAACGGTCCGGGTATTCACGAAGATGATATTAATCAGGTTTTCATTCCATTCTTTACAACAAAACGCGAGGGGAGCGGCATCGGACTGCCACTCTGTCGTCAGATCATGACGGCGCACAAAGGCGATATCGCCCTCAAGAGCGGCCCGTCTGGAACAACATTCAGCCTGGTCTTTAGTTAGAGTGTCCGGACCATGCGAAGCATTGACGAACTAATTGCCGATCACAGGCCGGGCTACTCGCTGGCGCAGCGTTTTTACACAGACGACGATGTGTACGAACGCGAGCTTGAGCGGGTTATCAATCGCAACTGGATCATGGCGGGCCATGTCTCCGAGCTGCCGGAAGAGGGTGACTTCAAGCTTTTCGAGGTGGGACGCGAGTCGGCGATCATCGTTCGCGGCAAAGACGGCGCCATCAATGCATTCGCCAACGTGTGCAGGCATCGTGGCTCCGTAGTGTGTCTGCAGGCGCGTGGCAATACGCGACAATTCACCTGCCCCTATCACGGCTGGAAATACGGGCTCGACGGCCACTTGCTAGCAGCACGCGCGATGCCGGATGACTTCGATGCCGAATCGCATGGGCTTAAGCCGGTTGCGCTCGAGCTGGTGCACGGACTGATTCTGCTGTCTTTTTCGGCGACGCCACCATCGCTTGCGAATTGCCGTAAGGATCTGGCCGAGCCGATGGCCTTGTTCGACATTGAAGGGCTGAAAGTGGCTGCGCAGAAGGACTACCTGATTCCCGCGAACTGGAAGCTTTGTGTTGAGAATTACCAGGAGTGCTACCACTGCGCGACTGCACACCCCGAATACGCGCGTTTGCACACGCTGATGCTGCACCCCGAACAAAGACCGCGCGTGCAGCAGGCAATGCTCGACAAGATGGAACCCTGCGGCCTCAAACATTTCGACATCGACTTTCTGGACAGCAATGCCCGCGCGGGCGAGATCGGCTACGGCTATAGCCGCACAGCTCTGTTCGATGGCTACGTGAGCGGCAGCGAGGATGGGCAGGCAGTCGCACCGTTGCTGGGCAATTTGAGTGACTACGACGGTGGCGCATCCGACTTTTCTTTCGGCGGATTTTCATTTTTGCTCGCCTACAGCGATCATGTCGTCGCCTACGTGTTTACGCCGGTGGACAAGAACAATTCGAAGTGTCAGATTTACTGGCTGGTGCGCGGTGACGCGCAGGAATCAAAAGATTACGATGTCGACAGACTGACCTGGCTATGGGATGTCACGACCCAGGCAGACAAGACCATTATCACGAACAACGCGAAAGGCATTCACTCGAAATACTACCGACCCGGACCGTTCTCGAAAATGGAGCGAGAGGAGAGTAATTACGTCGAGTGGCTGCTGCAGGAACTCGCGCGACCGTTGGAAGCAGAATGAAAACCTATGACGCCATCATAGTGGGTGCGGGCCATAATGGTCTGACAACAGCCGCGTTCCTCGCACAGGCCGGGCTCGACGTCGTGTGTGTAGAGAAAAACGACTACATCGGTGGCGCGGCCGTAAGCCGCAGTCTCTATAAAGACTGGATGTATTCCAACTGTTCCTATGTTTGCAGTTTGTTGCGACCGGAAATCTACCGCGCCCTCGAACTGCATAAACACGGCCTGCAGATCACTCCTTACGGTGGCTCCGTCACGTTCATGGAGGACGGTGGCTATTTCGGTTCTTACCATGACAGCGAGGTCGCCTATCGCGAGATGGCAAGATTCTCGCGACGCGATGCCGATGAGTACAAGCGCTATTCGGCCGACACGATGCGCCAATGCCGTTTTATCCGCGATTTTCTACTCAGCACGCCGCCTGACCCAACCTCGTTCAAGCCGAGCGACCTTAAAGAGCTGGCAAAAATAGGCAGCAAGTTCTACGAGATGGGTGAGGATCGAATGTACGAGACGATCCGCTTCTGGACGATGAGTGTCGCCGAATATCTCGATGAGTATTTTGAGACCGACGTTATCAAAGCCGCGTTTTCCGGCAGCGGCATTATTGGCACGGCGCTCGGAATTCACTCACCGGGAACGGCCTATGTTCTGTTGCATCATTACATGGGTGATGTGGACGGTAACGTTGGTTCGTGGGGTTTTGCACGCGGTGGCATGGGTGCGGTGTCCGACGCGATTGCCGGTGCATTTCAGGCGGCAGGCGGCGAACTTCGGACCGAGGCTGGCGTCGCACAGATCATCGTAAAAAATGGCAAGGCCAGTGGCGTGGCGCTGGAGAACGGCGATGAAATTTCCGCGCGCATTGTGGTCTCCGCACTGGACGTCAAGCGAACGTTCCTGCATTGCATGGACAAGAGTGATTTGCCAGAAGCATTCCATCACCGCGTGAATTACTTCAAGATTCGCGGTTCCTCGGGGAAGCTGAATATAGCGCTGGATGGATTGCCGACATTCCCTGCGCTACCGGAGGGCAGCAACCTGATATGCGGCGACCTGCACGTCGTCGACTCGATGGAGAGAATGGAGCGTGCCTACGACGACTGGAAGGATGGCACCTGGTCGAAAGATCCCTACGTCGACATTATTATTCCAACGCTCAGTGATCCGACGATGGCGCCGCCGGGCAAACATTTCATGAGCTGTTTTGTGCAGTATTGCCCGCATCAGATCGACGGCAGACGCTGGACTGGCGAGGAGCGTGATGCATTTGGACAGACAGTCATCGACCAGATCGCAAATTACAGCCCCGACTTCAAAGACCTGATCCTGCACGTCGAGATACGCACGCCTCAGGACATCGAGGATGAAATCGGCATCACCGAGGGCAACATCTTCCACGGCGAATTGACGATGGACCAACTGCTGTTCAATCGACCTGTACCGGGTTATGCGCAGTATCGATCACCTGTCGCCGGCCTCTATATGTGTGGATCAAGTACTCATCCTGGCGGCGGCGTCATGGCGGCCCCGGGCGCGAATGCCGCACGCGAAATACTGAAAGACCTGCGCCGGCCGAACACGGTACCGGAGACATTCGGCGATGACTGATCGATACGATGCGATCGTGATCGGCGCAGGCCACAACGGGCTGGTCTGTTCTGCGTTGCTTGCGAAGGCCGGTTACAAAGTGCTGGTACTGGAAGCGAATACGCAGGTTGGCGGTGCTGCAGTGACGCGTGAGTTCGCACCGGGCTTTTCGGTGTCGGCTTGTGCGCACCTTCTGTATCAACTGCAGCCGGAGGTCATACGCGATCTTTCTTTACGCGTGAAATTCGCGAGCGAAGATATGACGACGATTGCTCTGGCCGCCGACGGCAAGCACATTCGAATGCGTGGCGATAGCGTGGAAGGTGTCTCGGACGACGATGCCGCAAGCTACCGCAGTTTCGACAAGCGCATGCAACGCTTCGCGAAGTTGCTGCGCACCTATCTAAACAAGACGCCGCCCAGACTCGGTACTCGTAAGCTGCGTGATCTTGTGACACTCGCAAGGCTGGGCTTTGATGTCCGGCGTCTGGGCAAAACCGAGATGCGTGAATTTTTCCGACTCATCGGAATGAATATTCATGACGAAGTGGACGAGCGCTTCGAAAGCCCGACACTCAAGGGTGCAATCTGTCTCGATGCCATACTCGGTACGCATCTTGGGCCACGTTCACCCAACACGATCCTGACGTATTTGTACCGACTTGCGGGCAACGGCGGACAGGTCGCAGTGCCACTTGGCGGCATGGGCAGTGTTGCGGATGAATTGGCGAGTACGGCGCGCAGCGCGGGCGTCACGATTCGCACGGACATGCCAGTCAAGCGTATCGTCGTGGATAACGGCCGCGTGCGCGGTGTGGAAACAAGCAGCGGCGAAAGTTTCGAAAGCCACAACGTTATTTCCAATGCCGATCCCAAGCGCACGATCTTCGAATTGCTTGGCGCACGTCACGTTGAGACCGGCTTCGCGCGGCGTATCGAGAACATTCGCATGCAAGGCAATGCCGCTAAATTGCACCTCGCACTGGATGGCCTGCCGGACATTCCAGGGCTGATGAAGAAAGACTTTGCAGAGCGTATCGTGATCGCACCCGATGAGCATTATGTCGAGCGTGCATTCAATCCTGTGAAGTATGGCGCTTGCTCACCGCAGCCTGTCATCGAAATGACATTTCCGAGTTTCCGCGATTCTTCTTTAGCGCCCACGGGCAAACACGTGCTGTCCGCTGTTGTGCAGTACGCACCCTATGCATCGAAAGACGGCTGGAGCGATGCGGCGAGGGACACATTCCTGAAGGATGTGATCAAGACCATTGCAGCGTATGCGCCGGATATTGAAAGCCGCATTAGCGCGAGCGAGTTGCTGACGCCCGCAGACATAGAGCGCGAGTTTCACATCACGGGCGGGCATTGGCATCACGGCGAACTGACGCTCGATCAATTCCTGTTCGTGCGACCGGTCGGCGGCGCAGCGCAGTATCGGATGCCTATCGATGGCCTGTATTTGTGCGGTGCAGGCGCGCATCCCGGCGGTGGTATCAGCGGCGCTGCCGGACGCAATGCGGCGCGGGAAATTCTGCGGGAGAAAAGCTGATGAGTCCTCGCAGCAAGCACGAAGTACAGCAAGGCCGATTGCGTTCGCCATTCCACTCGCGAATGCAGGCACTCGACACATTGAACACCTGGCACGAGTGGAAGGGTTACACGAGCCCGGACGCGCTGTATTGCGAGGACCTGGAGTATTTCGCGATTCGGAACTCGACGGCAGTCTTCGATCTGACACCGATGACGAAGTACCGTATTACGGGAGCGGATGCGGAGGCCTATCTGAATCGCCTGCTCACGCGCGACATGAGCAAGATCGCACCGGGCCGGGTTGCCTATGCGGTGTGGTGTGATGATCAGGGCAAGGTTATCGATGACGGTACGATATTTCATCTGCGCAAAGGCGAATACCGGCTTTGCTCACAGGAGCGACATTATGCGTGGCTGCTCGCGGCAGCACTTGGATTCGACGTCTCGATAGAACACGAAACCGAAGACGTTGCGGCTTTGGCCGTACAGGGTCCGACGTCGGCGAGTGTCCTGAGAAACCTGGGCGTCGCGGGCCTTGATGAATTGAAGCCCTTCAATCTCATACACGTCGATTTTCAGGGTGAACAACTCATGGTGTCGCGTACGGGCTTCACGGGCGACCTTGGCTACGAACTCTGGATAACGCCGGACAAAGCTGAGGCGCTTTGGGATGCCTTGTTCGAGGCGGGGCGCTTGCACGGCATACGTGCGATAGGCACGACTGCGCTCGAAGCCGCGCGTATCGAGGCGGGCTTTCTCGCCGCCTATCATGAGTTCCTGCCTGCGGATGAAACTGTCCGTACTGGCCGCTCCCGATCGCCGCTCGAACTCGGTCTCGATTGGCTGGTGGATTTCAAGAAACCCAATTTCAATGGCCGGCGTGCGTTGGCAGAGGAAAAGCGCAGCGGTTCGACCTGGCGTTTGGTGAAACTCGATATCGAGGGCAACAAGCCAGCACATAATGCCTATATCTATGCGAAAGCCAGGGGCAATCGTTCGGAAATTGGCTTCATCACGTCCGCTGCATGGTCACCTGTGTGCAAGCAAAACATTGCACTCGGTACGGTGCGGACACCACACGGTAAGCCGGGGTCGACGGTCTGGGTCGAGATTTATTATCAACGAGAGATGCATTGGGCTCGTAAGATGGCCAAAGCCACGGTCGTCGACAAGGCGTTCTGGTTTCCACCGCGCCGCAGCGCTATGCCGCCGGGTCCTTATTAGCAC
>Ga0209988_10002257_pt1 | contig 12712 bp, 12 predicted proteins | sample N075metaG_FD_183115 | JGI IMG/M metagenome (GOLD analysis project Ga0209988, IMG submission 183115) | Deep subsurface microbial communities from Kermadec Trench to uncover new lineages of life (NeLLi) - N075 metaG (SPAdes) (version 2) | ecosystem: Environmental > Aquatic > Marine > Ocean trench... | reverse complement strand
CATGTGACGGCGTTTGTGGATGCGGTTGTCGAGTTGTCGCCGGCCTACCACTTGGCCGATTAACTCTCCAGGCCATTTCGGCCCAGGGATGGGGCTTTAAGCCGTTTTTTGAGTCCCGGCCCTGGCCGTCTCTTCATCGCAGCAAAAATCGTGCTCCATTTCCCTGGCGGGTTGATCTGACGCCGGTCGGCCGACGACTTTCGCCGGTACTCCGGCCACAGTGGTGTGTGGGGGGACAGCTTCCAGTACGACGCTGCCCGCACCGACCTTGGCGCCCTCTCCGACACATATATTGCCCAGTATTTTTGCCCCCGCGCTGATCAGCACGCCATCACATATTTTTGGATGGCGATCTCCCTCATCTTTGCCCGTTCCCCCCAGGGTGACAGATTGCAAGATGGAGACATTATTGCCCACCACGGCGGTTTCGCCGATCACCAGGCCAGTGGCGTGATCGAGCATGATTCCAAAACCCATTCGGGCGGCGGGATGAATATCTACGCCAAATTCCACCGACATCCGATTCTGGAAAAACAACGCGAGAGACTCACGCCCCTGCCCCCACAACCAATGGGTAACCCTGTGAGTCTGAAGGGCATGAAAGCCCTTGAAGTAAAGAAAGGGAATGGAGAGTTCATTGCAGGCGGAGTCCCGTTCTTCCACCGCCAGCAAATCGGCCCTCAACGCTTTGGGAATGCACGGGTCGCTGGTAAAGGCTTCCAGAATCACTTCGCGCAGCAGTAATGATGAAGCGGTGGCGCTGTCCAGTTTATTGGCGAGATGAAAACTCAAGGCCTGCTCAAGGGTTGAGTGATTCAAAATGGTAGCGTGCAAAAAACTGGCCAGTATCGGCTCTGCGTCGGCCTGCCCTTTGGTTTCTTCGAGAATGCGTTGCCACACCGTGTCTTCGTTGGAGTTCGACATGTTCGTTCCTCTTTCAGCGGCGAATACTTTAGCTTAATTCACGCGCAGCGTCACTTAGCGATGGCCCTTGGTATTGCCAGCCGGTTTTGCCCATTACACCGGTAGACCCACAACTCATGGTCACTGGCCCGGTATTTCTCCTCGAACAAGGTCAGCGCCGGTTGCGGTGACAACACGGACACACAGCCGCAGTAACCCGCGAAATGCATAGCCAGCCCGAATTCTTCTACATAGAGTTGCCAATTGGATCGAAGTTCAATTTTACCGCCCAAATCCAGTAGCCAGGGGAAGGTGGCACTGCCGTGAATACGGCGCTGCAGGTGCCGGGATTTTGGCCAGGGATTGGGATAGAGCAGGTAGTGATAGTCGACACTAACTCCCTCCTGGTGCAGTAAGCGCCAAATATCTTCGCAATTGGCCTGTAGCAGCAGGTAGTTGTGCGCTGCCCCGGGTACGTGCTTCGCCAACCGATGTGCCGATTTGTCCACACCCACAACCAGATGATCGGGATGGCGTTCGGCCAAAATCGCTGTGCTGCGACCCGTGCCACAGAAGGAATCGAGTACCAGGGGGCGAGGTTTCTTCGTCAGCGCGATAAGCAACGAAGCGAACGCGGCGCGACTGTATGCGGCCACAGGTTTCCGATGTTGTTGGCCCAGGTGGCGCCGTATCAGCTGGGACAGTTTCTCATGTGGCCGCAGCTGGTTGCTGCTGACTGGGCGCGAGTCGATGTGCAACAGATTCAAACTCCTTTATAGTATTGGCTCAAAAATTATACGGCATTGGGCAGCGACGAAACATGCGCAAGGATTTGAGGCCCTTCTGGGTCAAGAACTGCTATTTAAAGTTCCGATATTGGTACGCAGAATATTTTCTGCGCCCACAGTGTGAGCAGTTGGGGCCTTACCACACCATCACGAAACCCTGGTATGTGCATATTTCAGGACCCAATATTCAAATTGGCAAGAGTTTCACCGCCATCGCCGAACCCATGCACAGGGTGGAAATTGGGGTTTGGGGAAGAGCGGAGGGCGAGGGCAGAATTGAGCTGGGAGACTGTGTATTGATGAGCCCGGGCTCGCGCTTGAGTGCCAGCGACGAGATCGTGATCGGCAATGGCGTGATGATGGCGAACGGTACCTTTGTCACCGATTCCGATTGGCACACTATCTACGACAGAACTGAGCGGGACGAGCGGGTTACCCCGGTGCATATTGGCGACAATGTCTGGCTGGGCGACCATTCCACGGTGTTAAAAGGCGTGACCATCGGGGAGAACAGCGTGGTGGCCGCCAATTCCGTGGTTACCCGGGATGTGCCCGCCAATGTTGTGGTGGCGGGTAATCCGGCAAAAGTCGTTAAGGAGTTGGATCCCGAGCGCGGCTTCACAACCCGTATGGATTACTTTGCCAACCCGGCGGAGCTGGAGCAATTTTTTGACCAGGTCAATCGCGAGGTGTTGGCGGGTAACAGCTTGTTTCGCTGGTTGTTGTCGGTGGTGTACCCGGCGTCTAGACGGTAACTATCTCTCAGATTTCTTGGTGTAGTTGGGTAGACTTCCGCCTCAGAAACTGTGAAAGGTTTTCTGGGCTGGCACTGGACAGCGTGAGGCTTGCGAAAACCTTTCACAGCATCCTAAAGTAGTGCCAAAGGCTCTTCCTGCAAGGCGGCGAGTTGCTCACGCAGCTCCAAAATATGCTCGCCCCAGAACCGTTCGGTATTAAACCAGGGGAAGCTGCGGGGAAAGGCGGGATCTTGCCAGCGTTTCGCCAGCCATCCCGCGTAGTTTACGATGCGCATGGTGCGAAGTGCTTCCACCCAACGCAATTGGCGTGGGTCAAAATCGCAAAATTCGTTATAGCCCTCCACCACTTCCGACAGTTGTAGCTGACGACGGTGTCGATCGCCGCTCAATAACATCCAGATATCCTGCACTGCCGGTGCCATGGCGCAGTCATCGAGGTCGACGAAGTGGGCACAGTTATCTCGCCAGAGAATATTACCCACATGACAATCGCCGTGCACCCGTATCAAATCACCGGGTTTTACCTCCTTATAGATGGCGGCGACCGCCTGATCCAAGTCCCGGATCAGGCTGGCGTAGGCTGGCTGCAATGCGCTGGGCATAAAATGCTCCAGCAGATAGGCGCCGTTGTCGGTCAACATCTGCTCCACCGAGAGGGTGGTGCGCTCGGTAAACTTACCGGCTTGGCCCACCCCGTGTATGCGACCCAGGGTCCTACCCAATACCAACAGGTTATCCAGATTATCCAGCTCGGGAGGGTATCCACCGCGGCGGGGAAACAGTGCGAACATGAACCCCCCGAACTCGTGCAGTGAATCCCCGTGGTGGTCTACCGACGGGGCAACCACCGAGATCTCGGCGTCCTGTAACTCCAGTGAATACTGGTGCTCTTCAAGGATTTGGGCGCGGCTCCAGCGCTGGGGTCGGTAAAATTTTGCAATCAGCGGTGAATCGTCTTCGATGCCCACTTGATAGACCCTGTTCTCGTAGCTATTGAGGGCCAGCAGGCGCGCGTCACTCAGGTAACCCACCGACTCCACCGCGTCGATGACCAGGTCCGGGGTCAGGCAATCATAGGGGTGGGTGTTCACTCGGTGGCCCCCGTCAGCAGTGCGACACTTTTTATCTGGGCGAATATCTTGTCGCCCGTTTGCAGTTTCAGCGCCTCGGCAGATTTTCGGGTAATGCGGGCGAGCAGGTATTGCTCGCCAATGGCCAGGCGCAGTAAAACGCGGCTGTCCCCGGTGTGCTCAATTTCAGTTAACACCACGGGGATGATGTTGAGTATAGAGCTGTCGGAGGGGCGCGTTCTGCAAATACTGACGTCTCTGGCGGGGATACGCAGACGTCGCAGCTGGCCAGGAGATTCATCCAGATGATTGACCAACAGCGTTTCTCCGGCGACATCGACCTCGGTTAGTCCAAAGCTTGTGTCGTGGGTTTTCACGATGCCAGTGATGATGGCGGCCGCCTGTTCCTGGTGAGAGAGTCGGGTGTCCAACCGGCTGCACAGGTCCAGCAGGGAGCCGTTTGCTTGAATCTGCCCGTTTTCCAGCAACACCAAATTATCGGCAATCTGGCTAACTTCCTCGATGTCGTGGCTGACATAGAGCATGGGGAGGTCGAGAGTACTGCGCAATCGCCGCAAATAGTAAAGGCACTCCTCCCGAGCCGCGTGATCGAGATTGGCTAGTGGTTCGTCCATCAACAGTAATTGCGGTCCGCTCAGCAGGGCGCGGCCGATGGCTACCCGTTGTATCTGTCCGGCGGAAAGAGATTCCGGCATGCGATCCAGCAATGTCGATAATTGTAACCAGTCAACGACATTGCCGAAGGAAATATCGCTGCGCGTGTCCTCTACTTCTATCGCTCTGCGCTTTAACGCGAAGTTGAGGTTTTGCGCTACGCTGAGGTGGGGAAACAGCCGGGCGTCCTGGAAGACGAAACCGATATGTCGCAGCCACGACGGCGTAAACTGTGCATCGCTCTGCCAGGTTTTGTCCCTAAAGCGAATCAGGCTTCCGCTGTCAGCGGGGCTTAGACCGGCAACGCAATTTAACAAGGTAGTCTTGCCGCTGCCGCTGGCGCCGTAAATGGCAGTAATTCCTGTGGCGGGCAATTGGCAATTAATGTCCAGCAGAAAATTGCCCGCCCCGCGACAGTTGATCCGCAAGCTGAGATTACTCACTAGTGCAATCTCCAGAAGTTTTGTCGGTTGGAGCGATAAAGGAAAAATAACAGCAGGGCTGAAAATACTACCAACCCCGCCGCAAGCCGGTGCGCCTGATCGAACTGCAGAGATTCCACCTGATCATATATGGCGATGGAGATGACCTGCGTCTCACCCGGGATATTGCCCCCTATCATCAGCACGACGCCAAATTCACCCACGGTGTGGGCGAAGCCGAGGCTGGCAGCGGTGATAAAGCTGCGCTTGCACAGGGGCAGTACCACCGATTTGAACTGATCCAGGGGGTTGGCGCCCAGGGTTGCCGCAGCGTGTAGCAGACCCACAGGAACCCGACTGAATGCGGTCTGTAAGGGCTGCACCACAAAGGGCAGCGAGTAAATAACGGAACCGATGACCAGGGCATTGAAACTGAAGGCGAGTTGGGAGCCTGTCAATTGCTCCCAGGCTCGACCTAAGGCGGTCTGGGGGGCCAACATGAGCAGCAGATAGAAACCGAGCACAGTGGGAGGCAGAATGAGCGGTAGGGCCACCAGAGACTCGACAAATGCGGATAAATTACTGCGCTGCCGGGCCAGCCACCAAGCCAGGGGTGTTCCCAGCAGCAGTAATAACACGGTGGTGACTGAAGCTAATTTGAGCGTGAGCCAAATAGCGATTAACTCTCCCTCACTCATAGACAGGCTCCATACCCCGCATTATCAATTAGTGCCCGCACCTTTTCACTCCGGATCCAGCGCAGGTACGCTCTGGCGGCGGGATTGTCCTGCCCACGGCGCAGGGCGATCACATGCTGCTCTATTGGAGTGTACCAGTCGGGGGGGATATCTGTGCCCTGCCCCGCTGAGAGGGAGAGTGGTACCAGGGCTAATCGAACCGTTGAACTGTGCCAGTGCTGGTAGGCCTGAATTGCGTTGTTGGCCCGCACCAGCTTTCTGCTGGCAGCGCCACTAAATTCGGGCCGATGCAGGACCTCAAGGGCGGCTCTGCCGTAGGGAGCCGTGTTGGGGTTGGCAATTGCGAGGCTGAGACGGGGATTGGCCAGATCGGCTGCCGAGTTTTTGCTGCCCAGCAGAACTAACGATCCTCGGGCGTAACAAAATCGCTGGCCGGCGACACCGAACCCGCTTTGTTCCAGTTTTAGTGGGGAGGCGCTGTCGGCTGCGAAAAATACGTCAAACGGCGCGCCGTACTTTATCTGGTTATAAAGGGTTCCAGTGGAGGCGCTGCTCAGCAGGGTCTTATGCCCGTACCGGGCCTCAAACAGGGCGTTAATCTCTATCAATGTCGATTTGAAGTTGGAGGCGGTGGCAATGCGTACCAGATCCGCCCTCAGGAGGGGTGACGACAAAAGCAGAAATACCAGAATAACTGCGCGCATACTGTTCTCAGGGGTTGAAGGAGCTTTCAAATTTGCGGCTCGGGCGTGCGAGCTATGCACCAGACCTCAATATAACTAGCGCCCGCGTCGCGCAGGTTTGTGGCCACAACCGAGGCCGTGGCCCCGGTTGTCAGGACGTCGTCAATAATCGCGACGCGAAGGTTGTCACAGCGTCGGCGTGCTGTAAAGGCGCCCAGTAGATTGCGCTGGCGCTGTGCTGCACTCAATTCAGATTGCGCCGTCGTGGCGCGATGACGACGCATCCAGCGCGAGCCCAGCTTCGCCCTGTTCAATACGGGCCACTGCCTGCGCAACTCCAGGGCTAACAGTTCAGATTGATTAAAGCCACGGTGCCACAGTTTGCGCCAGTGCAGGGGTACCGGAACAATAAGATCTATGGGCGGCGCTGTCCGGTTTAAACGCGCTAGCCAGAGGTAGGCTAACAGAGCGGTCAGTCGACGCTCGCGGTGGAACTTCCAGCGTTGGATAAGAAATGCCATTTGCTCATCATACAGCCAGGGTGCAATTACCCGATCGAAGGCCGGCGGGGTCTGCAGGCACTGGCCGCATAATTTTGCCTGAACTTGCGGGCCAGCGAAGGGCAGGGCGCAGCGTGCACAACAATGGCTGTTGCCAACTAAATCCGCCTGGCAGTCATGGCACAGGGGGACTTCTCTATAGCTGCGCAGGCCGCACAGATAGCAATAGTTTGGGAACAGGCTGTCGAGCACAAACGAAAAACGCTTGTTAACCACCCTGCTCTCCTTTGGTTGACAGAAATATTTCGGTCGGTATCATGGCCGCGTACATAATTCTTGTTTTCCTATTTGAGGATTGGACATGACATTAGCTCCCGTCAGCCAACCAACGCCATCGACGTTGCCAGAGGTGCCGCAATTACGCCACGACTGGTCTATGGATGAAATTGAGTCTCTCTTTGCGATGCCGTTTAACGATTTACTGTTCGCTGCGCAAAGCCTCCATCGGGTCCATTTTGACCCAAATCAGGTGCAGATAAGCACACTACTTTCCATCAAAACTGGCGCCTGCCCGGAAGATTGCGCCTATTGTCCCCAGAGCACCCGGTATGAGACGGGGCTGGAAGTTGAAAAATTGATGGAAGTGGAGAAAGTTCTACAGCAGGCCCGCGTTGCCAAAGACAGCGGGGCCACCCGTTTTTGTATGGGTGCCGCATGGCGCTCGCCCAAGGGCCGCGATATGCCCTACGTGGTTGCAATGGTTAAGGGCGTGCGAGAGTTGGGCATGGAGAGTTGTATGACCCTTGGTATGCTCACGTCGGAGCAGGCCGAGCAACTGGCCGAGGCGGGTCTGGATTACTACAATCACAATCTCGATACTTCACCGCAGTACTACACCGATATTATTACCACCCGGACTTATCAGGACCGGCTGGACACCCTGGACCATGTGCGCGATGCCGGCATGAAGGTGTGCAGTGGGGGTATTGTCGGGATGGGCGAGCAGCGCAGAGACAGGGTCGGCCTGTTGCAGCAGTTGGCCAATTTGCCCCACCATCCGGAGAGCGTGCCGATCAACATGTTGGTGCGAGTGGCTGGAACGCCATTGGCCGAGGCCGAGAAGTTGGATTCGTTTGAGTTTATTCGCACAATCGCGGTCGCCCGCATCCTGATGCCAGAATCACATGTGCGTCTGTCCGCAGGGCGAGATGAGATGAACGAGGAAATGCACGCGTTGGCCTATTTCGCCGGTGCCAATTCCATCTTTTACGGGGAGAAGTTACTCACCACCGCCAATCCCCAGGCGAATTCGGACATGGAGCTGTTTCATCGCCTGGGGATTGAACCGGAGCGCCGCGCGGTGGACTGCGAGCCGGAGATTCCCACGCCACAATTTTACAATGCCGGGCTTCAATGACCGACTGCAGGCCGTACTCAACCAGCGCCAACAAGATGGTCTGTACCGCCGCCGACTCACCATAGATTCCGCCCAGGGGCCGGTGATACGTTTGGGCGGCCGCGAATACCTGAATTTTTGCTCCAATGATTACCTGGGCCTTGCGGCCCATCCCAAAGTCATTGCAAGCTTTCGTCAGGCAGCGACTGAATATGGGGTGGGCAGCGGTGCCTCCCACCTGGTTTGTGGTCACAGTAGCGCCCACCACGAGTTGGAAGAGGCCCTGGCCGAATTTACCGGCAGGCCGCGGGCACTACTTTTTTCCAGCGGCTATATGGCAAATGTCGGTACGCTCACAGCCCTGCTGCAGCGCGGCGACACGGTATTTCAGGACAAACTCAACCACGCGTCCCTGCTCGATGGCGGCCTGCACAGCGGGGCTCGGTTTCGACGTTTCCCGCACAATGACATGGCCAATTTGGCGCATAAACTGGCGGCATCGACGGCCTGCTCTTTAGTTGTTGTGGACGGTGTATTCAGCATGGATGGTGATGCCGCTCCGCTGGCCAAACTCGCCCGTTTATGCACTGATCATAATGCCTGGTTAATGGTAGATGATGCCCATGGCTTTGGCGTGGCGGGCCCCACGGGCGCCGGCAGCGTCGAGGAGGCAGATTTGTCCGGGCAGGACGTACCGATACTCATGGCTACCCTGGGCAAGGCTTTGGGTACGGCCGGGGCCTTTGTCGCCGGCAGTGAGTTGCTGATCGAGACTCTCATTCAGCAGGCGCGCAATTACATCTATACCACCGCTATTCCCCCGGCGGTGGCGGCGGCCAGCCTGACCGCCTTGCAGTTGCTGACAGAGGAGGCCTGGCGGCGCGAGTATCTGGGTCAGTTAATAAGCCGCTTTCGCCGGGGAGCAGAGCAACTGGGGCTGCCCCTGATGGCTTCCGCCAGTGCCATCCAACCGCTGTTGGTTGGAGACGCTGCGCAGGCAACTGCTCTGAGTGAGCGGCTAAAAGAATGCGGCCTGTTGATCGGCGCCATTCGGCCCCCAACTGTGCCGGCGGGGACCGCCAGGCTTCGGGTAACGCTCTCTGCGGCGCATTCGGAGACTCAGGTAGATCGTTTGTTGGATAATCTGGCGCGGTGTTGGTCCCATGATTAAGCGGGTGGGCTAATGGCTGAACTGACACTGGCGAGCGAGTATCTTGCCGCCACCAGCGGCGCCCGTGTTGACCTGGTGTTACTCCATGGCTGGGGCTGCAATCGAGAAATATGGCGCCCGCTGCTGGCCTCGCTGCGGCCCTGGGCAAATATCACCTTGGTAGATCTCCCCTCCTGCTCCCTGGAGCCGTCTGACCGGGGTGAACTTACATTGGATCGACTGCTGCCGGCTATCCTGGCTTGTGCCCCCAGGCGAGCCTGCTATCTGGGCTGGTCCCTGGGAGGTGCTTTGGCGAGCGAGATGGCAGCGCGCTATCTCGATCGGGTGAGCGCCTTGCTCACCATCTGCAGTAATCCCAGCTTTTTGGCAGATGGTGACTGGCCGGGAATGGATGCCGATGAGTTCGGTCAGTTTTATCAACAGGTGGCCAGCGACCCGCAAAAGGCATTGCAACGCTTTGACAGTTTGCAGACAACGGGCTCGAACGGGCCCGATCCGCGCGGCTTGCAACGGCAGTTGGTCCGTTTGCGCACTCCCGGGCACTACTCATACTTGTTAGCGGAACTGAGTCTGTTGCGGGAGATTGATACGCGCGGGGTCTTGCCGAACCTGGAACAGCGCCAGTTACATCTTCTAAGTGAGACTGATGCCCTGGTGCCACCTGCACTGGCGGCCACTCTCGAGCAGTTGCTGAGGGCGAATCCCCATGCCCGCGTCGCCTCTCTGGGGCGGGTGAGCCATGTCGCTCCACTGGAAATTGCGGAAGAACTGGCAGCAAAAATTGAATACTTTCTTGACGCCGGTGGGCTGTTGCATGCTCCCCGCGTTGTCCCGCCAGGGATTGCCAAGGCGGAAGTGGGTCTATCGTTTAGCGCAGCGGCCCAGGCATACGATTCTGTCGCCGCACTGCAACGCGAGGTGGGTGACCGCCTGCTGGAAAGTATCCCGGTTAATGGGCAAAAGCCTAAAGTGGTGTTGGATTTGGGCTGCGGTACCGGTCACTTTTACCGGCAATTGACCCGACTTGGTCCAGCCGTTCGCTATATTGGCCTGGATCTCGCGCCGGGCATGGTGGAATATGCGCGCAGCCGGTATGGAGGAAACGGCTTGTGGCTGGTGGGTGATGCCGAACATATGCCGGTGGCGGCCAATTCAGTGGATTTGGTGTTCAGTTCCCTGGCAATCCAGTGGTGTAGCGATCCGCATGCAGTATTTGCCGAACTGGCGCGTGTGTTGCGCCCCGGTGGGCAGTGTGTTTTTACCTCCCTGGGCCCCGAGACCCTGCGCGAATTGCGCGATTCCTGGGCTGCCGTGGACAGCTATCAGCATGTGAACAGCTTTATTCCAGCGTCGAAATTGGAGCGTGCGGCCACCGACACTCCCGGGATTAAACTGACACTTCGGACGGAGAATTTTTTAATGCAATATCAGCGCGTGGGCGAGCTGCTCAGGGAATTGAAAGTGCTGGGCGCGCACAATATGACCCGAGGTCGCCCCCCCGGGTTGACCGGCAAAACGGCCCTGCAGGGCATGTTCGCCGCCTATGAGGGCTGGCGCGATGGGGGAACGCTGCCAGCTACCTATGATGTGCAGTTTGGTATTGTTGAGAAGGACGGGAGAGCGCATGGCTAACACCTGGTTTGTTACCGGTACCGACACCGACGTGGGCAAGACAGCAATCTGCTGCGCGCTGCTTGCCGCCGCCAATGCCAGCGGTTTGCGCACTGCTGCTATCAAACCGGTGGCCGCGGGCTGCGATGAGCACGGCCACAACAGTGATGCGTTGCAGTTGCAGGCGGCGATGTCAGAGCCGCTGGAATATGCCCAGGTAAACCCGGTGGCCCTGGCGCCGGCGATAGCCCCCCATATAGCGGCTGAACAAGAGGGGCGGAGCCTGCAGGCCGCTCGCCTGGCAGGTCTGTGCCGGGGTGTCATGCTGGGTGGCAGCCAATTCACCCTGATTGAAGGGGCGGGGGGCTGGCGAGTACCTCTCAACGCTAGAGAGACCCTGGCGGATGTGGCTATCCAGCTGCAGGTGAAGGTGATCCTGGTGGTGGGGATGCGGTTGGGTTGCATCAATCACGCACTGCTCTCGGTGGAGGCAATTCGGCGTGACGGCCTGACGTTGGCTGGCTGGATTGCGAATCAGCCGGGTGAGCGGATGGCCAATCACGATGAAAACGTTCAAACCCTGGGCCGATGGCTGCCCGCCCCGCTATTGGGGGAGGTGCCCAAGCTGTCGCCTTTCGACCCCGTCGAGGCGTCAAAATACCTTTCATTACAATTACTTACGAATTAGGCGGTGCTCCCGACAAGCATTTGGTTTCGCCGGCTTATAACTGTCCAAGCCCCAATCAGGCCCGATCAAGTCTAAAAATGTATTTGACTTTGCGCTGATTTTCCGCACAATGTATTCGCCGAACACATAGGCTCCAGCACACTTCCGCCTAAAACCCAGAGGTATTTATCCATGCCAGAATATAAAGCGCCCCTGCGCGATATCAGCTTTGTAATGAATGAACTGCTCGAATCGGAGAAGCTCTATCAGACTCTGCCGGGCTATGAAGAAGCCACGCAAGACCTGTTGGATGCCATTGTTGGCGAAGCCGCGAAATTTTCCGAAGAGGTCCTGTCGCCCTTGAACCAGCCCGGCGACGAGCAGGGTTGTCAATGGAGCGAAGAGGGCGTGAAAACACCCGACGGATTTCCCGCTGCCTACAAGCAATACGTCGATAACGGTTGGCCGTCTCTTTCCGCGGAAGTGGAGTTTGGTGGCCAGGGAATGCCCAATCTGATGGGCATTATTGTCACTGAACTCATCGGTTCTGCGAACTGGTCCTGGGGCATGTACCCGGGCCTGAGCCACGGCGCTATCAAGACCATTGAAGAGCATGGCGATACGGAGCAAAAAGAGAAATATCTGGCCAAATTGATTGCCGGAAACTGGACGGGCACCATGTGTCTCACCGAGGCCCAATGCGGCACCGACCTGGGCTTGTTGCGTACCAAAGCCGAACCACAGGCGGATGGTTCTTATGCCATCACCGGCACCAAAATATTTATCAGTGCCGGCGAGCACGACATGGCTGATAACATTGTCCATATCGTGCTGGCCCGCCTACCAGACGCGCCGGAAGGCACCAAGGGCATCTCACTGTTTATAGTACCTAAATTCAACCTGGCGGAAGACGGCGGTGTTGGTGAGCGCAATGCGGTGCACTGTGCCTCCATCGAAAAGAAGATGGGTATCAAGGCTTCCGCCACCTGTGTGATGAACTTCGACGGCGCCCGCGGCTTTCTGATCGGTGAAGCGAACAGGGGCATGGCGTGCATGTTCACCTTCATGAACACGGCGCGACTGGGCACTGCCATCCAGGGCCTGGCCCACGGGGAGTTGTCTTATCAGGGTGCGCTGGCCTATGCCCGCGATCGCCTGTCCATGCGCAGCCTGACCGGGCCGAAAAATCCCGAGGGACCTGCGGATCCCATTATCGTGCACGCCGATGTGCGACGCATGCTGCTCACCCAGAAGGCCTTTGCCGAAGGCAGTCGAGCGTTTTTGTACTATCTCGCTCAGTTGGGAGATGTGATGCAGGCGGGATCGGAAGAGGACGCCAAGAAAGCAGACGATTTAATGGCATTTTTAAC
>Ga0209988_10002255_pt1 | contig 12713 bp, 10 predicted proteins | sample N075metaG_FD_183115 | JGI IMG/M metagenome (GOLD analysis project Ga0209988, IMG submission 183115) | Deep subsurface microbial communities from Kermadec Trench to uncover new lineages of life (NeLLi) - N075 metaG (SPAdes) (version 2) | ecosystem: Environmental > Aquatic > Marine > Ocean trench... | reverse complement strand
CCGGTGTATTCGGACAAATATCTGTGTAATCCGGAACTCCGTCATTATCCGTATCAATCGGGCAGCCGGCTGCATCAACTTTTACATTTTTTGGTGTGCCGGAACAGTTATCCTGATAATCAGGAACGCCATCATTATCCGTATCAATCGGGCAGCCGAACTCATCAACCCTTATTCCTGTTGGAGAGTTTGGGCAAGCATCATCAGCATCAATAACACCATCTCCGTCACTATCAAACTCAGTTAGGAATGAATAGGAAATTCCTACCAGAACAGTAAAGAAAAGATCGTTAGTAGTACCGATAGCTTTATCATCAAGCCAATCGTTTGGTGATATTTGCACTCCGCCACTTACATTTAGTGAGAGGTTGGGAGTAACAGGAAATCTAGCGCCAAGTTCCACATTGTAATTTACTTCGTTGGTGCTGTATTCTCCCGCTGCATTATTCGGCAATTGCAATCCGCCTTCACCTTTTGGATCGAAGGATAGATTTGAAACCCCGGCGAAAAAATATGGGAAAACAGCATCATTAACTGAAAGAATAAAAACCACACCACCACCGAATGTGCTTACACTTGTTCTAAATCTTTGAGGATCCATACTTTCATCATCACCTTTAATAAACCCGGTGCTTCCGAATAATCTTAATCCAAACCCACTTTGCACAGAAGAAGGAAAAAAATATTCAAGAGATGCTCTGCCCAAATAATCAACACCCAGCCCGGCATAATCAGTGCTTGCAAGCGTAACACCGCCTTCCACTGAAAAAACGATTGTGCCGGAAAATGGATTATATCTCTGAACTTTCCCCTGCGAAAATGATATTGATGAAAAGAACAGTGCCGAAAATATTGTTGCTGTAAAAAATTTCATTCGTATGCCTGATGAATTAATAAGATTAGTACAAATTTAATTGTAATTGGGTTCATCACAAAGTATTCTCATGTGCCAGTCACCTCAAACACAATTTGGTTCAAAGGTGACTGGCACATGATTTCAAAAACCCCTTCTTAAAACCTTATCCATATCGGATTTTATCATAAGCGTAACAAGTTCTTCAAACTTTGTTTTTGCTTTCCAGCCAAGCTTTTTTTCTGCTTTGGATGCATCACCAATCAGCAAATCAACTTCTGTAGGGCGGTAATAATTCGGATCAACTGCAATGACCACATCACCGGGTTTTAATTCTTTTGTAAAATCTTTTATGTAATTGTTTTTGTATTCATCCAGAGGCTGATCAGCCTTTGGCTGAGATGAATAACCAATCAACTCTTTGGCATTATTCAGATCGATGGTTTTTATAATACCTGTTTCGTCTATCCCTTTGCCTTTCCATTCCAGTTCAATTCCCAGGTTATTAAAAGTAAGCTCAGCAAATCTTCTAACGGTTTGTGTTTCGCCCGTTGCAAGCACAAAATCTTCTGCTTTTTCGTGCTGGAGAATTTTCCACATACCTTCACAATATTCCGGTGCAAAACCCCAATCCCTTTTAGCATCCATATTACCAAGCAATAATTGCTTTTGCATACCTGCTGCAATGCGCGAAGCTGCACGGGTTATTTTTCGCGTTACAAATGTTTCGCCTCTCCTTGGTGATTCGTGGTTAAACAATATTCCGTTTGAAGCAAAGATGTTATATGCTTCCCGGTAATTTACTATTATCCAGTAACCGTATAGCTTTGCGACTCCGTAAGGCGACCGTGGATAGAATGGTGTTTCCTCGTTTTGCGGTATTTCTCTCGCCTTGCCATAAAGTTCGCTCGTAGATGCCTGATAAAACTTTACTCTCCGCAAACCTACTTCTCGTATCGCATCAAGGAATCTTAATGTACCGAGTGCGTCTACCTGCGCAGTATAGTCCGGTACTTCAAATGAAACTTTAACATGACTTTGTGCTGCAAGGTTATAGATTTCATCGGGTTCAATTTTTTCAAGCAAACGGTTCATGTTGCTTGTATCAACAAGATCTCCGTAATGTAAAAATAATTTTTTGTTGAGAATTTCAGGATCGTTATAAAGATGGTCTATCCTGCCTGTGTTGAATGAACTGCTTCGTCTTATTATGCCGTGAACCTCGTAACCTTTTTCAAGAAGAAGTTCTGCTAAATAACTACCGTCCTGTCCGGTAATTCCTGTAATTAAAGCTTTTTTCATTCTGATTAAATAATTAATTTATAGTAAAAATAGAACGCTGATGACCCGTCTGCACTCCGTTACGACGGGCATACACTGATTAAACTGATTAACACAGATCAGAGCCCATGCAAATCTACTAATTCGGCTTTATCAATGTTCTATTCTTTAACTTTATAATTTTTCTGAAACCACTTATAAGTTTTTATTAGACCTTCTCGCAGCTCGGTTTTATACTTCCATCCTAATTGATTAATTCTTGAAACATCCATCAATTTACGTGGTGTGCCGTCAGGTTTTGTTTCATCGTGAATTATCTTCCCTTCAAAACCGACAATCTCCGCAATAAGCATTGCAAGATCATCAATCGTGATATCTTTTCCGGAACCAATATTTATATGTGAAATATCTTTCTCATATAAATCATTCGCATCAATATTTTCCGTCAAAAATAAAATTGCGTCTGCAAGGTCCTCAACATACAAAAACTCTCGCATCGGTTTTCCCGAGCCCCAGATTGTAACTGATTCATGATTATTTACTTTTGCTTCATGAAACTTTCTTATGAATGCCGGAAGAACGTGAGATGTTTTTAAATTAAAATTATCGTGCGGACCATAAAGGTTTGTGGGCATCACGGAATAGAAATTACATCCATACTGCCTATAATAATTTTCACAAAGTTTTATTCCCGCAATTTTAGCAATTGCATATGGTTCATTTGTTACCTCAAGATAACCGGATAAAAGAGATTCTTCTTTTAACGGCTGCGGTGCCAGCTTTGGATAAATACATGAACTGCCTAAGAAAATCAGTTTTTCAACATTGTTTTTGTATGCAGCATTAATAACATTGGCTTCAATCATCAGGTTATCATAAATAAAATTGGCACGGTAGGTATTGTTTGCAAGTATTCCGCCTACTTTTGCTGCTGCCATAATAACTATTTCCGGTTTTTCAGTTTCAAAATAATCATCTGCCTCCGATTGACGGATAAGATTTAAACCGGGATAATTTTTCAAAAGTAAATTGTTGTATCCACGATGCTCAAATTCTTTCTTAACAGCCGAGCCAACCATTCCTGTGTGTCCGGCGATGTATATTTTTTTATTGAGATATTTTGACTCTTTAAGCATTTAAAAAATTACATTCCATAATAAATTGCAAAGTGAAACTCATCTACTGACTTATCAATAAAAGAAAAATCTTCCTGCTGCTGCGAAGTTTTCATGTATTGATATCTAATCCTAACAAATAATTCTTGAATAAATTCATATTTTACCATCGCACCGAGGTAAGTAAAGTTGGTTCTTAAACCGAATAAAAAAGGCGGCTGCGGCTGCTCAGATTGATCTTTAATATCTCCGGCTTCACCTTTCCTGATATACCGTGCCCACACAGAGGTCTCTAATCCTCTCAAAAATCTATACCTGATTGAACCGTAAATCTGATCCGCATTGTTACGCATCCAGTGACCCATAACATAAGAGAGATTCTCGAAAGTTTGTGTTTGATTAGCATGATCATAAACGAACGGATAAAGTTTTGAATATTCTGCCGTTAGTGTAAGATTATCAATGGGTAGATCAACAACCGATGCCCCCATGGTTAAACCGACTTGGTTACGTTCTTTTTCAGGATCAAACAAACCGTTTATAGTTAGTTCATCAATAAAAAAAGTTCCGTATAAATGAGTATTGGGAATGTGATCTCGTGAACTTACGGAAAAAAAGATTTGTGAGTTGCTGCCGGCGCGATTATTTTGCCTACTTAAATAATGATCGGCTAAACGAAAAAACATAACGGGAATCAGATAAATAAATTCGAGCTCATCGCTGTAAATTATAGATTCGCCAATTGATAATTTTAATCCCTTAGTTGGTCTGATGAACAACGTATGTGATGCAATGAACTTTTTCCTGAACGAGAAACTTTGTGAGCCAGTTTGTATATAATAAAAACTGGATGAATCAACAACATCCGAAGAAAGCCAACCATGAAAATAATTAAACCCAAGCCAATCAATTGGATTGATATCCAAACGTATAAATGGAAACGATGGTGCCTTTTGAGATAAAACGATCAACCCGTTTTCCGCGTAACCCCATTCCATAAATTCTTTGCCTATCGCAAAGCTGCCCCAATTCCAATCGGTTGCAATAATACCTTTCGCTTCGCTGTACTCAATTTTGTTTTTAGAATAACCAACAATGTTGCTGCTCGATCTTGCATTAACACCGGTTACTGGAGTGAACCTTTTATATTTATCTATCGTAGTCCCTTCTTCTGTGTTATCCCGGAAATCAAAGCTTACACCAAGTGCGTTCGTTATATATCCGTAAGTGTAAATACCGTTCCATAAGTGTGTTGCCTTTGCATTGTCAATCGATCCAATTTCATAACCAAGAATAGGGCTGAGATTCATTTTAAAATTTTCATCTCCATAAGAAAAAACCCGCCATCTGCCGGCAGGATCGCTGCTGAAAAAATCTACATACTTTTCATTTTTTTCATTTTTTATGAACCAGATTTCGTGATAGTAATCCTGCTTATAAAATTTGAGGTCTGCCATTTGTACATTGGTTAGAAGTTCGGGATGCTTTTCAGCTTCAAGTAATTTTTCTGCAAGATATTTCCGGGAGAGAGGACGAAATTCATCGTTGTATTCAATTATACCTTTTGTACTTAAGCGCCTTAGATAATCATAAACATCTTTATACAATGGTTCGTAAACAACCTGTGCAAACAAATTTGCTGTAATCGCAAACACACAAAGAGCTAAGAAAAATGTTATTCTAAATTTATTTTCCAACGAGCTGTTTACCCTTTAATAAAATCCTTAATTTTTTCAACAACATAAAAAACCTGCTCATCATTAAGCTCGGGATAGATTGGCAAAGCCAACGAAGTGCTGCCTGCTTCTTCGGAAAATGGAAAGTCTCCCTCTTTATATCCTAAATCTGAAAAACATTCCTGTAAATGAAACGGAACAGGATAATAGATTTCAGTATTAATTTCATTATCAGCCAAAAACTCCCTTAACTCATCTCTTTTTTCCGTACGAATAATATATTGATTGTAGATGTGATAATTTTTTAATCCATCAACATCTTTATAAACTGCCTTGGGTAAAAGCACTTTGTTATCGCCATCAAATTTTATTTTGCCTGTTTCTTCAGCAAGTCCTGCATCAACAAACAACTGGTTATAACGCTCTGCATTTTTTCTTCTGCCTTCCGACCAATCATTAAGATGAGGAAGTTTAACATTTATTACCGCTGCTTGAATTGCATCCAATCTGAAATTTCCGCCAATAACTTTATGATAGTATTTTGGTTCGCCTCCGTGAACCCGTTTTATTCTTATTATATGTTCAAAATCGTCATCGTTAGTTACAACCAAACCACCATCTCCATAGCAGCCAAGATTTTTACTCGGGAAAAATGAATAACATCCTATATCGCCGATGGTTCCGGCACATTTACCATCTTTATATTGAGCGCTGATAGCCTGCGCACCATCTTCAATAACAATCAAATTATTTTTCCGGGCAATTTCCATAATCGGATCCATATCAGCACTTTGTCCGTAAAGGTGAACAGGAATAATTGCACGTGTTTTTGAAGTTGTTCTTTTCTCTATTTCTGCCGGGTCGATATTAAAAGTGACTGGATCAATATCTGCAAAGACAGGCACAGCATCCAATCTTGAAACTACTCCTGCAGTTGCAAAAAAAGAATACGCCGGCACAATTACTTCATCTCCGGGTTTTAGATCGATAGACATAAGCGCTAACAAAAGCGCATCTGTTCCAGAAGAAACTCCGATAGAGTATTTGCAGCCAAGAGACTCACAAAAATTTTCTTCTAACTTTATAACTTCCGGACCTAAAATAAAATACTGTGATTCGGCAACTTTTAAGATTGCATCATCTAATTCTTTTTTAAGTGATTGATATTGTGCTTTTAGGTCTAATAATGGAACGTTCATATGCTTATAACTTCTTATTATGGTCATATGGAACTCGCATAATAATCATCCGCTTTGCCGAAGGCATTCCTTCGGAAGTGTGTAAATGATTTTTCATGCTCGTTTCATAACACTTTGTAAAAATTTTAAATCGAAAATTAGTGAGATTTGAATGTAAATACTAATGAAGTTTAAGCCGGGGAGTAGACAAAGTCCGCCTGAATTTCTTTAATAAGTTTTGCTTTAAGATCTTTTTCAGAAACGATTGGGTTTTCAACTTTCCAATCGATGTTTAATTGTGGATCGTTATAAAGAATTGCGCGTTCGTCAGGTTTACTGTAATAATTTGTACATTTATATACGAATAACACTTCATCGGAAAGAACAGAAAAACCATGAGCAAAGCCCGGCGGAATCCACATTTGTGTTTTATCTTCGCCAGTTAATTCAATTGAAAAGTACTGCCCAAAAGTTGGTGAATCAAATCGTATATCTACAGCTACATCAAGCACCTTCCCCTTTATTACGTGACATAGTTTTCCCTGTGCTTTATCTCCAACCTGGTAATGTAATCCCCTGATTGTTCCCTTAAGTGATTTTGAAATATTGTCCTGTACAAAATCTTCTTCGATACCAAATTCCGCGTACTTGCTTTTACTGTAAGTTTCAAAAAAATATCCTCTGTCATCTCCAAAAACATCTGGTTTGATGATTAGCAGTCCGTCTATATTTGTCTTAATTACTTCCATTATATAACTATTATAAAGTTTTTATTTACTGTTCACCTAACTCATTCAATATTTTATCGAGATACTCACGATAGAGTGAATTCGGTATGGTCTGTACTAATTCTTCAAAATGTTGTTTATTAATGAATTCTTTATATAATGCTATCTCTTCAATACAAGCGACTTTCAAGCCCTGTCTGTCTTCGATAACACCAAAAAAGTTTGATGCCTGCAGTAATGCTTCCGGCGTACCGGTATCAAGCCAGGCAACACCTCTGCCAATCCTTTCAACGAAGAGTTCGTCCATTTCCATATACTGTTTATTAACATCTGTAATTTCCAATTCACCGCGTGCAGATGGGGTTAATTTTTTAGAGATATCGACAACCTTATTATCAAAAATATATAAACCCGGTACAGCAAAATGAGATTTTGGTTTAGCCGGTTTCTCTTCAATCGAAATGGCTTTTCCGTTTTCATCAAACTCAACAATGCCATAACGCTCCGGGTCATTTACCTGGTAGCCAAATATCGTTGCTCCTTTTTGTCTCTCAAGTGCGTTGTAGAAAAAACTCAAATCGCCATAAAAAATATTATCACCAAGAATAAGTGTAACAGATTCATCACCTATAAATTTCTCACCAAGTATGAATGCTTCTGCAATACCATTAGGAGCCGCCTGAACAACATATTCAATCGAAAGCCCAACTTGTGATCCATCACCGAATAGTTTTTCGTAAAGTGGAATTGTCTCTTTATCTGATATAATCAGGATTTCTCTAATTCCACCCAGCATTAGGATGGAAAGAGGATAATAGATTAACGGTTTATCGTAAATTAAAGTTAGTTGTTTACTATAAATTTTTGTTATCGGGTAAAGACGGGAACCTGAACCTCCTGCAAGAATAATACCCTTCATTTTATTTTCTTTTGTTTGAAACATATCGATGCAAATATAAAAAGATTCTTAATGATAATTACACTATCGAGAGGTAATTAGATGGTTGCAAAATTAAAGCAGCGAACCGCTTAAAATAATCATTGCAACTGTAAAGTAAATTACAAGCCCCGTTACATCAACCATGGTTGCTACTAAAGGTGTAGATGACGTGGCAGGATCAATCCCGAATCTTTTTAGTATGAACGGAAGCATGGAACCGAGCAGCGTACCCCAAAGAACAATTCCAACAAGCGAAAGACCAACAGTCAATCCAATCTGTACTATATATTTATCTAATGCAGAAATAAATTGTGAGAGAAATAAAACCTGGAAAAATCCAATTGTTCCAAGTATTAGACCAAGTGATAATCCTGATAACACTTCCCGTCTTATAATTTTCCACCAATCCTTCAAGTCAACTTCGCCTAACGCCATTGCACGAATTACAAGTACAGATGCCTGAGAGCCGGAATTACCCCCGCTTGAAATAATAAGCGGAATAAACATAGAGAGAACTATTGCCCTGCTTAATTCATCTTCAAAGTAACCCATTGCAAATGCAGTAAGAGTTTGACCGAAGAACAGAATAGTCAGCCACACTGCCCTTTTTTTTACCATAGAAAAAACTGAGATGGTGGGATAAGGTTCTTCAAAAGCTTCCACTGCAGCAAGTTTATGAATGTCTTCGGTGGCTTCTTCTTCTGCAATATCAAGCACGTCATCGACAGTAACAATACCAATTAGTACGTTAAATTTATCAACAACCGGCAAAGCAATTCTATCATATTTTTTAAATACTTCAACGGCATCTTCCTGGTCATCATGCACATTCAACGATATGTAATTTCCGTCCATTATATCAGCTACTTTTTCATTGGGTTCAGCAAGAATAAAATCTTTTAGCGTGATATCATCAAGCAGTTTTCCTTTTTCATCAATCACATAAACAATGTTAAGTGTTTCTTTATCCTCGGCATTCTCACGAATAAATTTTAATGTTTCCTCAATTGTCCATTCCGGTTTTATAGCAATGTAATCCGGAGTCATTAATCTACCAACGCTGTTCTCCGGATATCCAAGTAATGTTTGGGCAATCTTTCTTTCTTCAAAAGATAAAAGTTGTATTAGTTGTTTGGCTGCAGCACTCGGTAATTCTTCCAACAATGCGGTTCTGTCATCAGGAGACATTTCATTTAGAATCGCCGCAACTTCACTTTGTGCCATTGCTTTTAACAAATCTTTTTGTGTTTCAACCTCAAGATGTTCAAAAGTATCGGCGGCAAGTTCGTTGGAAAGAAGACGAAAGATTATTACCTGTTCCTGTTCAGAAAGATCAATTATTAAATCGGCAATATCTGCGGGAGACCAATCACTTAATATTTCCTTGAGAATGCTAAGCTTTCTCTCGGCAATTAATGATTGTATTTCGGGTTGTAACAACTTGCTTAGCATTGCGTTTCCCAGGAAATTCTAATTAATAATTTGTGATGATTTACATCTCTTAAATTCAAATAATTGAATGAAATGAGTTTAAATTTAGTCCATTATTCCCGAAAATACAATTTTGAAAATCACCTGGGATTTTTGTGAGATGATTGAAACGAACACTTATAATATATAAACAGTGAACCGAAAAGATAATTCGAAGCGCAAAAGGAAGTTGAAGCAATCCTCGGTCATTCAGTAAGAATCTTGTCAATATATTTCTAACCCTGTTGTTTGGGCTTTTCATTGCAATAACAAGTTTCCTGCTGAATGACAATTCAGAGTTATCTTTGTTATTTATTAAATTTATAAATTGAATTTAATTTGACTTTAATAAAAAAACGCAAATAAATGATATTCGTAGTGGATGAAAATATTGCCCTCGCTGAAGAAGCGTTTTCACAATTTGGTGATGTGCTGCTTATCGGCGGGAGACAAATTACAAACGAATTCCTTCGTAATGCAGATGCTTTGATCGTTCGTTCAATTACATATGTTGATGAAAATCTTTTACAAAATACAAACATAAAATTTGTCGGTACCGCAACAATAGGGACAGATCACATCGATACTTATTACCTGAATAAAAATAATATAGCATTTGCAGATGCAAATGGCTGTAATGCTGATTCGGTTGTAGAGTATGTTTTTACAGCATTACTAAAAATTGCCGTTGATAATAATCTTACATTAAAAAATAGATCCATTGGAATAATAGGTGTTGGGAACATCGGGAGCAGAGTGGTGAAATATGCTGAAGCACTTGGATTAAAAGTGTATAAGAATGATCTACCAAAACAGCGTGCCGGCGAAGGGAGCAATTATGTTTCACTTGAAAAAGCGCTGCAAGCAGATATAATTACGTTGCACGTGCCTTTGAATAAAACCGGGATTGATAAAACCTTTCATTTGCTTGATGAAAAAAAAATAAACGAATTAAAAAATAACACCATAATTATAAACAGTTCAAGAGGTGGGGTAGTAGATAATAAAGCATTATTAGATTTAATTGATAAAAAACATTTTAAAGTAATATTGGATGTGTGGGAAGGTGAACCAATGATAAACACCGACTTACTTCAAAAGATACATGTCGGTTCAGCGCATGTTGCCGGCTATTCGCTGGAAGGTAAAGTGAACGGAACTAAAATGATTTATGATGCAATCTGCAAGTTTACAAATCAGTTAAATGATTGGGAACCAAAATTATCAACTGTAGAAAACAATATTATTGATATGTCATCAGCAAAAAACCTTGAGGAAAAGCTGAATTTAATTTTTAAACAAATTTACAATATTGCAAAAGATGATTCGCAAATGAGAGAGATGATTGAGATGGATAAAAGTTTGCGCTCTGCATATTTTGATAAGTTAAGAAAGGAATATCCTTTACGAAGAGAGTTCACAAATTATACTGTTTTAATTGAAGCGAATGATAAACAGTTGAAAGATATATTAGAAGCATTCAGATTTGATGTTAAGGTTAAAGGTTAACTTTTGAATTAATTATTCGTTTTATGCAAAGGAATGATTTTTGTCATATTGAGCGCAGCGAAATATCTCCAATTAGTAAATTGTAATCTTTGAGATTCTTCATTCCGATAAATCGGAATTCAGAATGACAATGATGCGTAAGGTGAGTTAATTATCCTGTTCTTTTTTCTCTAATTTAAACTCTACCGGAACATCCATCTGCACTTTTATTCTCTGCCCTCTTTGCAAACCAGGTTTAAACCTGTGATAAAAAATTGCAAGCCGTGCCGATTCATCACAACCATATCCAATTCCTTCAACAAGTTCTGCATCGAGTACTTCGCCGTCTCTATCGATATAAGTACGTATAACAACCGTTCCTTCAATCCCGTTTTCTTTTGCCTGTTTTGGATAAGATATTTTTTTATAGATGGCTTTCATTCCGCCAATTGGTTCCGGCATTACCTCAACGCTTAAATAAAAAGCCGGGTCTTCTTCTAAATTTCTCTCTTCTTCAATTATGGGAGGTAATGGTTGATCGGAATTATTTTTCTTTTTTATTGTCTTATTGGATTGATTGATTTTGTTTTCGGTTAATTCTTCATTTGAATTGCTGTGCCTTAAGGGCTCCACTTCAACATCTAACATGCCTTCTGTGTAAAATATATCATCAACATAAACACCTGAAGAATCAAAGTAGCTCGTCGGTCCTTCTCTCTTTCCATTTACAATACTGTACATTTCACGAATCAAACCGTTTTCATTAATATTCCTCACCAATCCGTTCACCCTGCCGTTAAAGTACGAGAGTTCCTGTTTGATGTTTCCATTTTCCCAAAAAAATATCGCCTCGCCATCTCTCACACCATTTTTATAATGAACAATGGATTCAATGCTGTTGTTATCAAAATAAGTTATAACGGAATCTTCCTGCGAAAATACATTGGCTGATAGTACAAATAAAATATATAGAGTTAATTTTATCATATAAGTGGAAATAATTTGGGTAAGAAAGATACGACTTAATCGCGAATAATTAGAGGCATTAAAACAACCGCAATAAAAATTAAAACTGCAACTCCAAAGAAAATGTAACCGACTCCCGTATCAAATTCTAAAAGACCTAAAGTGTTTAACAGATAATGCCAGTCGTGGTAAACTTTATTGCCGCCAAGCAAGGGTATTTTCTGAGCACGCGCATCGGCAGCATAAACGCTTATGTTTATAAAATTTTGCCCGAGCCACAGAAGACCAACCTGAACACCTGTTCTGTAATTATTCCTAAAGAAAAACCAAGCGATGATTGATGGAATAATTATCTGCATTAATGTTCCCCCAAGAGTATAAATAAATTTTCCAAACAAAATGAAAAAAATATGTCCTGCTTCGTGAATTACAAGATCAACATTGTCTATCATTCCATAATTCCCGCGATTAATACACCAAGAAACAGCAATAGGGAGTATAATAATGGAGGGTATCCATCGTTTAAAATTATCCCATTTTGAATAAGATTTTGCTTTGGAAAGGTCTATCTTATTTTCGTCTTCAATTTCAAATTTCATATGCTTATAATTTTAAATTAAGGTCATATGGAACTCGCATTATAATCATTCCCTTGTTTGTAAATGATTTTTCATGCTTGTTTCATATTCTTTGCTTTTCACACAAGTGATAACTATTTTTAGTCCGAAATTAATAAAGATACATTCATCATTCAATTTTTTAAACATTAATTAGAAGGGAATACTATGCCACTTAACACAAGAGCCGTTTCGTCGTTTATAATATTAGCTCTGTTTATTTTAATGATGGAAATTAACCTTGCACAAAACTTTGAAACCCCGCGCCCCAGTCAAAATGCTACTGTTTCACAAACGGTTGGAGTTACTCATATCACAATTGATTACAGCAGCCCCGGAGTTAAGGATAGGATAATTTGGGGAGAGTTAGTTCCGTTTGGTGAAGTCTGGCGTACCGGCGC
>Ga0209988_10002254_pt1 | contig 12715 bp, 16 predicted proteins | sample N075metaG_FD_183115 | JGI IMG/M metagenome (GOLD analysis project Ga0209988, IMG submission 183115) | Deep subsurface microbial communities from Kermadec Trench to uncover new lineages of life (NeLLi) - N075 metaG (SPAdes) (version 2) | ecosystem: Environmental > Aquatic > Marine > Ocean trench... | reverse complement strand
GGTGGTGTTCAGCTTCATGATGATCCCCCGGAATTCAGTTATCGATGTACTAATGAACGAGGTTCGTGGACAGAACCCCCGAGTTCCCGTGACTCGCGCTCGAACGCACTCGGGGATTGATAGCCCAGGGCCGGCAGGACTCGAACCCGTACGATCCCGATTATGTCCCCCGGTTGGCCCCAGAAATTAGACAGAACGGAGAACGCCGGAAGACCCTGAATTCGAGTATCTCACCGGAACGCTCAGATTGAAGTACATGGGAAGAATCGAGCCAAGTCTTTGACTCTAAAACGTTTCTCCTGAAGAGATTCTGTCCCCAGCCTGACCCTGCCTCACGCGCACGTTTACCCGGGCGTCCCGGCGCCAAGAACCGTCCCATCCCGCCCTGCTCCACTCCCTGCTGTAGTGCACCAATCTGCCCACTGAACCCCGAATCTTCTTCTTATTGCAGAGCGTCCTATAGCCCTAGGCCGTAGCGCGCCTTCCTGAGATATTCGCCAGTCCAATCCATGCACGGAGTGATCATGATCCGCAGCAAGAACACGCTCGTCACTAGGGCGGGGATCCGCGCCATCCAAACAGCGGCCATCTCGGATAATCCAATGGCTTGGAAGAGGGATAGTAGAATCGAATATACGCCCACAGGAAGCAGCACTACCGAGATGCCAAGGAGACTCAGGCTCACAACGATCCAAACGATCGAGAGTAGACTTAGAACAACGAGCGAGAGAATTTCCTGCGTTGTCCCCATCTGCGCTCGTTGGCTTTTCGCAGCCGACATGTGACTACTCCCCACCGGGGATTCCCGGATCTTCCCAGTTCATCATATCTCGGATCCCATCATACGCCTCGGAGGCATCCCATTGATGGACGCCTCACGGCGGTCCCAAACCAAGATCTCACGTCCCCTCACGGTGCCCACCCCGCCCTTCTCTGCTCCCTGCCCCAGAGCCACAATCCGCCCACTCGCCCCCAATTGCAGACAAGGACGGCGACGGGGATAGGGCATTCAAGCTGCGTTCTGGCTCGACGTCCGAGTCTGGGCGGCGTTATGTGGAGCCCCGTCGGGGGCCAGCGGCGGGAGTTCACCATCAACCTGATCACGCCGGACAACGGGGAGAAGTTCCTCGTCGAGTTCAGCAGCCAAACGCTGACCAATATCCAAGGTTTCCTCTCAGAGGACCCCGACCTCACGATCACGATCAACCGAACTGACCTCGAGTCGGTCATGATTGGGACGAAGACACTTATGGGTGACCTTTCTGCGTTGGTATTTCTAGTCTCGCCCGCCTTCCGTGATTGAGACGATCTGTCACGGGCCACGCAGGGCTTCAGAGCTGATGCTCGACGGGCATCAGGGCGATCAATCCCGAGAGCATGCGATCCCAGAAGCTGGAATGCGGATCCTTGTGGTATCGCACCTCGGAGCCGTCTTCACGGGTGATCCAGACCAGATCACCGTCGTCGTCGAGTCGAACCCGGTAGCTATTCTCGGGCGTCACACCCTCGTCCATGAATGCGATGACCTGCGCCGCGAGTTCGGGGCTCTCCACGTACAGGCCCGCCTCGGTATTAATACTCCCCGAACGAGGGTCCAGATTGAAGCTGCCGATGAAGACAGACTTCCGATCGAACACAGCCGCCTTGGTATGCAGTGCAGACTTCACCTCCGCATCGTTCGCGGAATGGTCGATCACGCTGGCATCAGGTCTGAACTCGAAGAGTTCTACGCCGCTCTCGACAACCAGCTTTCGTCTCTTCGCGTGACCAGCATGCGCTGCTAGCACATCATTCGAGGCCAGTGAGTTGGTCAGCACGCGGACACGGACACCGCGCTTAGAGAGCTGCGCGAGCGTCGACACTGCGCGGTCGGGTATGACGAAATAGGCCGACTCAATGAGTAGCTCTTCATCGAGGCTCTCGATTTTCGCGAAGAACCTCCGGATAATCGCGCCCTAGGCAATGCCGTCACGTATGCCGGCGGGATCGTCCCAGACGATTCGCCCGGGCGCCCAGATGAACTGGTCGCGGATCGAGACCAAATTCGAGACGAGTGCATCGACATCCTGATCGAGCGGATATGGATAGCTCGTCTTCGCGATCGCCTCACGAATTTCTGCAACGGCCCCCTCTAGATCCGTCTCTGTGAAGGGGCGATCCACCAATGCCTCGATCGGCACCGACCAATCACCGTTCCAGAAGTAGTCGAAGACGCGAGAGATCTCCCTAACGACCGGGCCTGCCGCCGCGATGTCCAGATCGCGGAAGTTGGTGTCGAGGGCGACCTCGAAGTAGTGATTGCCGATATTGCGGCCCCCCACGATCGCCAGGGCGTTGTCCGCGACCATGAGCTTGTTGTGCATCCGGTGGTTCACGCGAGCCAAGTCGATCGCGAAGTCTATGAGTCGACTGTCCCGGTGGGCGAAGGGATTGAAGACCTGCACTTCGATGTTCGGGTGTGCGTCCATGGCGGCGACGCGCGTATCTTTCCCGGCCAGGTTGATGTCATCGACCAGAACGCGAATCCGTACCCCTCGGTCGGCGGCTCGAACCAGGTGATCCATCAGTATCCAACCGGTCGCGTCCGCCTCCCAGATGTAGTACTGGACATCGAGACTGTGCTCTGCCAGGTCCGCCATCGCGATTCGGGCAGTGAACGCCTTCCGTCCGTGTCGGACGATGGAGAACCCGGATTGATCGGGGTGTTGGGCGGCCGTCTCTTCGAAGATCCGGCCGAGTTGCGTCTCGAGATGGTTCTCGAATGCCGTCGAGGGTTCGTACTCGACGGCTCTCAGATCCTTTCCGCAGGCGCCAATCAGCCCGAAGAGTATGAGCACGGGTAGGGGAGAGACGACACCCACCGTACGCATCCTCCGGTGCGCGCGCGTGCCATTGTGCCCTACGATCCACGATACCCCCACGTGCACTCCTCCATCTCGATTGAAAGAACCTACGGATTGTCGTGGCTGCAGCAACAATCTCGCCCAGAATATCGAAACTCGTCAGCGGAGGCTGCGAGCCGCCGGGATGCCACTCTTCCGAGCTGCGAAACCGTAATCGCTATGAGATTCAAACTTGTAGAGCCCGGTAACGCCAAGGAATGTAAGATAGCAAACGAGAAGGTGCGAACGGGCAGCGACCGCTCACCCACTGCGCGTCGCCGGTCACTCGATTAGCAAGGAAACGGACCAATGAGCACGGATGCCGGCATAGTATTCGCCATCTTGGGCGTTGCGGGAATTCTCTTTGCCTCTGGAAAGGTGCGCCTCGACATCACTTCCCTGCTCGTCGTGATGGCACTGATGCTCTCCGGCGTGCTCACTCCGAGGGAGGCGCCGAGCATAGGAAGAACAAGCTCGGTTCTGGCTCAATGTCCGAGTATGGGGCATTATGTCAAGTCCCATCGGGGGCCTGCGGCGGACTTCTCGGGCCTCCTAAAGACCGCTTGGAAGTCCTATCCGCATCGCGCTGCAAGAGCGCTGTGATCCTTCGGTAGCCGTAGCGACCGTACGCCTTAGCCAGCTCGATGATACGAGCCACCAAGCGCACCGATTCGCGGTGCTCGAACTCGCGAATGTGCTTGCGTGTCGTCCGGCGAGAGGAGTAGAGTGCGAACACGCGCGCCACCAAGAGCGCTCAGTTCGAACCGCAATGGAGGATTCGCCATGAACGCAGCACTGGCCAAGCGCGTCGACCAACTCGTCGAGTGTGGGTGGGAACCTCACACGACCACTGAGACCAGCGCGGCCCTCGTGGGCCGGCGTCCCTTCAACTGGTGGCTCTTCCTCCTCGTGATGATTTTCGTCCCGCTCTTCGGAGGCATCCTCTATCTGATCTTCTGGTTCTCTACCTCGCGGGCAACCGTCTTCCTGCACGCGGAGAGTGACGAGGTGGTGGCCTCCGGCGACCTCTGGCTGGTCCGGCTTCAGGAATCGAATAGAGAGGCCTACATCGAGCGGCAGAGGCAGATCAAGGAACGCGGCTTCCTGGCCGTGATGTGGCCCCAGCTCCTTGCCTTCCTCCCGCTCCTGTTCCTCTGGATCTGGCTACTGCGCCGGTACGTCTAGGTCGATCGCCTCGCGTCCGGCAACGTTTCGCCAGCAACGGATTTCCCCGCCGGTGCGAAGATTGCTGAAGCCGGTTTTCACGATCGTCGCCGGGGTGTTCGTCCTCTGGACCGCCGGCGCCATCGGCCTGCGCTGCGCGGGCGGCGCTATTTCGTGCTCTTCGTTCGATGCTTCCGAACCCGGAACAGAGTTCCGCACCTGTCTGAGCAGTGTCGTCTCTTGGGATTCCTTGAAGAGAACGAATTTCCGCAGTGACACCTCCGAAATTAACCGCCAATAAGATCCTGAACAGGCTGCATCGCCAAGTGCCCAAGAAGTGATGGTGACCGCCATTCCTGATGGAACCGCCCCTTCTCGTCACGGCCCACCACGGGCGTGACGCCGTGCGCGATACCGTTCAAGCGCTCCATGGCCTTCTCGGCCGATGCCTTCTTCTCCATGGATCCCTTCTCCTCTCGGAGCCCGGAACCCTCTCTTAGATCATCGGTCCAATCTGTCCAAACTCGGCTGACGGCTTACAGCTTTACCGCGCGGGGCGGGCGGAGGCGATTTCGACCGTCTCACCTCGCTCCCCGGCCAGCCAGCGGATCACGTCGCTTGCGTCGATCACGAGCGAGATCGCATTCAGGGCGATCACGCCGCGGATCCACAGCCCGAACGGCTCGTCGGCGGGCGCGGAACCGAGCCGCGTCCACAAGAAGAGCAACAGGGGAACCCAAGCCACGTGCCCGAGGCCGAGCAGCCGCGAGAATCCGGTCCAGTGGGTCAGGAGCGTCATCAGGCTCATGCTGACCGCAAGCGCTCCGAGCGTCGCCAAGGCCTCCAATCGGGGCAGGAAGAACATCGGTGCGAGCGCATTGAAGGCCACGAGCACGAGCAGCCAAAGTCGCCAAGGCGTGGGCATGCTCAGCATCCCCTGGTTGAAGCGAAGGAATGCGTTCATGACTTCTCCTCCCCCTCCGCGGTTCAAAGGTCGACTCCCGTCAACCTCCTCACCCGGTGATCGAGGGTGTCGGTGAACCCTACATGGGTGCGCTCTCAATTCCCTCATGTACGCATCAACCCCGCATCGGGCGGCGACACCGCTTAGACGTCGTTACGACCGGCCCGTCACGTAGCCGCCGTCCACTCGCAGGATGTGGCCAGTAGTGAACTTGGCGGTGGCGAGATACAGCACCGCGTCCGTGGTTTCGTTGACTTCGCCGACCCGGTTCAGGAGCGCCACACCGCCGAATGAGTCGACATCGGCCTCGCCGTAAATGGGGGTCCGGATCACGCCCGGCGCGACGGCGTTGACCCGGATGTTGTCGGCCGCCAACTCGGCCGCGAGGCTGACCGTCAGCGCGTGAATACCGCCCTTGCTGACCAGGGCCGCCGACGCCGGGAGCCCGGCCATGGCGTGGTCGACGAGTACGGTGCCGATGTTGACGATGGCGCCGCCGCCCTCTTTCTGCATCTGGCGGACGGCCGCCTGGGTGGTCAGGTAGGTGCCCTTCAGGTTGCCGTTCAGGTACCCGTCCAGGTCCTCCTCAGTGACGTCGACGAACGGCTAGCGCCGAAGGTGCCGGCGTTGTTGACGAGCACGTCGACGCTGCCGAATCGTTCCACCGCTGCCCGGACCATGGCCTCGCCCGTTTCCCGGTCGGCAATGCTGCCGAGGACCTCCGCGACCCGCTCAGCATGGCCCAGCTTCTCCGTCGCCGCCTTCAGCTTATCAGCGTCGCGTCCGTTGAGGACCACGTTCGAGCCCCGGTCCAGAAATGCGCGGGCGATGTCGAAGCCAATGCCGCTGGATGAGCCCGTGATCAAGGCGGTGTTGGTTTGGGTAGACATGTCGAATCTCCTTCCCGCGAAGGCATCCTTGCCGACTGGGTTGATGAATCGCGCTTCCGGCAGCCTACCATTCCTGACCGGGGGGACCCCCTAGGAGGCCGTTCGACACGCCAGCGGTCAGCTGTCGCGCTCGAAGGCGCCCTCGACTGTATGGGTGTCGGAGTCGTCGTCTATACGCACCCGCTGTGGCTCGACGGTGATCTTGACTTCCACCCCCGACCCAGAGCCACAATCCGCCCACTCTCCCCCAAGTGCAGACAAGGACGGCGTAGGGATTGGTTCAGGCTGCGTTTCAGCTCGACGTCTGAGTATGGGGCGTTATGGCAAGTCCCATCGGGGGCCTGCGGCGGGGCGAAGATGACTCCTGACTCGACAGATGATTTCGGGTAGGGCGGGACCGGTCGAGTCGGCCCAGCAGGTGGCGCTTGCTCGGGTACGACCTCACCCCGGCGAACGACCCGCTTGGTCGAGGTTCCCGGGACCCAAGGCTGTGTGCCGACTACTCCTCTTCCGGTTCGGATGCCGCTGTGTCCGGCTTGTCCGCGGGAGGGCTCGTCTCGCCGGCCTCCTCCTCCGACGCCTCGGCAGGCGGGGCCGCCTCGACGCTGGGCGACTCGCCCGTCTCGCCGGCCTCGATCTCCTCGTCGGCGGCGACCTCCACCGCGTAGAACCGCGCCAGCTGGTCGAGGATCCCTCGAGCGGTCTCGAGCTTCCCGAGCGTCGGTTCGGTGATGAATGCGCGGCGCGCGTTCCAGGCGATTCTGCGACGCAGGGTGCGGATGCGCCGGTACGTCGGGTAGGTCTCCTCTCGTCCCGCGCCCGCCTCGAGCTGGCGCAGCAGGCTGTTGATCGAGCCCTGAGCCACGCGTAGGTCGTCGAGGGCCCGGAACCGTGCGCGCCGACCCCAGCGGTGGCGGATGGGTCGGGGCGCCCTTCGCACGGAGCGGCGCAGGTCGCCTGCGACCGCGGCCAGCTGCTTGGCGATCTCGGTGACGGCAGCCTGGTCCCAGTCCTGCGGCTCGGTTGCGGCCGGCAGGGGGGCGAGCAGGCCGACGAAGGCGAGCAGGGTGACTCCGGTCCGGGTCGTGGGCGTCATGAAGCGGTTTCCTCGGTGAGGCGACGGGGTGAGGACCCTGCTCCCCGGCGTGAGCCTCCTCGGGGCGCTGCCGGTCCCTCCACCCGTTGACCGTGTGGCAACACTGTGTCGCAGGATTCCAGGAGGCGCAACCGGCCCGTACTCCGCGGAAAATCGATCTGCGTCGACGGGAGATTTTCGAGATGCCGGCCCTCGCAGAACGAAGCGTGAGCGTAACGATTTCGGGGGCCGAGGTGTGATCCGAACTCGCGAAACAGAAGGCAGGCGGGCCCAAAATGCACCGAGGCCCGTTCGCGTCCGTTTGGATCGTGGCGCTCGTGGGAGATGGACCGAGGGTTCTGCTTCAGGCGGCAAGCCGATAGTCGTGCTGCACGCCGCCAAGCACGGGTAGGGCGATCAGTCTGCCGCCGGCCAGCGGCCTGTCGATCAGTTCGGGGTAGGGGTCGGGTATGGCATGGGTCGCCTGCGAGGGGCGTGCCCGGTTGTAGTATTCGATGAACTCCCGGGCCACACCCCCAACGTGTGCGGCGTTGAGGAAGATGAAATGGTTGAGCGCATTCTGACGCAGCGTGCGATGAAATCGCTCGACGTGCGGATTCGCATTTGGGGCGTGGTAGGGCGTAGGAAGTCCCTCAATGTACATCGTCGTGGACAGCCAGCGGTCGAGATGACAGCGGAAGCCGTCCTTGCGTCGCCCGAACTGACCGAAAATGCCATCGTTGTCGTGCAGAAGGAATCGCGGCTTTCGATCGAATGCGGCCATGTCGCGGATCTGGATCTTCACCCAGTCGAGTGCGGGGCTTTCGGTCACGTTGCAGTGCACGATACGCCGCGTGTTGACCTCCATCACAATAAACACGTAGACGGTCGTGAACAGCGCGGTGTACTGCGTCATGAAGTCACAGGCAAAGAGCTCGTGGCTGTGGTTCTTGACGAACGTGCGCCACTTCTGCCCATCATGGCGTGGTCGTCGCCACGTCATGTACTTGCGAATGGTGCTCGTGGAATGGCTGATCCCGAACTTGACTCGCAGCTCCTCGTTGATCTTGTCCTCCCCCCAGGATGGATTGTCGCAGCTCATTCGGATGATGAACTCGATGTGCTCGCGCGGGATCGTGGGCCTGCCCAGACGCTTCTGGCGAGACCTCCATCGCCAGTAGAGCTTGAAGCCTTGGCGGTGCCAGCGGATCACGGTCTCGGGTTTCACGATGACCAGGGCGGTGGACCATTTTCGCCACAGCTTCGAGAGCCCGAGCCAGAAGGCGCGATCAAACATCCGAAGGCGAGGGCGCTTGCAGGTGCGCTTGTACGTGGCGAGTTGCTGACGGAGGGCAAGATTTTCCAGGATGAGCGTCTCTCGATGGATGAAGAGGCTGCGCAGGAAGCCAGCGAGCAGGGTCATCCGGGCACTCTAGCGGGTGTGGGAAAGTCGAACGATTTCAGGCTGGACGGGTTTTTCGCGGACTACGGGCTTCACGGCGCGGAGCTCAGGCTGGAAGACAACGAGCCCGGCCTGCGCGTCAACGCTCTCGTTTCCCACCCAGCTTCGGCGAACTCGATTCGCTTCGCCTGGCTGCGAGGAGCTGCCTGGCCTACCCAGCGCTCCGCTCCGGCTCGCGAGTCCAGAGGTCCGGACGCTTCCAGAGGTGCCGGCCCATGGCAACGGCACCAATGGTGAGGACAAGATCCGTGGCGTGGATGAGCAGCGGTAGCCCTCCGACCCGACCCGCCGGGAACGTCAACGCCCCGAGAAGGAAGAGCACGGTGATCCAAGTCGGGAATACGCGCGCCCGAAGCAGCCCGATAGCGAGCAAGAGGAGACCGGCGGGGAAAGCGGGACCGAACAGGTAGGTTATGAACAGCGCACGCCGAAAGATGTCGGCGATGACATCTGGGTAGGCTTCGACCTTTAGATCCAAGAGTACGAACACGAGCTGGAGCACCATGATATTCGTGACGGCAACGAGACCCAGGAGCGCAGCGGCACCTCCAAGTAGACCGAGTCGATCGGCATCTGGACGAAGCAGATGGACGATGCCAAGGATCCCACCGATCCAGAAGTACAAACCGAGCAGGGAAGTCGCTGCAGCCGGCAGGGGCAGTGCCTCGGACTGGTGGTGGAAGATCTCACCCGTCATGAACAAAGCCGGCCCGAGGACGAGTCCCACGGCGGCGATTCGACGTCGAACCTGCTCGGACTCGCCCTCGCTCAAGGTTGTTCTCCACGCGTTGCGCCACGGACTGAAGACACGACGTCACGGACTGAAGGCGCAGCGACGGTCTTCCACAAGGTGATAGACCGCGCCATTCTATGTCCGGGCGGCGCTGCATGACAATACAGACATGACTCCGGTCCATCCCATGGCTCGCACGCTGGCATTCTGGAGGCCATCATCGGCCGCTCTTGATGCGGCCACCGATCTCCGAATCGTCGGTGAAGACGCGGCACCGAAGGCCGATCGCCTCGGCGTGGCCGATGATCTTGCGGTGGGACATCTGTGCTCATGCGTTCGTAGACCTCGACTGGTAGCGTTCGGGTCGGGGTGGGATGGAGGTACCGATGCTTGCGTTGATCTTCTTGGGTCTGCTCGTGGCCGGTTGCGGAGCTGCCGACGGGTCGGGGTCCGCCGGCGAGGCTTATCAGCTCGTGGGCTTCACCAAGGCCCAGCATCCGGGCGACGTGCGCCTGTTCGGACTGACCCGAGCCTGTCAGGCGGAGTTTTCGGGTAGCCGCCTCTGCTCCAGCGTGGAAGTGATGGAGACGGCGGCGATCCCCGACGGCCTTGAGGGGAATGCCTGGGTCCGGCCCTCCTTCATCTCGGCGATCGATCGATCCGTACTCGACGCCTCGGGCCTGGTGCTCCTGGGAGGACCGCCGTCGAACTGCGACCAGTGGAAGGGATCTGTATCCAGTGGGATCATCGTCGACAGTGACGGGAACTTCTCCTCCGGGCGCGCGGCCCGCTGTAGCGAGCCGCGCTCGGTCGCCTGTTGCGCTCCGGCTCCGTAGCGTGTGGGTGCCTCCAGCGCCCAGGTGACAGAGTATGTGGCAGTCGTACTTCGGGCCCTAGCCGCGCCTGGACGCCAACGGTGGAGTGTGATCCGCCGCTAGGTGATGGGATTCTCCTCGTCGATCGGATTCGGAGCCGCATCCGGACTCGTGAGGCCAACTCAGGGCGGATCGGGCACGTGGCGCTTCGCTTGGATCTCAATCGGCCAGCTCGACCACCACCTGGCGGATCGAGCCGCTGAAGTGGAACTCGTCGTCGTAGGCCGAGGCGGCGGGGCTCAGGCTGTCCCAGCCGACGCACAGGCCCTCGCCCGACAGGGCGAACGCCAGGGGCACGGTGACCGGGATCTCCGCCTCGCCGACCTTGTTGCCGTCGATGAAGAGCCTGCCGACGCCCGGCGAGCCCTTGCCGGCTGCAAAGTCCGGCGGGCCGGTGCGCTCGAATTCGTAGCGCAGCGTGACGGCGCCAGACGGCAGCGGGACCGACGAGGTGACCGTATGCTCCTCCAGGCCGACGTAGTTGTGGACGTAGTGCAGGTGTCCCTCCTTGACGAAGAAGGAGTAGCCGGCGAAGCGCCCGCCGTGGGCGATCAGAACGCCTTCGGCACCGTTCTCAGGGATGACGACATCAGCGGTGAGGGTGTGCGAACGGTTCAGCACGTTCGCCGCGACCGCCGAGCTGACCTCGCCCGCGCCCGCGTAATAGACGTAGCGGCTGCGCGGCGCGGCCATCTGCGGCCGCGGCTCGGCCTGGCGGAAGACGCCGCGGCCGTCGAGCGGCAGCACGTTGAAGCGACGGGCCTGGGTCCACCAGAGCTGCCGCAGCTCGTCGAGTTTCTCGGGGTACTGGTCTGCCACGTCTGTCGACTCGGAGAAGTCCTCGTCGATGTGGAAGAGCATCCATTTCGAAGCCTCGAGGTCCTCGGGCTTGATCTCCTGGCCAAGGGGCCAGGGCGCGTAGGCGCGCCAGCCGTCGTGGTAGATCGCACGCCGGCCGACCATCTCGAAGTACTGCGCCTCGCGCTGCAACAGCGCTTCGGGGTCCGCGAAGGTCGGGGCGAAGCTCACGCCCTCGAGCGGCGCCTGCGCCACGCCATTGATCGATGCGGGCATCTTCATGTCCAGCACGTCCAGCACCGTGGGCATGACGTCGATGGCGTGGGTGAACTGCGTACGAATCTCTCCGCGTGCCGCGATTGCAGCAGGCCAGTGGACGATCATCGGCTCGGCGGTCCCGCCGCGGGTGGTGTCGCGCTTCCAGCGCAGGAACGGCGTGTTGCCGGCCCAGGCCCAGCCTGCGGCGTAGATGGGGAAGGTCTCGGGACCTCCCCATTGACCGCTGGCCGCGGCGATTGTGTCGAGCGGGGGCTGCACGTTGTTGAAGAAGAGGACCTCGTTGGGCAAGCCCTGGTCGCCTCCCTCGATGCTCGCGCCGTTGTCGGAGGTGACGACGATCAGCGTGTTGTCGAGCTGACCCAGCTCCTCGAGCAGGGCCACCAGCTGGCCCACATGGTGATCGACGAACGACACGTAGGCTGCGAATACCTCCATCTGGTGAGCAAAGACCTCTCGCTGCTTCTGCGTGAGGTCCTTCCACGCCGGGATCGATGGGTCCCGCGGCGACAGCCGGGTACCGGCAGGGGCGATGCCGAGCGCAATCTGTCGCTCTAGAGTCTTCTCGCGGTAATGGTCCCAGCCCTCGTCGAACTGGCCTTTGTAACGCGCAATCCAGTCCGCGGGGACATGATGCGGAGCGCGGGCGCCGCCCGGCGCGAAGTACATGAAGAACGGTCGCTCGGGCGCGACGTGCTTCACGTCGAGGATATACGCGCGTGCCTTGTCGACCATGTCGGTGAGCAGGTGGTAACCCTCGCCGGGCGTCGCCGGCGGTCGCACGAAGTGGTTGTCGTGCGTGAGCCAGGGTACGTAGCGGCTGGTGGTGCCCCCGAGGAAGCCGTAGTAGCGATCGAAGCCGCGGCCCAGCGGCCACCACCTGCGGTTCGCCGCGAGGTTGACGTCCTCGGCGGGGGTCAGGTGCCACTTCCCGAGCGCGAAGGTCGACCAGCCCCTGGGCGCCAATACCTCGGACAGCATGCCGTGGGACAACGGCATCCGCGCGGTGTAGCCGGGGAAGCCGGTGGAGAACTCGGCGATCACGCCCATGGCCGCCGAGTGGTGATTGCGTCCTGTGAGGAAAGCGGCGCGCGTCGGCGAGCACAGCGGTGTGGCGTGGAAGTTGTTGAAGCGCAGTCCGCCCTCGGCCAGTCGGTCTATGTGCGGTGTCTGGATGCGGTGCGCGCCGTAGGAGCCGAGCTGCGCGAAGCCGACGTCGTCGAGCATGACGAGCAGGATGTTGGGTGCGCCCTCGGGCGCACGCACCGGATCTGGCCAGGCGGCGACCGATTCGCTGATCGTGTTGCCGATCACGCCTCCAAACGGCTGCGTCTGCGGAGCGGGCGTGACCGCCTCCCCAGGGGAGGTGTCCGGCAGAGAGATCGCGCCGACCTGCTGGCGGGGCGCTTCGTCGGAACAGGCAGGCAGCAGCACCGGTAGGCACAGAGTGAGAGCGCCAAGGATCGATGAACGCAGCTTCATTTCCCCTCCCAATGAGATTGCTAGGGCCTCTCGACCGAGATGGCGACGGCCTCGGTGATCTGGACCCGGACCGAGTCGCCCAGACCCACCTTGGAAAGGTCCCGGTGCTTCCCG
>Ga0209988_10002251_pt1 | contig 12729 bp, 12 predicted proteins | sample N075metaG_FD_183115 | JGI IMG/M metagenome (GOLD analysis project Ga0209988, IMG submission 183115) | Deep subsurface microbial communities from Kermadec Trench to uncover new lineages of life (NeLLi) - N075 metaG (SPAdes) (version 2) | ecosystem: Environmental > Aquatic > Marine > Ocean trench... | reverse complement strand
GTTCGAGTCGCCCGTGTCGGTGACGAGCCCCGTGGAACCCTCCACGAGCCAGTCGCCGGCGTCGCGTTGCTCGGCGATCACGGGAACGCCGGCGGCCATCGCCCACAGCAACGGCCCCGGGAGCTGGGGTGACCGGCTCCGGTCGCGACGCGGCGGGCGATACAGCGTGCATGCCGCGTCGAATCCTGCCGCGACACGCCACGGTTCGGCGACGCGCTCGTCGACGACGATCAGGTCCGACAGCCCGGCCCGCAACAGCATCACGTGCTTCGCCGGGGTCGCCGCCCGGTGTTGGATGATGATCCGGAAGTCCTTGCCCGTGAGCGCGGCGCGGGCCGCCGCGAGCAGCGCGTGCTCGCCGTCGGTGGTCGGTCCGGGTTCTCCGAGGTGCGCGACCACGAACGTCGTCTCGTCGGCACCCCACGACTCGCGGATCAGTCGGCGCTGCTCCATCGCGATCGACGCCGGGTCCACCGCCGGCGGCACGACGGCGACCAGGTCGGGGGGGTACCCGGCCCCGAGCAAACGGTCACGCGTGGCGGTCGTCGCGGCGAGCACGGGCACGCCGCGTCGTGCGAGCACGCGGACGTCGCGCCCGACGATCCGCGAGCCCGCCGCGGCACTCGCCAGCACCGGGCGTTTGAGCATCATGCGGGCCACGGACACCGCCGCGCTCAGCGTCCACGCATGGATGAGGTCGTATCGCCCGCCGTGCCGCTCGCGATGCAGCAGTACGCGTCGGATCGCCGAGCGCGCGAGGGCCGGGCGGTTCAGCGGAGCGCGGATCCGTCCCAGCGGCTTCAGGCCGCATCGGCGGGCGAGGACGACGTGATCGGTCGTGCCGACGATGAGTACGTCGTGACGGCCGCCGACGCGCGTCAACGTCTCGGCAAGGAGCTTGAGCGTGCACGGGCCTCCGCCTGGGGCGGCGGGGTCGATCAGGTGCAGGATTCTCACTGCGGCGTCAACCGGCTTCCGAGTTCGTCCGGGATGTGCTTGTAGAACAGTTGTGTGACCTGTCCCGCGATCGCCGCGGCAAGCAACTGCTCTATCTGACGCCGGCCCGCCGTACTGCGATACAACTCCGGGCTTACCGGGGCGGTCTGCACGACGACCGCCTGCCAGTCGCGTTCCGCGCCGGGTGGCGGGAACAGGCGGGTCTTGTTGACGATGTCGATGACCTTGAGTCGGCACTCCGCAGTCGGCTGGGACGTGACGTTGTCCGGCGAACCGCGGTAACGGAGCATTTCGATGTAGATAAGCTGTTCGGCGCCGACCGTTTCGCCGATCGCCTGCATCGACATCAGCTTCCCCTCCCGGTCCTGGTTGCGTGCCAACGCCATCGCGTCGCGCGGGCTGATCGTCTGCGTCACGAGTCTTCGCGACATGAGTTGCTTGGTGACGTCGTCGGCGATCGCGCGCCGCGCTCGCGACGAGTTGATGGGTATCGCGTTGTTCCGATCGTCGACGAACACGACCGTCGGCCGGTTCTCGAGCACGTATCGCGCCGGCACCTTCGTCGGACCCACGGCGAGGTACATGGCGGGCTGGAGGATGTTGCAGGCGCTCAACAAGGCGGCGACCGAGGCGGTGATCGCCAATGCCAGGGCTCCCGCCGTACGTTCAGCCGTCATAGCGGCCTTCCTTGATTCGGCCGTTGAAATACTTGGGGTACTTCGGCTCGAGATGTGTGAAGAACAGCCACGACGTCTGGCGGGTAAAGAGCGTCAACAGCCCCTTCTGCACGCCTGCGGCGGTCGCGTTCTCGCGCGTGACGCCGGTCATGTCGGGGAAAGCAACGGTAATGTTGAACCTGTCCACGTAGTTGTCCGGATCGTACCCGTCGCGCTCGATGATGCCGACGTTGGCCGAACAGACACCGTCCCACAGCCACTGGTTGCCGGGCGGATGCAGGCGGTACTCGTAGATGTCGACGTGCACGACACGGTCCACGTTGAGACGTTCGGCGATCTCGCCGTACTGCATGGCGTTCCACTGCGGCGTGCGGAATTGCCATTGACTCACGCGGGACGGCGAGAGCACCCTGACCCCGGGCACGTTGGCCTGGACACGCTGGGCGATGGTCGCCGAGAGCGTCATCGCGACGTCGGGGTATTCGTAGAGCGTCGCGAGATCGACGTCGACGATGACCGCGACCGTCTTGTTCTCCAGCCCCGAGTAGACCGGGTGCACCTCTATTTCCTTCTGGTACTCGGCGTTCTGCGCCATGCCGCCGACGAGCTGGCCGATCGCACAGCCGCCGAGTGGGGATACGCCTGCCAGGAACAGTACGACCAGGACGCGTAGACACGTCATCCGAGCACCCCCTTGTACGCGACGATCTTGTAGACCCACGCCGCGACGAACGCCGTGCCGATCAACCACGCGGCGCGGCGGTTGCACAGACGCCCGAACAACGCGGCGATCCGGGAGCCCGTCGCCACCGTGTAGGTGCCGACCAGCAGCGCGATCGCGGTGGCCACCGCGAGCACCGCCCCCATTGGCTGCGCGACGAACGAGCCGACGAGGTTGCCGTCGGCGGCGTGTGCGAAGGCGGTGGTCATGCCGCAGGTCGGGCAGGGCAGGTCCATCGCCAGGATCCACCCGCACGGCGGCAGGTTGAGCTGGCCGTGCGTGCCAAGCCCCTGGGGCGAGGCGTCGAGCCAGGCCGCGACGCCCAGCAGGGCCGCTGCGGGGACGGCCACACCGGCGCCGATGAGGCGACGCATGGCCGTCGGGGACGACGCGATCGGCGGGTGTTGTGCTTCAACGATCGTCTGGGTCATCTCTTTACTACGGTACCCCCGCGGTCCGAAGCGGGCAAAGAAAACACGGATCAGCAGCCGGAGGGCTCCGGCTCGATGCAATACAGGAACCACCGGCGTCGCGCGGCCCTGGGCGAGGCCCCGCGCGGCGCCTGTCGCAGGACGTAGAGCGTGGCCAGTTGCCCGCTGTCCAGCCGCACCACGAACACCTGCCGGCGGAGATACATCTCGCCACTGGGATCGGCCGTGGACTGCTTGCCGTGCTCGATACATTCGATGATCCGGTATCGGCGGTTCCGCCATTTGAACGCACCCGGCAACGACGCCAGGCCGATGGCCATCGGACCGGCCGAGAACGTGCCGGGTTCCGGGGTGATCGGTTCGGAAACGAACTGCTGTTCGTCGGTGCTCACGCTGCCTGCGGTCTCCGATAGGCTGTGCCCGTGCAATGGATCGACGGACATCTTGACCTTGCGTACCTGCAACTGCTGGGCCGCGACCTGGCGGCCCCGTGCCCCGATCCGGGGGACGGCTGCATCAGCCTCCCCGAGCTTCGCGACGCCGGCGTCGAACTCGCCTTCGCCACGATCTTCACCGAACCGGAGAGCGACGAGTCGCACCCCCGGTCGGCCTACGGCGGCATCGATGATCTCGACGGCGCCGAGGCCGCGGGCCGCCGGCAGCTGGAAGTCTACCGGCAGCTCGAAACCGACGGCGAGATTCGCGTCGTTCGCAGCCGTGCCGATCTCGAAACGCCCGCCGGCCCGGGGCCCGGCATCGTCCTGCTGATGGAGGGCGCCGATCCGATCCGGGACCCGGACCAGGTGGCGGCGTGGTTCGACGACGGACTCCGCATGGTCGGGCTGACCTGGGCGATGGGCACGCGCTACGCCGGCGGCAACCACCGGCTCGGCCCGTTGACCGGCCTGGGAAACGACCTGGTCGCCGCCCTGGACGACCGCGGCATCATCCACGACGCGTCACACCTGTCCGACGAAGCGTTCGACGGGTTGATGGCGGTCGCGCGGGGACCGGTCGTCGCGACCCACTCCAACTGCCGCGCGCTGGTGGGCGGCAACCAGCGTCACCTGCGCGACGACCAGGTCCGGGCAATCGCGGAACGCGACGGTGTCGTCGGTCTCAACCTGTTCTCGAAGTTCCTCGTCCCGTCGGGGCGGGCGACGATCGACGACTGCGTCGCGCACGTCCAGCACGTCGCGCAACTCATGGGCCACCGCCGCGGCGTCGCCCTCGGCTCGGACATGGACGGCGGGTTCGGCCCCGACAGCCTCCCGGAGCATCTCGACCATCCGGGGAAGCTCGACGCCCTGGCCGCGGCGCTGGCCGCCGCGGGCTGGCCGGACGACGACGTCGCGGGTTTTGCGCACGGGAACTGGAGGCGGTTCCTGGAACGGACGTTGCCGGATTCGTAGCGGTCAGCGGTCAGCTTTCAGCCCGTGCATGACACCTCGTCCGCCATTCCGTATCGTGAGTCAAGGCAAATGCCAACTGTCGTCTGTGCAAGTTCCGAGCTGATAGCCGACAGCTGACAGCTTCCCCGCCCTACCGCACGTCCGCGTTCAGCGGCGCGTGGTACCACCCGCGGCGGCCGTCAATGTCCACCGGCGCGAGCACGTGCAGACGCAGGAGACCGCCGTGCAGGTCCGCCACGGATGCGGGGCGGGCGGTGAACACGTGGAGCACGGGGCATGCCGTCGGATCGATCCAGCAATCGGGGAACGCCCTGCCGAGCAGTTCCGCGTGCGCGACGGCCCACGCGGCCACCACGTGCAGACCGCGCATGTCGTCCTCATGGGCGAGCACGTGCAACCGCCCCGCCGGGTCCACCGCGATCTCGAGCCGTTCGTGGCCCGGGCTCCGCGTTTCCAGCGGCAGCACGTCGTCAACCCAGCCGGCCAGCGGCGCGGGGGCGCCGTCCCGGTCCGGCTCGGTCGTGCCCAGCGGCGGTTTTGGCTCGAGTTCGATCCGCGGTTTGGGCGCCAGCTTGACCGTCGGGGGCGCGACGGCTTCGACGGGCGCCGGTTCGGGTTCTTCGTGTTGCGTTGCTTCGACGGCCTCGGCCGGCGACGGCAGTGCCGCTCGCACCCATGACAGCAACGCGGCCAGTGCCGGGTACGGCTCGGCCGGGAACGTCACGCGTCCGGTCGAGCCGACGGCCGCATCCACGCGCGGCACGCATGCCGCCAGCGACAGGTCGTCGCCCAGGAACGATGCGGTCGTGCGACGCAGGTGTTCATGGAACCGCACGGCGGTCTCGTGGTCCGCGCCGAGGACCGCCACGCCGAGCCTCGGGAGCGTCGCGCCCTGCTTCGCCGCCTCCGAAAGCAACTTGATCTCCTGGTACGCCTTGACGATCGCGCTGTCGTTGACGCTCGTGAGGACGGTGACCCGGTCGGTCCGGGTCTCGACCATCTGGCCGGGCGTCACGTCGTACGCCGGCCGAACGATCCACGTCCCGACATGCCGGCCGAGATCGGCGATGGCCCCGGCGAGCGTGGGCCAGGTGCGTGAGGCGACCTCCGGGGGTGCCCGCAACAGTTGGATCGAAGGCTGCGGCTCGTCCAGGCGAATCAGCGCGGTCGGGCCGAGCTCACGCGCCACCGCGTTGGCATACGGAACCAGCCAGAGCGAGGCTCGCACGGACAGGCTGCCTACGACGATCAGCTCGATCGACGGGACCACGGTCGCCGGCGACGGCGGCGCCGCATCGGGCTCGGTGAGGAACAGCGCCGCCAGCTCCTCGAACGGATCGGTACGATCGGTCATGAAGCGTCCTGCGTGCCCGGCACGACAATGACGCTGTTGAGTTCGCCGTAGTCGTTGACCTGTTTGTACTGGTTGTGGGGGTCGGCCATCCAGTGGCCGTCGACGACCAGGCGGTACCGGTACCGGCCCGGCGGCATCTCGACGACCACCTCGTGCGTTCCGAGTTTCTCGTCGTAGGTGAGCGGCGTCGAGGTCGCCGACCAATTGTTGAAGTCACCGGCGACGAACACGTGCTTCATCGACTCGGCGGGGTGCGCGAAACGCACGCCACCCGGCGTGACGACGGCACCGAAGACGGGCGGCATCGGCGTGGACGGCGCCGGGGCCGGCTCGTCGTGCTCTTCGCGGTCTGCGGGACTCCGGTCGATACGCCCCTTCAGGCCACGAATGCGGCGGGCAAGTTCCGCCGCCCGTCCCAACCCCTGCGAACCGCTCAACGCCAGGCCCGCAAGAGCCTCACCCGACCGGGCCAGCGCCATCTCGCCGGATCCGCCGCGGTCACCGACACCCTGGACGACCTCGATCTGCACGCCGGGGTGCGGCGGGTGGTCTTCGAGCCAGTTGGCGAGCTTCTCCAGATCGTCACGGGCACGAGACTGCGGCGCGTACTCGACCACCGGCTGACCGAAGCTCGTCGCCTCGCGAACGACCTCGTCCTCGTGCACGACCACCGGTATGACCTGGCCGGCGAACTGGCGGCGCAACGCCGCAAGGATGTCGGTCGCGAGCGCCGAGTCTTCGTTGTACAGCGTCGGCACGAGGTGGCACGCGATCGGCCGGCCGATCCGTTCGACGAGCTGCCGGATGGTCCGCCACTGCTTCTCGGCGCCGCGGAGCGCAAAGAACCCGGTCTCGACGGGAATGAGCGCTTCGCGCGAGGCGCGCAACGCGTTGAACGTGAGCAATCCGATCGTCGGCGGGCAGTCGATCAGGCACCGGTCGTAGCGGTCGTCCAACCGGTCCAGCAGTATGGACAGACGGCGGTCGCGGTCCGGCAACGCGTGCAGACCGCCTCCGGGCGCCTCCAGGGCGGCGAGCCGCATCGTGCTGGGCAACAGGTCGAGGTTGCCGGCCACCTCCCACACGAGCGACGCGATGTCGAGGTCTTCGGAATCCGCCTTCAGCAGGGCGTCGCTGACGCTCGCCTTGATCTGGTCATCCGGGACGCCGAGCCCCGTCGCACAGTGCGACTGGGGATCCATGTCGACCAGCAGCGTCCTGAGACCCCGGTGCGCAAAGACCGCCGCGAGGTTAATTGCGGTCGTGGTCTTGCCGCAGCCCCCTTTTTGATTGACGATCGCGATGGTCCGCATGGCAGCGTCACTCCGCGGTCAGTGCGCGCGGCTCCCGCGAGAGCGTCCCACGGGTCCGCATTTTTTATCGGAACAACGGGGGGGCGAACCGGTAATTTTCTCCTGCCGATATACTCCGCCCACCGTGCCCGACGATCAGGCAGACCACGCACCCCCGCCCCGCAAGTCCAACGGCCGGCTGCTGTTGACGATCGGCGTCGTCATCGCGGTCATCGGCGGCGGGTTCTGGGTGTGGGAAGGGGTCCTCGAGGACCGGCTCATCGCCAAGCGGTTCGGCGTGGTCGTCCCCGGCTCGATCTACCGCAGCGGCCAGCTCTCCCCGGCCATGGTCCGCAAGACCCTCGTCAAGCACGACATCGATCTTGTCGTGCATCTCGGCGTCCACGACCCCGAGAACGAGGCGCACGTCGCCGAACAGGCGGCGGTCGAATCGCTGGGCATCGAGCGACGCCTGTACCCGCTCAGAGGGGACGGCACGGGCGACATCGAGAACTACGCGCTGGCAATCGCTGCGATCGTCGAGGCACGGGATGCCGGTCGGAGAGTGCTCGTGCACTGCGCAGCCGGGAGCTATCGCACGGGCGGCGTCGTCGCCTCGTACCGGATGCTCCTGGAGGGCATGCCACCGGCCGACGCCTGGGCGGAGATGGAAGACTACAGCTGGAACTCCGACATCCCGATCCTGCCCGAGTATCTCAATCGTCATATGGCCGAGTTGACCGCGAAGCTCGTGGAGCTCGGCGTCATCGAGACCGTGCCCGATCCGCTACCGGTCCTGGCGTCGGACTAGGTCCTGTCTGATGGCTCCAGGATTCGGCTGAGTGCGACGCTTCTCGTCGTGGCAAGGCGTCGAAGTGATGGCATATTCACGGGATATTCCGAGCTTCGACAACGCGGCCACGGCGGGAATGGTCGTGCTCAGGTGGATTCCGGGGCCGTCAGACAGGACCTAGTTTCCTACGGGCACGCGCCCCAACTGGCCAGCAGGTCGAGGAACTCCTCGATCCCAACGCCCGGGGCACCGAGTCCGAGATCGCACGGCGCGCCCACGATACCCCACTGGGCCAGCAACGCCAGGAAATCGACAATGCCCACGGTGCCGTCGCCGTCACCACAATCCCACGGGCAAGCGGCACCACCGTCGAGGGCGAGCAGCCACACCGCGCCACGGCTCGTTCCGCCGTCGTCATCAAACCATGCCCCCACGGCCATATCGCCGACGCCGTCGCCGGTGAGATCGCCCAGCCAGGCCACCGAGATGCCGAAGCGATCGGCGTCATCCAGTGTCCCGTCAAAGCTGCCCGTGCTGTCGCTGATCTTCTGGTGGGCCTTGACCGTTCCGTCGGTATTGAGAAACAACACCCAGACCGCGCCGCGGTCCGGGCCGCCGTCGTCATCCAGGATCGCGCCCACGGCCAGGTCGACGACGCCGTCACCATCGAGATCGCCCACCGCATCCGAGGACGCGCCGAAGAAGTCTAGATCATCGAGGATGCCGGTGAAGCCGCCCTCGGTTGAGCTGATCTTCTGATGGGAGTCAACTGTCCCGTCGGCGTTGAGAAACAGCACCCACACGGCACCACGGAAAACTCCGCCACCGTCGTCATCGCCGATCGCCCCCACGGCCACGTCGCTCACGCCGTCGCCGTCCAAGTCGCCCAACGAGGAGATAGTGCTGCCGAACGAATCGCCATCACTGAGGGTTCCGGCGAAGCCACCCTCGCTTTCACTGATCTTCTGCTGTGACTTCACGGTTCCGTCGGTGTCAAGGAACAGGATCCAGACAGCGCCGCGGTTTGAGCCCGCACCGTCCTCACCATCCGCTCCCACTGCCAGGTCACCAACGCCGTCGCCGTCGAGATCACCCAGACGGGCCACCGCCTGGCCGAACCCGTCGGAGTCTTCCAGGGCACCGGTGAAGCCGCCTTCGGTGTCGCTGATCTTCTGGTGTGCTTTGACCGTTCCATCGGTGTTGAGGAACAGGATCCACAACGCGCCACGGTTCGTGCCCCCGTCGTCATCGTTGGCTGCCCCCACGGCCAGGTCTTCCACGTTGTCGCCATCGAGATCGCCCAGCCCGAGCACGGAGAAGCCGAAGTCATCGACGTCGTCCAGTGTCCCGGTGAAACCACCCTCGGTGTCGCTGATCTTCTGGTGGGCCTTGACCGTTCCGTCGGTGTTGAGGAACAGGATCCACACCGCGCCGCGGTCCGTGCCCCCGTCGTCATCGTGTCGCGCCCCGACGGCCAGGTCGCCCACGCCGTCATCGTCGAGGTCGCCGAGCGGGGTCGTCGCGAAGCCGAACCAATCGCCATTGTCCAGGATCCCGGTGAAGCCGCCCTCGGTATCGCTGATCTTCCGGTGCGAGAGCACCGAGCCGGGCTGGGCCAGTGCGCTACCGGCACAAGCCAGCACCGGGGCGACCATGCAAACCAGCTTCCCGATCGTCATAAGGTTTCTGACTGGAACGCCCATCGCGGTACCTCCTTACGCCCATCGCTCCACCGCGGAGATTGCCGGCACGCAGTGTAACACCGCCACGGCAAAGTCCAGCGCCAATTGCTCGCGTGCTCGGAATCAACGGTGAACCCGCCCTGCGCTAGTCCGCCCCCACCGCCGCCCATGCCGCGGCGACGACCTCTTCCGGCACGTCGTCCCGGATTGACGCCTTGCCGATTCCCTCCGGCACGACCAGGCGGACCCGACCATCTACTGCTTTCTTGTCGAACTGCATCGCGTACGTCAGTGCCTTGACATCGGCCCCGGCGGGCAGTGTCAACGGCAGGCCGATGGTCTCCAGGACCGCGGTCACGCGCCCGCGGTCCGCTTCGTTCATGCGGCCGGTGCGCACGCCGCACTCCATCGCCGCCGCGAGACCGATCGAGACCGCCTCGCCATGACGCAGCCCAAGCCGCTGGTGCGCCTCGATCGCGTGGGCGAACGTGTGGCCGAGATTCAGAAGCGCCCGCCGCCCGGTCTCGCGCTCGTCCTCACACACGATGGCAACCTTGATCCGGACGCAGCGGTCGATGAGCTCGATCAGCGTCGCGGTATCGAGAGCCAGGATCGCCGAGACCCGATCGGACACGTAGTCCAGCAGCGTCGCGTCGGCGATGATCGCCGTCTTGACGCACTCGGCGAGACCGCACCGGAGGTCGCGCTTGCCGAGCGTGCCGAGAACCGCAGGATCGACCAGCACCGCCTTGGGTTGCCAGAACGCGCCGATGAGGTTCTTGCCGAGGCCGCCGCCGGGCAGCTCGAAGTTGACGCCGGTCTTGCCGCCGATCGACGCATCGACCATCGCCAGCAGCGTCGTGGGCACGTGGACCAGCGGGAGCCCGCGCTGGTAGGTCGCGGCGGCGAAGCCGGCGGTGTCACCGATGATGCCACCGCCCATCGCCACGACGGGGCTGCCCCGCGTCGGCCGGACCGCGCCGGCGAGCATCTTCTGGTACATGCCCTGGACCGTATCGAGCGTCTTGCGCGACTCGTCGGCGGCCAGCGTGACGACCGTCGTGGTGAATCCCGCATCCTGCAACGACCGGTTGGCCAACGCGCCGTGCGTCGTGGCGATCCGTTCGTCGACGGCCAGCACCGCCGCCGGGCGATCGGCCACCGCTGCGACCAGCTCGCCGAGCCTGTCCAGCAGCCCCGGCTCGATGACGACATCGTACGCCGCGTCGCCGAGCGCAACGTGGATGATGCGACCGCTCACGAGTCCCCCGCTCCGGCTCGTCGCCGCATCTCGCCGAGCGCTTCGACCGTGTCACCCGGCAGCGGTGGCTCGCCGCCGGGCAATGGCGGCACGAACCGCGGGACCCTTCGGGCGGGCCTGCCCCCGCGGCGGGCATACACCAGCAGCGCCACGAAGACGACCAGCATGACCGCGACCGGGCCCCCGACCATCCAGAGTCGCCCCAGCCCCCCGCCGCTCCGGGCAAGCCGCGGATACGCCCCGACGAAGGCGGCGTACTCGTGAACGCGCCCGTCCCTGGCCCGGGCGTCGACGCGTTTGTAGAACCGCGCCGGCAGCGTCACCGACTGGCCGTCGCGGAACGAGTGATCCGAAGGCAGGCCGCACACGTAGACAAGCATCGGCCGACCGGCGTCATCACGGACAAACCATTCGGCGATGGCGTCTTGCGGCGGCGGCAGCCACCTCGGCTGCTCCAGCGTCCCGGCGAGTTGATACAGGGCGCCGCGGTTCGCGGCCGGATCGGCCAACAATTGTTGCGGGTCAAGCTCGATCCGTACCGGCGTGTCGCCGAGGCCGGGACTCCACCGCCCGACGTGCCCGACCAGTGCGGCGAAGGCATCGTCGCGGTGGTCGCCGCCGTCGGCCGCCCCCGCCAGCCGGGCCCGATCCTCGCCAGTCAGCGCGGGCACGGCCCCCAGCACCAGAAAAAGGATGGCGATCGCTGTTGGAATGCCCATCGGTCGTCAATATTACTGTGGGGCGGTTCCCAACAATACCCCGACCGCCCGCCGCGATGACCACGGAGCAGACCCATGTCTCATTGCGCCCGCTACCGCCCGGTTCACTGGATCGCGGCCTTGGTCGTCGTCTGCGTCTCGATGACGTATGCCGGCGATACCGCCGAGTTCACCTATCCGGATTCGAGAGTCGGCGAGATCGCCCGGGCGTGGGTCGAGCAGTTCAACAGCGCCGATGACCAGCAGACACGCCGGTTCGAGGAGACCTACCGGGCCGAGTCGGCGTTGAAGAAACGATCGGTGGATGATCGGGTCGCCCGGTACCCGCAGCTCCGCGGGATGCTCGGCACGCTCATCCCCCACAGCGTGATCGAGGAGACGCCCGGCGGGCTCAAGCTGCTGGCACGCTCCGGGTCGATGGACATGTGGCTGAGTCTCCGGTTCGACCTCGAACCCGAAGCGCCTCACAAGCTGAAGTCGATCGAGGTGCGGCCCGCGACGGATCCCGATGCCGTCGCCACAAGCTATGACCAGTGGAAGGACCTCGCCGAACTGGTCGAGCAGGTCCGGTCGGACCTGGGCTGCCCCGCGCTGGCCGTCGCCGTCGCCGGGGGCTCCGGTATTCGGGAGGTCGCGGTGGCCGGCGTACGAGTGGTGGGCGGCGACGAGCGCGTGCAGGCCGAGGATCCGTTTCACGTCGGTTCGATCACGAAGTCGATGACCGCCACGATCATCGCGAGGATCAGCGAAGACTGATCGCGCGTCGCGGCTTGGCTCACGGCTTCTCGACCGGTCTCGGCGCCTCGGTCACGGCATCATTGGAACGCGGCGCACGCGAGAACAACTTCCGACGACACGACGCCTCTTGGTTCTCATCCGCAGAGGGTATTCCGAGCATTTTCGGCTTCTTCACGGATCTCTTTGTCCGTCGTGGAAGATCACCATGCCGCCTCTGCGTGGCGATGCTCGCACTGCTGATCGGACGGCGACGTCGCACCACGCCTCGTGAGCCGAAACATATAGCTCAGCTGCTTTCCATGCAAGGGCAAACTCGATAACTTCGCCCCTGAGCACGAACGGAAGGAACAAGCCATGGAACTTGAAGAGAAGGCAAACTACGTAACGAGAGAAGATTTCATGAACCAGGTCGGCGTCATCTGGATGTTCATCATGTTGACAATGATGGCGATAATCAGTGACGACCAGGTCTTTCAAATCATCTTGGTCTCCATCTCGTTCCTCATGTTTGTGTTGTACATGGGGTACTCTCGAGTGCTACGTCGACGTCAGCGTCGGGCTACCGGCTAAGAGAGCCCCGAGGGCGAACCTCGCACACGAATCAGCTTACGTTGACGCTTGGTCATCAACGGGAAGGTCCAGCGCCGGGGTCACGACCGTTGTACGACCTACCTCTCTTGCGAACTTGACCC
>Ga0209988_10002249_pt1 | contig 12735 bp, 7 predicted proteins | sample N075metaG_FD_183115 | JGI IMG/M metagenome (GOLD analysis project Ga0209988, IMG submission 183115) | Deep subsurface microbial communities from Kermadec Trench to uncover new lineages of life (NeLLi) - N075 metaG (SPAdes) (version 2) | ecosystem: Environmental > Aquatic > Marine > Ocean trench... | reverse complement strand
GAAAAAGGTGAAACCGTCGGGTACATTATCATCACATAATCGCAAAGGATCTGCCGGAGTTGTAGCGACGGGCGAATCACGAACCACCAAGAATAACTCCACAGTTTCATAACAGCTGTTAATCGCACTCTCTACCCGGGCCCAAACACTGTCATTGTAAATAGTATCATTGGTATAAGGACTCGATAAGGGCAGAATTCCATTTTGTGCATCCAGTAAGGTACCGTGGTAGGTGACCGATAGGTCCGGGTCACCACCCGTAATATCAAGATCGGCTAAGGTGAGATCGAACTCAGCAAAACCATCATTGTCACTGTCACAGACCACCAATGGCATCGGCACATTTATAATGGGTGGCCCATCTACGAAAATTGTAAAGTTCTGACTTGTATCAAAACAAGTAGGATCTATGGTACTTTCAAAACGAATAAATATTTGTACCGATGGTGCGATGACGGTATAAGGAGAAACCAGTGCCCCTACATCAGTATCGGCATCTAATTGACTAATATGGTAAGTAATAGTAAAGTCGGAAGGAGTCTGGCCATTCAGTACTATCAAATCGAAAAGGACATTCAGATCAACATCTTCTCCACCTGAACTGTCCTGATCACAGATCGTCAAGTCCGGTACAACTCCGGCAATAGCAGTAGTATATGTAATTTGGAAGGTAGCTTCAACAGAGCATGTCCCTGTTAGATCTTCAAGCCTAATAGTAATGGTTTCAGTGTTCCCAACAATAGTATAAGCCGCCGGTGTTGCAATAGGCACGCCCGCCCCATCCAAATAGGTGATGATAAGCATGGTTGGATCTTGTGGCCCAACCACTAATGGCTCGTTGACGGTAAGATCAAAGATCCCCAAGGTCATTCCATCGTTATTACAAATGAACAGATCGTTTGGTGGGGTATCGATATAGGGTTGTGAAAAATAGTTGATATCTACCATATCTCCTACTACACAAGTGGGATCCAGAGGATCAAAAACCAATACCGAATAAGTCCCGGAATTAGGGGATGTCACAGTGAATGTTGGATTAGCCGGTGAAGGTGGCCCTTGTGACACCGCATTGTAAAACCATTCGTAAACAGCTCCCGGAGGTGCATCCGCACTCGCATCCAAGACAAAAGTATCTGTACCACAGACACTTTGATCAGGACCTAAATCCACACCAAAAGCCGCCGTCGAAGTAACGACAACATCATCTGTTAATATCACTACGTCCCCGTTACAAGTATTGGTCCAGGTAACTCTAGCTGTGTAAGTCTCGCTCCCCAAAGGGCAAACATTGATCGTAGGTGTGGTGCCTATAACGTTACCCATCGAATCCAACCATTCAAATACGTAGGTCGAGGGTCCTATTGGAGTAAAGCTCCAAGCTTCGTTGGTTACGGTATAGGGAGAATCCGAAGTATTTCTTCCAGGGGGTACAAAGGCAATATTTCCATCGTCGTTTTGTATACCCATTGTTGTAGCTCCATTTTGCCAGGTTGTACAGGAGGGCTTATCCTGAATGTATATTTCAATTACATTGGAGAATTCATAAAATACGGCCATATGAGTCGCTAAAAGAGAATTACAGGGTCCAGAATACAAAGGGACTTCAAAGTACGAAACCACCAACACTCTATTTGGAAATGTACCCAAAACTTCATAGGCTATCTCAGCAGTTCCAGATGCTGAGGGATCAATATCGTGACCAGGTGTAAAGACATTCGCCTCTCCTAAGGTTGGATTGGTATTATTTGGCAAATCTTCATTAAAACTCCATCCATTACTCCCCGGACCGGTATCGCCCGGATCCACATCAAAGCGTACTACTCCATTAGACCCCACCTGAAATTCGGTTTCCAGGTTTCCGAAGAAACAAAAATCAAAGGGTAAATTATCTACCGGAGACCAGGCATCATCAATCGAAGTATTTACATTGTTCGCCAGGCCATTAAAAGGAAATGGGGGTGAATAGGCTATTGGATCGACCGTATAATTTAATCCCGAAGTATCGAAAGTCTGTAAAAAGGTAGCTGTGATATCGGCACATCCGCCTGATGCACAATCTGCATTCATATCTGGACCGGCATCAACGAATAAGCTTCCGGGCCCTTGTGCGTATGAGTTTATACCAAAAAAAATCAATAATAATAACGAAGGTATCGATGAGGGGTAATTCTTTTTCATAGCGCTTAGAGAGTATATTTGGTGAAAATTAAGAAATTTTTATGAAATCGTTTGCTTTAAGTCCTTTAAAAAGCGATTCGTTATATTTTTATGAGATTATCCTTATACGTATCTTTGCACTTTGTGCTTAAATAGCACTTAACACTCTATATATGGATTTAGAAAAACAACTGGAAGAAATTGAGGCTTTGGGTAATGATCATATAGGCACATCCAGCAATACTCCATTGCGCGATGATGCGTTTGAATTGAGCGATATCGAAAAGATCGCAGCGATCAAAAAAGACGTGACAAGTATCCTCGAAACATTAGGAATGGACCTCAAAGACGACAGTCTTAAGGGAACACCATCCAGAGTAGCGAAAATGTTCGTGCAAGAGATCTTTGGAGGACTGCACCCCGATAGAAAACCGAAAGCTTCCACTTTTGAGAACAAATACAAATATGGAGAGATGTTGGTTGAGAAGAACATCACACTCTACTCCACCTGTGAACACCATTTACTTCCCATCGTTGGGAAAGCACATATCGCCTATATTTCTAATGGAACTGTGATGGGTCTATCCAAAATGAATCGTATTGTGGATTACTATGCAAAACGTCCCCAGGTACAGGAACGCCTGACGATACAAATTGTCGAGGAACTTCAGCGAATTTTGAGTACGAAAGATGTGGCTTGTGTCATCGATGCTAAGCATCTTTGCGTTAATTCCCGAGGGATTCGGGATATTGACAGTAGCACCGTCACCAGTGAATTTGGGGGTAAATTCAAGGAGCCTCAGAACCGTCGCGAATTTTTGGATTACATCAAGTTGGAAACCGAATTTTAGAATACCTTTAAAATTCAAAACAAACATCAAATTCCTGTTTCAAAACAATGAACTTATTCGAAAAACAAGAATTATCCATTTATAATTCACTCACCAAAACAAAAGAGCAATTTAAACCTATAAACCCGGGTACCGTAAGCATGTATGTGTGCGGACCAACGGTTTATAGCCAGGTACATTTGGGAAATTGCCGTACTTTTTTGTCGTTCGATCTGATATATCGTTATCTGAAACATCTTGGTTATAAAACACGATATGTACGTAATATTACCGATATGGGACATCTCGAAAATGACGGTGAAAGTGGAGAAGACCCCATTCTGAAAAAGGCCAGACTCGAGCGATTGGAGCCTATGGAGGTTGTACAGAAATATACTGTCGATTTTCATAATGTAATGAGTAAGTTCAACGCATTACCACCCAGCATTGAGCCCACGGCTACCGGACATATTATTGAGCAAATACAAATTGTCGAGAATATCATTGCTGAAGGATATGGCTACGAGAAAAATGGCAGTGTTTATTTCGATGTGTTAAAATTCAATGAAGACCATACTTATGGCAAACTAAGTGGAAGAAAATTGGAAGATATGATCACCAATACGCGTGAATTGACCTCACAAAGTGAAAAACAAAACCCACAAGATTTTGCCCTTTGGAAAAAAGCCGAACCCCAACACATTATGCGTTGGCCTTCTCCCTGGAGTGATGGTTTTCCGGGATGGCATCTGGAATGTACCGCCATGAGTATAAAATATCTGGGTAATAATTTTGACATCCATGGCGGCGGAATGGATCTGAAATTCCCACACCACGAATGTGAAATAGCCCAGGCTGAGGCTAGTAATCATGTATCTCCTGTAAATTATTGGATGCATACGAATATGCTTACCTTAAACGGTAAAAAAATGGCGAAATCAACGGGTAATAGTATTTTACCCGATGAGTTATTTACCGGAGACAATGATATTTTGAACAAGGCTTTTGCTCCAACTGTGGCCAAATTCTTTATGTTTCAAGCTCATTACCGAAGTATATTGGACTTTTCAAACGATGCTTTGGAAGCCTCCGAAAAAGGCTTTTATCGCCTAATGGATGCTTATCGGTCACTTTCAGAAATACGAGCCGGAAACAAAAGTAGTTATGATATAGCTGAATGGAGACAGTCCTGCTATGACGCCATGAATGATGACTTTAACAGTCCTATCCTTATCGCACAATTATTTGAAGGTGTAAAGTATATAAGCGCGCTGAAGGAAGGTGAAGCTTCAATATCAAAAAATGATCTTGAAGTATTGAAGAAGACCATGCATGACTTTTTGTTTGAAGTTTTAGGATTGGTGGATCATTCTTCCGAAGGAGAAGAAGACAATAACCAACTAGCCGGGGCCATCGATCTACTGATTGAATTGCGAAATAAGGCACGGGCAGATAAGGATTTCGCTACCAGCGATAAAATACGGGACCAGTTACTGGAAATTGGTATTCAGCTTAAGGATGGCAAGGATGAAACGACTTATTCATTATCCTAGAAAAAAGGACTTGAATCAAATTCTCTTATTTCTTAAATGAAAAAAATTGTCACCTACCCCTTTATTTTTCTTATCAGGATCTACCAGAAGATCATCTCCCCCATTTTTCCTTCAACGTGTCGCTACCAACCTACATGCTCACACTACAGCATTGAAGCCCTGCAAACACACGGCCTGTGGAAAGGGAGCAAATTGGCGATAAAGCGTATTTCGAATTGTCATCCATGGGGTGGAAACGGATATGACCCGGTACCTTCTACCGATCTAAAAGCTTCCAAAAATTCATCAAAGGAGCCTAAAAAGAAAAGAAATAATTAACATTTAATCATATTACCTTTTCTATATTTACTTCTCATTATTACAGATAAACTATGCACTTTTTAAGCTTTACTTGGAATCCTGCTGAAGGGCTCGACCTAGGATTTTTCACCTTACAATTCTACAGTCTCATGTTTGTGATCGCATTTGTTACCGGGTGGTTTATAATAAAAAGTATTTACAAAAGAGAAGGTGAGTCGCTTGCTAAATTGGACAGTTTATTTATCTATATGGTGATCGCTATTCTGGTGGGTGCCCGTTTGGGCCACGTAATTTTCTACCAGTCTGAATTAATAACTCAAGATCCGCTAGCTGTTTTATTGCCCATAGAAACCGTACCCGAATTTAAATTCACGGGATTTAGAGGACTGGCTAGCCATGGTGCAGCTATAGGAGTGATCATTGCTATGTTCATCTATAACAAAAAAGTACTTAAAAGACATATCCTATGGATATTTGATAGAGTCGTAATTCCGGTGGCATTGGGTACTATATTTGTAAGGATAGGAAATTTTATGAATTCCGAGATCATCGGTAAGCCTACCAATAGTGATTTTGGTGTGGTTTTTAAGAAATTAGGGGAAGATTTTCCCCGCCATCCGGCCCAATTGTACGAAGCCATCGGTTATGTATTTGTGTTCCTCATTCTCTGGTTTGTTTACCGGAAAACTGAAAAAAGGATGCAATTGGGTTATCTGTTCGGATTGTTCCTGGTGTTGCTTTGGAGCGTTCGATTTATTGTCGAATTCTTTAAAAAGAGCCAGGGTGGCTTCGAAGATATTCTAGGTGACACCCTCTCTACCGGACAATGGTTAAGTATTCCGTTTATTGTAGCGGGAGTTTATTTTATGATGAGATCTACGAAAAATAAAATAACACAACATGCGTAAAAGATGGATCGCAGCCGTATTGTTAAGTATGATGTTACAATCGTATAGCTGCAAGGAAACATCAGAAAACAAAAGTCTTACCAAAGAAGTGAGCTTTACTAAAGAAGGAGAATTGACTTTAAAGAAAGCCACCAACGATTCTATCGTTGCAATTCTTGATATCGAGTTCGCCAATACTGAATACGAAACCCAAACAGGGTTGATGTATCGCAGATCCATGCAAAACGACCGCGGAATGCTCTTTGTTTTTGAGAATGAAATAAGGCGATCATTCTATATGAAGAATACTGAATTTGCCCTGGATATTATCTTCGTTAACTCGGACCATGAAATTGTGAGTATTCAGAAAAACGCTAAACCGTTTGATAAATCTTCACTTGCTTCAGAGGCACCGGCCAAATACGTGCTGGAAATAAACGCAGGGCTAAGTGACCAATGGGGATTGGAAGCAGGTGATCTGATCGAATTCAGTAAATTTTCAGAATAAAATTAAAAAACCCGCCTCTCGATTGAAAGCGGGTTTTACTATTTGTTTTTGAATAAAAAATATCAATTCTCTTCTTCCTCCTCTTTACTATCACTTAAGTCGATTCCTCTTTTCTTTACGGTATCGAAGAATACCGGAGTCGCTATAAACAGGGATGAATAAGTACCTACAATTACCCCTACAATCAAGGCAAAGATCAATCCACGAATAGACTCTGCGCCTAGAATAAAGATAGTGACCAATACGATCAAGGTGGTGAGGGAAGTATTTAAAGTACGGCTCAATGTACTGTTCAATGCCGAATTGATGATCCTGTTCATCCTCCAGCTTCCGTGCTCATTAAAGAATTCACGAATTCGGTCGAACACAACCACCGTATCATTCAGCGAGTACCCGATAACCGTCAGGATGGCCGCGATGAATGATTGGTCGATCTCCATATTAAAAGGCATTATCTTGTAGGTCAACGAGAAGATACCCAATACAATTAACACATCATGGAATACCGCAGTTACCGCACCTAAACTAAATTGCCATCTTCTGAAACGCATTAATATGTATAGGAAAACGACCACGAGTGAGCCAAGCACCGCCCAGAAAGATGATTTCTTGATATCATCCGCGATCGTGGGACTTACTTTATAATATGCCATTCGTCCGGCAACTTTACTCTCATCATCGGCGATAAAGCTTTCATAGGACATACCGGCCGGGAGGTTCGGCTTTAAACCGTCGAATAACATCCGCTCTATTTCCTGATCTACATCGGTACCGGTTTCATCTACTTTGTACTTGGTAGTGATCTTTAATTGATTGTCACCACCATAAGTTTTGGCTTCCGCACTTCCGTAAACCGCGATCAAATCTTGCTGGATCTCGATGGCATTCACATCTCTGTCAAAACGAACAGTATAAGTTCTACCTCCTACAAAGTCTATTCCCTGATTTAACCCGACCGTAAATAATGACCCTAAACTGATCGCGATAAACAGACCAGAGACCACATAGGCTACTTTGCGCTTTTTAAGGAAGTTGATATTTACATTCTTGAAAAGGTTTTTTGTAATTGGAGTAGAACACGATAAAGACTTTCCGTTTTTAGTATAGTTCTCGATAAATAATCTTGTGATAAAGATGGCTGTAAATAAAGAAGTACAAATACCAGCAAGTAATGTTACCGCAAATCCTTTAATAGGTCCGGTTCCAAATATCAAAAGTATAAGACCGGTTAGACCCGTTGTAATGTTCGCATCCAATATGGATGACAATGCATTATTAAATCCATCCTTAACGGCATCTTTCTGTGTCTTACCTTTGGCCAGTTCTTCCCGGATACGCTCAAAAATAAGTACGTTGGCATCCACCGAAATACCGATGGTCAGTATTATACCCGCAATTCCAGGCAAGGTTAACACCGCCTCAAACGATAATAGAATTCCAAGAATAAATAGAATGTTTATTACCAGGGCGACATCGGCGAAGACACCTGCTCTTCCGTAGTAAAAAACCATCCAAATTAATACAATAGAGAATGCTATTAAAAACGATATTAATCCACTCCTAATAGCTTCTTGACCCAAGGTAGGGCCTACCACTTCAGCCTGTATGATGTCTGCAGAGGCCGGTAGTTTACCCGCGCGAAGTACATTCGCTAGATCCTGTCCTTCTGTAATAGAGAAGTCGCCGGAGATCTCGCTACGACCACCAGTTATCTTTCCGGTAGTCACTCCGGGAGCAGAATAAACAATATCATCGAGTACCACGGCGATCTGACTTTGGTTACCATAGGCATATTCGGTCATATCTTCCCAGATCTTTGCTCCGGTACCATCCATTTGCATGGTTACCGAAACTTCACCAGAAGGTGTATACGACTGTTGCGCATCTGTAATAACACCGCCACTCAAAGGTGCCTTGTCATCACGGTTTCCTTTTAGAGCGTAGAGTCCTGTTATTTCCTCCCCAAGAACTTCATTGAATTCGGGCCGACCCCATACAAATTTTGTATAACGCTGGTCATTGGATAACAGTGCACGCACTTCAGGCATGCGTAAATAACCATTAATAACGGCCGTATCTTTTAACTTAAAGGTAAAAATACCGGGATTGCCAGCTCTTTCGATCACCGCCAATGAAGTAATAGGGTTGTTGGTTAGTAGATCTGCCTCATCTTCAACTTCGTCGCCTCCCAAAAGCTCAGCAATGGCATCGGTTTCAGCTTCGGTACTATCTGTTACAGTTTCGCTGTCGGCTTCTTCTTTCTTAGGCGTAATGATCTCACTTATTTTCTGGTCTGCCGCCAGAATAAACGGTACGATATCTTCTGTTTTGATAACATCCCAAAATTCCAGGAGTGCTGTTTGTTGTACCAACTTTGTCACACGCTCTATATCTCTCGCTCCGGGTAATTCAACTAATATTCTACCGGAATTCCCTAATCGCTGAAGGTTGGGTTGTGCGACACCGAACTTATCGATACGCTTTCGCAATACTTCGAAAGCAGACTCGATAGCCTCGTCGATCTTTCTTTCGAGTACATCCTTTACCTGCTTATTGGTGAAATTACTTTCAATCTGTCCTTCCAGGCTTTTGTTGAAAAATATATCGGGAGACGCCAGCCTATTCTCTCCGGGAAGTGCTTCGAAGGCATTAAAGAATGACTCCAGATAAGTTTCCTGAGCACTTTTCTGAAGTTCGTCCGCACCTTTCAATGCCTGTGTAAATGCTCCATCCTTACTTTCATTGGCCAAACCACTTAAAATATCCTTGACAGAAACTTGCAAAATTACATTGATTCCTCCTTTAAGATCCAACCCTCGTTTTAGCTCTTTTTCCTTGGCCGTTTTATAGTCGATTCCTAAAAATTTAGGTATGGTTGCTACGGAATCCAGATATTCTGCCTCGGCTTGTGCTCTTTCCTTTGGCTGGGTATCTGCGTATTTACTCTTTGCAAATTCCTTGGCATCTTTTTCTATGTTGCTGGCAATAAATGTAAATGACAGTTGGTACAAACTCACCAAGCCAAAAAGTAGTGCAAATGCGGTAATTAGTCCTTTGTTTTGCATTCTATGGGTGTTAAGATAATTTTTAAAACGTGCAAATATAGCTTTTCAAATAGGAAATGGCAATTATTTTCATTCGAAATAATGGGCCTAATGGTCTCAAAAAACAACCTTCAATTTTATGAACAACCTATTTTGATATCTTAGCAGGACCCATTGGTTTCTTCAGAATTTCTTATGTCATATTCTGCACTCATTAAATTCCCATCCCGAAAAAACAAAAGCCACTTATAAAGCGACTCTTTTGAAATCCTTCCAGGTTTCTGATCATAATTCCAGCAATCCGTTAGTTTTGCTCACACCTGCAGCACTTTCTTGCATATGTGCTTTTTCGTCATCGTTCAATTCGATGGATACTATTTCTTCGATCCCGTTTCGGCCTAAAATTACCGGTACCCCAATACAAAGGTCGTTCAATCCATATTCGCCTTCTAATAATATTGAACAAGGGAATAATTTCTTTTGATCACACGCAATGGCTTGCACCAAGCCTGAAACGGCAGCTCCCGGAGCATACCATGCCGAAGTACCCAATAATTTTGTAAGCGTAGCCCCTCCTACCTTAGTATCTTCTTTTACCCGGGCCAATCTTTCTTCACTCATAAGTTGAGTAACCGGAACACTGTTCCTTGTAGCCAAACGAGTTAATGGAACCATTCCTTTATCGCTATGGCCTCCAATTACCATTCCGTCGACATCGCTGATAGGTGCGCCCAGAGCTTCGGCCAAACGGTATTTGAAACGTGCACTGTCTAACGCCCCACCCATACCAATAATCCTATGCTTAGGCAAAGCGATAGTTTTATGAACGAGGTAGGTCATAGTGTCCATTGGGTTGCTCACCACCACAAGGATCGTATCAGGAGAATGCTCGATCAAGCTTGAAGAAACACTTTTTACAATACCGGCATTGATACCGATTAACTCTTCGCGTGTCATCCCCGGTTTACGTGGAATTCCCGATGTAATAACACAAATATCGCTTCCGGCAGTCTTGGAATAATCACCTGTGGTACCCGTTATCTTGGTGTCAAAACCATTCAAGGAAGAGGTTTGCATGAGGTCCATTGCTTTCCCTTCGGCGTAGCCTTCTTTAATGTCTAATAAAACTACTTCGCTGGCAAAGTTTTTAATGGCAATGTACTCGGCACAACTTGCACCTACGGCACCTGCTCCTACTACTGTAACTTTCATATTCGGAATTTTGTGTGATTATTTAGAGCGCTACCTCCTCTTCGGTAGACGGCTGCAAAAGTACGATTATCTCCCTGAATTTTCGCATTACCCGGGATTAAACATGATAAAGCCCATTCCGAAGAAATGAAATGGGCTTTTCGTACATTTTCGTTTTATTTACGCATCGATATTCGCATATACGGCGTTCTTTTCAATAAATTCACGACGTGGTGGTACTTCATCCCCCATTAACATCGAGAATATGCGATCTGCCTCGGCTCCATTATCGATCATTACCCGACGCAAAGTTCTAAATTCAGGGTTCATTGTGGTCTCCCATAATTGCTCCGCGTTCATCTCCCCAAGTCCTTTGTAGCGTTGGATGCTCGCCGATCCACCAAATTTTTTAATGATCATATCCCGTTGGTCATCATCCCATGCATACTCCTTTTTAGCACCTTTCTTTATCAGGTAAAGAGGCGGAGTTGCAATATAAACATGTCCTGCTTCGACCAGATCCTTCATATAACGGAAAAAGAACGTTAATATCAATGTGGAAATGTGACTCCCATCCACATCCGCATCACACATAATTATGACTTTGTGGTAGCGTAATTTTTCAAGATTCAGTGCCTTGCTGTCTTCTTCGGTACCAATGGTTACACCCAATGCGGTGAAGATATTTCTTATTTCCTCATTTTCAAAAACCTTGTGTTGCATGGCTTTCTCAACGTTCAAAATCTTACCACGAAGAGGTAATATTGCCTGAAATTTACGATCACGACCTTGTTTAGCCGTTCCACCAGCCGAATCACCCTCAACAAGAAACACTTCGCATTTTTCCGGGTCTTGATCTGAACAGTCACTCAATTTTCCCGGCAATCCTCCACCACTCATAATGGTTTTACGTTGCACCATCTCACGTGCCTTACGTGCAGCATGACGTGCCTGGGCAGCCAATATCACTTTCTGAACGATGATCTTGGCATCGCTGGGGTGCTCCTCGAGATAGTTTTCAAGCATTTCAGAAACAGCCTGACTAACGGCTGAAGTCACATCACGGTTCCCTAATTTGGTTTTCGTCTGTCCTTCAAATTGCGGCTCGGCTACTTTTACGGAAATAATTGCTGTCAACCCTTCACGAAAATCGTCCCCGGATATATCAAACTTGAGCTTGTCGAGCATACCGGAAGCATCGGCATATTTCTTCAAGGTACTGGTTAGGCCTCTTCTAAATCCACTTAGATGGGTTCCGCCTTCATGGGTATTTATATTGTTTACATAAGAATGTAAATTTTCATTGTAAGAGGTATTGTATATCATGGCAACTTCAACCGGAACACCATTCTTCTCCCCTTCCATTGCGATCACGCCTGAAATAATCGGTTCACGGTTCTCGTCGAGAAAACGGATGAACTCCTTTAATCCTTCGTCGCTATAAAATTTTTCTCTAACAAATTCTCCATTTTCATCTTTCTGACGCTTATCCGTAAAGTAAATTGATATTCCTTTATTCAAATAGGACAGTTCGCGAAGCCGGCTAGCCAAAGTATCGTAGTTATATTCCAGTGTTATATTGAATATTTCTGAATCCGGCTTAAAGGTCACTAGTGTACCACGCTCATCTGTTTCGCCCACCGACTTCACAGGGTACATACTTTGACCGCGCTCATATTCCTGCTCCCAAATTTTACCTTCACGATATACCGTCGCCTTTAATTTTTCTGAAAGTGCACAAACTACCGAAACCCCAACACCGTGTAAACCACCCGATACTTTATACGAATCTTTATCGAATTTACCTCCGGCACCGATCTTGGTCATCACCACTTCCAGTGCAGAAACACCCTCTTTCTTATGCATATCTACAGGAATTCCACGACCATTATCCTTTACACTAATAGAATTATCTTCATTGATCCAGACTTCAATAGTATCGCAGTAACCGGCCATAGCTTCATCTATGGAATTATCTACGACTTCATGCACTAAATGATGCAATCCACGCGGTCCAACATCTCCAACATACATCGATGGTCGCTTGCGCACATGCTCCATCCCTTCTAACGCCTGAATACTATCGGCACTGTAACTGTCTTTTTGCTGTTCTTCGCTCATAAAAATCAGGTTTTTTTAATCCTTTTTTGATAACGAACAAATATAACCAAATCCCCAATAAATTCAGGGGCTTCGGCTTTTTATCAATACGAAGTTATGAACAAAATTTTGTGTAAACAACCTTTGGAAATACTACAAAAAAGA
>Ga0209988_10002246_pt1 | contig 12751 bp, 24 predicted proteins | sample N075metaG_FD_183115 | JGI IMG/M metagenome (GOLD analysis project Ga0209988, IMG submission 183115) | Deep subsurface microbial communities from Kermadec Trench to uncover new lineages of life (NeLLi) - N075 metaG (SPAdes) (version 2) | ecosystem: Environmental > Aquatic > Marine > Ocean trench... | reverse complement strand
AAAGCTGGAATAGCTCTTAGAGGTGGGGATCTAAACGCTAAAGCAATAGCTAGATTAAGAGAAAGAGGATTAATTTAATTTGTCAGCTATCTTATCAGCTGGTGTAGGAGCTCTAGTAGCTCTTTTACTTACAGGAGGAGCTAAATCAGTTACTCAAAGATTTGATGAAAAAACAGGAGATACAATTTTAGGAATTACGCAAAAAGACGGATCAGTTACTAACGTACAATTAAAAAATAATGCTGTAATATCTCCTCAATATGATTTTGTAAGAATCCAAGCTACTAGAGATACAAAATCAGATGATAATAGACCTCAATATTTTCTTAAAAATACTTCATCAGTTATCAAAAGAATTTTCTCAATTTCCATAGTACCTGATGCTACTTTCAAAAATGAGGGATTTTTAGAAATCTCATTGAATGGAGTTACATTTTTTCCAATTACTCAACCTATAGCTGGGAATTTTCAAGATGTAGATTCTATAACTATTCCTATTCCTGACACTTACGGATTAAAAATTCTACCAAAACGTGAGCTTAAAGTATTCATTTGGTCAGCTACAGGAGCTTTGGTAAATGTAACACTATCAGTTTTCATAGGAGAGCTTCCTTAATCATGTCGGGATCTATGGGATGTGGAGGTTTAGGAGTTTCAGGAGGAGGAGGAGATTCTGTAATAAAAATCCTTGAACCAGCTATTCAAACATCTATCAGTTTCCCTCCTCCTACAGGAGTAAATGAAACAATATCGGAGAGTGTTTCAGTAGTTGTTACATAAATTAAAATCAACTGTAACAGTTACAGTTACTAAACCAAAAAAGAAAAAGGAAGATGAAAAATAATAGTTCTAACAAATAATGTTTTATGTTTTTTAGCTGGAGCTTGTAAACCAAAAAATTTAGATATAACATTTTCTCCTAATGGCATGAAAGATGTTAATGGAGTTACTTTCAGAATGAGAATGTACTCCCCTAGTAATTCTAATAACATGAATGTATCAATAGTAGCTAATAATGCTCAAGTTGGAAAAGGACTAACACCAGCTAATAATAATGATTTCAATATTGAAAATCCTTTTACTAATGGAGGAGCAGAAGATAACCAAAATACATCAATTCCAGCTTCTTACGTTGGTGTAACTGAATTAATTGAGATGATTACAACTATACAAGCTGGAGGAAATGGAACTATAACAGAAGTTTGTAAATTTGTAGTTTGTAATGATGAATTTGGAGTAGATCGTGTTTGTTTAGTTATGAGAGATATTATTCCTCCTGTACTTTTCATAACAAATGATGTTATCAATATTATTAATAAGGTGGCTACATAATGGAAAATCAAATCTTACTAGAAAAAATTGGAGAAACTAGAACTGAAAAACTCATAACAGATTGTAATAAAATTTACATGGAGGAATTTAGAAAAGAATTTCCTAATTACTTTGAAAGTAATTATCTTAAATCAATTTGTAAAGTTATTACTACTCATAAAGAATCAAATGAAATTAAAGGAATTGGAATGTCTTGTATGAATGATTTAATGTCAGCTAATTTTGCTAAATGGTTAGGTGGATTTCTTGGAAATACTAATCAAACTACAGGATCAGATATGAGAGGTCATCCTACAGGTGGAGGTTTCCCATGTGGTTTTTCACATGGAGCTGGTAATGGTTCTGGGTGGGGTAGCAATCAAGTAGGAATTAGAGGTTTAATCTTGAGTGTATCTAATGCTACAGAAATACCAATAAAAGATATTTTTACTCCTCCTCCATCAACATCAGGACAGAGTTTACTTGTAAATGCTGGAAGTTTTAGTGCTGGATTAAATACCGTAACATGGTCAGGTGGTAATACATCTCTAGTTAATCCATCATTCTTTATTTCAAATGCTAATGTACTTGCCACTTGGTCAAGAAACAATACTACAGATGCTACTTGGGTAATATTAGCTGATAGCATTAGTCCTAGTGTTGAAGTTATTTTTGGAGAAAGTATATTTCTTGAATATACTTTTCAGTTTTCATAATGGTTCTTACAAATAATGTTTTATGTTTTCTAGCTGGTGTATGCCACGAAACAGAACTATCAGCAAATCCTAGATTTTCTCCTAATGGTATGAAAGATGTTAATGGAGTTATTTTTAGATTAAGAATGTATGGAAATACTGATTTAGTTAATTCTCCAAATGTTTGTGTTTTATTAAATAATACTCAAGTTGGAAAAGGACTAACTTTAGCAAATAATAACGATTTCAATATTGAAAATCCTTTTACTAATGGAGGAGCAGAAGATAACCAAATTCCATCACTTTTACCTACTTATTCTGATGGAAGTGAATTAATTGAGATGATTATGTCTTTTGTAGCTGGAGGTAATGGATCTATAACAGAAGTTTGTAAATTTATAATTATTAATGACGATACAGGAGTAGATCGTTTATGTTTAGTTTCTAGAGATGTTATTAATCCTGTAGCTTTCATAACAAATGATGTTGTAAATATTGTTAATCAGGTGGCTACATAATGGAAAATCAAATACTATTAGAAAAAATTGGACAAACTAAAACTGATAAACTCATAAATGATTGTAATAAAATTTACATGGAAAAATTTAGAAAAGAATATCCAAATTATTTTGAATCTAATTATCTAAAGTCTATTGCTAAAGTTATTACTACTCCTAAAGATTCAAATGAAATTTCAGGTATAGGAATGTCTTGTATGAATGATTTAATGACAAAACAATTTGCTCAATTTCTTGGAGGATTTTTAGGATCTTCAAAACTTACTGTACCTGATTTACCTCGTAGAACTAACAATACTGTTTTTACTTGGGGATTGATAAAGTCAGGAGCTGGAGGACAATATTTTGGAAGATCATTTTTAGCTGGTTCGGGAATAAGAATTACAGTTGGTTCATCATTTATAGTTCCTACAAAACTTGATTTTAATCCTAGTAATGGAGTAGGAGGAGCTAGAACTTTAATTGTAAATTCAGGAACTTTTAGTGCTGGATTAAATACAGTTACATGGTCAGCTGGTAATTCATCAATAATAGATTTTGATATTTCAAGTTCTAACGTTTTAGCAAATTGGCAAACAACGGGATCTACAATATTAACTTGGCTTTTACTAAATGACTTGATTAGTCCTGTAGTTCCTGTTTTCATTGGAGATGGTATATTTCTAGAATATACTTTTCAGTTTTCATAGAGTTGATCTAAATGGGAAAAATCGGAGCTCAAGTTTTACAAGGAATTAGAAATCTATTTGGTAAAAGAGAATCTAATCAAACTCCTCAAAATTTAGATATTATACAATTTAATTCAGCTACTCAAGAATGGGAATTAGTTTCAGGAGTGATAGGTACAGCTGTTCAAAGTTCATCAAATGTAGGAGCTGGTCAAGGTGTAGCTTTACCTAGAGTAGGAGATGATTTACCATTTAGATCATTAACTACTACAAGTAGAATTTCTTTAACGGGATCAGCTACAGAAATAGAAATTGATATTGGAATCTTAAATATTTCAGATATTACAGGTTTACAAACTGCTTTAGATAATTTAGAGCCTCCTTTTCTGATCTCAGATATTACAGGATTACAAACTGAATTAGATTCTAAACTAGAATCTCCAATAAATATTTCTGATGTTACTAATTTACAAACTGAATTAGATTCTAAACTAGAATCTCCAATAAATATTTCTGATGTTACTAATTTACAAACTGAATTAGATACTAAGATTGAAACTATAACAAATGTAGGAGGAGAAAAAGAACTAATCAAAGCTAAGGTAGCTCAAGATATTCCTATTAGAACTTTGAAAGCTGGTACAGGAATTACAATTACTCAAAACGCTAATGATTTAGAAATTATAAATTCTCAACCTCCTCCTACTTCTCAAGCTAAAATTCACATTGATATTTTCGCTAGAGATGATCCTAGAAATTGGGGAAATATGCCTCTAGCTTTAACTGAATTATTTGATAGAACTTCTCTAAGAATTAAAACAGATTTATCAGTATTTACTCAAGCTCGTTTTGTTGTAAACATGGACACTATAGGAGTAGTAGGAGCTGAGCTTCATCCTGAATATGATGTAGGATCGGGATTTTTAGAATTAGCTGATACAGCTGGAGGAGGAGATGTAATAATAGATACTTTAGGTACTTTGTTTATGTTAGATAGTGGTTGGTTTGATGTGGATGCTTTAGCTTTAGTTGATGATGTAGTAATTAGAATAGTAGGATCAGGAGGAGATGGAGGTACAGATCCTAAATTTGGACATATCACATTGGAGTTTAGAACTTGACAGATATTTTTATTAAAATTCAAGGAGTAGATCATGTTATAGAGAAAATTGAATTTAAGAAAAAAGGAAAACAATTTGAAATAAAATTTATTACTATTGGAGGTCAAATTTACAAAGCTAACAATTTAGATTTTTGGAGCGTATTTAATCCATGAAACTAATTAAGAAACTCAAAAGGATTCTAAAAAGAGAAAAAAAACATTTACATCAAAAAGGATCTTGGAGATATGATAAAAATATGAATAAAGTTTTTACAAATGAGGACGAATTTTGAAAGATTTTAGTTTCAAACAAGTTTGTTTACAAATTAAACTGATGTGGATAGGCATAGGAATTTTAGGATTTATTTGTATTAATGATCAAATATCAGGTTCTAATCCTTAACCTATGCCTCTAGTAGGCTTAGTTGAGTTAGCTATCTCCTGATATAGCTAGGTAAAATAGGTCAAATATGGGATTCAAAGAGAAGCTGAAAAAATCAGCTAGAGAGGTTTCAAAACAAATTACTGAAAACGTAATTGAAAACAAGCATTTAGGAAACTATACTTATGAAACTTTATCTCAAGAACTGATAGCTTTATCCCAAACTAAACCAATGTTTAGAGATCCAAAATGGAAAAAACGATTTATCATAATTGAACATGAAATTAGATTAAAATTATCTACTACTACAGATAAATTCTCAAAATATCAATCAATGCTACAATGTATGAAAGCAATAGGTGAGATGAGATGAGTTTAAGCTATTCTAAAATAATTACAGCGTTACCTCTACTCTTAGGAGGATTATTAATTTTAGTTGAATATGCTACAGAATTTACAGTTACGGAATCTCAAATACAATTAGTTGAATTTATGATAGGAGGCACAATTTTTGGAGGAGTAGCAAATTCAGGATTCAAGAAATTTAAAGAGTACAAGGAAAAACAAAATGGCAATTAAAAAACATAAAGCTCAACCTGATAGATTTTGTCCTATATGTGGTAAAAAGCATACTAGATCCGAACATTTATCACATGGAAAAGGATCTTTCAATAGATTTCCAAGTAGGAAAACCAAAACAGCAAAATCAAAACGAATGACAAAAGAACAATTTTTTAGAGTAATAAATAAAGGTAGAAAAAAAGCTGGATTGAAACCCATTAGAGCTAAGAAAAAGTAATGGCTAAACATATAGTAATTTCTGATAAAAATAAAACACTTTTGATAATTGCTTTTGTTTTAGTTGTAGCTGGTTTTTTTATCTCAGGTAAAAAGTTAATTTAATGTCAAATCTAGAATTAATTTTAGAAATAAATTTATTAAAACTTAGATTAATTATTCTAAAAATAGAATTATTACTACATACACACAATTAAAAAAAAAAAAACTTTGTTACATCTAAGCCTCGAAATTATTTACAATACAGCGTTAAAGGGTATTAACAAATAATATTCACGTTTACTAATACCCTAATCATAGACTTTTAAAAGACATAATATGACTATTTTTATGCCTACTAATACCCGAATTGAGGGTATTAACTAGGGTATTAGGCACTAATCACTCATTAGTCATACTATTATTTTTTAGCTAGTCATGGAATGTGAGCTACAAGTGAGCTACATTAACAGATTTACTAATGGAATTTGAGCTACAAGTGAGCTACACACCTACTAGCTTATCCATGCTAAGGTAAAAGCTCGTAAATTGAGCCTAGCTGTATGTCCTGTAATTACTAATCCACACATGAAAAGAACTGAGGCATGGAATAGCAGAATTTAGCATACTAAAACAGATATAGAAAAAAGGTGATTAGCCTCAATTTCTTAACCATGCAAGAGAAAAAACTTTCATAGGCTAATCATTAACTCTATTTTCCCTAGCTATTTAGTCTAAATCAAGGAGCGTAAGCTTTATTTTAACAAAAAATAGGGTATTAGCAATAACCATGCAAAACATCAAAAACTAATGTCAGCTAAAGGACGAGCTACACCTGAGAAAAAATTACAAAATGCTCAGGATATAGCTAAATATCTTTTGGGAGATCCTAGCTTAGGAATTGAGCCTTTATCCATGTCAGAAATTCAAAATAAAATGAATTTTGCTGAAATTAAAAGCGTTAAAGACTACAAAAAATTAGCTATCAAATTAGGATTTTTAGAGGTAGATGAAAATCATAAAGCCATAATACCAAAAAAATCATACGAGGAGCTTTTTAGAATTTATGGAGATAAATTTCCATTAATGAAAGATCCTTTAATGGTTGAATGGGATCAAGTGGATAAAACGAAAAATCATAGACAAGGAACTAAAGTACATGAAGAATGTACTAGAACTTTGTTAAAATTTTTCAATACAGTAAAAGAAACACCTACAGGATTAATCAAAAGACACGATCCAAAATACGTTGAGAAACTAAAGAATGTATATCTTGAAAAATATCAAAAAGGTACTTCTTGGCAAATTATGAAAACCAAAAAAATCGGAGGCTTAGCAAGTATGGAGCTTAGGCTAAATTATGCTTTAGCTTCATTCTGTTCACTTCATGGTATTACTTGGCAACGAGGATATGAGGGAATGAATAGACGCATTGTAAATCATGGAAAATACTCTAAGGAGCATTTGACAAAAGATGAATTTACAAAATGTGATAAGTACCTAATTGAAAAATACGGAGTAGATTCAGATGAATATCGTTGGTTTTGGGTAGGTATTGAAACCTGTTCAAGGTATGGAGCATTATTTACTATGAAGCTTCAATGGACGGAAAGCACTAACTCAAAAGGAAAAACTACTTTATTCATGCAAGCTTATGAAAGCAAAACCTCAAAGAAAAATGATGGTATGTGGGATAAGTGGATCAAAAGACAAAAGACAATAGAGGCACTAAGAGCTTTGAAAGCTAGAGGAGGATTAAGAATTTATGAAAATAAATCTAATCGTCCTTTAGAATCTAAAGCTAAAGGATCATTCACGGATTATATGATTAATGTAATGCGTGATCTTTATTCCCATTTAGGAAAAGATCCTGAAAGTATAGCTTTCAAAAAACCAACTCATATTTTGAGGCATTATGGTTGTCACTATTGGCTAGCTAAAGGTAATTATTCAAATCACGTTTTAGTTGGAAAAATCGGAGGTTGGCATACAATAGACGAGCTTATCAAATCTTACGGAGAGTTACCACCCGAAAAGATCAATGAAGAGCTTGACAAATACGAATATGACGAGGATCAAGATTGATCCTAGTCTTTTTTTCTAAACGAGGTTTACTATGAATGAAACAAATCTAGATAAAAAAATTTTGAAAGAATGGATTGATAAGATCATTCATTTAGAGGATATAACGACAATCAGGAGGGTTTACTATGAATAATATTGAATGGCTCACACTTTTTTATAAAACTACTAACTGCAAATTTGATTTAACTAAGAGAAAATCAAACAAGATATTCAAATTTCCAAAACCTGAGCCAATTTACTCTATAGAATCTAAAAAAAAAACTTTCAAGGTTGGGATCAACAAGGAAAACCTCTAGAATGAATTGTAAATTATGCTCTAATCCCATGTTTGAATTTTTGATTGATAGATTCATCTGTTCAGATGAAGCTTGTAAAAATTATAAAATAATTGTTAATGGAGAACCTCAAAATGGCAAGAGTAAATAAATCAAAACGCATACAATTTTTTCTAAATACCAATATTTCAAAAGAAGCTAGCTTGTTTATTTGGATTGATCAAGAATCTAAAGGGAATTACTCAAGTTACATTAAAGAAATTTTAACTAAAGTCAAGGAGGGAAAATTAACCGTATCTATAGATGATAATTTGAAAAATAAAAAATTAGTTGTAGAAATTGAACTAAAGAAAACACAAATTGAATTAAATAAATTAAAAATTATTTACTATAACACTTTTCAAACTGATCCCTCAAATATTGCAAATAGAGCTATGAAAACTAATGTAACAAATCAAATAGATAATAGAGTTTCATGTTATAATGAAAAATTAAATCGTTTAGAATGTCCTGAATGTGGGATCTTAGTTGTAATAATTAACAAAGATTTAGGAACTGCAAAAAATGAATTTGCTGATCACTATTCTAAAAAGCATGGCATAATTCCTAGTGAAATTTTTGAGGAGCTTACAGAATTAAGATGATTTGTTCAATTTGTGATAATATTTTACCTCATGGAAATTCTCAGGAATTAAATTGTAAAAAAGTATTGTTAAAACATTTTGAGAGGCAATTATTTATCACAAAAGAGGAGATCAAATTATTAAAATTTGACATTAAAGATTTTGAGGAGAGTAATTTTTCTTGATCACGATCCATAAATGGAGCTGTCAAAATTGCGAAACTAATTTGTATCTTAGAGTTGATGATCAAGATAAATTACAGCGAATTAGATTATTGAATTTTACCTGTTTTGTTACTAAGCATTGTTTAGATAAAGATCATCATGTAGTTCATAAACAAAAGGAGGATTTTAAGATCAAATATGTGTAATTCAATTTGTGATAACTTTTCAGTTAGAAAATTATCAAAATGTTCAATGTATGCTTTAGGTTTTGTTTCTTGTAATCCATGTAATTCTTATTTTTATCGAGATGATTGTTTGAAAAATAATGGACTAGCTATGGTTTGTCCATGCTGTTTAAGGCAAGTAAGAACAAATCCAAGAAGTAAAAAAAATCTAGTGGTTATGAGGCTTTGAAATTTATATCAAAGAAAAATTGGAAACCTTTTGAATGTTATTATTGTAAATCACTTTTCAAATTTTATAGAGGTTTGACTAAACACATGGGAACTTGTAAAAAACTTTCAGCAATAAACGGAGGATCGTAAATTTAGTTATTTCTGTAGATATGAGTAAATTGATGAACTCTAGTTAAACATCTAATCATAGGAAATAGTTTAAAGATGATCTAATAACTTTCATAAAAGAAAAGGATCGTCTTAACTAGACCATTTTTCTAAACCTATGCCTCTATTTTCTTTTGGCATTAAATAGCCAAATAAATTAAAAATATCAATGAGCGAAAATCAAAACGAAACAAAAACACCTACTATGAAAGCTGGTAGTGAAATAATAACCTCATGCCCTGTATGTAATTCAAAATTTGAGGAGGCAGTAGCTACAAATGTAAATCATAAATGCCCTAATCCAAATTGTCAAAAAACATTTTGTGTAATGGTAACTGATTAGAATGGTAAAAGCAAAACCTGTTCTTAGTGATTTATTAAGAGTACATATTCGAGAAAAAATAAAATCTAATTATGATTATTCTCTAGCTACAAACAGAAAACAAGACATACAGGATTTTATTTCTAAAAATCAAAAATTATTCAAAGAAGAATTGATTGTTAAAAATGTTAGAGCTTCACATAATCCAATTTTAGATAAAGTGTTAATGGAGCAAGGAATAGATCCTAAAAGTTTAGGACGTACTGAAAGAAAAAATAAGAATACAGGATTAAAATTTAATTCTGACATGAACGCAACTATAACGCCAAGCCCTCAAGCTGGAGATACTGACACGACACCAAAAAAAATAGATCCTAAAAATCCTCAAATTCAACAAGGTTTACAATTACAAACACCTGAAATATTTTCTAAGGAAAGTGTATCAGCTTCTTTTGCAGGTTTATTTATGGCTCTAAAAATTGGTTTTCCTGATCTTGAGGATCTAACTGAAAGTGAAAAGAAAAGCTTAGGTGAGTTATGGCACGGAGCTTTTAATTTGTATATTTCAAATGAAAAAATGGCAGTAATTGGAATACCTTTAATTTCAACTTTAGGAATGTTCATACCAAAAATTATAGCAAGTAGGAAGAAAACAAGAATTAGAAAATCTAAGGAGGAGGGAAATTTAGTACAAAAAGAAGTTGATATGAAAAATGAAACCATGCAAGAGAAAATTGAAATAATCAAAGCTGAAAATAAACCTGTTATGCCTCAAGATACTAAACCAAGTATGCAAGAAATTCTTGAAAAAAATAAAGCGTTACCTAAGGAAATACAATCAAATGATTAACGTGGTTAAATTTGATCCTGATCAATTACAATTATCAAAACAAGATATTATTGAGATGTTAGATTCTATTTCAGATAGATTCAAAAAAAACTCAAAAGGTAATATCAAATTCATAATTTCAGTTGAAGCTATGAAAATGGGAATTAGAATGATGGACGATCAAACACTTACACAAATTTGGACGGAAATTATTAACGGATTTAATGAACTGCTTTATCAAAATGCACTAAATTCAAATCAAACATGGAGCGAAAACCTGAAAGCTGTAAAAGAAAAGATAAAAAATTTTGATAAGGAGTATGAGGCTCTAAATAAAAAAAGAGATGGAAAAGAGAATTACTGATATGGAAGAAATAGATCCTACTAGAGTTATGGATATGTTTTGGTTATTTTCTAAAGTGTTACCTATTGACTTAGAAAAATCTACTAAAATTATGGGAGTGGATTTTCTTAAATTAATTCCTGATTTGGCTCTAGTTGTAGGTAAACAAGCTTCAAAATATCCTGAGGAGTTTAACGGATATTTGGAATTTATTAAACAAGCTACAGCATACATAAGGAATGAAACTGATGAACAACCAAACATTGATCAAAATCAAGATGAATTAAATTTACTGATGAATAATGCAATAGAGGATTTTAATAAAAATGCAAAACCAATTAAATTTTAATTGGTCACCTTACTATGAGGATATAGGAATTTTTGGAAAAAAAGGAGAGGGAAAAACAGTACGAGCTAAACAACTTTTAGATTTAATTCCTAATACACCTCGTTGGATTTGGTCACCTCAAAGACCTTTAGAAAATTATAATGGATATGGAGAGCCTGTAAAATCCATTGATGATCTCAGATATGGAGCTTTTCTTTATGACGGAGATTATACTAGAGAAAATTTTAAACGATTTTGCACTAGAGCATTTAATCATATTAGAAATATTGTTTTAGTTATTGATGATGTTCACGAACAGGTAACTAAACAATTCATTAGTCCTGAATTTGAATCTTTGATTTTGTCAGGACGTAATCGAGGCATATCATTAATTTACATATCACCAGCTCCAGCTAAAGTTCATAATTCAATTTTAGGATCATGCTCTCATATTTTCGCTTATAAAATGACGTTACAATCTCAGATCGAATGGTTAAGAGATAATTTTTTTGGGAATGAAGCTTGGCTTTTACTTTCAAAAGATTTGAGAAATAAATTTTATAAAAGTGAAAATGATCCTGATCAACTGCCAAAATATAGCTATTTGTATAGGAAAGATACTGACATGAAAACACAAATTATGATTCCTGATTTAGGAAATTATTTGACTAAACCTGATCCTATCAATGATACTGAATCTTTAAATTTACAAAGTGATCAAGAAAAACAACTTGATGAGCGAAATATTAAGACAAGTCAGCAAGACGAAAATCCAAAAACAGAAAATTCAGAAAATACCTCAATTACTGAAAACTGATATTTTTTGCTGTCCTGAGGATAAGTGTAGATTCAAAACCTCAACTTTGAGAAACCTGAATACACACTTAAAATTAAAGCATGATTCAAACTACAAAATCAGGTTCATTGATTCAACTACGCCTATAGTAGTCATAGGTTAGTTTAGCTATCTCCTGATATAGCTTTTTTTTATCAATAATAGTAATGGTTCTCGGACTAAAAATTCCTAAACTAAATGTTAAGGGAGAGGGAGGCTTTGTAGGTTTCCTAAAAAGTAATGAAGTAATTGCTGTAGGATCTGCGATATTGATAACACCTGTTATCATGTCAAGTATTACAGCTCTTATTTCCAAAGTTCCATTTCTGAGGGATCATTTTGCAGTAGGAATGGTTGTAGCAAGCTTTGTTTTGTTTGCACTATCAGCTACATTTAGTGGAATGTTAAGAGCAGTAGTTCTTGGTATTTCTGCTGGATTTTTGTTGGTAGGTATTCAATCAACTTCTATCGTACAAGGATTCCTTACTAAACTTGAGGAGGTAGTTCCATAAATGGTTCTACAAACTAAAGAACGTCCTTTATCAGGATCAGTTCCTTTTGTTGAAAATTCAACTCAACGAATAGAAATTGATAGAGATAATTTGATAAGACGAATGGCTATGTTATTTGTTATCAAGGTAACGACAGGAGGATCAGCTGGAACTACAATAATTCAAGATGATCTTTTGAATATAGTCAAAAAAATTCGTTTAGTTATGGACGCTGACGACAACAAGTTTAATGTAGATTTGACAAAATGGTTTTTTGTTGAACAAATTGAAAAAGGTACGACACCAAGTCGTGACGCTTTTGCAATTCCCTCTAGTGGTACAAGTACAACCTTTAAGATTTTAATCAATGCTGATTTCGCTCAAGCAAGACAAAATCTTTCAGATGTTACAGCTCTATTGGACGCTCCAAACAAATCTAG
>Ga0209988_10002244_pt1 | contig 12754 bp, 9 predicted proteins | sample N075metaG_FD_183115 | JGI IMG/M metagenome (GOLD analysis project Ga0209988, IMG submission 183115) | Deep subsurface microbial communities from Kermadec Trench to uncover new lineages of life (NeLLi) - N075 metaG (SPAdes) (version 2) | ecosystem: Environmental > Aquatic > Marine > Ocean trench... | reverse complement strand
CATTGACAGGAAGCCCAAGCTGTTCGTCTCGAACAGCACCACCGACGAGGTACACTTGCATTTGGGCGATTCTAGCAAACAGGGGCATTCATGATTTCGATGATCGTCAGCGGGATATCAAGGCTCGTCATGATCATCGTCATATTTCAATTGTCCGGTTGCTACTACCTGCAAGCGGCGCGCGGCCAAATGGAAATATTGCGGAAGAGAGAGCCAATCGACGAAGTGGTCGCTGCCGATGGCACCTCAGCCGAACTGATCGAGCAATTAAGCGTCGTTGCCGAGGCCCGACAATTCTCGATTGACGTACTTGGCCTGCCAGATAACGACAGCTATCGCAGCTACGCTGACCTTGAACGCGACTATGTCGTCTGGAATATTGTCGCCGTACCCGAGTTTTCCTTAACCCCGAAACGCTGGTGCTACCCGGTTGCGGGCTGCGTTAGTTATCGAGGGTATTTCTCGCCGGACTCGGCGCGGCGCAAAGCGGACTCGCTGCGAAGCAAGGGCTACGATGTTGCATTCGGTGGCGTCACAGCCTATTCCACTCTCGGCAAGTTCAGCGATCCGGTGCTCAATACAATGATGCACTGGGGTGACGCTGATCTGGTCTCGGTTATCTTCCACGAACTGGCGCACCAGCTTCTCTACGTCAAGAACGACTCCGGATTCAACGAATCATTTGCGACAGCCGTCGAGGAGTTTGGCATGGAGCGCTGGCTCGAAAGCCGTCGGCAAGCGGATGAACTTGCCAACTGGCGTGAACGGCGCGCCTTGCGAACCCGGTTCTCGGCACTGGTGGCGGATGCACGAACCGACCTGGGCGAGATTTACGAGACCGACGTGATAGACGATGAGAAAAGGCGGTTGAAGCGCGAGCGGCTGCTCGTCCTGGCCGATGATGCGAACACGTTGTTTGCGGATTCAGAGAGCATTGCGCCTGCCTGGCTGGCCGATGAACTGAACAACGCCCGGCTGGCCTCAACGACGCTCTATCATGGCCGACTGCCGGAATTCAGAATGCTGCTGGCCCAGTGTGACAATGACCTACCGTGTTTCTATGATGAGGCCAGACGTCTCGCCGATGAGTAATCGTGGGAGGGCCTTTTTGGCCACGACGGCCTTATGCCGCGGAGCACAGGGATGTGCGAGAGCGGCCAGGCCCGATTATCTGTTGGCAACCTGGCTCGACTTGGCGTCGACCTGCAGCAGTTCATCGGACATACGCCGAATCTCACCCGTCATCCGCCAATGGAAGATCGTCTCTGCTGCCATCACGCGCTTGACGTATTGCCGAGTCTCATTGAAAGGAATGTTTTCGACCCAGACACGCGCATCCTGATTGCCCGACACCGGCAGCCAGCGATCAACGCGGTGCGGGCCGGCATTGTACGCGGCCGTCGCAAGCACACGATTGCCGCCATAGCGTTTGGACATCTGCCCGAGATAGGTGGTGCCGAGTCGAATATTACTTTTCGGGTCGGTGAGCGTATAGACCCCCGAGTAGCGCAGGTTCAATTTCTTGGCCACTGTCTTGCCAGTCGTCGGCATGAGTTGCATCAGGCCGATGGCGCCGGCGCTTGATCGCGCATCGCGCATAAACAGACTTTCGCTGCGTGCAACACCGTAGGCCCAGGTTGGAGAGATACTGGCCGTAGCAGCGAACTGTTCAAACAGACTTTGATAGGGCAGTGGGTAGCGCAATGCCAGGTCATCGAATTGACCCACGCTCGCGGCTGTCGATATTGCTCTCGAATACCAGTTCCAGCGACCGGCGAGTATCGCCGCCTGCATTTTCTGCTCAGGAGTAAGGTAGGCGATAGCCGCGTCCCATTCGGAACGGCCACGCCCGTCGAGTCCGACCCGAAACAATTCGTGTGCACGGATGAGTTCAGGTCGTTGTGCGAGCTCCGCGATGATTACCTCGTCCGCCCGAGATTCGGTGTCGTCGAATGCGTATACCACTCCCATTTCGTCAGCTGCGAGAAAGCCGTAGTAGCTGCGTTCGGCCGCCAGTTCAGTCAGGGCGAGATCCGATTCGGGCGAATCTCCGAGTCGCCGTAACGCGACGTTGTACCAGTAGCGCCACTCTTCGCTTCTGCGTACGTTGTCGGACATCTGGCCGATGTCGGTCAACAGCGTATTCCAGTTATGTTTGCGCAGGCTCGTTCGTGCACGCCAGCGCGATACCTCGTCGCTTTGCGCAGCGACCGGCAACCTGATTAGCAATAAGTACGCGTCCGGCAAGCGATCGCGAGCCGTCCACAATGCGATGTGTCGCTCCGTCAGCAATTCCTGTTCGGCAGAAAACGCGTGCAGCTTGTTCAGTTGTATCCAGAGTTCGAGAGCGAGCTCCGGGTCGCGAAAGGTGATGCGTTCGATGGCATAAGCAAGCTGTTGTCGCGTTACGTCGTCGCTTTTCCAACTAAGGTGTCTCCGGGCGAACTTCTCAGGATTACTCTGGGCGCTGAGCCACTGGCCGGCGACGTCGACATGGCCCTGGCTGACCGAGCGGCCGAGCCATTGGGCGAGCGAGAATTCCCGTGCTTTGATGGCCAGCCGATATCGTTTTAGATACTCGGCCGACCCGAGCAGGTTTTGTTCCTCCAGAAACTCAAAGACCGGATTGCATTCTTCGACCTGACTGGTGCCAACCATCCATAGATCGATTGCTCGATTGATGATGCGCTTCTGTTCGCCTGCATCGATCTCGGCGTGCAAGGCCAGGCAGTCGAGCTTGGCGATGTCCTGACCCTGGTAATACTGCCGATAAATTTTCAGGTAAGCACTGAGGTTGCCAGCTTTCGCCAGGTGCAGCGCGTATCGATAACGCAACTCGCGCGCGGGCTTCAATACACCGTATTGATCGAGATACTCGTCGATCTTATGGTGATCGGCGGTGCGGATCGTCGCGCGAAGCCAGGTAGCACGAAGGTCCGGGAAAAGTGGGTATTGCGCCAGACTTCGTTGTTCCGCAGAACTCAAAGTTTCGACGGCGCTCCAGTTGCCACGCTCGACATCCGCATAGACGCGCTGAAACAGTTCCCGTTGTTGATCGATCTCTGCGCCTTGAACGCTGCCTGCGAAGCAGATTGTGACCGCGGCAAGGCTGAAGCGGAGGCTGGTGGCTGCGGATCTGTTCAGGGGCATTCGCGCATCGAGGGCTACATCATCGTATCTGCAACATTATGGCGCGATCGCCGCGTTGTACAAGCAGAAACAGGATCGTGTTGACTGCGGCGATTTCCGTCAATTGCTCGAGCGTGCGCACGTCGCGCCGGTTTACGGCCGTGATAATGTCGCCGGATCGCAGACCACGCTGCGCCGCGAGACTGTCAGGCTCCACGCGGGTGACCTCAATGCCCCTGATCGCGCTGCTTGACGACGCAGCGAATTCAGCACCGCTGAGACCCGGGTGAATGTCCGCTCCGACGCTTCGCGATACCTGTTGCCGTCCGAGAGTGGCCGTCGTCGACAGCGACTTGCCGCCGCGAATGTACCGGATGTCAACCTGTTCGCCCGACCCCATCAGGCCAATCGTGTTGCGCAACTCAGACGCGCCTGTGATCTTCTCGTTGTTCACTTCGACAATGATGTCATCGACGCGAAGGCCGGCTTCTTCGGCCGCAGAACCGGCTACGATCAGTGAAATCAAGGCACCACTGTCGACGCTGGTCTCGAGCGCTCGAGCCGCTTCACGATCGATTGTCTGAATGGATACGCCCAAAAGGCCACGGCGGACCTCCCCGAAGTCGAGAATCTGATTCATGATCGAGCGGGCGATTTCGGTCGGGACGGCGAAGCCAATTCCGACGTTGCCGCCCGAACGGCTAATAATGGCTGAATTAATGCCGACGAGTTCGCCGCGCATATTGACCAGCGCTCCGCCGGAGTTACCCGGGTTGATCGATGCATCGGTCTGAATAAAATCTTCGTAGCCCGAACGATTAATGCCGGTACGTCCCAGTGCACTGATGATGCCTGAGGTAACGGTATGGCCAAGACCGAACGGATTGCCGATCGCGAGCACGAAATCACCGACACGCATGACTTCCGAATCGCCAATAGGCATCTCAACCAGCCCATCCGATTCAACCTTGAGCAGCGCAATATCGGTGGCTGCATCCGAGCCAACAACTACCGCATCGAGGATTTCGCCATCGATCAACGACACTTGAATTTTGTCGGCATTCTCCACAACATGATGGTTGGTCAGAATATAGCCGCGGGCTGCATCAACGATTACGCCGGATCCGGCGCTGGCCACTTCCCGGGGTCCGCTGGGACCGTCCGGCAATCCGAAGAAACGTCGAAAAGCGTCATCGCCATACGGCGAGCGCCGCGTAATTGTCTGACTGACGCGGATATTGACGACTGCCGGCGTTACTCGCTCGACGAGCGGGGCGAGACTCGGAAACGGTTCGGCCTCGACATACTCGGGAAGAGCCGCGCTGCCGACGCTGGTCATGACGAGCAGCATTCCGGTCAACAGGAGTCGGTCAATTGTCTTCATCGGTAGCCTCATAGTAATTACAGACCTGTTTCAGCCAGGCTGGTTCATTCAAGCAAGGATGCCCGATTGCAACAAAGCGTTGCAAGCGGGCATCAATGGTATCGCTTTCAGGCGGCTTGGACGGTAATTCGGCGTGCCTGTGCTTCAGGCTGTTTCGGAATCGAAATCTCAAGAATTCCGTTTGTGCTGCTTGCCTTGATGCCGTCGGCATCTGCAGAATCAGGCAGCTTGAAGCGTCGGGAAAACCGACCGGTCGCTCGTTCGTAACGCGAGACACCAGCGACGTCACTCCGGTCTTCAGCCTGACGTTCACCCGATACGCTCAGGGTCCCACCGTCCATGTTCACAACGATGTCCGCAGGATTAACGCCGGGGATGTCGGCGCGAACGACAAATCGGTCCTTCTCTTCGAAGATGTCGACCGCAGGAATCCAATCGGCTGCGGTGTTCTTGGGAGCGCTATAAGCGACTCGTTCAAATCGTACAAGGTTCATGATTTTTCTCCTTAAATTGCTGCTGCGATGCATCAATCGAGGCACTCGCAACTGGGTTCTTGCAGCCTTTAATAAGGGCGCGCAAAGAGAATTCAAGGCGGGAATTGGGGGGATGACGATATTTGAAGACCTAAATTTCGCGTGAATTCTGTGTCACTTGATGCCACTATATCTAGTGAATTGAAACTTTTACAAGAGTGTCATTTTTTTTCCTATGTTTTTAAAGTACTTACTGCGAGTTCGACCGTAACCTATTGATATTAGAAATAAAACTGGGGTATAGGAAATTCCTGCAAAACCTTGACAGTCGACCCATACGGGCATAATCTTGTGAACATCCGGACACAACATCTTGTGTCCAAATACAGAAGGAAAAGAGGCCATTTTTGGCACTCGCCGCGCAAAATGATGCATGCGGTGAGCAGGCCCCTTTTCCCTCAAGAAAAGTGGGTCACAACAAAACTAAGGGGTCTCCTGACGGAGAAAAGGGAGAAAAATTGGCATGAAGTCTGCCGTTAATCTGGCTGCAAACACGGTCGCCGACATTGAATTTCAAACAGCGTCTGTTGATATCTGGGATGCGAAATATCGACTGACAGCGAAGAACGGACAAAAGATAGACGAGACAATCGACGACACGTACAAGCGCGTCGCAAAAGCGCTCGCGAGCGTCGAAGTTGAGTCCAAGCGGGACGGGTTTTACGAAGAATTTCTTTGGGCGCTGCGCAGCGGCGCAATTCCGGCGGGTCGAATCATATCGAACGCCGGGGCACGGGAGTACAAACCAGCCACCTCGACAATCAACTGCACCGTGTCCGGAACGGTTGGCGACTCGATGGACAACATCCTGAACAAAGTGCACGAAGCCGGGCTGACGCTCAAGGCGGGTTGTGGCATTGGCTACGAGTTCTCGACCTTGCGCCCGAAAGGCGCCTACGTCACAGGCGCTGGAGCGTACACGTCGGGTCCACTGTCGTTCATGGATATCTACGACAAGATGTGTTTCACCGTGTCGTCCGCCGGCGGCCGGCGTGGGGCACAAATGGGCACCTTTGACGTGGGCCACCCTGACATTCTCGAATTCATTCGGGTGAAACGAGAGGCCGGCCGGCTGCGGCAATTCAACCTGTCCTTGCTGATCAGCGATGAATTCATGCAAGCCGTTATCAACGAAGATGACTGGCGCCTCGCGTTTCCGATTACGCAAAAAGAGGTGGATGACGACAATCTCGACATCAGCGATGCGAGCCAGTTTCTCTGGCGCGAGTGGCCCGAGGCCGGCTCTTACGTGACTGATCCCCAGGGACTGGTTCTGTGCAAGATCTACAGGACCTTGCCCGCGCGCCGTGTCTGGGATCTGATCATGGCGTCGACCTATGATTTCGCCGAGCCCGGATTCGTGTTGATCGACAAGGTCAACGAAATGAACAACAACTGGTTCGACGAAAACATTCGGGCAACCAACCCGTGCGGCGAACAGCCGTTGCCGCCGTATGGATCCTGCCTGCTGGGTTCGGTGAACCTGACGCGCTTTGTCATCGATCCCTTCACTGACGAGGCGCGCTTTGATTGGGACGCGTTTCGCAAAGTGACCAAAACGTTTACTCGCATGCTTGACAACGTCGTTGAGATCAATGGGTTGCCATTGCCGCAGCAGCGTAACGAGATAAAGAGAAAACGCCGCCATGGGCTGGGTTTTCTCGGCCTCGGGTCGGCCATCACGATGTTACGCATGGTGTATGGCGACAAGAAGTCGGTTGAATTCACCGAGGAAGTCGCCCGGCAATTGGCGCTCGCCGGCTGGGAAGAAGGCCTGAAGCTGGCGCAGGAGAAGGGTCCGGCACCGATCATGAACGAACAGTTCGAGGTCACGGAAGAAATGTTGCGCAAGCGCCCGGAAATGAAGGCGGACGGTTACCAGGCGGGCGACAAAGTTGCGGGACGGATATTGCATGCGCGCTACAGCCGCTATATGCAGCGTATCGCCGCCGAGGATCCGGAGCTGGTCGATGCGCTCGCCGACATTGGCGCGCGATTTACACACCACAGTTCAATCGCTCCAACGGGAACGATATCACTGTCGCTGGCGAACAATGCGAGCAATGGCATCGAGCCGAGCTTCGCCCATCACTACTTCCGCAATGTCATTCGGCAAGGCAGGAAGACCAAGGATAAAGTTGCCGTGTATTCGTTCGAATTGCTGGCATACCGCGAATTGGTCAATAAAGCGGCGATTCCGGCGGGCATGCCAGATGAGGAGGTCGAAAATCTGCCGGACTATTTTGTGACGGCCGAGGACATATCGCCGACGGCGCATGTGGACATTCAGGCGGCAGCGCAGAAGTGGATCGATTCGTCGATTTCCAAAACGGCGCATGTGCCAACAGATTATCCCTACGAAGACTTCAAGAACGTGTACCTGTATGCGTATGAGCAGGGTCTGAAAGGATGTACGACGTTTCGCTTCAACCCCGAGGCGTTCCAGGGTGTCTTGGTCAAGGAGAAGGACCTTAAGAATACGGTATATACCTTTAGGCTGGCCGACGGTTCGACCGTTGACGTCAAGGGCGACGAGGAGATCGAATACGATGGCGAGGTCCATACGGCGGCCAACCTGTTTGATGCATTGAAAGAAGGTTATTACGGAAAACTTTGAGCAAACGATGATCAAGATTGACGAAAAGATAATCGGCTACGCCGTAGCGCAGCCGGACGCCGATCAAAAAGCGGAGAAACCCGACTACAAGCGCGAAGGTGGCGGCGGCAGTGGCGCCGAAATCATTCGCATGCACGAGAAGCTCGAACGGCCCGAGGTGCTAATAGGCTCGACCTACAAGGTCAAGACACCAATGTCGGATCACGCGATGTACGTAACGGTTAATGACATCGTCTTGAACGAAGGCACTGAGTTCGAGAAACGCCGGCCATTTGAGATATTCATCAATTCCAAAAATCTCGATCATTATCAGTGGATCGTCGCGTTAACTCGCATTATCTCAGCCGTGTTTCGTAAAGGTGGCGACGTGGCTTTCCTCGTCGACGAACTCACAGCGGTTTTTGATCCGCGCGGCGGCTATTGGCAGCCGGGTGGCAAGTACATGCCATCAATCATCGCCGAACTCGGTTATATCATCGAAAAGCACCTGATCTCGATCGGAATGCTGGTCAAGCCAGGTCTTGACGAAGCGCAGAAAAAACTGCTCGAACAGAAGCGCGCCGAGTTTGAAGAGAGCAAGAAACAGCGCGATGCATTTGTGGACAACGAATTTCCGGAAGGCGCGCAACTGTGCAACAAGTGCAGTACAGCGGCGGTCATCACGATGGATGGTTGCATGACCTGCTTGTCGTGCGGCGATTCCAAGTGCGGGTAAGAAAAAGGCGCGAATGACAACCGCGTAGCCAGTGCGCATACTCTACAGCCTGCTCACGTACCTGCTGCAGATTCCTGTTGCAATGTACTGGTTGTTTCGTGCGCTGGGCAATAGTTCCTATCGGCACGGTACCGGGCAACGTTTCGGTTTCGGCTACCCACAGCTGGATAGTTGCATCTGGATTCACGCCGTATCCGTTGGTGAAGTTCAGGCCGCCGTACCGCTCATACGCGAGCTCGCAAAGCGCTTCCCGGAGCACCCGATTCTGGTTACGTCCGTAACGCCAACGGGGGCCGCACGAGTCAGAGACCTGTTCGGGGACACAGTCAGCCATTGCTACATTCCGTTCGAAATGCCGGTGGCGGTCAATCGCTTTTTCGCGTCACTGAATCCGGAAATCGCGTTGATCATGGAGACGGAAATCTGGCCGAATCTGTACCGCGGTTGCGGCGTCCGGAAAATCCCCCTGATCCTCGTCAGCGCACGAATTTCACCCAAGTCGCTGAGCGGCTACCGTAGAGCGTTGCCGTTGTTTCGCGAGACCCTGTCGCACGGCATCATCATCGCGGCGCAAAGCGAAGCCGATGCCGATCGCTTTCGATCGCTTGGAGCAAGCTCGGCCAGAACCTGGGTGATCGGCAACATCAAGTTTGACATCGAGTTACCGGAGACCTTGATCGCGGATGGACAGCGTCTTCGTCGACAGTTGTTCGGCAATCGACGGGTTTGGATAGCGGCGAGCACACACGAGGATGAGGAGCAGCAGGCGCTTGCAGCGCATGCGTTACTTAAGGAACGGTTTCCAGACTTGCTGCTGGTCCTCGTTCCCCGACACCCGGAACGGTTTCGCGAAGTGGGCAAGCTGGTGGAGCAACAGGGATTTCGATGTGTCCACAGAACGGCAGAAGAAGCTGCTGACGAGGGTACTGATGTTTTCCTGGTCGATACTATGGGTGAGTTACCGCTGTTCTATGCGGCCAGCGATGTTGCTTTTGTCGGCGGCAGCCTCGTGCCGGTCGGTGGGCACAATTTGCTCGAGCCCGCCGCGCTCGGTCTGCCTGTTGTCAGTGGACCGCATGTTTTTAATGCGCAAGATATCGCCGACATGTTCATTGAGCGGGGGGCGAGCCGCCTGGTTCACGATTGCGACGAACTCGCGGCCAGCGTCGGGGACCTGATTGCGGACCCCGATGCCGCAGCAAGGATCGGTAAGGAGGGGCGAGAAATTGTGCTGGAGAATCGCGGCTCGCTCAACAAGTTGTTGGGTCTGCTCGAGCCGCTGATCGGCGACTCCGTGAAATTGCGAGCCGCGCCACCTAGGAGTTCTCTTCTTCCTTAGCAAATGCCTGCTCAGGCGTCGGCCGGTCTGTCAGCCAGCGATCAATATTTTCCAGGTCCTGAACCCGCAGATTTCCCGCCGCCTGTTTGAGTCGTAGAACATTCAATAGATAGTCGTACCTGGCCTGATAAAACAGTGTAATCGAGCGGTATAGCGCAAACTGCGAATTGAGAACGTCGACAATGGTCCTGGTTCCGACATCGAAACCTGCTTGCGTCGCATCGAGTGCCGTCCGACTCGATCGAACGGCTTGTTGCAGTGCTTCTACCCGGCTAATTTCCGACAGAACACCGAGATACGCGTCCCTGGTCTGCCGCTCGGTTGCGCGAGTCACTCTTTGCAATTGTTCGCGCGAGGCAGTATGCAGGTATACAGCTTCCCGAACCCGCGATGAGGTTACGCCTCCGGCAAACAATGGCAGGTTGAACTGAATACCGACGGAGTCCGTCTTGAAGTCGCTGTTCGCATCGAGAAAACCCTGATCGTTGTTGTTTCTCTGTGATTTCGAATCGAAACTGCTTGTAGTTACAACCAGATCAATCGTCGGGTAATGCCCATTCTTGCGGAATGAGATTTCGTCCCGTGCGAGCTGCTCATCCAGACGGCTGGATACCAGCGCCAGGTTTTGGCTCAGAGCAAGATCCACCCAGCCGTTCGCGCTCGCGGGATTGGGTGATTGCATCGGAAATTCTTCGCCGGGCGCTGCCAATGAATCAACGTACTGCCCGGTGATCTCACGCAGGAACTCACGCGCGGTTGCCAGTGAACGCTTGGCTGCAATTTCGTCCGCTACTGCCTGGTCGTGTGCCGCCTGAGATTCCTGTACATCGGTTATGGCAATCAGGCCGACTTCAAAGCGTTTTTTCGCCTGCTCGAGCTGACGAGCAATAGCTTTGCGGTTGGCATGAATCGATGTCAGGCGGTCCTCGGCAGCAAGCACACCAAAATAAGTTTCTCCTACACGGATAATGAGGTCCTGTTGCGCCGCTTCGCGATCGGCTTCGGCTTTGGCCACGATCTTGTCAGCCCGACGCAGGCCTACGATTTGGTCCCAGCGAAACAGGGTTTGCCGCAGGCTGAGCTGCCATCGCTTGGTCTCGTCCCTATTTTCCTGCGAAAAGGAGAATGGGATGACGCCCCCCGGAACCTCAGGTGTATTGGGATCCCCATCATCATCGATAAAGAACAATTGTTGCTCAACGCCGGAGCCTGATTGGTCTGAATCGGTCCAATCAGCACTGAAGTCGATCTGCGGCAGATACAGACCACGCGCCTGCGGCTCGGCCTCAAATGCCGCCATTTTGCGTGCTTCGGCCTCGTGAATTCTTGGATCGCTCTGCAGTGCCTGCTGGTAGATTTCAAGTAGCGAGTCGGCCTGAACCGGACCGGCCACTGCAAGAGCAGCGCAAACGGTTACTAACGCTCTGATATTCATTGCTTTTCTCATAATTATTGCTTTCCGCAGATTAAACGCCTCGAGTGGGCGTTGTCTTGGGTGTTATAGTGAACTATATCACTAAATCAGTCAATACTGGAAATCGATGGCCGAGTCACACCAGTCTCGGACGTCAATCAGCCGCCAAAGTTCGTCAGTCAATTAGAGTGCAGCAGCGGGCGATGTGGTTTCGTTGGCTAGAAGCTAAATTGCGGCGGCTGAGCGCTATTCTCGAGTGGGTCGAGTTCGGTCTCGAATAAACTTTTGGTGAGCCAGCTACTGTCACCGGTGCGCTGCAGCAGACGTGCATCCATCGTTGGCCTGTGGCCGACCACGACGAATAATCTCCCTTTCGGTCTGAGCGCCAATCCGTACCGCGGGTGCAAGACCTGCATAGATCCCGTAATAACGATGGCGTCGAACTCACCTTCGGGTAGTCGTTGTGTTGCATCCATGGCTGTAAGCTCAAAATTGCTGATGCCGGAGTCTTCGAGATTCGCGGCCGCAGCCTCGAGAAAATCCTCGTGCACGTCAATACTGGTTACCGAGTCGGCAAGCTTGGCAATGCAGGCCGTCAAATATCCGCTGCCAGTGCCGATCTCGAGTACAGAGTCCGTTTTGCTAATCTTCAGCGACTGCAGTACCCGTCCCTCCAGGGTCGGTGTCATCATGCGCTGGCCATGACCTATCGGTATCTCGGTGTCAGCAAATGCCAACGTCTCAAAACCGGGTGGTACAAACTGCTCGCGAGGGGTCTCGAACAGCAGCTCAAGGATTTCAGTGTCCAGGACAGCCCATGCGCGCACCTGTTGCTCGACCATCTGCCGCCTGGCGAAATCGGTGTTCATCGTTGTTTTACCCCTAACTGTCGGAAAAATAATAATAAAATCGAATCATTCGAGTGTATGGATCAAACTGTCTTCAATATCGTGCGGCAACGGATGCCGAATTATGGTGAATCGAGGCAGCCCGTTGAGGCTGCTGCGATATGCTGCAGTATGCTCCTGCAGGGAATGCTATTTGACCGATAATTCTCCGTGTGGGGATAACCATCGGGCATACAATAATAACAAATGTCGTCTTTTCAAATCATCATCGCATTGTCGATTTCGCTAGGCCTGGCCGTCCTGATCAGCGGCTGGTTCGGCATTCAAAGACACCGGGCGAAGCGCCGTTTTGCTGCAATTAACCGGGAGCTGATTGAGGCATCACGCGATGCATCGGTCGGTCGGCGATTGACCATTCCCAGGGATCCGGAGTCGGCGCGCCTCGCTCACACAGTAAACCGACTTTTCGATGCGCTCAGTGAACGCGATGAGAAAATTCAGGGGCGCGATCGCTTGTTCAAGGATTTTACCCGGACGCTGCCAGAAATCGTCATTATTCACGATGAGAAAATATTGTTGGCGAATGAGTCGGCCGCAAGCCTGATAGGCCTTGATTCGGCGCAACTGATTGGCCGCGAAACAGCCGATCTGGTCAAGCCTGCGTATCGTGCGTTGTTTCGCAATACGATGGCAAAACGACTGGCTGGCGAAGACGTTCCCCGTCGACTCGATATACAACTGATCAACGGGGACGAAACTGGATTGTGGGTTGAGG
>Ga0209988_10002241_pt1 | contig 12759 bp, 14 predicted proteins | sample N075metaG_FD_183115 | JGI IMG/M metagenome (GOLD analysis project Ga0209988, IMG submission 183115) | Deep subsurface microbial communities from Kermadec Trench to uncover new lineages of life (NeLLi) - N075 metaG (SPAdes) (version 2) | ecosystem: Environmental > Aquatic > Marine > Ocean trench... | reverse complement strand
TGTTAGATACTTTAGAATCAACTACATCCTCTATTGAATCATCTGAAGAATATTTTTCAAAAGTATTATCTAATAATCCTTGACTATATGCACCACCGATTATTATTAAAATCAAAACAGGAATACCAATTAAAATGGGAATTTTTAATCCAATACTTTTTGTCTGATTTTTTGAATTAGATGGCATTTGCACATCTGCTGTTTTAGGTTCTACACCAACCTCAAAAATAGATGAGCCACAAACCATACAAAAATTAGCTCTTGTTGGACTCTTTTTTCCACATTTCCAACAATGAATCATGTACTTATCTTCAGACTCACTTTCTGTCTTTTCAACAATTTCTGATTCTGTATCAGGTTGGTCTATACGATGTTTGACTAGGTATTTCTCTCTTAGTTGTTCTAGGTATTTGTTATCACTCTTCCAAATAATGTTGTTTAGGATGTATGCTTGTTTGATGTGCTCTAGTCTGTATGGATCCCCTACACCAAGTTTCAATAATGCATTTACATTATCTATAACGTCTTTGGAATCCATATTCGTTTCTATTATGGACTATTCTAAATTGTTTCCTTTTAGAACAACGAGATACATGGAAAACACATGATTCTAGGACGTTTTTTAACATGAGGTGTTTTCCAGATCTATAATTCTACGACGCAGAACAAAGACTTCTCGTTATTCTATATACGTCAAAATCGTATATAAGAATTAGTTTCACTTTCAGCTAACATTGATAGAAATAATGGACCGGATGGGATTTGAACCCACGACCTTTGCGGGAATTTCTTCCTTACGCAGTGTGAGTGCGTCATCCAAACCAAACTAGACGACCGGTCCAACAAATTTACAAAATAACAAGCTTTTCAGTCTTTAGATTTTTAGATATTTCATAATTACCCCACCCTTTTGTATCAATTTTTAAAATATCATACATGTCCTTACAAGAATTTGATGCTTTAATTGATAAAATGACTTTGGCTTTTGAATATGCAGATAATCTTGGACAATACGTTGATGCTGCCAAAGTTTTATTTCAAATGAATGAAGAATTACCTGATGATATCCAGCTAAATCTTGAGGAATTAGACAATCCTGATTCTGCAAAACCATTCATTACACAATACAGTTCTGAGATAAAATTTGCAATTGTAGAGTATCGGCAAAGATTGATGAACTTCTAGTTCTATTTCTTAACGCCGAGGGTTCTGTTCTTTAGTCTCAAGTATGGGTTTTTGCATTTTCTGCATCTTGTAGCGCCAATGTCATTTCTAGCTCCACATTTGAAACAAATTTTCATTACAAGACGTGCTTGCTGTGCAATTCGTTTCTTTTCAGGATCAGTAATTGGCATTTAATTCACTCCAAAAACTCTCTCTTTTATTCTAATCGGATTTTTCCATCTTTCCTGCTAATAATACTGGTACTTCTGCAGGTCTCTTTGCAACAGGAATATTTGCCTTGTTAAACATTGATATTTTAGATTCAGCAGAACCATAAGTTCCCATTACAATAGCTCCTGCATGACCCATTCTCTTTTCTTTGGGAGCTGCTCTTCCTGCAATGTATGCTACAGTTGGTTTGTTAAATCCTGAATCAATAATTCTTTGAGCTAGAATTTCTTCAGAATCCCCGCCAATCTCTCCTACTATTACTAGTCCCTCTAAACCTGGAATGTCTTTGATCATATCAAATGCATCAACGAGTCTTGTTCCATTTACAGGATCTCCTCCAATTCCAATAGTAATTGATTGTCCAAACCCTGCACTAGTTAATGCGTCTGAAATCTCATAAAGTAAAGTTCCACTTTTGGATAAAACTGCAATGTTTCCAGCTTTAAATGGCATTGGTGGCATAATGCCAATTTTGATTAGTCCTGGAATCATAATTCCTGGAGTGTTTGGTCCAATGATTACTGCATCTCTATGTGTTGCTAATTCAATTGTCTCCATCGTATCTCTAATTGGGACATGCTCAGGTATTGCAACTAGTAGCTTGATTCCAGCATTTAGTGCATCTTTTGCAGCACCTAGGAAGAATTTTGCTGGAACAAACATAATTGAAATTTTAGCACCAGTTGCATCTACTGCTTCTTGCATGGTGTTGTAAATTGGGACAAAATCGTTCCATGTCTGACCTCCTTTACCAGGAGTTACTCCTGCAACAATATTTGTTCCATATGACAACATGTTATTTGCATGAATTGAGCCATATGATCCTGTAATTCCTTGAACAATTACTCCCTTTTTCTCATAATCTGAATCTTCAGGTATTCCTTTTAGTAGTCCAAATATGTCAATCATTTTTTTATTCCCATCACTGCAGCATTAATTGCATCTTCAACTGAATCATAAATTTTAGTTTTAGAACCTTGAAGCATCTCTTTTGCTTTTTCAGATTCAGTTCCCTTTAGTCTACAAAATACTGGAATGTCAATTAGATTATTCTCATATGCTAGCAAAAATGCTTTAGCTACTACTGTGGTCTTTACAATTCCTCCATACAAATTAACTAGAATTCCTTTCACTCCGTTTAATTTGTTAATCAAAGTCAATGCTTCATAAACTGATTCTGTAGTTGCACCACCACCAACATCTAAAAAGCATGCAGGCTTTCCTCCATTATCTGATAACATATCAAGTGTAGACATTACAAGTCCTGCACCGTTTCCAACAACTGCTATGTTTCCATCTAATTCAACTAATGAGAATCCACTTTTTTCTGCTCGTTCTTCTATCTCTGATTTCTCTTGATACTTTTGTAATTCATCATGTCTAAAATTACTATTGTCATCTGTAACAAATTTACCATCCAGTGCAATTATAGAATCATCTTGCATGATTGCAAGTGGATTAATTTCTATCAGCTCTGCTTCTTTTTCAATTGTAAGTTTTGATAATTTTTTCAGTGTATCAATTAAACCATCTGCTGTTTTCCCCTCTAATCCCATCTCTTTTGCAACATCGCGTGCAATCTCATCTGATACATCACCCATTCCAACTTCTTTAATAATTTGAGTTTTAATTGATTCAATTTCAACACCTCCTTCTGCTGATGCGATAATGGTATAGCATCTCTTAGAACGATTCAAAAATATTGATAGATACAACTCTTTTTTGATGTCTGCCATCTTTTCTAACAAAATTGCTCTTGCTTTTTCTCCCTTGATTGTCAAGTCCATGACTTGAGGATACTTTAGCTCAAATTCATCATCATTATGGCACATTTGAATACCTCCTGCCTTCCCTCTACCACCTACCGGCACCTGAATTTTAATCACAAATGGATATCCTAACTCTTTTGCATGCTTTCGTCCTTCTTCTATGTTGGTAGATGATTTACTATCAAGAAGATTAATCCCATATTCTCGAAATAACTCCTTTGCTTGAAACTCTAATAATTGCATGCAAAAATTCTGGACTTTACGATCCTTATTAATTATGATATTATCTTAGTTGGTCCTCAAGAAAATCAATCATTTCTAAAAAGCGATCTTTGCTTTTTCTCAATAATTCTTGTGGATATTCTTTAATTGTAAATACAAACTGTTGATGAAAGCTTGGCACCAGAATTCCTCCTGATGTGACCATTTGCTCAATTACATATCCTCTGGTAAGGGTGCAAACAATTTCTTCATATGATTCATCCTCCTCTTCTAGGGTTTGCCTGTAAAGAACAATAGGCTTGTTAGTCTTTGCAACAATGCTTGAACCTTTTTCTAACAGATCAGATAATTGCTGAATCTGCCAAGCATCAAGACTAATCTGCTTTACCATATTCTTAATACGTGATTTTTCTATTTAACAGTGATAAAACAACGCATGTTCACTATTTGTTGTCAATAAAGTAACCTGAGAAATATAAAATAAAGAAAATGATTTGGCGTTTATGCCATATCTAGTGCTCTAGAATGTCTTTTGGTATGTGGTCTTTCTCCAGCATACTTTCTTCGCATGTGCCCTGATGGTCTTCCATAGATTAACTCTAGGAACCATGACTCATGTTCAATCTCTTCTGCTAAGATATCTTTTGCAATGTCGTATGTTGTAGGATCTTTTCCTAATGTCATCTGGCAAATTTTATTCCAGTTGACTAGTGCTCCTTGTTCGGCTTTGAGACACTTTTGTAGGATTTCTTTATAGTCTGTTGGATTTGCTGGAAGCTGTAAGAATTCACAACCTGACATCTTGATGAATTCAATTGCATCATTTGGAAGAGTACCTCCTAATTGGTAGATTCTCTCAAGACATGATTCAAAGTGACTAAGATCTTCTAATCTTGCATCCTCGATAATACCTTTGAGTCCTTCTCCTTCCATGCCTGTACAATGTGCTCTGAGGTTGGTAAAGTAGTAGTATGCCGTAAATTCTACTGCAGCATTTTTGATTAACTCTTTTAACAACTCATCAACATCTAGGCCATTTTGTTTTAGAACATTAATTCCAACAACATTTGGGGTTTCTGAATTGGACATTTCCTTATGAAATTTATGATTCTAATAAAAGTATTACATTAAATCTCAAAATCTATTCTACAGATATTCTTATTTTTTGTCCATCAATATCGTCATCTTTGTATTCCTTGCATGATTCTTCAAAATTTACTTGCTTTACTCTAACTAAAAATGCCAATTCATCAGCTCTTTCTTTTACCATTTCAAGTGATTCTTCATCTAAATCAAGAATTGATGCAATATCTAAAACATCAGTTGGGGTGTATCCTCTTTCTTTTCTTAGAGTTTGGAGTCGTCTTGCAACATCTTTTACTAATCCTTTAGCCATCATCTCTTTATTTCGTAAAGTTGAGATGAAAACTATATAGTTGTCTCTTTTTGATACTGCAAAGTTTTCATTTGCATCAAAATCTATAACAAAATCTTCATTATCTAATGTGATGGTTTCACCATCAATATCAAAATCATATTTTCCATCTTTTTGCAATGATGAAATAATTTCTTCAGGATTTGTTTCTAAAAATGTTGAAACTAGTTTTCCCATATGTTGTCTTACCTTGGGTCCAATTTTCTTTCTTTCTAATTCTATAACTGCTTTAACAGGTAATCCTAATTGTTTTAATTCTAAAATTTGTTCTAATCCTGATTCTTTTTCTGTTTCAACAATACTAAATTTTTCTATGTTTAACTGGGACTGTAATAATTCAGATAGTGATTCAAGTTTAGTTTTCTGATCTTTTCTTACACAAATTTTTGCTTCATTTAATGGCCATCTTCGTTTTAGTTTTCCTTTCATTCTGGCAGCTGATGATACAGAGACAACATCTTTCATTATATCAAATGATTCCTCAATTTTTTCGTTGACTAGTGATTCTTGATATTGAGGCCATTTGTCAAGTAGAATGCTTTGCTTTTCATCAAATACTGTTTGGTATAGGTATTCACTAGTAAATGGACAAAATGGATGAATCAAAATATCAAGTGTTTTGAGTACTTTACTTAGTACAGCATAAATTGCGAGTCTTCTGTTTTTCTTTTCCTCATCTTCATCCCACAATTCTCCTCTGGTAATTGGGATGTATACTTGGCTTAGATTATTTATGATAAATTCATCTATTGCTTTGGCACCTTCATGGAACTTGCATGTTTGAATTTTTTCTGTAATTTCCTGAATCAATTTTTGTAGTTTTGATAATAGCCAAATATCTGGAGATGTTAACAAATCATTTTGTTTTGCCCATTCAATTGTTTTTGATTGATCAAAATTATCATATTCGCTATTTTGCTTAAAGTATATGTGTAGATTGAATAATGTGTTAATCACTTGATATGGTCTTGACATTAACTCATCAGTGCTGAAACTTAGCGGCTCAATTGGGCTTGCTTTCCACATGAAATAGAACCGTACTAGATCTACTGGGTATTTTTGCAGCAATTCTGCTCCATCTAAAACATTTCCTTTACTTTTACTCATTTTCCCTCCATTTTCATCAAGTACATGTCCATGGAACAAAAATGATTTGAAAGGTGAAGAAGCTGAATTATTTAAAATGACATTTTCAATAAGTAGTGTATATGCCCATCCTCTAGTTTGATCAATTCCTTCTGTGAAAAATGGTGCAGGAATTTCTTTAGAATATTCTTCATCACTTAATGATGAATATGGTGCAGAACCACTATTGTGCCATGTATCTAAAACATATTCTTCTCTTTTTGTTTTAGTGCTACCACATTTTTTACACTTTACAGAAATATTATCAATCCACGGTCTATGTAGTTCAAAGTTTTCACCATCAGGCAAATTATCTGCTGCATCAACAATTTCTTTTCTTGTAAAGAACCAATTTTTTTCACCACAATCCTCACAATTCCAAACTGGTAACGGGCAACCCCATATTCTTTCTCGTGAAATACACCATGGATGTCTCTCTTTGATAATTCCCAAGAATCTGTTTTTTGGTTGCTCAAAAAAGTATTCCACACTTTCTGCAGCATCAATTGCTTTGTTTTCAAGGCGGTCTAGCTTGTAAAACCAACCTCTTCTTGCAAGCCATACAATTGGATGGCGTGATCTCCAGCATAAGGGATACTTGTGTTTTATTTTACCAATCTTTACAAGTGCATTACACTCTTTTAGATCTTCTACAATGACTCTATCTGCATCTCTGACAAACATTCCTGTGTATTTACCTGCTTGGGTAGTGAATTTCACTTCATCATCAATGGGGCTGAAAATTTTGACTTTTCTTTTATTTGCTATTTTGATATCTTCTTCTCCATTTGCAGGAGACAAGTGCACTAGACCACTTCCTGCAGTTACATCAACAAATGATTCAGATACTGCAACATGATAATTAGCTGCCTTTGCATACTCGCTTAATTCTGGAACTAAATCCAACAATGGATGAATGTATTTTTTTCCTTCAAATTCTGAACCCTTTACAGTTTTCTCAATTTTATAATTCTCAATTTTTACATCTATCATGAATTCTTCTAGTCTTGTTTTTCCAACAATCCATGTCTCGTTTTCTACTTTGACATAATGATAATCTTCTTTTGGTTGAAAAGCAACCATTGCATCTGTAATTAGAGTAAATGGCATGGTAGTCCATACTATCAAAAATACATCTTCATCAACTAGTTTTACTTTGTAGTATAATGATGGATCTTTAACTTCTTCATATCCTTGGTTTACTTCAGAATGACTAAGTGATGTTTGGCAACTTGGACAATATGCAATTACTGTAAAGTCTTCTTCCAGAATTCCATTCTCATATGCTTTTTTTAGAACTTGCCATTCTCTTTCGATAAATTCATCTCTCATAGTCCAATATGCTTTGTCATGATTAAATGACATGCCAAGTAATTCATCAACTTTTATCCATGATTTGTTGTATTTTTCTACAACTTTTTTACATTCAGATACAATTTTTTCAATTCCAAATTTTTTAATTAATTCTGTCTTTCCACCTGTAACTCCTAGCTCTTTTTCAACTTGTAATTCAACTGGAAGTCCTTGAGTATCCCATCCTCCATTGAATAGAATTTTTTTACCTTGTAATGTGTTGAATCTATACCACAAATCTTTGATGACTCTACCTCTGAGATGCCCTGCATGTGGAATCCCATTCATAGTTGGCGGTCCTTCAATGAATCTGATTTTATCAGGTTTGTCTGACGCAAAAATCTGTTTTTCTAAATCAATTGATTTTATGTACTCTCTTACTTGGGATTCTATTGCTTTTGCATCAAACTTTGTGGATAACTCCATCTGGATTTTGATATGTATGTGACATTATAAAGCTAAATTGATTTTGTAAGACTTGGAATATATAATTGAGTGAAAGATAATTTTTGTTGGTAAATGTTCTAGTAGTTGGTTCTGGAGGGCGAGAACATGCATTGTCATGGAAACTATCTCAAAGCCCTAATGTTGATACTGTATATACTGCTCCTGGAAATGGTGGCACTGAAAATAATGTTCAAATAAATGTAGATAATTTGGATGGATTATCTGATTTTGCTCAAAAAAATAATTGCTTTACAGTAATTGGGCCAGAAGCTCCATTGGCTGCTGGAATTGTTGATAAATTCACTCAACTAAATCTCAAAGTATTTGGTCCATCAAAACTTGCTGCACAGCTTGAATCAAGTAAGATTTGGGCAAAGAACTTCATGAAAAGAAATGATATTCCTTCATCTAAATTTGAAATATTTGATGATGCTCAAAAGGCTCAAGATTATGTTGAATCCCTTGATTACAATGTTGTAGTAAAGGCTGATGGACTTGCTGCAGGAAAGGGGGTTATTGTTTGTAATAGTAATGATGAGGCATTTTCTGCAATCCAAATAATCCTAGTCAAAAAAACATTTGGTGATGCTGGAAATCGTATCATCATTGAAGAGAGAATAGATGGAATTGAGGCTTCATACATTGCACTTTCTGATGGTGAGATTGCTATTCCTATGGCAACTAGTCAAGATCATAAGAGAATTTTTGATAATGACCAAGGTCCTAACACTGGAGGTATGGGTGCATATTCTCCAACATCTATTATTGATGATGCCCTAGCAAAAAAAATCCAAGAAAAAATTATTGATAAAACAATTCAAGCCATGAAAAATGAAAATATTTCTTTTAAGGGATTTTTGTATGCTGGAATAATGATTAAAGATAATGAGCCATATGTTTTAGAATACAATGTACGAATGGGTGATCCTGAATGTCAGCCAATTACAATGAGAATGGATTTTGATTTGTATGATTATTTTGTTGCATGTGTTGATGGAAAATTATCATCAATGCCTTCCACCTCTTGGAAAAATCAATCTGCAGTATGTGTTGTATTGGCATCAGAGGGATATCCAGAATCATATTCCAAAAATGAAGAAATTTCTGGATTTGATTCTGTTTCTGATGAAGCATATGTTTTTCATGCTGGAACAAAAAAGATTGATGGAAAAATTCTCTCAAATGGTGGGCGTGTTTTAGGAGTTACAGCATTAGGTGACTCTTTGGATTCTGCAATTACAAATGCATATGCTGCAGCTGAGAAAATTTCATGGCCTCATAAATATTGTAGAAAAGATATTGGTAAAAAAGGACTAACTTATCTCTGAGTATCTACAATTCTCTCTTCAGTAATAATCCAATCAATCATAATATCATGTTCTGATTTTGGAATTTTTTTTATAATTTGTTTTTCCAAAGTTAAAGAAATTGTTACAGATTTGTGTTCTGCCAGAAATCTATCATAAAATCCATTACCATATCCTAATCTTACTCCACTTGGTGATATGCCAACAGTTGGAACTAAAACTACATCAAGATCATTATCTATCTGACAATCATCTTTAGGTTCCATGATATCAAAACTACCTTTTTCTAGGCTTGAAAAATCAATTATTTTTCTAAATTCCATATTTTCTCCAATAACTTTGGGCAAAAACACATCTTTTCCATTACTGAGTAATTCTTGAATAATGTCTTGTGTTAAAATTTCACTTCCAATTGGATAATACATTCCAATCTTTTGAGCATTCCTGAATGCATTAATTTTCTTTAATTTATTTTGTATCTTCGCACTTGCAATTTTCATAAAATCAAAAGATGTATTGTCTCTTTTTTCTAAAAGAAAACTTCGAAGTGATTTTCTTTCAGGATTATCTTCCAATTTGAGTACTCAAAGATGTTGCAGTAATTGTATTTTTTAATAGCATGGCAACTGTCATGGGGCCAACTCCTCCTGGAACTGGTGTTGCAAAAGATGCTTTTTGGATAATTTTCTCATAGTCTGAATCCCCTACCAATTTTTCTTGGAACCTTGAAATTGCAACGTCAATTACAATTACGCCCTCTTTAATCATCTCTGGTGTTAGGGTAAACTTGTTTCTGTCCCCTACTGCAGTAATTATAATATCTGCAGCTTTGCAAAAATCTGTTAGATTTTTGGTTTTAGAATGACATGTAATTACTGTTGCATTTTTTTCTAATAATAAATGATAAAGTGGTTTTCCAACAAGATTACTTCTATTAATTAACACAACATTTTTTCCATCTAAATCAATTTCATGATAATCAAACATCTCCATTATTCCTGATGGGGTACATGCAACTAGTGCTGCTTTTTTCATTGCAAGCAATCCTGTATTATGTGGAGTTAAACCATCAACATCTTTTAGTGGTGAGATTCTTGACGTGGTAGCAAATTCATCTAATTGTTTTGGCAATGGAAGTTGAACTAAAATTCCATGAACAGAACTATCCAAATTTAGGTTGTCGATAATCTTGTTTAGTTCTGATTGAGTGATATTTGTATCAAGTTTGTGATCCTTTGTTACAATTCCTACTTCTTCACAAGCAATGTGCTTATTTCTAACGTAGGTGGATGATGCTGAATTGTCTCCAATCAAAATTGTAGCCAAACAAGGGGTAATGCCTTGTGTTTTCATCTCATCCACTGCTTTTTTGACTCTATCCTTAACTGATTGAGCAATTACTATTCCATCTATCTTGATACCCGTCATATTCTGTTTTTAATTAGTAGATATTTAATACTTGAATTTCATTGGTTGTACACTAATGAAACTTGATTTTGATGTAAACAATTCAATTGCAAAAATAAAAAAAAGCAGTATGTATTTTCATACGTTTATCAACAAGCCTAGTTTAGCTGCTGGAGTATTGGTTCTAAAACCTGGAGAAGAAGATACTCAAGTACCTCATGATAGTGATGAAGTGTATTATGTAATTTCTGGTGATGGTTTTTTGAAAATTAAAAATAAAGATTACAAAGTTTCAAAAGATAAAGTGTTCTTTGTAGCAAAGAATGTTGAGCATTATTTTCATGGAAACAAAAAAGAACTCAAAGTTTTGTACTTTTTTGGTGGGTAAGACACTTAACTGATAATAGCTCTTCTTTCAGAAATTCTGATCTTTTTTCTGGCAAACAAATTAACTGCTTCAGGATAAATTTTGTGTTCTTCTTCTAGAATTCTTTTTGATAATGATTCTTTTGTGTCATTTTCTTTTACTTTAACTACAGCTTGAATAATGATGGGACCTGAATCCATTTTTGTATCAACAAAATGTACTGTACATCCTGAATATTTTGCACCATACACTAATGCTTGTTTTTGAGAATCTAATCCTGGAAATGCTGGAAGTAATGCTGGATGAATATTGATAATTCTGTTTTTGTATTTTTTTACAAATTGTGGGCTGATAATTCTCATAAATCCTGCAAGACATACAAGGCCATTTCTTTGGGTAACTCCATATTTTGTTAGAGTATCAATTATTTTTTTGTCATATTGCCATCTATTTCCTTTGAAGCCTTTGCTTTCAATAATTTCTATGTTTATTCCTAACTTTTTTGCTATTTTCAGTCCCTTTGCATTAGGATTGTTTGAAATCACTACTGCTGGATTAATTGGAATCTTTTTTTTCTTAATTGACTTTAGAATGGACTCCATGTTGCTACCACGACCTGAGATTAGAATTCCTAGATTTAGCAACTAGTCAATAGTGGATCAAACCTGCAATTTATATCAAATCCAATAGTATTCATTTTCATTGCCAAGACAAGTCAGGATGACTAAAAATGGAATCCTGTGTCTAGTTAATGAACAACGTGTTTACTTGGATCCAAAAAAGACAGATGCTTCTGGAATAAATTTTGTCTCTCATGCACACTCTGATCATCTCCCATCAAAAAATGGTGGGACAATTTTGTCATCACTTGAGACAAATGAAATAGCTAATCTTCGTGGATTTAAGATGGAGAATCATATCGAAACACTTGATGATTTCTCTTTAATTGACAGTGGTCATATTCTTGGCGCAAAAGGACTACTCTTTGATAATATCTTTTACACTGGTGACATTTGTACTAGAAAACGTGGGTTTCTTCAAGGTGCAAAAATTCCAAAATGTAAAACTTTGATAACTGAATGCACATTTGGCTTGCCAGAATTTGTTTTTCCCAAAACTGATGAAATTCAAAAACAGGTTAATGAATTAATTTCTGAATTTTATGGAAAAGGCATTCCTGTAATTTTAATGGGATATCAATTAGGTAAAGCACAAACCATTACTCAACTCTTTAGTCATTGGGAACCACTTTACTTTCATGATTCTGTAAAAGAGATGAATTCGCTTCATCAAAAATTAGGAATCCCACTCAAGGATGGAATTGGTCATTCTGAGGCAGAAAAAAATGGTCTCTTGGATAAAAAACCTTGGGTGATGGTTGCACCATTAATGTCTGCTAAAAATAAATTCATTCAAGATATGAAATCAAAATATGGTGCAGTAACAATAGGATTTAGTGGATGGGCACAATCAACAAGATTTTCTTTTGGACGACGAACTGACTATTCAATTACTATGAGTGATCATTGTGATTTTAATGAGCTTGTAGATTTGGTAGTACAATCAGGAGCTGAGCAAGTTTACACTATACATGGTTTTGTTGATGAGTTTGCAGAATATTTAAAAAAAATGGGAATTAATGCACAACCATTACTTGAAAATTCTTTAGATGATTTTATTTAGTAAATTCACTACATTCACAATTTGCAACTAGACATGTTTCTGCGTTTCTAATGTGGTCGTGAGAGAAATGTTTACATTTTTCATTTTTGCATATTCTTCTTTGCGCTTCTTTTTGTACAACTTTTTGAGCAATTGAATTTGCCTGGTCTTTTGAGTATCCTTTTTTATCAATATAGAAATGAACAATTCTATTGTATAGTAAATCTGGATTGAACTGTTTTTCTAACATGTGGATATCTGGTTAAAATA
>Ga0209988_10002239_pt1 | contig 12762 bp, 17 predicted proteins | sample N075metaG_FD_183115 | JGI IMG/M metagenome (GOLD analysis project Ga0209988, IMG submission 183115) | Deep subsurface microbial communities from Kermadec Trench to uncover new lineages of life (NeLLi) - N075 metaG (SPAdes) (version 2) | ecosystem: Environmental > Aquatic > Marine > Ocean trench... | reverse complement strand
CGGCCGCCACGGCGGCGCGGGCCTCGTCGAGACCATGCGTGCTCGCCCCGATCAGCAGCGTGCGGCCGGCCAGGCGACGGGCGTCGGCAAGCGAAAGATCCCCGGTGCCCAGGTGAACGCCGTCGGCGGCCGCGGCGAGGGCGATGTCAATGCGATCGTTGACGATGACGCTGACGCCGGCGGGGCGCGCGACCGCGATGACCTGGTCAACACGGCGGCGTAGTTCGCCGGCTTGCATGTGCTTCTCGCGGACCTGCACACAATCGGCACCGCCTTCGATGGCCAGGCTCAGCACGTCGCGCCACGGCCGCGTACAGAGGCTTTCGGTGAGCAGCACGCAGACACGCCATTGCCGGGCCCGGCCGCCGGCCAGCTTCACCAGCAGCGCACTCTCGGCGTCGTAGGCCCGGTAGCGGAGGGCCTCGACCGTGGCCGACAACGCAGAATCAATGGTTTTCGCGGTCTCCTCGATCACGCGTAACGCCTCGCCGAGCCTCTTGCCCGCCGCAGTGGCGACCGCGACCAGGCCCGCCCGCTCGCGTTCGCCGGCAGCGGTGACCGCGGTCCCCACGTCGCCGGCAGCGTCGCGATTGACTTCCAGCCACCCGTCCGGCAGGCGAGCCAGGGCGTTTGCAAGTTCGTGCCGAAGCCCCTTGAACTCGGCGACAAGCACGGCATCCTCCACGGCGAACCGCGCGACGTCCTCCATGACCCGCAGCGCCTCGCGGGCGCGGTTGGCGTTTGCGTCGAGGATTCGCGCAACCGGCTGCACGAATCAGGCCTTGACGGCCTCGACCGGGTTCTCTCCGCGCTCGATGGCCGCGATCTTGTTCACGCGACGGGCGTGACGACCGCCCTCGAACGTCGTCGCCAACCACGCGTTGACGATGCGGAGGATCTCCGTGTCTTCGGTCAGGGCGTCACCCGCCAGGCACAGGACGTTGGCGTCGTTGTGTTGCCGGCTGAGCCGGGCCGCCGTCTCGTTGTGCACGAGCGCCGCACGCACGCCGGCGACCTTGTTCGCGGCGATCGACGCGCCGATCCCGGTGCCGCAGATGATGATGCCACGGTCCGTCTCACCGGCGGCGACCGACTTCGCGACGGACCACGTGACGTCCGGGTAATCACATGGCTCGCCGTCGTACGATCCCAGCATGACCACGTCATGGCCGTCGTCGGACAGACGCTCGGCGAGCATCCGCGCCACGTCGATGCCCCGATGATCCATTCCGAGTGCAATCTTCATGCGTTCATGAATTCCTTGAGCCGGCGCGGGATAATCTCCAGGAAGGCCTGCGCCAGCGCATCATAGGCGGATCGGTCCAGACCGATCGGGTCGTCGATGTCGGTGTCCGGATCGAGCCGCACCACTCGAAGAGCCGCTTTCTTGCCCGCCGCGGCCTTGGCCGCCCGCACGTGTCCCTCGGTCATCCCGAAGACAATGTCGGCGTTGCGTACCATCTCGCCGGTCAGCGGCGTGGATGTCCCGGTGTGGTCGATGCCCAGTGCCGCAAGCGCCTCCAACGCTTCGGGCGTCGGCGGGGAACCACCACCGGTCGCCACGCCCGCCGAGGCCACGAAGAACCCGGACCCGTCACCGAGAAGGCCCTTGTCGAGGAGGGACCGGGTAATCGCCTCCGCCATCGGGCTGCGACAGGTGTTGCCGGTGCACACAAAGAGGATTGTCTGCATGATGGCTCAATGCCCCCTCGTGGGCAGCCGCATCGATGATCCTACCGGGGACCCCGGCGGCCGGTCGGCCTTGGGGGAGGACCGCCGGAGTTGCTGCGCGGACGTTTCACGGTACATTACAGGCGAGGCCGCAACAGCCTCGGATTGGACCGGGAGCATCCTGTGGAATTCGTCGATCACGACGAGACAATCGAGGCGCTGAAGGAACAGGGGCTGTACGAGGTTCTCGACGGCGAGAACATCATCGGCTTGGCCCTTGAGGACACCGGCAATGTCGTGCACCTTCACCTGTCGTTCGGCGACAGCGCCTGTCCCCCGCACGAGGGTGCGGATGTCGTCCAGGTCGAACGGGATCAGTTGCCCGATGCGGTGGAGCACCTGCTGCACAAACTCCACCTCTCGCAGGTGCTGCTTATCCCGGTCGGCAAGTGGCGGAAAGTCTTCGACATCGTGGCGTTCAGCCTCGCCGGCAACGAAGAATGGCAGGCCGTCGACACGGCGGCGACCGTCGTGCTCAACACACGCGATCCGCTACTGGCCGAGCCCGTTGACTTCCACACCATCAATGCCTTGATCAAGGCGTTGCTGCACGACGCGGAAGACCCCGACCAGGGACTGATGATCACCACGACCACGGCGCCCCTGATGGTCGAGATTGTCCCGAACGCCGCCATCCGCATTTCGATCGGCGATCCCGTGCTCGCCGACGAAGTCGTGGAGACCTTCGGATCCATACGGTGAGCGGCGGTCCGTCCGTCGGGACCGGCGGTCGGATTTGCCCTCCAGCCGGCACGCCGATCGACCGATAAACTGCGAGTTGAATCCCGTTCCAGTGCCGAAGGCCAGAACGTCATGCAGATCCTCATCGACGATCTCCCCTGCGATATCGACGCCAACACCGTCGGCGAGGCGATCGAGGGCGCGGCGGACCTCGCACGCGACCGCGGTCGCCTCATCGTCGACGTGACCGTTGACGGCGACCTTTGGAGCGAAACCGACCTGGCGTCGGCCGGGCGGCAGGCCCGGACGGCCCAGGTGATCCGGTTCTCCAGCGCCGAGCCCACCGAGTTGGTCCGCCAGACGTTCGCGGACGCCGGCAACGCTCTCACGGACGCCGATGAACTCCAGCGCGAGGCGGCGGAACTGCTGCAATCCGACAAGGGCGCCGCTGCAATGGATAAGCTTGGCGAGGCCATATCCATATGGCTCTGCGTGCAGAAGGCGATCGTGAGCGGCGCCGAGCTCATGGGGCTGGACCTCGAGACGATGACCGTCGGCGGCAAGCCCCTCCCGGAGGCCATTGGGCGCCTCACGGACCGCCTTGGTGCCGTTCGGAACGGTTTGAAGGAAGGCAACGTGATCGAACTGGCTGACACGCTCCTGTACGAGTTCCCGCCGATCGTCGAGGAATGGCGTCGCCTGCTCGCCGAACTCCAGGAACGGATCGCGCCCAAAGAGTCACGCCGGCAGCTTGGAGAGCCGAGCGAATGACCATTGCTTCCCAGACCCGGATGATCGATGAGCTGACGGAGGAGGCTGCGACCGCGCTGGCGGCGAAGCATCACTTCAAGGCCGAGGCCCTCGCCCACAAGGCCATGCTCCTGGCGCATGACGACGGTGACTTCGAGCGCATGGCGGTGGCCATACCGACGCTGCGGGAGGCCCGGGTCTGCCGCCTGGACGCGGCGATGAAAATCGGCACGCTTACGGTCGTCGACGTGCCGTTCGAGGACGACGTCACGATCGAGCCGGGCTGCTACCTGCTTCAACCGCCGCTCGTCGGCGCCCACGCCCGGCGTCTGCGTCTCATGGCCGTGAGCCGCGAGATCAACACGGTCGTGCTGTGCCGAGAACCCGTCATCCGGCTGGGGCTCGTCCCGTTCGTTGCGCTGGGAACCGGCGCCACCGTGCGGACAAAGATGAAACTCCCCGCCGACATCGAGGACCCCGATCTCGACTGGTACCTGACCGCCCTCGAAGCCCTTGGCGAGGCGGCGGCCGAACTCGACCCTGCCATGACCCCCGAGAAGCGTGTCAACGCGCTGATGCCGCGCGTGGACGCCATCCCGGAGCACGCGGGCCTGAATCGGTTCCTCGAGGAATCATGCCGCGAGGCCGCCGAGGCCCGCGCCAACGACGACAAATCGTGAGCGGTCGCGCGGCGTCGCTGCGCCCACGACGCCGACGGTGGATCATCGCCATCGTGATGCTGTCCGCGACGGCGGTCGCCGATCACTGCGGGTGGCTGCTGGTGCGCGGCCCGGACGACATGACGGCATACCACGGCATGCGGGCGCGTGTGAACCGAGTCATCGACGGCGTCACCCTGGAGATCGACATCCCCGACAGGATGCACGACCGGCGCGTGACCCTTGTGCGTCTGTGGGGCGTCAACAGCCCTCGCCCCGCCGGTGCCGAGCGGCATGCCGAGCCGCTGGCCGCTGTTGCGGATGAACTTGCGACGAAACTGACCCGCGGCCGCATGGTCGTCCTGGGCCTGGAAACCCAGCGCACCCGCGGCCCGATGGGGGCCGTGCTCGCGCACGTGCGTCTGCCCGGCGGCGCGAGCCTCAACGAACGAATCCTGGCCGAGGGCCTGGCGCGGGCCGACGAGCGGTGGCCGCACGCGCAGCTCACGCGGTACGCAGAAATCGAGCGATCCGCGAGGAGAAGGGGGAGGGGTCAGTGGGGAGTGGTCAGTGGTCAGTGATCAGTCTGAAACTGACAACTTCCTAATGCCCATGTCCATGCCCATGCCCATGCGGGTGTCCGTCTTTCGCGTAGTCGCTGCCGATCATGTAGCCGACACCGGCCCCGACGCCCGCACCGATCAAGGCGCCGGTGTGGGCGCGATTGTTGCAGCCGCCCAGCATCGTGGTGGCGGCGAGCACCCCGGCGAGGGAAGCTGCCAGTGTTCGGCGATGGTGACGTGACCGATCGGTGCGTGTAGTGCTTGTCATGGCGAGTCTCCTCAACGATGAGTCCGTTCTCCGGACACGGTGAGGACGTTGGCCATTCCCAGCCCTGTGTCCCATTGGGCATTGGTCTCAGTAGTCGTAGCGGCCGGTGGTGCAGGCCGAGCAGGTGCAGGGCCGGTACCACTCGCGTGGCTCGCGGCGGCCGTAGTCACGGTCGATCTCCTGGCCGATGATGGCCCCGAAGAAAGCCCCGGTCAGGGCGGCCTCGGTGGTCCCGCCGGCCACGGCACCGAACCACCCGCCCAGCAGGGCCCCGCTGACCGCGTTGCACCCGCTGAGCATCATGGTGATGCCGAGACAGGCCGCCGCGATAGCCGTCCGGCGTCCGAAAGATCGAGTTGTCCCGTGTTTCCGCTTCATCAAGGGTGTGGACCCTCGCAACGTGCAGGGCACGGCAAGTTGGCAATTAAGACGCCCCCTGGTCCATGCCATTCCGAACGATCCGCTGCATTTGCCGTAAGGGGAGAGGACAGGGAGGGTTTCGGAAGCTGTCCCGGCGTCAATAGCCACCAGCGACCTCGTCCGATAGATAGGATCTACGCTCACCGGCTCAGGAGGAACCATGGCCATCGAAGTACGCGTCTCGCGTGGGTATGCCTGGCGAATGATCATCATCGCGGTGGTCAGCCTGGTTTTCGGACTGTGGGGCGTGTACGACTACGTCTACGGCATCCCCCGCGCCCAGCAGCAAGCAGATCGCCTGGACCTGCTCCGCATCAGCAAGGACGCGTTGGAGACCCAGCAGCCCCGTGGCCAGCTGACCCCGGAAGCGAAACTCGCCCACGAGGCGGTCCTCGCGGAGCTCGAATTGGTCCTGCAGCATGAGTTCGCCAAATCCGTGGGCCTGGGCCCGACCACCGACCCCGAGCAATTCCGCGAGGCCTTTCGCGAGCAACTGCAGAACAGCGGCGACCTGCGCCTGCTGGCGACCATCCGTGAAGGGCTGGTGGCGGAGCGTGGACCGGTGCTGACCGAAGAGGACTACCCCAGGGCTTACGCCGCGTACACGCAGTCGCAAACGGCGATCAAGGAACTCGGCGACATTACCGCGCCCGGCAAGTACGACCGGATCACACAGTGGGCGTTCATCTCATGCCTGCCGTGCGTGCCTTACTTCGTGTGGATGTTCCTGGCGGCGAGGCGTCGCCTTTACAGGCTCGACGACGACGGCACCCTGCACACGCCGGACGGCACGTGGGCCCGGAGTGACATCGCCAACATCGATATGGGCCGCTGGATGGCGAAGTCGATCGCGTGGGTCGTGCACAGCGACGGCACCCGGATCAAGCTCGACGACTACAAGTTCCGTGACCTGCACCTGATCATCGGGTCCATCGCCTCCAGGCTGCAGCCCACCGAATGGACCGCCGAGGCGAAGCCCATCGACCAGAAGACCGACGCGGCAACCGGGGCGGAGGAGCCGGCGGCCACCGCCTCGACGGACGCGGGCTGAAATCGCCGCCGCCGGCCTCCGAACAAGGTTTCCGAGGAGGCCCGCCATGAGCTTCGTGATGAGCGCCCAAGGTCCGCACGCCGAGCCCGCTGCCAATCCGATCAGCGATATCGATCGCCACTTCGGCATCGGCATCCATCTTTCGCCGCTGGCCGCGTTCGTGGTCGGGCCGCTGATCCTGGCCCCCCTTGTCCTCTGGCTCATTCGCAGGGACAAGTCGCCGTTCGTGGACGACCACGGCCGCGAGACGATCAACGCGCTGATCTCGTTCGTCGTCTACCACTTCGTGGCGATCGTCACGGTCATCGGGATCATCGCCCTGCCGGTGCTGTACATCGTCGGCGTCGTCAACCTCATCCGCGGCGCCGTCGCTGCGAGCCGCGGTGAATTCTTCCGGTACCCGATGACCATGCGGTTGGTCTAGTTTGAGCGCTCCGTACGGCCCTCCGGGCCGACACTCGCTTTCGTACGACCCGCCGAATTCATTCGGCGGGTCTGACCGGGCGTACAAGGACAAACGCGCGGCGGACGGGTGGCACGGTTGATCCGCCGCAGGCGGACCAGCCGTGGAACGACCTCCACCCAGCGCGACGGGTCTGAGCGGACCCCGATATACTCTGCGCCGTGTCGCTGCTCGTCGCCCGTGATCTCGTCAAGTCATACGATGGCCGCACGGTCGTCGACAGGGTGGGTCTGTCGGTCGACCCGGGCAAGATCGTCGGCCTGCTCGGCCGAAACGGCGCCGGCAAGACAACTGTATTCCGGATGATGATCGGCATGATCACGCCCGAGGGCGGTGAGGTCGTCTTCGACGGCACCGACGTGACCATGCTGCCGATGTACAGGCACGCACAGGCAGGCATGGGCTACCTCAGCCAGGAACCCAGCGTCTTCCAGCGGCTCACCGTCGAGGACAACCTGCTGACCATCCTCGAGACGCTCAAGCTCAAGAAGGCCGAGCGGAAGGAACGGGCGAAACAGCTTCTCGAGCAGTTCGGGCTCCAGCACAAAGCGTTGGACCTGGCCCACACCTGCTCGGGCGGCGAGCGGCGGCGGCTGGAGATCGCGCGGTCGCTCGTCACGCGACCGAAGCTCCTGCTGCTCGACGAGCCATTCGCCGGCGTCGACCCGCACAGCGTGGAAGCGCTGCAGAAGGAAGTCCGGCGGCTCGCGGATGAAGGGATCGCGATTCTCATCACCGACCACAACGTGCAGCAGACGCTACGGATCTGCGACCGTGCGTTCATCATCCACGAGGGCAAGAACCTCAGCGAGGGAACGCCACGCGCGATCATCAACGATCCGGTGGTCCGCGACGCCTACCTCGCGTCAACGTTCCGGGGCGACGAGTTCGACGACCATCCCGCCGAGAGATCCCAGGCGTGTTGATGCTCGATTACAATACGCCAATGCCCCGGATGCTCTTCATCGGCGTGGTCCTCGCCGCACTGGTCGTCTTGAGCGGGTGCGTCCATCGAACGATCACGATCACGACCGAACCCGAGGGAACGCTTGTCTGGCTCAACGACCGCGAGGTGGGCCGGACGCCGGTGGAGGTCGATTTCAAGCACTACGGCACGTACGACGTGCGGCTCGAACACCGGGGGTACGAGCCCATGATGACCTCCGGCCGGGCCGACCCCCCGTGGTGGGACCACGTCGTCCTCGACCTCATCGCAGAGTTGACCCCGGTCGACCTGGAGAGCCGCATCGAGTGGCACTACGTCATGGAGCCCCTCGACGACGACCTCGATGCCCTCGTGAACCGGGCACGAGAGCTGCGGGCGAAATAAGGGGGCGAAAAAAGGACCCTGGGTCCTTTTTTCCCGACCGATCGCGGCCCGCGCCCCGTCACAGAGAACAAGGCGCTGTTGGTGCGCCGTGCACAGGAGGCTCGATCCATGACACTGCGAATCGTGACCGCATTGCTGGCCGGCCTGATGGCCTCGGCATCCCTTGCCCAGCACGAGGCCCTGGCCGAGACCGAGGCCCCGACAACCGCATCGCTCGACCCGCTCGACCCGCTCGACATGCTCCTGCAGGAGATCGAAGACCTGCAGGTGACGGTTGACGCCGTCCGCGCCGCCCTGGCCGAATCGAAGCTGGAGGCGGCCGGCTGGCGCCGCGAGCTCGACGAACTTCGGCAGTTCATCCAGGATCACCACGAGTTCGGTCGTGACTTCGAGCAGTACAAGGCGATCAAGGCGACTGCACAACGCGACGCGCAAAGCCGCCGGCTGCAGGAGGCACGTGAGCAGCGCGACGCCCGCCAGGCCGAACGCGCGTCGCGGCAACGCGAGTTCATGGATCGCCGTGCCGAGCGAGAGGCCGAGCTGCAGCGGGTACAGAACTTCCGGGATGCCGGCTTCTCACCGTTGGGGTTCGACGTGTTCCTGAGCAACACGGCGTTCAACTACCGAACCTACGACGGCATCAACGCCCGCTTCGACTGGAACCCGCTGACCGGACGCTTTCTCCGGGTTTACCCCTTCTCCAACCGGATCGACTTCTCGTCGATGACCGTCTCCGGCAGCGTCATGAACACCGCCGACGAGATCCGCGACATCGGAATCGCCGTCACGTTCTTCGACGAGGCAGGCAGCCAGGTCGGCGGCGAGATCGTCCAGGTCAACAACGCCCGGCCGCAGGTGCCCTATCCGTTCACGGCCACGCTCGTCATGGCGCTCGATCGGCCCTTCACCTCGGCGAGCACCTACGTTCTTTATGCCGATCCGGGCGGTGCGAGCGCCCCGTAGTGGCCAGGTCGCAATAATGCCCGGTGCACAATCGATCCCCTTGGCTCCGACGGCTGATGATGCCGGTGGCGATTCTCACGGTCGCCGCGGGCGTGGCGTGGTGGAGTGCACGCATTGACGGCCAGGAGCAGGCCGAGGTCCACGCGTTCGTAACCGCGATCTGCGACGACGTCCGGGACGGACGCAACCCGTCCGCGCCGCTCGCCGCGACCCACGAGCTGGTTCGCAACACGGTTGCAACGCGTCTGCGAGAGATACTCGGTGACGTCGATAGACCGCCGCAACGCTTGACGGTCGAGGTTGCCGTGGGCGACGCGCCCGGATCGGGCGCGGCCGGCGCCGCGACACACACCGCCGTACTGAGTCTGGATGGAACCGAGGTGCTGGGGCTGCGTGTCGTCCACCGTGGCAGCAGCGCCGACATCGCTATCATCGGCTTCTGGTTACCCCGGTAAGGTTCTCATGCAAGTCTGGCTCAACGGAAAGTTCGTTCAACGCGATGCCGCGATGGTCTCCGCCTTCGACGCGGGCATACAGCACGGCGTCGGTCTCTTCGAGACCTGCGCCGCCCGCAACGGGACCGTCTTCCGCGCCGAGACGCACACGCGGAGGCTGGTGGCGTCGGCGCAGGAACTGCTCCTGAGCGACACGCTGCGAGCCGAGCCCTTGGCCAAGGCAATGCAGAACGCAGTCGAACACAACGAGCTCGACGAGGCCCGCGTGCGGTTGACGGTCACCGGCGGCGATCTGGGCCTCACCGCCGCCCGTCGGCAACACCGCGTCGATCCCACGATCCTGATCGACCTTCAGCCGCCAACCGTCTACCCCGACACGTTCTTCGAGGACGGCGTGATGGTGACGATCGCCGAAGGGCGGCTGAACCCGACATCACCCATGGCCGGCCACAAGACGCTGAACTACTGGCCGCGGATCCACACGCTGCAACACGCGGCGGCCGCCAAGGCCGGTGAGGCACTGTGGTTCACGGTCACCAACCACCTCGCCTGCGGCTGCGTCAGCAACGTCTTCGTGGCCGTCGACGGCGTGCTCACGCTGCCGTTTGCCCGAGGCGAAGAGCCGGGCGATGCGGTCGGCCCCACCGTGCTGCCAGGCACCACGCGTGCCGCCATCCTGGAACTGTGCGACGGCCTCGGTATCGAGACCCGTCGCTGCACGATCGACATCGACCAGCTGCTGGGCGCCGACGAGGTGTTCCTGACCAACTCGAGCTGGGGCGTTCTGCCGGTCGTGGCGGTGGAGAAGAAGAAGATCGGCAGCGGTGCCGTCGGCGAAATGACAGCCCGGCTGCGCGACGCGTGGCTCGACCTCGTAGAACGCGAGACTTCCTGAATGGACCTTGCCCGGCCACGAGACATCCGGATCACATGCGCGCCGGCGCTCGCGTCGTGGCTGTCTGACGAGCTCGGGCCGCTTGAGCTTCCCGTCATCGAACGGACCAAGACGGGCGTGATCACCCACGGCACCTGGACCGACACGTGGCGGCTGTGCCTGGAACTGCGCACGGCGTTGCAGGTGCTCTACCCGCTCAAGAAGTTCCGGTGCCAATCGCCGGAGGATCTCTACCGCCAGGCGCGCTCGATGGCATGGGAGACGATCATCGGCCCCGACGGCTATCTCACCGTCGAGTCGCGTGTCGATCACCCGTCGATCAACAACTCGATGTTCCCGAACCTCCGGCTGAAGGACGCGATCGTCGATCGCATCGCCGCCGAAACGGGAAGCAGACCCGACTCCGGCTCGGAACGACGCGGCGTCGTGGTACACCTGTTCTGGAAGGGCGACCGCGCCACGATCGCCCTCAATGCGTCGGGACGCAAGCTTGCCGACCGCGGCTACCGCCGCAACCCGCACAAGGCGCCGCTCCAGGAGACGCTTGCGGCAGCGATCGTGCTCGCGACGGGCTGGAAGGGGGGCTGCCCGCTGGTGCTGCCGATGTGCGGCAGCGGGACGCTCGCGATCGAGGCGGCCCTGATCGCGATGGGACGGGCGCCGGGCCTGCTGCGGTCGAAGTTCGGCTTCGAGCACGTCCGCGGTTTCGACGCGGAGCGTTGGTCGGGGTTGCGGGCCGCTGCCCGGCAGCGGGCGGCCAAGAGCCCGGGCGTTCCGATCGTCGCGTCGGACCTGGACGAACGTGCGATCGAGGCGGCGCGACGCAACGCCGAGACCGCGGGCGTGACCCGTCTGATCGACTTCCACGTCGCCGACTTCGCGACGGCCCCGATGCCGTCGCAGCCGGGTGTCCTGATCGTGAATCCGGAGTACGGCGCCCGGCTCGGGCAGGAAGAGCTGCTGCAACCGACGTACGAGCGACTGGGCAGCCACTTCAAGAACCGCTGCGCCGGCTGGACCTGCTTCGTCTTTTCCGGCAACCGCTACCTCACCGGCAACATCGGTCTCAAGGCGAGCCAGCGAATCCCGTTCTTCAACGCGGAGATCGAGTGCCGCCTGCTCAAGTACGAGATGTGGAAGGGCAGCAAGGGTTAGGAACTACCGCTTCACGCGGACGTTCTCGCGGCCGTCGTCAGCGGGCAACGCTGCCTTGATTCGTTGGCGGGCGACGGTCAGCAGGGCCAGACCGCCGAAGACCAGGGCCGCCATGGCGGCCGCGAAGCCGAACAGGAGCAGCAGGGGCAGCCCGACGATGACCAGGAAGGTCAGCACCGCGACACGCAACGCCAGTGTCGGGGGGCGCGCTCGGCGATCGCCGGCGGCCTCCGGGCCGCCCTGCGGGCTTCGGCCGATCACGCGAACCTGGACGACACGCTCCATGGCCAATGTTATTCGGCAATCGCCGGCAACTTGTCAAATGCTTGATTGAGGGCCCCCCGGTGCGGTATCCTGTTCGGGTTGGCCAAAGGTCCATACTATATATATAGCCTTGGACCCGGTGGACCCACAAGATATGGAACAACACCGATTCGTCCATCTTCACCTGCACACCGAGTATTCGCTGCTGGACGGCGCCAACCGCATCGACCGGCTGCTTGACCGGGTCAAGGAGTTGGGGATGGACGCCGTGGCCGTGACCGACCACGGCAACCTGCACGGGGCAGTGGAGTTCTACACCAAGGCGACGGCGGCCGGCATCAAGCCGATCCTGGGTATCGAGGCGTACGTCGCGACGGCGGATCGCCGTGACCGCGCCACCACCGGTATCGCCGACGGCGGGTTTCACCTGGTGCTGCTGGCCGAGAACAACACCGGCTGGGCCAACCTCGTCAAGCTCAGCTCCGACGCGTTCCTCAACGGCTTCTACTACAAGCCGCGGATGGACAAGCAGACGCTCACGCAGTGGTCCGAAGGTCTGATCGCCATCAACGGCCACCTCGGCAGCTCCGTTGCTCACCACCTCTCGCAGTTCGCGGCCACCGGCAACGAGGCCCACTTCGAGGCCGCCGCCGAGGAAGCCCGGTGGCATGCCCGGACATTCGGCCCAAACGCCAGGGGCGAGCCCTGCTTCTACCTGGAGATGCAGCGTCACGGCGTGCCCGAGCAGGATCGCATCAACCCGCTGATCCAGCGTCTCGCCGCCGAACTCGACCTTCCGATCGTCGCCGACAACGACACGCACTTCCTGCTCAGTTCGGACCACGACATTCACGACAGCCTGTGCTGCATCTCGATGGGGCGGACAAAGGACGACCCGGCCCGGCTGCACTACTCGCCCGACCTGTACCTGAAATCTCCCGCACAGATGGCGGACCTGTTCAGCGACGTCCCCGACGCGATCGCCAACACCGTACTGATCGCCGACCGGTGCCGGGTCGACCTGCACTGCGCAACGAATCACTTCCCGATCGTGAAGATCCAACGTACGGACGTTCAGCCCGCCGCCGACGTTGCCGTCGGCTCCAACGAGTGG
>Ga0209988_10002235_pt1 | contig 12770 bp, 13 predicted proteins | sample N075metaG_FD_183115 | JGI IMG/M metagenome (GOLD analysis project Ga0209988, IMG submission 183115) | Deep subsurface microbial communities from Kermadec Trench to uncover new lineages of life (NeLLi) - N075 metaG (SPAdes) (version 2) | ecosystem: Environmental > Aquatic > Marine > Ocean trench... | reverse complement strand
CACGCAGCCGCGCTAATCCGGCCCTGCCTGGCGCGGTCCTAACCGTTCCCAATCGGCCATCTGGTTGCGCAACCAGGTCATCTGCCGCTTGGCGTATTGCCGGGTCTCCGTCTTGGCCTTGGCAATGGCCTCTTCAAGCGGAATCCGGTTGTCAAGAAAATCCCCGAAGGCCTTGACGCCAATGGCTTTCATCGCCGGCAGGTCCGGATCGAGATCGAGCGCCAGCAAGGCTGCCACTTCATCCAGCGCGCCGGCCTCGACCATCGCCTCGACCCGCCGCTCGATCCGCCGGTAAAGCGCTGCGCGATCGGGTTCAACGACAAGGCGCAGCGCCGTCGCCGGATCGATCAGCGGCGGCGCCGGCTCTTGCCTTCGCCAGGTAAGGATCGAGCGGCCGGTCGCTTCGATTACCTCCAGCGCCCGCACGATGCGCTGCCGGTCGCCGGGCCGGATCGTGGCGGCGGCGTCAGGATCGCGCACGGCAAGCAGGCGATGCAGCGTTCCCGGGCCTTGTTTCGCCATCTGCCCGCGCCAATGCCCCCGAATGCTTTCAGGAATGTCCGGCAGCGCCGCCAGCCCTTGCGTCAGCGCCCGGAAATAAAGCCCGGTGCCGCCGACCAGCACCGGCAATTGCCCGGCGCCTTCCAGACCGGCAAGCACGCCGCCCACATCGTCGAGCCAGCGGCCGACCGAATAGCGCTCAGAGGGCGCCACATGGCCGTAAAGATGATGCGGCGCCCGCGCCATCTGGCCGCCATCGGGGCGCGCCGTCAGGATGCGCAAGGTCGAATAGACTTGCATGGAATCGGCATTGACGATGACCGCCGGGCGGCCGGCGCGGATTAGCTTTTCAGCCAGGGACAGCGCCAGCGCCGACTTGCCGCTCGCGTTCGGCCCGGCTATCAGCACGGCGCGCGCTTCTCCTATCCTGCCGGCATCCAGTTCCATGCACCACGTCCTAACGCTGATCGCCGCCAAAGCGAAGACGCCGTTGTCGCCGAAAATCGTCTCCGCGCTGGCCAGCGCCCTTGCCGCCGGCGGCGTTTCGCCCGGCCCGGCCGACTGGCTGGCAAAGGGCGAGGCCTGCGATATCCCCTTTGCCGGCGAACGGGCCGCCGCAGCGGAGCTGGCGCGCGGCGTCATCGGCGACCGGGCCATCGATATCGGCATTGTCGCGACCGGCGGGCGGCGCAAGAAACTGCTGATCGCCGACATGGATTCCACCATGATCGGCCAGGAATGCATCGACGAACTGGCGGCCGAGATCGGCCTCGGCGAAACCGTCGCGGCGATCACGCAAAGGGCGATGCGCGGCGAAATCGCTTTCAAGCCGGCCTTGCGGGAACGCGTGGCGCTTCTCAAGGGCCTGCCGGTGACAAGCGTGGAGAAGGTATTGGCGCAGCGCATCACGCTGACGCCGGGCGGCCGCACGCTGGTCCGCACCATGGCCGCCAATGGCGCCTATGCGAGCCTTGTCTCTGGCGGATTTACCGCCTTCGCCGGACCGATCGCCGGCCGTCTCGGCTTCGACGAGTTCCGCGCCAACGCGCTCAACCATGAAAACGGCCTGTTCACCGGCACGGTTGCCGAGCCGATCCTGGACCGCGATGCCAAGCTTGCCCGCTTGCGTGCCCTGATTGCCGAACACGGCCTTGATCGCCACCAGGTCCTGGCGGTCGGCGACGGCGCCAACGACCTTGCCATAATCCGCCTCGCCGGCCTCGGCGTCGCCTTCCACGCCAAACCGGCGCTCGAGGCCGAGGCCAACGTGGCGATCCGTCATGGCGACCTGACGGCATTGCTTTATCTGCAGGGCTATCGGCAGGACGATTTTGTCCGATGATACCAATCAGCACCGACCGCCTGATCCTGCGCCAATGGCGCGAGGAAGACCGCCAGGCCTTCTTTGAAATGAACGCCGACCCCGAGGTCATGCGGTTTTTTGAAGGAACGCGCAGCCGCGCCGAGGCAGATGCCGTATTTGATCGCTTCGTCCGGGAAATCGATCGTGACGGCTATGGCTACTTGGCCGTGGAACTGCGCGAGATCGGCAGGGTCATCGGCTTCACCGGCCTGCGCGACATCGACTACGACGAGCCTTTCACGCCAGCAGTTGAAATCGGCTGGCGGCTGCTTACGCCATATTGGGGCAAGGGCTACGCCACCGAAGCGGCCCGCGCCAGTCTCGCCTACGGCTTCGAGCAAATGGGGCTGGATGAGATCGTTTCCTTCGCCGTGCCGGAAAACTGGCCCTCGCGCCGCGTCATGGAGCGCATCGGCATGCGCCGCGAACCGCAATACGATTTCGACCATCCGAGCGCCTCACCCGGGTCTCCAATGGCACGGCAAGCTTTTTACCGGCTGACGGCAGCCGACTGGCGGCAATGGCAATGTAGTTCTTAGCTCGGCGTATTACTGCTGTTGTGTTTCGCCCTCGGAGGCCGTATCGGCCTTCTCCTCCATCCGCACGGCCACAAACCGCAATTCGCCATCCTTGCCGGCGATCAGCAAGAGCGCCGAACGCCGTCCTTCCGATAGTAGCTGGGCGACCCGGTCGACCACCTCCGCTGGCGTTGAAACCGCTTCCTGGCTGACCTCGACGATCACTTCGCCCGGCAACACCCGCTTTTCCTCCGCCGAACTGTCTGGCTCCACGGCAGTGACGAGAACGCCAACAATCGCCTCGGCGATCTTGTATTTCTCGCGCGATTGCTCGCTCAGCGTTTCAAGGGTGAGGCCGAGGGCTTTGCTCAGTTCGGTCTTGTCGGCGGCACCTGAACCATTGCGACGCAGGGCGATCAGCCGCTCGCCATCCTCCAGCCGGCCGAGTTCGACGGCGACGCTCACCCGCTCGCCCTTGCGCAAGACGACGACATCCACCGCCTTGCCGACGGCGGTATCGGCGACAATGCGCGGCAGATCTCGCATCATCGGCACTTGGGTTCCGTCAAACTCCACGATGATGTCGCCGGGCTCGATACCGGCGGCGGCGGCCGGGCCGCCTTCCGTCACGCCGGCGACCAGCGCGCCCATCGCCTTTTCCAGGCCAAGGCTTTCGGCGATCTCCTCGGTCACTTGCTGAATGCGCACGCCGAGCCAGCCGCGGCGGGTCTCGCCGAATTCGCGCAATTGCTCGATCACCGGCATCGCGATTTCGGTAGGCACGGCAAAGCCGATGCCGATCGACCCGCCGGACGGCGAAATGATCGCCGTGTTGATGCCGATGACCTCGCCTTGCAGGTTGAACAGCGGGCCGCCGGAATTGCCGCGATTGATCGAAGCATCGGTCTGAATGAACTTGTCATAGGGACCGGAATTGATATCCCGCCCCAGCGCCGAGACGATGCCGACCGTCACCGTTCCGCCGAATCCGAACGGATTGCCGATCGCCATCACCCAGTCGCCGACCCGCAAGGCTTCCGAATCGCCGAACGGCGCCGCCTTGAGCGGCTTGTCCGCTTCCACTTTCAGGACGGCAATGTCGGTCTTGACGTCACGGCCGATCACCTTCGCCTCCAGCCTCGTGCCGTCGGCGAAAATGGCGGTGATCTCGTCGGCATCGGCGATCACGTGATTGTTGGTGACGATGATGCCGCTGGCATCGATGACAAAGCCCGAACCGAGCGATTGGACGCGGCGCGAACGCCGGTTCTCGCCGTCCCGGTTGCGGTCGAAGAACTCCTCGAAGAACTCCTGAAAAGGCGAGCCTTCCGGCACTTCGGGAATTGGAATTCCCCGTGTGCCGGTGATGCGTTGGGCGGTGGAAATATTGACCACCGAATCCTGCAACCCCTCCGCCAGATCGGCGAAGGAAAACGGCTGGCTCTGTGCCCCGGCCGGCGCGACAAGCGGGCCCGAAAGAGTAAATCCGGCAAGGGCCAGGGCGCCAACGGCGACCACGGCGGCCCGCCGGGTCCTGATTTTCCAACAATCCAGGCCGAACTGCATGGCAGACCCTCCAAGAATAAATTTCAGTATAGCGTAAGTCGCCGCACAGACGGTAAAATGGCGGCCCCCGGCGCGTTCACAATCGCGTCAGCCGCGCACCATCCACACCAGCGCCACGCCGGCGCCGGCAGCGACTACGCCGACGGTTCTGAGCGTATCGCCCGGCACGATCTGCGCCTGCGCCGCCATCCGCTTCATGAATTCGGGAAACAGCGCGTATAGCGCCCCTTCCAGAACCAGCAGCAGGCCCAGGGCGACGAGGATGTCGCTCATTGCGCTGACGCCGTGCTCCCGCCGGTCGCCGCAGCACCCCGGTCATCTGCGCCGGCGGCACTGAGGAAGAACTTGAAGAACTCGGAATCCGGCGACAGGACCAGCGTCGTATCGGTTCCCTCGATCGCCGTCTCATAGGCCTTCATGGAACGATAGAATTCAAAGAAATCCGGATCCTGCTCGAACGCCTCGGCGAAGATGCGGTTGCGCTCGCCCTCGCCCTGACCGCGCAGGATCTCCGAATCCCGATTGGCCTCGGCGACCGTCACCACCGCCTCGCGATCGGCCTCGGCCCGGATGCGCAGCGATTCCTGCGTACCCTTGGCGCGCAGTTCGGCCGCTTCCGCCAGCCGTTCCGCCTTCATCCGGTTGAAGGTCTCCTGGGAGACTTCCGGCAACAGGTCGGTGCGCCGGATCCGCACATCGACGATTTCGATGCCGAGCTCCGCCGCCAGCGGTATCAGCTGGTCGCGCACCTCCACCATCATCGCGGCGCGCTGTTCCGACAAGGCCGCCTCGAAGCTGCGCTGGCCGTAGACCCGGCGCAACGAGGCATCGAGCCGGGTTCTGAGGTTTTCCGTGGCCTGCAACAGGGAGCCGGATACGTTCTCGCGAAATTTTTGCGGATCGGTGATCTTGAAGGCGACGAACGCATCGACCAGATAGCGCCGGCCGTCGCGGACCAGCACCCGCAGATTTTCGATTTCGAAGGACAGCAGCCTGTCCTCGATGACCTGCACCGTTTCAACGAAATTCGTCGGCACCTTGAAATACAGGCCTGGCTCCTTGACTACGCGGCGGATTTCGCCGAACCGCATGACGATCGCCTGGTCGCGCTCATTGATGATGAACACCGAGGAATAGACGAGAACGGCCAGTACGGCCAGCGCGGCGGCGATGATGGGAAGACGTTTCACTGGCTGGTCTCCTGAGTTCTGGTTCGCCCGCGCCCGAGTTCGTTCAGGGGCAGGTACTGGACGACACCGCCGCCCGTTTCGCCGCTTTCCAGAATGATCTTGTTGGAATCCTTCAAGACCCGCTCCAGCGTCTCCAAGAAGAGCCGCTTGCGCGTGACATCCTTGGCTTTTTCATATTCGGCAAGGACCGACAGGAAGCGCTGCGACTCACCTTCCGCCTCGGCGATGACCGCTTGCTTGTAGCCTTGCGCCTCTTCTCTGATCTGCGAGGCTTCACCGCGCGCTTCGCCAAGGCGTCGGTTGGCATAGGCATCGGCCTCGCGCTGGAACCGGCTCTGATCCTGCTGGGCGCGCTGCACCTCCTCGAAGGCATCCGCCACCTCGGCCGGCGGATCGGCTTTTTCGAGCTGGACGCCGACAATGGTGATGCCGGCGCCATAGGTATCCAGGGTGTCCTGCACCGACGTGCGCACGCCATCCTCCAATTCCGCGCGCTTGCCCGTGCGCACTTCATCGCCGCGCGTGCGCCCGACATATTCGCGCATGGCGCTTTCAGAGACACGGCGTACGAATGCTTCCGGGTCGGTGATATTGAAAAGATAGCTTTTCGGGTCGCTGATCCGCCAGATCACGGTAAATACCACATCGACGATATTCTGGTCGGACGACAGCATTTGGCCGAGATCGCCGGAGGTACGGCGTGTGTCGCTGCCGCTCGGGCCGATCTGCATTTTCTGCTGCGCCGTCGACACTTTTTCCACGGTCTCGAACGGCCACCAATGAAAATGCAGGCCCGGTTCGCTCACCTGATCCTTGGGCGCGCCGAACAACAGCTCCTGACCGAGTTGTTCCGGCTGGATTGTGTAGATCGCGTTCATCAGCCAGATCGCCACGGCGGCAATGGCCGCGGCGCCGAAGATCATGGAATTGCCACGGCCGCCCGAAGGCAGGATGTTTTTCAGCCCCTCCTGACCGCGTTTGAGCAATTCCTCAAGATCGGGTGGCGTCGGGCCGCCGGGCTGTCGCGGGCCTGCGCCCCATGGGCCGCCGCTGCCGCCGCCGCCATTGTTGTCGTTCCAGGGCATCTGCACTCCTTCTAAGCGGTCCATGCCGCCATATGTAGATCTAAGGCAATTGTTGCGCGGGTTATAGGGAAGCTGTCGGTGCGCTTCAATGGCGAAAATGCGCCCAATTGAAGCATGGTTTCAATCCTAGTAAATCAGAAATGGTCCTACATCACCGCCAAGTCAACGGCGCAGTTCAGCGGCGCCTTCGATATTCGACATGAACGGCCTGCGCCGTGTCCCCTTCTGAGCGCTCCAGCGGCCGGCGCGCCACCTCTTGCCATTCGTCCGGGTCGATATTCGGAAAACGCGTATCGCCCTGCGGCAAGGCCTGGACATGGGTGATGGAAAGCCTGTCGGCGCGCGCCATCGCGGCGTCATAGATCTCGCCGCCACCGGCGACGCAAATTTCATCGGCGCCGTGTTCGCGCGCCGCGATTCCCGCCAGATGTATCGCCTCGGCCAGATTGTAGGCGACATCGACAGCATCGGCCTTGAACGCCTTGTTGCGCGTCACCACGATCAGCCAGCGCCCGTCGAGCGGCCGATCCAGCGAACAAAACGTCTTGCGGCCCATAATCACCGGCTTGCCCATCGTTGCTGAGCGGAAATGCCGCATGTCGGCGCGCACCCGCCACGGCAATTCGCCGCCCGATCCGATGATGCCGTTTTCGGCAATTGCGGCGATGAGCGAGATCGGCGGCCCGCTCACACCGCAATCTCCGCCTTGATATGGGGGTGGGGGTCGTAGCCGGTCAGCGAAAAATCGTCATAGACGAAATCGAACAGCGAAGCGATTTGCCCGTTGATCGCCATCTGCGGCAGCGGCCGTGGCTGTCGTGTCAGTTGCGTTCTCGCCTGATCGAAATGGTTCCGGTACAGATGCGCATCGCCGAGGGTGTGAACGAAATCGCCGGCTTGCAGGCCGCTCACCTGCGCCACCATCTGCGTCAACAGCGCATAGGAGGCGATGTTGAAGGGCACGCCGAGAAAGATGTCGGCGGAACGCTGGTAGAGCTGGCAGGAGAGCCGGCCCTTGGCCACGTAGAACTGGAACAGGCAGTGGCATGGCGGCAGCGCCTGGGCCTCCACATCGGCCGGGTTCCAGGCGGTGACGATCAACCGGCGTGAATCGGGATTGGAAGCGATCCCCGCAACCACTTGCGCCAATTGGTCTATTCCCCGCCCGTCCGGCGCCGCCCAGGAGCGCCATTGCTTGCCATAGACCGGTCCCAGATCGCCGTTTCCATCGGCCCATTGGTCCCAGATCCGAACGCCGTTCTCGTTCAGATAGCCGATATTGGTGTCGCCGGAGATGAACCACAAAAGTTCGTGCACGATCGATTTGACATGCACCTTCTTGGTGGTGAGAAGGGGAAAACCGGCGGCAAGATCAAACCGCATCTGATGACCGAAGACCGAGCGCGTGCCGGTGCCGGTCCGGTCGTCGCGATCGACGCCATTTTCCAGGACGTGATCCAGTAGATCGAGATATTGCCGCATGCCGGCAGTCTAGCGCGATTCTGGCGCGGGGATACGAAAAGGCCCGGCGCTGGTTCCGCCGGGCCGCGTTTTTCAACGCTATTTTTTGAACCCCATCATTTCAGCACCGAAGGCCAATTGGCCTTGGCGCTCACAATGTAACCGGGAATATCGCGCTGCCAGGTCTTCTGCACGCCCCTGGAAAAGTTCAGATAGAGCTTGCCATCGACGATCTTCCAGACATCCGGCTCGCCCTTGGCGGTGTAGCCCTGCGAGACCGCATAGGCGCAATAGCCGCCAAATTGCGGCGCGTATTTCTCCGGATCGGCCTTGAAGGCGTCGCGATTGGCGGTGCTGGAAAAATGCCATTGCGCACCGCCATGGTTGAGCGCGATCGAGGCTTTGCCCATGACCGGCATGTTTTGCGTAAAATAGGCCACCGGATCATAGCCGGCGACGGCGACGCCGGGCTTCAGGCCGGTAAAGATTTCCTGCTTGCCGGCAAACGCCGGGGAACCGAAAAGAACGGGCGCGGCGATACCGCCGGCGCCAGTAGCAAGGATGATGGTCAAAAAGGCGCGGCGATCCATGATTGAGCCTCAAGCGTCGGGATTGACTGGAAAGCTAGGTAGTTCAGCTTGCGATAACATGCCATTCACATTCCAGCGAACATCGTCGCCGGCCCGGCCGGCGGCGGCATGGCGGAATATGGCCGGCCAGGCCTCCGGTAGGTCTATGCTAACGCAACGGCCTGAAAACGCTTTGAATTTTGTGCCCGCAGCGCTTATATTCCTGAGGCCGGTCTGACCGGCTATGGCAATAAATGGCCTGCGTAATAAACCTATCGGACCCGGGGGCAGTGCCCGGCGCCTCCACCATGAACGGTGCTGAACGAATTGAAGCAGCGCTGATGATGGGGGCGAAACAGGATCGACGAGGGCGTAAAGGCTGCGCTTTTGCCCGGCATGGTACCACCGTCATCGGACCGACAATATAGTTGCAAATGACAACTATGCTGAGGCTCGCCTCGCTGCGTAATGCAGCCTGACGGCTTCAATTCAAGCCCTGGCCGTTAGCCCGGTCAGGCGGGGTCCGGAGGCACCTGGCAACAGAAGCCTCCACTTGTCTCTCCCTGATCCCGCTTTTCCGGTTCCAGCCTGCCTTGCCGCGCGAAACCGCCTTGCCGCGCGAAACCGCCTTGCCGCGACAAAAAACCCCGGCAATTTTGGCGACGCGCCGTGTTGCCAGTTCCCGATCGGCCCATTACCGTGGCAGACGATGGCAGAAGATCTGATCCGCTATGATGTTCTGACGCAGGACGCCCTTCGCGACGTCGTGCGCAAGGTGATCGCCGAGATCGCCCAGACCGGCCTGCCCGGCGATCATCACTTTTTCATCACCTTCCACACCCGTCATCCAGGGGTCAGCATTTCCTCCCGTCTGGCCGCGCAGCATCCCGACGAGATGACGGTGGTCATGCAGCACCAGTTCTGGGACCTGCACGTCACCGATACCGCCTTTGAGATCGGCCTGTCCTTCAACGGCGTGCCGGAGCATCTTGTGGTGCCGTTCAAGGCGATCAGCGCCTTTGTCGATCCGCATGTCAATTTCGGCCTGAAATTCCATGCCGTGCCGGCCGAAGATGAAAGCGTGGAGGCGGCAATCGAACATCCGGAAAGCGATACCGCGGGCGAGACTGAAGGCCAAGATACCGCGCCGGTTTCCGAAGATGCGGCCGTCGCCGACGATACCGCCGAGGCCAGCGCCACCGGGGACAGCGCGGATGTCGTTTCGCTCGATGCGTTTCGCAAGAAGAACGGCTGAAACCACCGCGCGCCTTGCATCCAGAATCTGTACGCAGAAACGATACCCGCTCGGCGTCACGCCGCGCCGTCGCCTGACGTTGTGTCCGGCCGGCCTTTCGAGGCCGACGAGCCGGCGCTGTCCGCGATCTCGCCAGCTGCGCGTCCTCGCAATTCGATCACGGTTGGCGCCCAGGCCACCAGCAGCAGGACCAATCCGAGCAGTTTCAGCCACACAATCATCGGCAGCAGGAAACAGATCGCGGCGCCGAGGAACAGCAGGCGGCGCCACAGGGCGACCGGGCCGACGAAGAACTCGGTGCCCTGGATCGCTACGGCGAGCGCCGTGTAACCGAGCAGATAGCTGACCGTGGCAAAAGCGATCTCGGCGGCGGTCCCTTGCAGCAGCAGTTCGGGAACATAGACGAAGCTGAACGGGACCAGGATCAAGGTGGTGCCGAACTTGAGCGCCGCGAAACCGGTCCGCATGGGGTCGGCCTTGGCGATGGCGGCGGCGGCGAACGCCGAAACGCAAACCGGCGGCGTGATGTTGGACAGGCAGGCCGCATAGAACACCACCAGATGGGCCGGCACCTCCGGCACGCCGAGCTGGATCAGCGCCGGGGCCGCCACCACCGCCAGGATGATGTAGGATCCGGTGGTGCTGCTGCCCATGCCGATGATCACCGAGATGATCGTGACGATGATGACGGTGAGCAGAAGGCTGCCGCCGGCGAATTCGACCAGGACGGCGGAAAACTTCAGACCCAGCCCCGACAGGATGATGCCGCCGATGATGATCCCCAGGCTGCCGATTGCGGCGCCCGCGGCGGTGTTGTTATGGGCGCCGCCGACGAGCGCCCGGAAAACCGCTCGCGGACCCATCGCCGTGTCCTTGCGGAACCACGACAGGACCATCGCCGACACGGTCCCCCAAAACGCCCCCAGATCCGGCGAAAAGCCCTTGAACAACAGCGTGACGACGACGACCAGCGGGATGAAGAAATGCCAGCCCTGGCGCAGCACGTCGCCGACCTTGGGTATTTCCTCTTTGGGCAGTCCCTTGATGCCCGTACGCAGCGCTTCGAGATCGACCATCAGCAAGACGAAGACGAAGAACAAAATGGCCGGGATCACGTTCATCAGGGCGATGCTCAGGTAGCTGGTCTGGGTCAGCGTCGCCAGGATGAACACGCTGGCCCCCATGATCGGCGGCATGATCTGCCCGCCCGTCGAAGCGATGGCCTCGATGGCGCCGGCGTGGTGCGGCTTGAAGCCGATGCGCTTCATCATCGGGATGGTGAAGGCGCCCGAGGCCACTACGTTGGCGACGGAGGAGCCGGAGATCGAGCCGAACAGCGCCGAGCTTATGGTAGCGATCTTGGCCGGCCCGCCGCGCCATTGGCCGGTGAGCGCAGTGGCCAGGTCCACGAAGAAGGTTCCGGCGCCGCTACGTTGCAGGAAGGCGCCGAAAATCATGAACGGAAACACGAAGGTGGCGAAGGTGGCGGTGACCACGCCGAACATGGCCTCCTGCGTGGAGAAGGTGAACTCGACGATGCGATCCACCGGCATGCCCGGATGGCTGAGTTTTCCCGGCAGGTAAGGGCCGAAATAGAGTTGCAGAAGGAACAGGCTGGCGATGATCGGGATCGCGATCCCAAGAACCCTGCGGCTGGTTTCCAGGACGACGACCATGGCGATGACGCCCATGATCAGATCCCACTGGTTGGGATCGCTGACCCGGTTTATGGCGTAAGGCACATACTGGTTCATCCAGTAGCCGATGGATGCCACCGCGAGCGCGACTAAGATGAAGTCGATGATGCTTGGCCGGTGCTTGGGCGCGCCGCGCCGGGCCGGAAATCCCAGGAACACCAGAACCGCCGTGAACAGCAGATAGAAGCCGCGGTTGGTCTCGCTGGATACGAGGCCGAAGCCGGAAGTGTACATGTACCAGATGGCGAAGCCGGCCGCGATCAGCCCATAGATGACGGCATAGGGACCCGTAAGGGTGCGTTTTGCGCCCTCAACCGGGGGAAACCACTTGTCGAGTGCCATCATGGGTGTTTTTCGCAAAGGCAGGAGGAAAAGCGAAAAAAACAGGCCGCCGCGGCTTGTTGCCGAAGCGGCCTGTTCGCTTTTGCTGGCTGTGGGTTACTCCTCCCAAAGCCCCTTGGACATGTAATACGCCTTGGCGCCGGGATGCATGGGAACGCCAAGCGCCTCGAAATTCTTGGTGTCCGGTTCCATCTGCGCCCAGGCCTTGTGTCCGGCCGCCAGCCGCTCCCTGATCTCGGGCTGGTAGACCAGGTTCAGGATATCCTCGACGGCTTTTGCCGAGAGCCGCTCGTGGGCGACCCAGTACACCGTCAGATACGGCAGATCGATGTCGGGCACACCCTTGTAGGTGGTCGATGGCATGGTGCCCTCGTTGTAGAATGGATAGGTGCTAATGACCGCGGACATTTCCGATTCGCTGTAGGGCAGCACCACCGCGCCCTTGGTTTCCGCCACCTCGGTGACCGCCGCCGCCGGCGCCGATGACTGGCACAGAACGTCGATTTGACCGTTGCCGAGCGCCCGACCGGCGTCGGCGAAGGTCAGCATGCTCGGCTTGACGTCGTCGAGCATGCCGAGCGCTCGCAGCATGTTGGAGCAGTTGAACACCGTGCCCGAGCCCGGCGGGCCGAGCGCCACTTTCTTGCCCTTGAGGTCGGACAGGCTGGAGATGCCCGAATCGGGCAGGGTGACGAAATAGGTCGGGCCCTTATAGGCCTTGGCGATGCCGCGGAACATGGTGCCCTTGGCGCCATTGGCGAAGGGACCCTCCGGCTTCTGCGACATGAAGACATGGGCGCCGTAGACGATCCCCATGTCCAGTTCGCCCTTGATGATACGCTTGGCGTTCTCGGTCGAGCCACCCGTTGTCACCTGGGTGATATTGTATTGGGGCAGTTGTTCCGAAATGATCGCGCCGGCCGCGCCGACCATGTAGTACATGACGCCGCCCGGATTGGACCCGCCCCAGGCGATGTTCTCTTTGTCTTGCGCCGCCACCGGTCCCGCCGCGGCCGCGACGATGGCGCATGTAGCGGCCAAGAAAATTAACTTTCTCATGGTCGTCTTCTCCCTGTTTGCTTCGGTTGCAATCCGCTTGTTTCGCCTTGTCCGACACGTGGACAACGCTCCCACACTCTTAAAGTGCATTCCGAAAAGTGGGAACCGGTATTCGGACCAAAATGCGCGTAAAATCAAGAAGCTGAAGCGCTTTAAGTGCCCCC